>Ga0114931_10005893_pt1 | contig 15131 bp, 11 predicted proteins | sample 2SBtaG_FD_89579 | JGI IMG/M metagenome (GOLD analysis project Ga0114931, IMG submission 89579) | Deep subsurface microbial communities from Kolumbo volcano to uncover new lineages of life (NeLLi) - 2SBTROV14_V59a metaG | ecosystem: Environmental > Aquatic > Marine > Volcanic | place: Kolumbo...
AGGTCGTGGAGGTAGCCCCCGGCCCAGACGGCGGACTTGATGAAGTCATGCAGGCCGAGCTGACCGGCGACGGCGACGGCCAAGATCGCGACCCGGCGTGAGTGACCCGCGGTGTACGGGTCCTTGGCGTCGATGAGGTTGGCCAGGATGTCCAGGAGTTGCTCGCCGGACAACGGTGACACCTCGTCGGGCAGCAAGTGCTCGGCCGCCCGCGCGGTGGCGTGGCGGAAGGTCGTCGGCTCGTACCCGGGGATCTCCCGGGCCTGCGCCAGATCCAGATAGGTGCGGGCCACCTCCGGACCGAACTCGGTGCCGATGCCCCGGCGTACGATCTCCACGATCTCGGCGTGCGGGAGCGCCGAGCGCTGGGGGCGGTCTCCCGCGAGCGCGGTGACCGTATCCGCCAGCCGCAGAATCTGCGCGCCGACCGGAATCTCGTCTACCGCCAGGCCGTCGGGGTACCCGCTGCCGTCGAACCATTCGTGGTGGTGCCGCACGAGCGGCGCCAGTTCCTCCAGGTGCGGGATCCGCGCGATGCGCTCCTCGGAACGGATCGGATGCTTCTCCACGCGCGCCCGCACGTCGGGAGGGAGCGCGGGCACGGGGTTCTCCCACGCGCTCTCCGCCAGCCCGATCATCCCCATATCCGACAGCACCGCGCCGAAGAACAGCTCCGCGACCTCCCGCTTGGACAGACCCATGCGCGTGCCCAGCTGCGTCGTGAGCAGCGCCACGCGTGGCCCATGATCGCGCAGATACCCCTTGGCCGTACCCATCACCTGGGTCAGCGCCTCCAGCAGCCCGGTATAGAAGGCCCTTCCGGAGTGCACCATGGTCATCTCGGCATGTTCCTCCCCGAACACCCCGTCGCCGCGGCGGACCGGATCTTCCCGCACGGGCGCACAGCCGCCGGCCGTGACGCACGCACCCGTACGAGGCACTTCTCCCGCACCGGCGCACGCCCGCTCGCCATACGCGACCGGGAAACAGGCGTTCCCCATGAGTGACAATGATTTCCAAAGTACATCAGGGTGTCGGCAGATGCCAGATTCAGATGTTTCTGGCGGGACGAGACGGGCGGAGGGGCTCGGCGTGCGGGAAGGCTGCTACCGCCGCCGCAGGCGGGTCGTGTCGGGTTTCTCCTTCTTCTTGGAGCGCTCGGCGTCCCTGCGCGCCCGGATCGCTTTGGCGCGGTCCTTCCAGCTGTCCCGCACCGCGCCCCTCGCCGCGCCTCGCTGGATCTCGTCCCACTTCCACTGGCGGTCGAGGATTTCGTCGCGCCGCCCGACGGGAACGCCCAACGAGAAGGGCAGCGGCAGCGTGATGTCTCCCAGGTGGATCTTTCCGGGAGAGACGCCCCACTTTCTGCCCTGCGCATCGGTGTGCGTCCAGTCGGTCCCGGCGCGCGCTGCCGCCTCGGCGGCCGACACGGAGTCCTGCCACTCCGCGATTCGCCCGGAGAGCTCCAGCTCCTCGCGTTGCTCCGTCGTCAGCTCGTTGAGACGGAGGTTCAGGGGGCCCCACAGGTGGCGATCCTCGAGATGGGGGCGCAGCCGCTCGGCCGCGCTCCGCCCCTCCCGGCCGGTAGGCGGCGCTTCCGGGGGCGGCCCCTGCCGTTTCTCCTCCGCGCCGGTGCGCGGTCGCGGCTCGGGCGCCGGCTCGGGTTTCTTCACGGGCCGCTCCTTGGGGGGTTCGCGCTTGGCGACCTCGGCGACCTCGATCACGCGGATGACGCGCATCCCCTCGGGCACCACCGAGGAGGTGGGCAGCGTCAGGAGCTCGGGCTCGGGGGTGATCCGGCGCAGGAGGCGCGGATAGGCCCACAGCGCGACCAGATGGAGTGCCAGCGAGACGCCCGCGGCGATCCAGAGAATCCGGCCGTGCGCAAGATCGGGGCGCCGGCCCTCCGCGCCCCGGTCCGATGTCGCGTCGTCGGTGCCGGCCGGATGATTCATCACCTGCTTCTAACCCCCCCTCCCGGCCCGGTTCCTGCCATCCTCTCCGCGGATGCGGAGCGGGGCGTTACCGCACGACCCTTCCCAGACGCTCGGCCGCCGCCCGAAGCCGGTCTTCCGGCACGGTCAGCGCAACGCGAAAGAAGCCTTCTCCACCCGCACCCAACGCGGCCCCCGCCAGGATGATGACGCCCTTCTCCGCCAGCGCGCGCCGTGCGAAGTCACGCGAGGGCTCCCCACCCGGGACGGGCACCCACAGGTACATCGTGGCCCGAGGCGCCGTTGCCCGAAAGCCCGCCGCGCGGAGCGCCGAGACCGCGACGTCGCGCCGCGACTGGAAGACGGCGACATTGCGCGGCACCCACGAGCCCCATGCCTCGAGCGCCGCCACGCCGGCCGCCTGCACACCCAGGAACACGCCGGTATCCACGAAGGACTTCACCCTCGCAAGCGCGGCGATGACCTCGGAGTTCCCCGCAGCCCACCCGATGCGCCACCCGGTCATGTTGTAGGTCTTCGACAGGGAGTGGAACTCCACGGCCACCTCGCGGGCGCCTTCGAACTCCAGCACGCTGCGTGGGCGATACCCGTCGAATGCAATCTCGCTGTATGCGTGGTCGTGGACGAGCACCGCCCCCCGGCGGTGACAGAAGGCGAGCGCGGCGCGGTAGTACTCGTCGGGCGCCCCGACCGCCGTGGGATTGTTTGGGTAGTTGAGGTACACGAGCCTGGTGCGTGCCCGGACAGCCTCCGGGACGTTCTCCAGCGGAATCAGGAAGTCGTGCTCGGGCCGCAGCGCCACGAGGTACGGCTCTCCGCCGGCGAGCACCACGCCCCCCAGATACGCCTGATAGCCGGGATCGGGGATGATCGCGACCTCGCCGGGATCGAGGAGCGCCATCGGCAGATGCGCGATTCCCTCCTTGGAGCCGATGAGCGGGAGGATCTCGGCCATCGGGTCGAGAGAGACGCCGAAGCGCACCTTCATCCACGCCGCGATCGCCTCGCGGAACGCCGGGAGCCCTACCTGAAAGGGGTAGCGTGACATCCGGGGTTGCCCCGCGGCCTCCCTGAGCGCATCGACGACCTGGGGCGGAGGCGCGAGGTCGGCGTCGCCCGCACCGAGATCGATGACGTCCACACCCTCGGCTTCCAGCCGGAGCCGCAGCGCCTTGACGCCCGCGAACGGATACCCCGGAAGCGACTCGAGCCGCGCACTGCCGCGCAGACTCACGTGACTCCCTGGCGGACGGGGTTGCGCAGCACGCCGATCCCGGGCAGCTCGATCTCCACCTCGTCACCGGGCGAGAGCGGCCCGACCCCCTCGGGGGTTCCGGTGACGATCAGGTCGCCGGGCTCGAGCGTCATGATCCGACTGATGTACGAGACCAGGAAGGCAATCGAGTAGACCATGTCGCGTGCCGCACCCTCCTGCCTGACCTCTCCGTTGACTCGCGTCACCACGTTCAGCGCGGACGGATCCAGGCCTTCCGCGCCGACCGGGCGACCCACCGGACAGAACGTGTCGAAGCCCTTGGCCCGGGTCCACTGACTGTCACGCCGCTGGAGATCGCGCGCGGTCACGTCGTTGACGGGCGCCACGGCCGCTACGTGCGCCCACGCGTCGAGCTCGCGGATGCCCCTGCCCCCGCGGCCGAGCACCAGGCCGATCTCTCCCTCGTAGTCGACCCGGCCCACGCCCGCCGGGAGCACGATCGCGTCTCCCGGTCCGACGAGCGCCGAAGGCGGCTTGAGGAAGATCAGCGGCTCGGCCGGGATTTCGTTGCCCAGCTCGGCGGCGTGGCGGGCGTAATTACGCCCGACGCAGACGATCTTGGTGGGCTGAATCGTGTTCATGTCGAAGCCTGCGAACCTCTGCTGACGATGAAACGAGAGAAGGCCACCCGCCCCTCGATGGGGAGTCGGGTGGCCTCGAATGTTCCCTCCGCGGCGTCCCTCGGACGCGAGCCGTCGCCGGCCGCCTAAGCGTCCCGGGGACGGGAATGGATCCACGATCCGATGAGCGCGCCGAGCCCCGCGGCGGCGAGCAGCGCGGCGATCACCGCCCACCAGAACCCGAGGTCGGAGTGCCCGCCGGCCCATCCCCTGGACGAGTTGCCCACGGCCAGGAACGCGACGAACAAATACACGACACCGATGACAAGTCCGATGGCACGCTTCATCGACTTCAACCCTCCGACGTGGTGGGGTGGCAGCCACACGATCCGCGGAACGGCCGGAATCTACCGGTTGGCGGGAGCAGGACAACCCCCGGCGGGCGCACGCGGACGACGACCCGCTACCGGTCGGCCCGGGGGCCGCGCGGTGCTCCGTCATCGGCCGGCATAGAAGTCACACAGGCGCCGTTCGAGCTCGGCCCATGGTCCCCGCACCAGAGGCGCGTCGGGCAGCGATTCCCTCAGGTAGCGGCCGTAACGCCTCGTCAGGATTCGGTCGTCGAGGATCAGGACGGCGCCATGGTCGTCGCGCGAGCGGATGAGGCGTCCGAAGCCCTGTTTGAGGCGCAGCGCGGCGTCCGGCAGCATGAAACCGTGGAACGGATCTCCGCCGGCACGCTCAACCGCCTCCATCCTGGCCGCGGTCACCGGCTCCGACGGCACACGGAAGGGCAGCTTCTGGATCACGAGCCCCCGCAGCGGGTGCCCGGGTACGTCCACCCCCTCCCAGAACGATGCGGTGCCCAGCAGGATCCCCCGCCCCGCCTCTGAGAAACGGCCCAGCAGACGATGCCGGTCGTCCTCCCCGTGCACGAAGAGCGGCCAGCGGCCCTCGACCCCTCTCGCGCGCAGGATCGCGGCGACCTTCCTCAGGGCGCCGTGCGAAGTGAAGAGCACGAAGAGCCCCCCGTCGCTGAGCGCCGCGAGCCCCGCCACGACGTCAGCCGTCGCGGCTTGAAAACCGTCGTCCTGTCCGCCGACGGCTCGCCCGCCCGCCGGAGGCAGGTCGGTCGGCACACCGAGCAGCGTCTGACGGCGGTAGTCGAAAGGCGAGGGTACGAGGTGCTCTTCGACCGCTAGCGGCTCGTCCATGGTGGCCATGTCTTCGGACGCCAGCCCGAGCCGCCCCCGCAGAAAGGCGAAGCTGCCGCGGGTCGCGAGCGTCGCCGAAGTCAGGACCGCGCTGTCCACCTGCTGAAAGAGCGACTCACGCAGGATCGGCCCCAGCTCGATCGGCGCCGCCGCCAGTGCGAGGTTGGCCCGCCTGCCCTTACCGCGCAGCTCGATCCACCGCACGTAGCGCGCACCCTCGGCGCCGGGGGTGAGCACGAGGCGCAGATCGTGCGCGGCGGCGGCCAGGCGCCGCTCGCTCGCGCGCAGGTCGAGGATCCGTCCTTCCAGCTTCTGCGCCGCGGCCTCGTCCAGCTCGAGCCGGCTCCTGACCCCGGCGACCTCGCGCCCGAGATCGCCGAGCACGGCCGTGAGCGCAGCCAGGCGCTCGCGGATCTCCTCACGCTCCGCCGGCTCGCCCCCATCCGCCTCGCCGAGGCGAACCGGGCCGCTTTCCGGGGCAAGCCACCCCTCGAGCGCCTCCACGAAGCGCTCGGCCTCGGTCCGCGCGCGCTCGAGCCCGCGACGCGTCCGGTTCTCGATGCGCGCCTTCAGCGCACCGGCGTCTCGTCCGGAGCCCAGCGCTTCGTGCACCGCCGTCAGGATGCCCCGGCCGCGCCGGTCGAGACGGGCCAGCATCCGGAAGAGGCCTTGGCGGGTGACCTCGACCCCGAGGTGCTGCGTGGCCGCATCCTCCACGTTGTGGGCCTCGTCCAGGATCACGTGCCGGTACGGGGGTAGCACGGCGGCCTGTGTATAGTTGCGGGTCGCCCGCCGCACGGAGAGATCCGTGAAGAGCAGGTGGTGATTGACCACGAGGAGATCGGCCGCCGCGGTCCGCCGCCGAGCCTGCTGGAAGAAGCACGCCTGGAAGTGCGGGCACCGCGCGCGCATGCAGATGTCGGAGTCGCTGCGGACCTCGTCCCACAGCTCCGGTGCGGGACCAAACGGCAGATCCGACAGCGATCCGTCCTCGGTGCTCTCGATCCACTCGAGCAGCGCGGCCAGCTCCTTGCCCCGGTCCTCCTCGAAGAGCGAGGGCGCACTCTCGAGCGCCAGCCGCGCGCGCCGGATCGAGACGTAGTTGCCCCGGCCCTTGACCAACGCCCAACGGACGCGCTCTCCGAGGAGCGACCGGACCAGCGGCAGGTCCTTGCCCGCAAGCTGTTCCTGGAGGTTGATGGTGTTCGTCGACACCACCGTTCGCTCGCCGTTTTCCGTAGCCCACACGGCGGCCGGCACGATGTACGCCAGCGACTTTCCGGTCCCGGTGCCGGCCTCCACGACCACGACACCACCCTCGTTGTACCGCTCACTCACGCTCCTGAGCATCCGGCGCTGGCCCTCGCGGTCCTCGTAGCCCCGGTGCACGCGAGACAGCGGTCCGCCCGGCGCCAGGAGCGCGTCGAGCGCCTCGATGTCCAGCGCTACCCGGGCGCGCGGCGGCGGGGGCTCGACGACCACGTAGAGCTCCGCCGCTGCGTTGTCTACGATGGCCGTGCCGAGGCCGCGCTCATGGAGGCGACCCGCGATTTCCATGTCGGCCTCCGACGGCTCCAGAACGCCGGTGGGGTGGTTGTGTAGCATGACACCCCCCTCCTCGACGTCGCGCGCCGCGGCCAGCACCGCATCGTAGTTGCCCCGCGCAACCGCGCGCGGCTCGACGATCTCGCGGCGCGGCCCCACGCGAGCCAGGAAGCACACCTCACGTCCCCCGGCCCGGGCAATCTCCTCACGGATGCGGCGGGCCGCGTCCTCGGACAGGCGAAGGGGGGGCTCGGCGGCGGACTGCATCACTGGGTCTTCAACTTCTTCTTCTTGGCGGCGGGAAAGAGCACGTTGTTGAGGATCAGGCGGTACCCGGGTGAGTTCGGGTGCAGCGAGAGATCGGTCGGCGGATCCCCGATCTGGTGCTCGGGATCCTCCGGGTCGTGCCCGCCGAAGAAGGTCCACGTTCCCTTGCCAAGGTTTCCGTGCAGGTACTTCGCCCACGCGCCGTCGCGCGCCAGCACGGTGACGCCCGACTTGACGCGGTCCACCCGGAACGAGGTCGTCAGCCCGTAGAAGTCCGGCAGCACGCTCTCGTGGTCCTGCGTGAGCATGGCGGGCACCGGATCGAACTTCGCGGAGAACTCGAACAACGTGTAGACGCCGAGGGGCTCGCGCCACGGGGTATTGACCTGATGCCCGTCGATGTCGGAGAAGGCATCGACCGACGGGGCGATCTGCACCCGGGCATCGCGAAAGGCGAGCGTCCGGCTCCAGTCCATCGCGGCGGACGCGTCGGGGTCCGGCGGCGTGCCGTCGGCATAAGCCGCCGCGATGTCGGTGCCGCCGGCCGCCAGCGCCAGGTCGAGTGTCTCCGTGGCCGAGCACATCGCGAAGAGGAAGCCGCCGTTCTCCACGTAGGCCCGGATCCGTCGCGCCACCTCCTTCTTCAACTCCGGCACGGAGGAGAAGCCCAGCCGGCGGGCCGTCGCCTGATTACGCGCGACCTCTTCCCGGAGCCAGGGAGCACCGGCGTACGTGATGTAGAACTTCGAGTACTGGCCTGTGAAGTCCTCGTGATGGAGGTGCACCCACTCGTAGTCGGACAGGTCGCCCCCGACGACCTCGGGATCCCAGATCTTGTCGTACTCGATGCCCGCGTACTCCAGCGCCATCGTGACCGCATCGTCCCACGGGGCGGTGGTGGGCGGGGTGTAGACGGCAATCCGAGGCGCCTTTTCCAGCGGAACCGCCTCCATGTTCGACGAGGCGATCTCGGCCCGGATGGAGGCCACGTCGGCCGCGTCCAGCGGCCGGATCGTCACGCCCCGCAGCGCCGCGGCCCGCCGCACCGGCGCCCCGTCCGGGAGCAGGAACGACCCGCCCCGGTAGTTGAGCAGCCACTCGGCCTTGAGTCCCTGCTCGAGCGCCCAATACGTCAGCCCGTAGGCCTTGAGATGGTTCTCCTGGGTTCGGTCCATCGGCACGAGCAGGTGCTGCGCCGAGAGCGACGTGGCACCGGGCGCGGCGAGCGCCAGCGCCAGCATGAGGCGCGTGGCCACGCGACGCGTGGCACCCCGCCTGTCACGCGGCGCGCCGGTCACGGCTCCGAGCCTCCCCGCCCCCCGGTCAGCCGCTCGAGATCCCGGCGCGCGGCCGGCGCGGCCGCAGCGTCGGGCCTCCTGGTGATCAGGTCCCGCAGGATGCGCACGGCCTCCTCCCGGCCCTCCGGAAGTCGGGCACGATAGCGCGCCAGCAGGAGCGCCGCGTCGGCGCTCTCGGGAGCGTCGGCGTACTCCGCGAGGATCCGCACCCTCAGCCGTGCGGCCGTCTCCGCCCGGCCCGCCCGCTCGGCCAGGCGCGCCACCTCGGCGAGCGCCGCCCCGCGGTTGCCCGCTGAAAGCTCCTCCAGATGATCCTCCAACGCAGCGACCGCGAGGAGTGGGCGTCCGCGATGCGCCAACGCCTCGGCCCGCGCGAGCCGGCGGGCGCCCTTCGGATCGAGTCGTCCGAGCAGCCCGGCGAGCTGCAGCGCCTCCGTGCCCCGCTCCGGCGGCAGTCCCGGGAGCGCAGCCAGAAGCGCCTGCCGGGCGGGGGTAATCTCTCCCCGGTCGAGAAGCGCGTACGCATGCTCCAGCGAGGCGCCGGGGCCCTCCACGCCTTCGGGAGGTCCCGGAGCACGCGCCCCGAGCACTCCGCGCACGTCTGCGTCCCCGCCGTCGATCCCGAGGCCGCGCAACCGGCGCGCATCCGCCGTGAGCCACGCCTCGGCCGCCGTCTCCACCCCGGAAAGCGAATCGACCTCCTCGAGCACCCTCAGCTCGAGCTGACGGACACCCGATGCCGACGGGTCGCGGGCCAGCAAGCTGTCCGCCACCGGCAGGACCTCTCCGACCCGCCCCTGGGCCCGCAGCACCCGCTCGAGAGCGAACAGCGCTCCCGACGAGGTCGGACGGAGCCTGAGCACGCGGCGCAGCACCCGCTCCGCCCCGGGGTAGTCACCGCGGGATTCCCGCTCGGCCGCGTCTCTGAGCAGGCGCATCTCGTCGCCACCACGCTCCTGCGCGGCCAGCGGAGGCGTCCACCTACCCGCGCCCGCCGCACCTACCACGCCCACGACCCCCAGCATGCACCAGAGCAGCCGTGTCGGAGTCGGGCTCCGCCGCGCGCTCACCGTCCACCTCCCGGCCGCGACGTGCGCCCTCCGGCGCGGTTCAGGCGCTCGAAGTACCGGAGTACGAGTTGGCGCATCGCAGGAGAAAGCCGCCGGAGCTGGGCCGCATCGGGCATCTCGAAGCGCAGGGCGCCCAGCGCACCCGGTCCGAGGGGAAGCACGTCGGCCCGCTCGAACGCCCCGGGCCGCTCGGCCTCGCGCTTGTCGGAGTACTCGTCCCGCTCCAGGCTCCTGCCCGCATCGAGCAGGCGGTGGAAGAGCCGTTCCTGGCGTTCAAGCGTCTCCGCCGTCAGGCGGCCCTGCGCGAGCCGGCTCGCCAGCGCCCGGGCCTCCCTGGCCAGGGCCTCCAGGTCGCCCAGCGCAGCATCTTCGGAACCGGGCTGATTCCTGAGCTCGTCCAGATCCGACGCGACCGAACCCTGGCCCTGCGCGAGCCGCTCGAGCTGCCGCGCCATCGCCTGTGCGCCGAGTTGGAGCGGCATCACCTGGCCGGCCTGGCTGAACAGGTTGCCCTCGCGCTGGGCAAGCTGCTGGAGCTGCTCGGACACCTGCTGCCCGTTGGCGCTGCCACCCTGACGGCTCATCTCGTCCGCGGCCGCGATGGCCCGCAGCGCGAGACGGTTGAGCGCACCCACCGCGTCACGCGCGGCGACGAACGGCGACCGCGTCGCGCGCGGAGACCGATCCATCGCCTCAGCCGTGCCCCGGAGGGCCTCGACCGCCTGACCGAGCCGGGCACCGAGCGCACGATCCGCGCCGCCGACGGGCTCGGCAGCCTTGCGCAGGTGTTCCGCCACGTTGCGCAGGCCCTGAACAAGCGATGCCTGATCGGCGCGCCGAGCAGCCACCTCGTGGGGCGGCGCGCCCTCGAGCGCCCGCCCCAGCTCGGCTTCCCGGCGAGCAAGCGCGAGCGCATCGTCGGCGGTCGTGCGCAGCGCGTCGAGCAGCGCCTCCGCCCTCTCCCGGGCCTGCCGGGCACGCGCATCCTGGAGTGCGTCCGCCGCCTGCTCCATCGCCTGAGAGGCGGCATCGGCCTCCGACGCAGCCTTCTCATTCCGGGCGCCCCCGGCCCACTCCCGTGCCTGCGCCATCCGCTCGTTCGCCGCGTCGACCCGCTGCCCGGCCTGTCGCACACCTTCCGCCGCGTCACGCTCCTCCAGCGTCTCGAGGCGCCCCCGCAGCCGCTCCATCCGGCCCTTCAACTCCACGGAGCGGCCACGCAGAGTCTCCTGCTGTCCGGCACGGAGCTCCGGGTCGTCCACCTCGCGCATGGCGTCGGCGAGCGCCCGTTCCTGACGTGCCAGCTCATCCGCCTCGCCCTCGGTCGCACGGAAATCCTGATCCACGGCCGCGCGGCGGAAGCGCTCGAGCGACGCCTCGACCCGTCGGCGAAACTCCTCCTGCCGCGCCGCGAGGTCCCTCAGCGCCTCCTCGGCCCGGTGGGCGTCCCTGCCCTGCAGGCTCGCGGCCAGATCCGAGAGCTTCCGGCTCAGCTCCTGGGCACCGAGCTGCTCGAGCAACTCGCGCAGCTCAGCCAGGTCGCTCCTCAACTCGGGGTCGGCCTGGCCGGCGTCGGTCATGCTGCGCTCCAGCGCTTCCAGACGGGAGCGGAGTGAGTCCACCCGGGCCAGCTCGTTGCGCTGGCTCTCGATCCTCTTCTCCAACTCCTGGCGCTCCTCGAACCCCATCGCCGCCTCGCCGGGGCGGGGCCGGCCCTGCAGGCCTTCGCGCCCCCGCCCGTCCGCGGCGGCGGCCTCGCGTTCCATGTCCCGGCTCTGCTCGGCCTGGCGTCCGGCCTCCCGCGACAACTCCTCCATCCCCCGGGCCGCGGCGGCCAGCTCACGCTCCGCGATGCGCCGCATCTCGGACGCGGCGGGCATCCTCAGCACGTATTCACGCGTGCGCGCCTCGTGCGCCTCGGGCGCATTGTCAACCACACGCGCGTAGTAGCGCACGGTGTCGCCGGGCAGCAGGCCCCACGTCGTCAGGTCCAGCAGGGGACGCGCGAGCGCGGCGGGCACACCGCCCAGATCGAGGCCCTGGACTACGGGTTCGTGGCGCTCGCCGAGCGCGCTGACCCGGTACGCCACGAGCTCGACCCGCTCGAGCCCGTAGTCGTCCCGGGCCTCGACGATCAACGGCTGCTGGAGGTTCAGCGGCAGGATCGTGTCCTGGCCCGGTACGGGCAGCGCGATGCTCGGGGCGGAATCGGGCACGAGCACGAGATCGAAGGGCTCGGGCCGCAGCTCCGCGGGCCGCCCCCGCTCATCGAAGAACGACCAGGCGAACGAGCCTCCGGCCCGGGGACGCCACGCTCCCGTGAAGCGCGGTCCGTCCACCGTGAAACCCGCGGCGAGTGTCGAGTCCGCGCGGAGCAACGCCGCCGTACGCAGCGGTTGGCTGGCGCGGCCCTCGAAGCGTACGCGGGTGCCGACGGGCAGCCTCAGCGAGGGAATCCGGCCCCGGTACTCTTCGGCCGGGAGCCCGGTGTACGGCGGGTATTCCACCCCGACCACGAGGTCGGTGACGAAGAGCGGATCGACCGGTACGATCCTGTAGCGAGGCGTCGCGGCCCCGTCGGCCGTGTGCACCTCGTACTCCAGCGTCGCCGACACACCGGTGAATGTCCGACCGCCGACGCCGCCTTCCAGATCGAGCCTCATGCGCCGGGCCGCGCGGCCCACGAACTGATACGCCAGCTCCACGCCGGTGCGACCCGGCGCTTCCACCACGATCCGTACGTCGCTCCCGCGCAGCACCTCCACCGAGCCGGGCAGGACCCGGATCACGGGCAGCACGGGAGGCGCCAGCAGCGCCAGCGGGGTGGACAGCCCCCGCCACGCCGTGGCCGCCCGCCCCGATGAAGCGGCGACGAGCCCCACCACCACGAGGCTCACGGCCCCGAGCGCCCAGGACGCGCGCCGGATCCATCCCTCGACCGCCACCCCGAGGCGCCCCCCGAGCCGCGCCGCCCCCCCACTCAGCGCGGCCGACGCGCGTCGTTCGGCGTCCACCGCCAGCGGTCGGGAGACGCCCGGCGGCAAGCCACGGGAGACCTCGAGCGCGCCCTGCGCCCACCCCTCCGGCAGCCCCGCGGTCCGCTCCATCTCCCGGACGACCCGTCGCTCGCGGAACGCGCGCCGCCCACCCCACCGGGCGGCGACCCACGCGCCCGCCACGAGCACGGCCCCCAGCACGTCGAGCGCGGCCGGCCACGCGCTCCCCTGGCGCCATCCCCCGTCTCCGGCCATCAGCCAAGCCGCGGCGAGGATCGTCTCGATTCCCACGAGCGCCCCCACGGCGAACGCCACGCGGGCCCGGTCGGCCAGATGACGCCGCACTGCGGTCACCCGCCGTTCGAGCTGTCCCCCGGCGCCACACGCGCCCGGAGCCGTCACGGCGCCTCCTGGCCCAGGACCCAGACGAAGAGGTTCACGCCCATGCGCAGGGCCTGCTCCCGGATCCGCGGCGGATCGTCATGGACCTCGGGATCCTCCCAGCCATCCCCCAGATCCGACTCGTAGCTGTAGAGCACCACGAGCCTGCCGCCGTGGAAGATTCCGAGCGCCTGCGGCGGCTTCCCGTCGTGTTCGTGGATCTTCGGTAGACCCTCGGGAAAGTCGTAGAAGGCGTGGAAGACGGGATGGAAAGGCGGCAGCTCGCGCAGCTCCGTCTCGGGAAAGAGCGCGGCGATCTCACGGCGAAACGACCGGTCCAGCCCGTAGTTGTCATCCGCGTGCAGGAATCCCCCGGACAGGAGGTACTCGCGCAGTGCCGCCCGCTCCTCGGCGCTGAAATGGACGTTGCCGTGCCCCGTCATGTACACGTACGGGTAGTCCCGCAACCGGGGGTCGGTAGGGGTGACCGTGGCCTCTCGCCGCGCCACCGGCAGACCTGTCCTTCGCCGGATCGCCGCCAGGAGGTTGGGCAGCGACGAAGGGTTGGCGTACCAGTCTCCTCCGCCCCCGTAGTGGAGCCGGGCTATGGTCATCGTGGAGTCCGCCGGCGCGGCCCCGTCCGGCTCCGGCTCCGGCTCTGGCGCCGTGGGACCGGTCGTCGGAGGGACATGCCCGGGCCGGGGCATCGGGGCCGCCGCCAGCACACCCAGCACGATCCACGTCGCATAACCCGTCAGCGTTCAACCCTCCGGTGTCGAGGCGCTCCCGCCCCCCTCGTCGCACTCCACCTCGTGGACGATACGGTACGCCCTGTTCCTGGACAGGGCGAGCCGCTCCGCCAGCGCGCGCGCGGCCCGGCTGGGCGCCATGCCTTCGGCCCTCAGCCTCCGGGCCAGCGCGCGAGCCTCGGCCTCCACCACGGCTTCGCCCTCCGTCGAACGCTCCGCCGGCGCCACCACGACGGTGACCTCGCCACGCGGCGGGCGCTCCCGGTAGTAGTCCGCGGCGTCGGCGAGCGTTCCCCTGAAGAACTCCTCATGGACCTTGGTCAGCTCCCGTGCGACGGCGGTGTGCCGTTCCGGACCGCAGACGTCCGTGAGCTCGTTCAGCAGCCGGACGAGACGCTCAGGAGACTCGTACAGCACGACGCGTTCCGGGGTCACCGCGATCCGCTCGAGGAGCGCGCGCCGCTCGCCGCCCCTGCGCGGAAGGAACCCGAAGAAGGTAAAGCGCTGGCCCGGCAGGCCCGAGGCAACCAGCGCCGCCAGCACCGCCGAAGGTCCCGGAACGGGGGTAACGTCGTGCCCCGCGGCGAGGACCGCGGCCACGAGCCGCGCACCCGGGTCCGAGACCAGCGGTGTGCCGGCGTCGGAGACCAGTGCCACGTCCTCGCCTGCGGCCATCCAGGACAGCACGAGCGGGGTCCGCTGTGCTTCATTGTGGGCGTGCAACGAGGTAAGCGGCGGGCGCGCCCCGATGTGATCGAGCAGGATGCGTGTCCTGCGTGTGTCCTCGGCGAGCACGTGCGACACGCTGTGGAGCGTCGCGGACGCACGAATCGTCAGATCGTCCAGGTTGCCGATCGGGGTGCTGATCAGGTAGAGGGTAGCCACGCCTCAGTATACGTCGGGCCGGGTTGGACGTCTCACGGGCCGGCCCCGAAGGGGTCGGGCGCTTCGCCTCTCCGGCGGGCCCCGGAGCGACCGCGCTCGGCCGCTACGCCACACTACAGGTGCTGCAGGATACGATCCTCGAGGTGCGGCCGGGGCACCGCGCCGATGACCTTGTCGACCAGCTCTCCGTCCTTGAAGAAGAGGATGCTGGAAATCGAGCGGATCTGGTAGCGTGTCGCCGTCTGGGGATTCGTGTCCACGTCCAGCTCCGCCACCCTGAGGCCCCGGTCCTTGTACTCCTCGGCGAGTTCCTCGACGATGGGCTGGACGATCCGGCACGGGCCGCACCAGACCGCCCAGAAATCCACCATCGACAGCCCTTCGGACCCTTCGATCTCCGCCGCGAAAGTATCGTCCGTCACCTCGAAGACCGCGTTGTGTCCTGCCATGCTCGACTCTCCTTGTCGACTCTTGCCGCCGGACCTAGCCTTGAGTCAGCCTGCCGTACCCGGCGGGCCCCCTCATAACCGTTGCCGAGGACCATGAACGTTCCACCGATACTCGACGATCACGCACTCGACCACGTGGCGATCGCCGTTCGCTCCCTGGAAGAGGCATGCAACCTCTTCGAACTGATCTCAGGCCACCCCTGTTCCCCGCCCGAAAACCTCCCGGCGCAGGGCGTGCGCGCCGCCTTCAGCGGCTCCGTCGAACTCCTCGAGCCCACGGGACCCGAAACCCCCGTCGGCCGCTTCCTCGACCGGCGGGGCCCCGGCCTGCACCACATCGCCTACCGGGTTGCCGACCTCGCCGCCGAGCTCGCCCGCCTCATGGCCTCCGGCGTCCGCCTCATCGACGCGAAGCCGCGTCCCGGCGCCCGGGGACACCAGGTGGCCTTCATTCATCCCGCCTCGACCGGCGGTGTGCTGGTCGAA
>Ga0114931_10005894_pt1 | contig 15131 bp, 17 predicted proteins | sample 2SBtaG_FD_89579 | JGI IMG/M metagenome (GOLD analysis project Ga0114931, IMG submission 89579) | Deep subsurface microbial communities from Kolumbo volcano to uncover new lineages of life (NeLLi) - 2SBTROV14_V59a metaG | ecosystem: Environmental > Aquatic > Marine > Volcanic | place: Kolumbo...
CAGAGAGTCAGCGAAGCCAAGGTCACCGTCGATGACACAGTCACGGGACGAATTGGCCGCGGATTACTGACGCTGCTTGCGGTGTAGCCGGATGACAGCGAGTCGACCGTGGCCCGGTTGGCGGAGCGAGTGCTTACCTACCGGGTATTCCCGGATGCGGACGGCCGCATGAACAGTAGCCTGCTGGACGAAGGCCTGGAGCTGCTGGTAGTGCCGCAGTTCACGCTGGCTGCCGATACGAAAAAGGGCACTCGCGCCAGTTTTACCCGGGCGGCGCCCGCGGCGATGGGCGATGACTGCTTCCGGCGATTTGTCGCAAAATGCAGGGAATCGCTGCCCACGGTTGAAACCGGGGTCTTTGGCGCAAGTATGAAGGTGGCCCTCGTCAATGACGGCCCCGTAACGTTCTGGCTTGAGGCGTGATCTTGGTTCGGTTTTATTGCGAACGTGCGGGTATCATGATCATAATTCGCTCCCCGCTTTTCGGGGTATCGAGAGACTGAAGGGGTACATGCCCCGGGAGAAGTAAGACATGTTGTCCAATGTCAGCATTTGGCAGCTTCTGATCGTACTGGTGATCGTGATCGCCATTTTCGGCACCAAGCGGCTCAAGACACTCGGCTCGGACCTCGGTGGTGCGGTCAAGGGTTTCCGTTCTGCGATGAACGACGCAGACAAGGAAACCACGGAGAAGCTCGGCGACCAGTCGGAAGACGCAAACTTCGACTCCACGCCGGCTGAAGAACCCTCCAAAGAAAATCACGGCTAAGCCGGGTCTCCGCCATGTTCGGTGTCGGCGGCCAGGAGCTGATTCTGCTTTTACTCATCGGGCTCATCGTTTTGGGTCCCGAGCGGTTGCCGCGCATTGCCAGGCAGATGGGTAACTGGCTCGGCCAGGCGCGACGCATGACCCGTGTGATGAAGCGCCAGCTCGAGGAGGAGTTGGACTTCAACCAGTCACCGATCATCAAACCGCCGCCAGAGGCGCGCGAACCGTCGCAAAAGGCGCCCGCCGAAGAAGAAGCAACGGAACAGGAATACATGCCGCCACGTGACGATGACGAGTATTCTCCGGCACATGCCGAAAACGAGGTCGGCACCGGCGTCGGCGACGAGGACGAAGAAAAACCTGTCGTGGCGACAGAGTCCGGGGAGCAGACCGCGTCTGACACGGAAGCGCCGATTGCAGCCGAAGAAGACCCGGCCGGAAACCGACAAGCATCGTGACCTCGGACGAGGAGACAGAATCGGCAGAGGACCTCACGGAAGGCACGCTCCTGTCCCATCTCATCGAGCTGCGCAGCCGGCTATTAAAGATCTCCCTCGCTGTCATTCTCGTCTTCATCGCATTGTTGCCCTGGTCGGGCGATATCTTTTCTATGGTGTCCGAGCCTCTGCGCGAGGTGCTGCCCAGCGGACAGATGATCGCTACCCAGGTCGCTTCGCCGTTGTTGACGCCATTCAAGCTGACCTTCTTCGCGGCATTGTTCCTTGCGATGCCGGTTGTCCTTTACCAACTCTGGGCGTTTGTTGCACCCGGCTTGTACAGGAAGGAAAAACGCTTCGCGATGCCATTGCTGGCGTCGAGTATCGTCCTCTTTTATCTCGGCATCGCATTCGCCTATTTCCTGGTGTTCCCGCTGATGTTCGGCTTCTTCACCGGGGTCGCGCCGGAAGGCGTCGAGGTACAGACGGATATTTCACAGTTCCTCGACTTCATCACTACCATCTTCTTCGCCTTCGGCCTGGCATTCGAAGTGCCGATCGCGACGGTGCTGGTCGTTTGGACGGGTCTCACCTCGCCGAAAAAACTGGCCGGCGCCAGGCCGTATGTGTTCCTGGGTTCATTCGTCGTCGGCATGTTCCTGACACCGCCGGATATGATCAGCCAGACGCTGCTCGCCATACCGGTCTACATGCTTTACGAACTCGGCATCCTGATGTCGAAGATCTTGATCGTCCGTGAGGAGGAACCCGACGAGGCCGCTGCACCCGAGTAGCCTCGCATCTCGGCGGCCGGGTGCGGTCAGGCGCGCTACGGTTTTGGCGGCACCGCCGCTTCCCTTCCCATGAACTCCTGCCAATCGCTGTCGGCGGGCTTTGGCGTCAGCAGGCTGGCCACGACCAACGTCGTCACCGAGACAATGACGGCGGGGATTGCGATGTAATCGGTGTCCATCGGGAATGCGATACCCAGGATGTCTGCCGGGCTCGCCTTGAATATGGAGTTCAAAGCGGCGATTGTGATGACGGTCAGCATGCCCGATGCAATCGATAACACGCCGGCAATGCGGGTCACGCGTTTCCAGAAAAATGCGGCGATGAGGGGCGGTGCCAGTGACGCACCGATCATCGTGTACGACATCAGCGCCATCTCGAGGATGGTCTCGAACTGGCTCATCATCAGGTAGGCAAGCACGCCGATGCCGATGATGGTGACGCGCTGTATCCAGACGACCTGGGATGGCGTCGCGTTGCGGTAAAAGAATGCCTGGAAAATATCGCGGGTGACGTTGGTCGAGGTTACCATCAGGAATGTGTTGCCGGTGGAGATGACGATTGCCGCGCCAGCAGCCAGCAGCAGCGAGCCGACGACGGCGGGTAATTGCTCGAAGCCGATCCTGAGGATGATTTCCTCGGCCATGGCACGGTTGACGCTGCCGTCGGCCAGGAAGAAACGCGGGTCGTCGGCATAAATAGCGAAGCCGACCAGCGCGATCAGCATCATCAGCGTCTCGATCAACACCACGCCGATGAACATGCCCATGACCGCGCGGCGTGCACTCTGTTCGTTGTCCGCTGAGGAGAACTTCTGGTACATGCTGCTCTCACTCATCAGCAGCAGGAAAGTCGGCAAGGCGATGCCGAGCACCCAGACGAAATCGTGCCCGCCCATGGCGGACAGGTGTGTCGGTTCGGTTTGCCGAATCGTCGCGATAACGGCATCCACGCCGCCGTAACCCGTGATCACGACCGGCAACGTGACGATCATGGCAAGCAGCATGATGCTGCCGTTGAAGATGTCGATCGAGACAATGGACACCATGCCCGCAAGAACGGTGAAGCCGATGATCAGCACTGCCGCGATCAGCATGCCGTTCTCGGGTGTTATCAGGCCTTCGGAGAGAATCGAGATGAAGCGGCCTCCGCCTTTGAACTGGTAACCGGCGATGACCATGTAGGCGATGACGATCGTAATGGTCCCAAGCAGCTTGGCGAGCTGATTGTAGCGTTTCTCGAGGAGATCGGTCAGCGTGAATTGCGCGATGCGCCGCACTCTTGCCGCGATCAGGTAAACGACGAGTATGCCGAGCCAGGCGCCCGACGAGAACCACAACTCCGAGATGCCGGTGCGAAACGTCAGCCCTGCGGTGCCGAAGAGGCTCCCCGAACCGATCCACGTGCACACCAGCGTCGCCACCAGCATGTAGACCGGCACGCCGCGCCCGGCCACCATGAAGTCTTCGTCGGTCTTGACGGTACGGCTCTTGTAGATGCTGATGCCCAGCAGTAACAGCACGTAGGTCGTCACGACGGCGATGTAGTTCATCAGGCGGCTCTCTTGTTGTTCCTCGGGGCGCTGTAGCCGAGCCTAAAGCTACCACAAGGGCACCCGGGGCCGCATTTGGCGGACAATTCGGGATAGAATGCGGCGGTCCTTGATAAATGAATAAGAACCGGAGAGGCCCATGCATGCACCATCCGTCCCACCGCAACTGACCGTCAAGGCGATTCTGCTCGGTGTTATCCTGGCGGTCGTGCTCGCCGGCGCCAATGCCTATCTCGGCCTGTTCGCCGGCCTGACCGTGTCGGCCTCCATTCCGGCGGCCGTGATCTCCATGGGCGTGCTGAGCCTGTTCAGAAATTCGAACATCCTCGAAAACAACATCGTACAGACGGCCACATCGGCCGGCGAATCGCTGGCCGCCGGCGTGATTTTCACGATTCCCGCGTTGATTATGCTCGGTTACTGGGACGTGTTTCACTACTGGTGGGTGACGGCCATCGCCGGTATCGGCGGCATCCTTGGCGTACTTTTCACAATCCCGCTCAGGCGTTCGCTGATCGTCGAGCAGCAGCTTGCCTACCCCGAGGGCAAGGCGACAGCGGAAGTCCTCAAGGTCGGTGAAGACCCGAAATCGGGCATCAAGTTCGTGGCTGTCGCTGCCACCATAGGCGCAGTCGCCAAGTTCTGCGAGACCGGCCTGAAGCTCTGGGCGGGGACCGCTGAAACCGCGCGCTATTTCGGCCAGTCGGCCATCGGTTACCTGGGCATGAACCTGTCTCCGGCCCTGATCAGCGTCGGCTTCATCGTCGGCGTGAACATCTCGATTGTGATGTTTGCGGGCGGTGCGATTTCCTGGTATTTCGGCATCCCGATTTATTCCGCGTTTTTCCTGGACAGCAGCCCGGACCTGGCTGCATTGCATGCGGCAGGAGCGACCGCGGACAGCCTCGCGAATCAAATCTGGAGCCAGCAGATTCGCTATCTCGGCGTCGGCGCCATGGTGGTTGGCGGCGTGTGGGCCCTGATTTCCATGCGCGGCTCGCTGGTTGGCGGCATCAAGAGCGGCATGGCGCAATATCGCGCTGGAACGGCGGCCATCGTCCACCATACCGAGCAGGACATGCCGATGAACTACGTGCTTATCGGCGTCGTGCTGTTCGTCATCCCGATATTTTTCCTTTACGACAAAATCGTTGGCAGCTTCGGCATTGGCCTGTCGATGACGCTGATCATGGTCATCGCCGGTTTCCTGTTCTCGTCCGTCGCCGGTTACATGGCCGGGCTGGTCGGCTCGTCCAACAACCCGATCTCGGGCATTACGATTGCCACCATCCTGTTTGCCTCGCTGGTGCTGCTGGCGATGATGGGCTCCGGCAGCACGATCGGGCCGCCCGCCGCCATCATGATCGGCGCCGTGGTCTGCTGCGCCGCCGCGATCGCAGGCGACAACCTGCAGGATCTCAAGGCCGGCTACCTGGTCGGCGCGACGCCGTGGAAGCAACAGCTGATGCAGGTGGTCGGCGTGCTCTCCTCGGTGCTGGTGATGGCACCGATCCTGATGCTGCTGCTGCAGGCCTATGGCATCGGCGTGCCGACGGTCGAACATCCCGACCCGCTCCCCGCGCCGCAGGCGACGCTGATGGCTTCGGTCGCGGAGGGCGTCTTCCACGGCGGACTGCCGTGGGCGATGGTCATCGTCGGCGGTATCATCGCCATCCTGGTCGTCATCACTGATGAGATTCTGAAAGCGAAGAACTCGACGTTCCGCACGCCAGTCCTGGCCGTAGCCGTTGGCATCTACCTGCCACTGGGCTTGTCGTCGGCGGTACTGGTCGGCGGCCTGATATCGCATTTCGCCGCACGCAGGCATGCAAAACGCGGCGAAGACGGCGAAAAGAGCATGCGCCACGGCATGCTTTACGCCGCCGGGCTCATCACCGGCGAGGCGCTGGTCGGCATCCTGATGGCCATCCCGATCGTCAAGACGCAAAATCCGGATGTGTTCGCACTCGATCCCTCGCTGCAATTCGGCGGTGGCGTCGGCCTTGCGGTCATCGCGGTCGTCTGCGTGTTCATGTACCGCGTTGCCGCCGAGAGATTCGCACCGTCAGGAGAATGATCGACAGAAATCGGGGTCGAACCGCCACGACTTTACTTCGCTTCGACCCCTTTCATTGAGCATTTGTCAATCAATGAAGCGCCGTACAACGAACGACCAGCTTGCGGTGACGGTCAACAAATACCAGGCTATCCAACGATGAAGGCCTGGCTTGTTGATAAAGATCGCGAGCAGGCTGATAACGACGTAATGCAATACGAATGACAGATAAGTCCATGGGGTGAAGAGATCGCCTCGTGCGGCTGTCTGCAGAATATCCGTAGCAACCATGCCGACAAACGCCCAAAGAAACCATTTACGCCGATATTCAAAAGGATGTTCAATTGCGGCAGATTCTGGCGGGTAGAGCGTTATTGCTGCAAGGTAGTGAGTCACGGACCAGATCACGATGATGATGAAGAGATCGAAGCTCCATAGTTGCTGATTGTGCCAGGAGAATCCGGTCCACCAGTTCAGGATCAGCACCAGGAAGAAAAAGGCCGTCAGCACGAAGTGTGTCTGGTCCAACTGGCCTCGATAAATCGAGCGAATGACCCCTGCAAGAATATGGGTCACGCTGATACCAAATATGATCGATACAAATACCGCGAGATATTCGAATTCACTCATGTTCTGATAGTTCGCCTGAAGGGTTGTCGTTTGCAATAATGAAGAATAGCAGCTCGATTGCAAAACGCCGGGCAGGATGAATGAGATTGCTTTTTACTGGCCGACGCAGGTGCCGGCATAGGCGAGGGTTTTACCGGCGTTTTCGAGTTGGCAATCGTTATCGTAGGTGACGCCGTCGAGTCCGCAGACCGGCTGGTAATCCTTCGGACAATTGTGGCCCTGGGTCTCGCAGAGGCCCGCATATATGATACGAGTGCCGCTGCGTTCCGCCAGGCAGGCGTTACCGTAGGTTTTTCCATCCTCGCCGCAAACGGGCACATACATGGACGGGCAGGAACGCATGTTGCAGGCGCCTTCTGTAACGACAGCGAGGCCGGCGGCCTGCGCCTCACAGGCATTATCAAAGGTAGTGCCATCGGGACCGCAGACCGGCATGAAAACACTCGGGCAGTTGTTGACGTCGCACACGCCTGTCCGCTGCACCGGGATGCTATCCTTATCTGCCTCACACCGGTTGCGATAGGTGCGGGCGTTCACGCCGCAAACCGGATCGTAGCCGGCCGGACAACCCGTGACCGCACAGGCACCCAGCTCGGCCACTTCGACACCCGCGGCACTCGCCAGGCATAAGTTGCCGTAGGTATTGCCGTCGACCCCGCATACCGGCTCGTCTTCGTCCGGGCAGGACTGTGCGTCGGTCTCACAGGCGCCGGGTGTAAATTCTTCCAGGCCAGCCTCTCGGGCAGAGCAGTCGTTGGCATAGGTAATATTGTCGGTGCCGCAGACGGGTTCGTAGACACTCGGACACACTGCAACTTCCTCGGGTCGTTCGATGATTGGCTGTTCCTGCGTTGGGCATGCGCCGCGCGTCGCGACCTCGGTTCCGGAGACGCCGGCCATGCAGTCGTTACTGTAGGTTCTGCCATCAACACCGCAGACGGGATCGTATTGCATTGTGCAGGCGGTCGTCGCTTTCGCCGGCTCCTGCGTTTCGCCAAGAATCGGCGCGATCAGCAGCACGGCGAAGACGAGTATCTGGCGGACCCGGCAAGCGCGACGCGAGCCCGAAATGACGGTGGCATTCATGCGGTCAGGATAAGGAAGCACAGTAACCTTAGACGGTAATTGTTACAGCTTGTTCAATCAGCCGCTACAGCAGAGCCCCAGTAGTTGTAAGTAAGCACCCTGGGACCCGGTATATACATCCTCTCATCTGACTTAATACGAAATCCCGCGGTTTCGATCAGAGCCGGGATATCACGGTTCATGTTGCAGCCACCGGCAATCGCGTGCCAGGCCGGGTTCAGGCGGTCCTGCCAGCGGCGCACGTTCGCATCGGGAGACTTGCCGTGCTCGCAGAAAAGCAGTTGCCCGCCGGGTTTCAGCACTCGGCGCATGCCTTCGAGCGCACTGATCGCATCGGGAATCGTACACAGTGAGTAGGTCACCAGTACCGTGTCCGCACTATCGGCCTGCAGCGGGATCTCCTCGCCGGGCAGGTCGATCAACTCGACCTCGAGCGGCGACGCCTCGAGCTGGCGCCGCGCCTTCTTGCGCATACCCGCCGACGGCTCCAGGCCCCAGATCTTGCGCACCTTCGCCGGGTCGTAGAACGGCAGGTTAAGGCCGCTGCCGAAACCGATCTCCAGCACATCACCACTTGCAAGCGGCACGATCTTCTCGCGTTGCTTGCGATTTTGCTTCGCCGAGCAGGCCAGGTCGATCAGGTGTGGCAGGATTTTCTGGTCGTAGAATTCCATGGGTCTATTCTCCGCTCACGGATTCGTTTTGTCCTGCCCGGGCGCTTGCCGCGGCAACGAGGTCGCCGATGCGCAGCAGCTCGAAACCCTCGTCACCGAGCGACGGCAGCGCCTGTTCAAGGAAATCGAGCGTCGCCGGGTAAGGGTGGCCGATGCCGACCGCGTAACCCTGCTGTCGTGCAATTTTCATGAGCCTTCTGAATTCCCTGGGCACAGTATCCGCCGATGAGTCCGGGTCGAGGAACACGTCGCGTTTGACGGCGGGCACGCCGCTTTCCCTCGCGATACGCAGCGCCACGCTGTGCACCGTAGTGTAGCTATCGACAAAGAACAGGTCGCCGCGGGCTCTGATTTCGTCTATCAACCAGCGCATATGCCCCGGGTGGCGGGTCAGCAAACTGCCGCGATGAGTATTGATGCCGACAATATACGGCACCGATTCTATCGCCTTGGCCAGTGCTTCCTGAAACTTCGCATGACTCATGTCGAGCACCAGGCTGCCAGGCGCCGGGTCGACGCTATCCTTCTCGGCCTGCAACGGCAAATGCAACAGTACCTCCTTGCCACGCACGTGTGCCATCGTGGCCAGCTGTCTCGCCCGGGGCGTGCCTGGCAATACGGCGACCGCCAGCGGGCCCGGGAGATCGATGGCCCGCTGCCCGACGCCGAGGGCATTGCCGAGATCGTCGATGATGATGGCGATGCCGGGCCGGGATGCATCGACATCAGGAGCAAACGCAACCAGCATCAGGACGACAATGAATCCCGGCCAGCGTCGCATGCCGCTGGCAGCCGGCCGAGGTTTTTTTGACACGCGGCTAGTCCACCATGCTGGTGTGCATGACCGGCTGGTTGCGTAGCAACGCTAATGCCTCAAGGAGTTGCGTATCGTGCTCGCGGTCAAGCACGGCATTCAGGCTCTGGTCGGGCTGGCCCCTGGCGCCTTCCACATAAACATCCGGTGCAATGCCGATCTCGTTAATGGAATCGCCGGACGGTGTGAAATAACGTGATGTCGTCAGTTTGATGGCACGGCCCTTGGAAAGCGGCATCACCGTCTGCACGAGCCCCTTACCAAAGGTCCGGCTGCCGACGATGGTCGCCCGATCACGGTCCTGCAACGCGCCGGCAACGATTTCCGATGCCGATGCAGAGCCGCCATTGACGAGCACGATCATCGCCGCTCCGTCGAGGATGTCCCCGTGGTGCGCCATGCGGGTGAAGCGAGACTCCGGCGTGCGGCCCTCAGCCGAAACGATGACGCCTTCGTCGAGGAACAGGTCCGATATGTCGACCGCCGAATGGAGGATGCCGCCCGGGTTGTTCCGCAGGTCGAGGATCAGGCCGGTGAGCATGTGGCCACTCGTCGCCTGCGTATCCTCCATCATGTCATCGATGGCGCGCCTCGCTTCCTCGCCGGTCGTCTCGTTGAACTGGCTCAGGCGCAAATAGCCCACGGAGTGATTCAGAACCTCGTGTCTTTCACTCGCGACGCGGATTTTCTGTCGTGTGAGGTGAAAGGTGAGCGGGTCATCGTAACCCTCGCGTCGCACCAGCAGGGTTACCGGCGTACCGGCCTGGCCGCGCAATTTATCGATCACGTTATTGTCTGCCGAGACGTCGTCTATTTCCATAATTTCATCGCCGGCCTGCACACCGGCGCGTTGTGCCGGGGTGCCATCGATCGGCGCAATAACGATGATCCGGTCAGCCGTCTGGCTGACTTCCAGACCGACGCCGGTGTACCGGCCGCTGGTGCTGATACGAATGTCCTCGTACTCGTCGGCATCCAGGAACGCGGAGTGACGATCCAGGTCGCCGACCATACCGCGGATCGCGTTTTCGAACAGCTCAGCATCGTCGACGGGCTCGTAGTAGTCTCTCTTAACGCGCTCCATGACCTCCGTCAGCAGGCGCGTTTGCTCCCATGTCAGCTCGCGCGCGGCCGGCCACTCGTGAGTTGCCAGCACGCGACCACCCACGGAAAGACCAACGCCGAGGATGGTGCCAATCACAAGGACCAGGATTCCCCGTGTTTTCAATGTCATGGAAGCTCCACTTCGGCCTTTTCATGAATGGACAGAATTGACCATAGCACAAGCCTTTCGCTCAGCGCGATTGTGGCTGGCGGCTCACCCAGCGCCGCGGGTTTAGTGGCCTCGTGCCCTTGCGCACTTCAAAGTAAAGCCCGGTCTGTTGTTGCCCGCCGCTGTCGCCGATCGTGGCGATGACATCTCCCGGCGCCACCCAGTCGCCGGCACGCTTCAGCGTGGTTTCGTTATAGCCATAAAGCGTCATGTAACCCTCGCCGTGATCGACGATAACCAGCAATCCCATGCCGGCGAGCCAGTCGGCAAAGACGACGCGGCCATGATAAACGGCACGCACTTCGCGCCCGCGTGGGGCTGCAAGCACGACGCCGTTCCATTTGACGCTGCTGCCAGCCCGGGGTTGTCCGAAGTCGTGTACTAGCTTGCCTGCGACCGGCCAGGTCAAACGCCCTTTAAACTCCGCGAACGGCACCTCGGAGGTGATGGGGTAATCGGAAAGGATGCTGGTCAGTTCCGCGATCAGCCGAGCCAGGTCCTTTTCCTGCGCCGCGAGACGTTCTATCGCCGAACCCTCCCTGGCGATACGTGCCTTGAGCGAGGCGAGTAATACCTGCCGCTGTTGCTGTGCTGCGTCCAGTGCGGCCAGCTCCGTGCGCCGCTTCCGGGTCAGCCCTGCAAGCCGCGTCTCCTCTGCTGCCTCTTCCTCTCGCAGTGCCGCCAGCGTGTTCATGTGGGCGTTGACGGCCGCGATGTTCTTGCCACGAAACTCACTGAGATAGCGGTAGTAGGTCATCAAGCGGCCCAGCGTCGCCGGGTCCCGCTGATTCAGGAGGAGCTTCAGCCGCTCCTGGCTACCGCTCGTATAGGCGGCGACAACTTGCGCCGCGAGTTGACTGGTTTCCGTCCCGAGTTCGGCTTCCTGCCTGGCCAGGCTGGCGTCGAGCTCCGCTTTTTTCTTTTCGCTGTAGTCTTGCTGCCGTTCGAGGTCCTTCAGGTAACTGCGCTTCTCGGCGATCAACACCTCGGCATCCTGAAGCTCGGCGGTAATCCGGTCACGCTCCGCGGCGCGACGATCCATGTTCGATTTCAGCTCGCTGATCTTCTCCCTGATCTGTTCCAGTTCCCGCTCTTTGACCTGTGTCAGCCCGGGATCCTGGGCGACGGCCATGCCTGTGCTTGCAACAAGCATCAGCAGAACCGTTGTCCGGAGCCTCATCCTCATAGGGGTGCAGTGTAATTCCATTACTGATCATTACACCAGCGGCACATTGGCGCTGGTATACTGCCGGTTTGGCTGCGGCAGCCACAATAACGCCGTTTATAAATCATGGAAACTTACATCGAATTTGCCTCCAACCACCCCTTTTTAATCGGCGCGCTGCTGCTCAGTTTTTTCGTCTTGATTTTCTCCGAGCTCAAGCGGAAAGCACGCGGACTCACCGATATCGAACCGCAGGCAGCGGTCAAACTCATCAACGCCGAAGCCGCCATTATCGATCTCAGGGGCGCGGAAGCGTTTGCAAAGGGGCATATCGTAAACGCGCGCAATATTCCGCTCGAAGAGCTTAAGGCCAACCACGAAAAAATCAGCAAGCTCGCTTCAAAAGCGATTCTCGCCGTTTGCGAAACCGGCGTCAGCAGTACACGTGCCGTCGATGCTTTGCGTAAAGCCGGGCTGGAGAGTGTGTATGGCCTGAAGGGCGGCATCAACGCATGGACACAGGCCAACCTGCCACTGGTTACCGGCAAGAAGACCAAGACCAAGAGCAGGAAGTAGCGACCTACCACATACCGGCTGCAACGCATGCCCGGACCCGGCGGCACAGCACCGCATTCACATAAGCAGGACTTGCACCATGGCAGAAGACGATCCAAAGTCACCCGAAAAACAACTCGCAATTCAGAAAATCTATATCAAGGATTTTTCTTTTGAATCACCGCGCACGCCGCAGGTATTCGCGCTCACGGACTGGTCACCGAAGACCGATCTAAACCTGCGAAGCTCGCACACGGCGGGTTCGGAAAACAACCACGAGGTCGTGCTGACGATTACGATCGAAGCCAAGGAGGACGACAAGACGGTGTTCCTGGTCGAGCTGCACCAGGCCGGACTTTTTCACATCTCCGGGTACAATGACGAAGAGTTCAAGGCGATTATCGGTAGTTTTTGTCCGAACATCCTGTTCCCGTACGCCCGCGAGTCGATCGCCGGGGTAGTTTCCAAGGGCGGCTTCCCGGAGTTCATCCTGCAGCCGATCAACTTTGACGCGCTTTATGCACAGGGCGTCGCACAGGCTCGCGCGCAGGCAGAGTCCCAGGGACAGGCAGGCGATGGCAGCGGTAATGGCGCCCCACATTAGGCGTATTGTGAATCGTTACCGGTAATGCCGGTGGAAAAACCCCCGATCGCTGTTATTGGCGCCGGCTCCTGGGGTACGGCGCTTGCGCTGCAGTTCGCGCGCAGCGGGCGAGCGGTCCGGCTGTGGGGCAGGGACGAGGTACAACTCGACGACATGGCCGAAATACGCATGAATGCGCGCTACCTGCCAGGCAGCGGTTTCCCGGACAATCTGCAGATCGAAGCGGACCTCGGACGATGCCTGCAGGGCGTCAAGGATGTGCTCATCGCCGTGCCGAGCCATGGTTTCCGGGAAACGCTCACCCGGGTGGCGCCGTTGCTCGACCCGGATGCCCGTGTTTGCTGGGCGACGAAAGGCTTCGAGTTGTCGAGCGGGCAACTACCGCATCAGGTCGCCGATGAAGTCCTGGGCGAAGAGCGGCCGGTCGCCGTCCTCTCGGGGCCGACGTTCGCGACCGAGGTCGGCCAGGGACTGCCAACCGCGATGACGATCGCGTCCAACGATGCCGATTTCGCCGGTGAACTCGCCATCACGCTGTCCGGTGACAAATTTCGCGCCTATACCTCCGCCGATATGATCGGTGTTGAAGTTGGCGGTGCCGTGAAGAACGTCCTGGCGATTGGCGCGGGCCTGTCGGACGGCCTGGGCTTCGGCGCCAACACGCGAATCGCCCTGATCAATCGCGGCCTGGTCGAGATGAAGCGCCTCGGCGTGGCCTTGGGCGCAAGCCAGGAAACTTTCATGGGACTTGCCGGCATGGGCGACCTGGTGCTGACGTGCACCGACGACCAGTCGAGAAACCGGCGAATGGGGCTTTTGCTCGCCAGCGGCAAGACGGTAGCGGCAGCCCAGGAAAGCATCCAGCAGGTCGTCGAAGGCGTGCTCGCCGCCAAGGCAGTGAAAAAGGTCGCCGCTGACAGAGATGTCGTCATGCCCATCTGCGACGAGATATACCGCATCCTCTACGAGGGCGTCCCACCGCGTGAAGCTGTCGGCGCACTGATGGGCCGTGCACTGAAGCCAGAATAGCAAATCGCTTTGTATAGGGTCAGAGCCGGACTCTGACCCCAGCTATTGCGCGTCGGCGAAGTCCGCCTGCCGCCAGGCTTCGTAAATCATGACGGCGGCGGCATTCGACAGGTTCAAGCTGCGGCTGCCGCGCTGCATCGGCAGTCGCAATCTTCGTTCGGGCGGATACGACGCCAGAATATCCCGTGGCAGCCCCCGGGTCTCCGGTCCGAAGAGGAACGCATCGCCGGGCTCGATGTGCGCGCACGCATAGCGGGTGACGCCTTGCGTGCTCAGGGCGAAGACTTTCGGCTCGCCCAGGCTCGCCAGGCATGTCTCCAGGCCGGCATGGACCGTCACCTCCGCGAATTCCCGGTAGTCCAGGCCGGCACGTTTCAGTCGCGGCTCATCGAGCTCGAAACCCAGCGGTTGGACGAGGTGCAGCTTCGTACCGGTATTGGCACAAAGGCGTATGATGTTGCCGGTATTTGGCGGGATCTCCGGCTCGAATAGGATCAGGTTGAACATGACGGGATGCATTTTGCATCATTAGCGGGTTAAGATCGCGCGCGGCGTATCTTCGACAATCATGGCTGTAGCGTTGAATCCGGAACCGACCCCCCTGCAAACCGAGTTTTGCGGCCTCACTTTCCATTCGCCGATCGTGCTGTTGTCCGGCTGCGTCGGCTTTGGCGAGGAATACACCCGAATCGACGGATTCTCCAACAGGGACGTTGGCGCGATCGTGCTAAAAGGCACGACGCTGGAACCGCGCCTCGGCAACCCGCCGCACAGGATCTGTGAAACGCCGATGGGCATGCTGAATTCCATCGGCCTGCAGAACCCCGGCGTCGGCAAAGTCGTCGACGAGATCTTGCCGGGACTCGATTTCTCCGAGACACACTTTATCGCAAATGCCTGCGGTTCGACCATAGCAGAGTACGAGAAGGTTACCGAGCACTTCGATAATTCCCCCATCGACGCGATAGAGATCAATATATCCTGCCCGAACGTCAAGCAGGGCGTCGCCTCGTTCGGCAACTACCCGGACATGTCCGCCGCGGTCGTCGCTGCCTGTCGCCGTCGCACGAACAAACCGCTCATCGCGAAACTGTCTCCCAACCAGGCTGACATCGGCGAGAACGCGCGTCTTTGCATCGAAGCCGGCGCCGATGCGCTCGCCGTTATCAATACAGTGATGGGCATGGCCATCGACGCCGAGGAGAGAAAACCGATCATCGGCAATGTCCGCGGCGGCTTGTCCGGCCCCGCCATAAAACCGATTGCCCTTCTAATGGTACACCAGGTTTTCAAGGTAGCCGGACCGCTGAACATCCCGATCATCGGCCAGGGCGGCATCACGACACCCGACGATGCACTGCAGTTCATCGTTGCCGGTGCCGCCGCGGTCGGCATCGGCACCGCGCTCTTCTACGACCCACTGGTCTGCACGAAGATCAACACAGGAATTGCGGGCTACCTGGTGCAACACGAGATCGCCTCAGTGGCGGACCTCGTCGGCACGCTCGAGTATTAGTCGAAACGATTGGTACCTGATCGGTCAGACATTTTCAGTTTGAATCGAGATCGCTTACATCGATCGCGTATCGGAACTGGCAGCTATCGATGATAGCGGCCATCCGGCCACTTACGCGCATTTGACAATCATCAGATCTTCGTTTCCGTGAACGGTTTATGATCGAGGTCCCACAGCAG
>Ga0114931_10005895_pt1 | contig 15128 bp, 15 predicted proteins | sample 2SBtaG_FD_89579 | JGI IMG/M metagenome (GOLD analysis project Ga0114931, IMG submission 89579) | Deep subsurface microbial communities from Kolumbo volcano to uncover new lineages of life (NeLLi) - 2SBTROV14_V59a metaG | ecosystem: Environmental > Aquatic > Marine > Volcanic | place: Kolumbo...
ATTATCTTGTCTCCAATCTGAATTTTTTTAGTTAATATTTTCTTTGCAATTCCAACTCCTGAAGTGTTAATTACTATTTTATCTATTGTTCCTCTTTGCATAACTTTAGTGTCACCAGTAACCACAGGTATTTTAAATTCTGATGAAATTTTTGCTATGGAATTGTTAATTTCTTCTAATAATTCCCTATCAAATCCTTCTTCAATAATATATGCTAAAGACAAACCAATTGGGTCTGCACCCATAACTGCCAAATCATTTATAGTCCCACACATTGCTAAATGACCTATGTCTCCTCCTGGAAATTTAATTGGATCTACAACAAAACTATCGGTTGTAAAACATAAAAAATTCTCGTTTGGTAATTTGTATGTTGCAGAATCATTAGTGAAATTTTCCCATTTTTTTCCTCTTTCAAATTTGTGGATTAAAGAACCTAGTAGAGAATTCATTTCCTTTCCTCCATTACCTTGTTCAATTGAAACTGTTCTTTTATTATCCATTTTTGTATTTATAAGCAATACCACAAGCACCCTCTGTTTCTGAGACCATACAAGCACCCATTGGAGTTTGTGGGGTGCATACTTTTCCAAACAAAGGACAGTCATTTGGAGAACAAATTCCTTTAATTATTTCACCACATCTACATGCCTTGTTAGAAAAAGATTTAACATCTCTAAGTATTGATGAATATTTAATTTTTGCATTTAAATTATCATTTTTTGGTTCTAATCCTGACTTGGAAATTTCTCCCAAACCTCTCCATTCTGCATCATAGAGTTTCATATTTTTTCTTATGAGTTCTCTTGCTTTTAGGTTTCCAGTTTCTTTTACAACTTCATTATAATCATTAATAACTTCATTTTTTTGATCTTTAATTAGAACTAGAAGTTTATATACAGCTCTAATTAGTTGGTCTTTCTTAAATCCACAAATAACTTGAGGAACATTTAATTCGTGCCAAAATTTAGTTCCAATTATACATGAAACATGTCCAGGATCAATAAAACCATCAACTTTGGTTTCTGTTGTAATTGCTCTCATTGGGGGTGGCATTATTTTATGAGCAGAATAAACACAAATTCCATGTTCAAGTAAGTATGCTGTCATCGGAGTTGTGGTCTCAAAACCGATTCCAAAAAAAACCCTATTTTTATTTTCTGTCTTTAACATTTCTTGAGCAGAATAAATTATCGCAACATCTGCTCCTTGTTCTTTTGCTTTTGCAAGTGAACCTTTAGTTCCTGGTACATGCATCATGTCCCCATAACTTGCAACAGAAATACCTGACTTTGCAAGAGCAACCATATTATCAATATCTTTTTGTGCTGTAACACATACTGGACAACCTGGCCCGGAGATTAATCTCACATTTTTAGGCAATATGTCTCTAATACCATATTTCATAATTGTATTTGTGTGACCTCCACAAACCTCCATTATCGTAACTTCTTTGTTTATTTCTTTTGCAATTTGCTCAATTTTTTTTAAATACTTATTAGTCATTTTCATCCAAAAGATTGTAAAGTTCTTTAGCCTTTTTCTCATCAACTTTTTCAATTGCAAAACCTACATGAACTAACACCCACTCTCCGACTTTTGCATCAATAAAAGATATATTTGCAGATTTTTTAATCCCACCATAATCTATAATTGCGTTTTCTCCTTTAATACTCTCAACTTTTCCTGGAATTGCAAGACACATTTTATATTATTTATAACCGAATTTCTTATTATATACTTTGTGGTCAATAATATCAATCACAAATGCAATAATTTCAACTTTACTTTCATTTTCTGTTAAAGAATATAACATTCTCCAAAAATTGGGAAGTTCCACCCTAAATAGATTGTCAACTTCATATTTATTAATGTACTCTTTTGGTATAATTTTTTTCTTAATTGATACCCCGTATCTAGGATTTAACTTAATTAGTTCCTTTTTTTTATTAAAAGAATTTAATATACTTCTTTCTATTTTCGAATTCTCTGATTGTTTAATCAAGTATTTGTATACTTCTTCTGCTTCATCTGATAAAATTACTCTGACAAACTTAGTCATAATTCTAAGCCTCTATTAATTGCCTCTTTTAGTTTTTTTGAAGTATTATGTATCCAAACAATTCCATCAACACTCATATATATTTTATTGCTTTTATCAAGATACCTTAATATAACTTTTAAAGTATTATGATTAATCTGTTTAGGAAGGCTCTTTTTTAATTCGGCAACTGTAACTAGGCTATCTTCAGAATTTTTAATTGTTTCTTCAACCATAATAACAGTATTTAATGTTGGTGAGCTCGGGGTTTTGTTATTCTTTTTAGATACATTTTCATTTACCATTTTATATCATATTTTAATTAGTTAATAAATAAATGTTATGAGATAATATAAATGTTTCTATTATTCTTCAACTTCTACTTCTTTTAATATGATATTAAAGCCATCTAAAATTTCAGGTAACGAGTGTTGACATTTCGGACATTCATATATGTTGTTATCATGCAACTGTTGTAATATTTTAGGTTCTCCAACATACCCACATTTGCAAACAATCGTTGCTTTTTTTGGAATTATTTTTATCTTCCAATTTGTTAATTTTTCCATAACTTCCTTCATCTCATCAGCAGGAAGATGAGCTAAATCCCCTACTTCTATTGTAAGAGATTTAACCTCTCCATACTCTTTAGCATCTGAAATGATTTTTGCTGCTATTGTTTGCTCATGCATTTTAATTCAATTCCATAAAAAGACTCTCAGGATCTTCAATGTAATGTATAAATGTTTTCAAGAATCTTGCAGCATCTGCTCCATCGTGAATTCTATGATCAAATGTTAAAGAAAATGTTATAGTATCTGCAATTACTATTTTATTTCTCTCATCAACAATAGGTTTTCTAACTATTTTTCCTGCTCCTAAAATTGCAACCTCTGGATAATTGATTATTGGAGTAAATACTTGTCCACCTAAAGACCCAACTGACGAAATTGTAAAACTCGATCCTGACATTTCTTGGGGTGTAAGTTTTCCTTCTTTTGCTTTTGTGGCCAAATCCACCAATTCCACACATAACTCAACTATGCTTTTGTTTGCACAATCTTTTAGTACTGGAACTAAAAGTCCATTTGGAGTATCAACTGCGATTCCTATGTCAAATGAGCCTTTTTGTACAATTTCATTTTTTTGATCATCAACTACTGCATTAAACATCGGATAAGTTTTACATGTTGCAATAAATGCTTTAATATAAAACGGAATAAATGATAATTTAACCCCATTCTTTTTTAATTCTTCTTTTTCAGAATCTTTTAGTATAACTAAATCAGTTATATTTGCTTCGTCTGTGTGAGTAACTGAGGCAGTTTTTTGTTGTGATTCAAGCATTCTTTTTGCGATTATGGAACGAATTTGAGTGAAAGGGATTCTTTTATCTTCTCTATGATTTACAACTTCATCAACAGAACGAACATACGAAGTATTAGTGGGTTCAGAACTTTCTATTTGTTTTTCTTGTTTAGGTGTAGGTGAACTAGGTTTTTCATTTGGTATTTGAATATCACTAGCAAGAACTCTTCCATTTTCTCCACTGCCTTGAATTGTTTTAATGTCAACACCTTTTTCTCTTGCAAGTTGTCTAACCGAGGGTGTTGCTATTATATCAATTGGAGAACTCTTTGTTGTTTGAGGTTGTGGTTTTAATACTTCTTGTTTTATTTCATTGATCTCTTCTTGAACTGGTTTTTGTTCGTCTTTAACTAAGTGTAGTTCTTTTTTATTTTCAATAGGTTGAGAAGAAGGTGTTTGTTTAAATTCTGTGGGTTGAGTTGTTTGCACGGGTGTGGATGAGCCAATGTCTTGCATAGTTATCTCTCCTTGCTTTCCTGTTCCTTTTACTTGTGTTAAATCTAAACCTTTTTGCTTTGCCTCATGCCATACCGCAGGCATTGCCAAAATTTCATTTTGATTTGCTTGAGATGACGGTTGTTGCGGTTGTTTTAGTGGTTCGGGTTTTCGTTCTTCTTTAGGATAGATAGTTTCTCCTTGAATTACAACTGGTTCTTTCTTTGCAGTTAAATCTTCTTTTGGAACTTCATCAACTTCCTCTATTTCAAATTCAACTGATTTTTTCTCTTCTTCAACTTTAGGTGCTTCTACAGAGACTTGTGGTTGATTATTTTGTTGCTGTTGTTGTTCTGAAGGTTCTTCTTTTTTTTCATTATCTCCTCCAATTGGGTGCAAACTTGTAACCTTTGATTGTTCTTGTTCTTTTTTATCATCAGAATTATCTTTATTTGTTGCAACTTCTCCTTCCTGATTTATTTTCATAAAAACCTCGCCAACATTAAGAGTGTCTCCCTCTTTATTTATTAACTCAGAAACTGTACCTGAAACCGGTGCTGGAATTTGAACTACAGCTTTATCTGTTTCAACATCTGCAACAGTTTGATCTGTTTTTATAGAGTCTCCAACTTTAACTTTCCATCCAACTAATTTTCCTTCTGTAATTCCTTCGCCCACATCTGGAAATTTAAAATCCATTTTAAATTCTACCTCCTGAGAAAATAAAATGGACACTTTGATTCATAGAATCAACTGTGTCTAAATTTAAATACTCAGTATTTATATTTACGTATACCATTTTTTAAAATTCATAAACTTTTTTAACTGCCCTTATTATTCTTGTTTCATTTGGCAAGTAATAATTTTCTAATGCAAAATGAGGAAAAGGTAAATCCCAACTTGTGACTCTTCCAACTGGAGCTTTGAGATTTAAAATACATCGTTCTTGAATTTGCGATACAATTTCAGAGGAAAGTGAACAAGTTTTTGTTGCTTCTTGTACTACCACAACCCTTCCTGTTTTCTTTGTTGTTTCAACAATTTTGTCAATATCAAAAGGCCAGAGCGTTCTTAAATCTAAAATTTCAACATTAATTCCTTGTTCTTGTAATTTTTCGGATACTTTCTCACACAACCTAACCATAGCACCCCATGTAATAATAGATACATCTTTTCCTTCTTTTACGACATTTGCTTCTCCAAGAGGAACTGTGTATGACTCATCTGGGACTTCTTCTTTAAAGGAACGATATATTTTTTTTGGTTCTAAAAAAATAACAGGATTTTGGTCACGAATTGCTGAAATCATTAATCCTTTTGCATCTTTTGGTCCTGAAGGCATTACAACTTTAATTCCTTGACAATGTATGAAAAAACTCTCTGGACTCTCAGAGTGATGTTCTAGTGCTCTAATCCCTCCTGAACATGGAGCACGAAGAACCATTGGGACTGTAGCAGTACCATGTGTTCTTTGTCTGATTCTTGCCATGTGTTGTTTTATATGATGAAATGCCTGGTATGAAAAACCACTAAATTGAATCTCTGGAACCGGCTTCATTCCACCTAATGCTAGACCAATTGCTACTCCAACTATTCCCGCTTCTGCAAGAGGAGTATCAACCACCCTTTTTTTTCCAAATTCTGTTTGAAGTCCTTCTGTTACTCTAAATACTCCCCCATCAACTCCAACATCTTCTCCCAGACACATAACAGTAGAGTCTTCTTTCATTTCAAGTTTTAGAGCACTATTAATTGCCGCAACCATATGCATTTTCGTCATTTTAACTACTACCTCCTTTTGATTCGGCAAGTTCGGCTTTCAATTCTTCTTCTTCTTCAAGAAGCATCTTTGGTTTTTCATCAAAAACATCATCAAACAATTGATAAGGGCTAGGTGGTTCTACATTTAGTCCTTTTTCTACTGCAACATCTACTTCTTTTACTGATTCTTGTGCCACCCAATTTTTATATTCATCATTAAACCATCCTTTTTTTTGTAAATATTTTTCTAATCTATCTATTGGGTCTTTTTTTACCCATTCTTGAATCTCTTCTTGTGTTCTATATTTTGAAGAGTCATCACTAGTTGTATGATCACCCATTCTATAAGTTACAGACTCAATTAATGTGGCTCCTTCGCCTTTTCTTGCTTTTTCTAAAGCTTCTGATGTTGCTTTATATACCGCTAGTGCATCATTTCCATCAACTTGAATTCCTTCAAATCCATATCCCAATGCTTTTTGTGCAATTGTTTGTGATGCTGTTTCAATAGAAGTTGGAGTTGAAATTGACCATCCATTTCTTTGACAAAAAAATACTATTGGTAATTTAAAAACACCTGCAAAATTTAAAGCCTCATGAAAATCACCCTCGGAAGTTGCTCCTTCACCAAAATATACAATTGTTGCTATATTTTTACCTTTTAATTTAGAAGCCCAAGCAATTCCAGCAGCATGAACCAACTGAGAAGCAATAGGAATTGATAATGGTAAATTTGGTAAGTGATCAGGATTTGCAAATGCTCTTGTGTCCCCATTCCATCCTTGAACAAGAGCACCTCTATCGACACCTCTTGCTAAAAACACTCCCATTTCTCTAAAAGAAGGAACAAACCAATCTTTTTCATCAAGGGCGATGGCAGATGCAATTTCTGATGCTTCTTGTCCTTTTGTTTGGGCATATGTTCCAATTTTCCCGCTTCTTTGTAAGTTGAAAAGTTTCTCATCAAATGTTCTTAGAAGAACCATTAAGTGATATATTTCTTTAATTTTATCTTCACCAATTGGTGGATGAACGGAATCATCAGCGTTTCCTTCTACATCAACTACTTGTAGATATTTTACATTAAAATTTGCTATTTCGTTTAATGGCATTTTAATAAAAAATGAGGTATAAAATTTTATAGTGTTTAGTTTTAATTGAAGAGTGGAGAAGTTTAATTTACAAATCTATTATAGAGTTTAAGGATTTCTTAAGCAAGTAAAGTTTTTAAATTACAAATAGTATTTTTCTGCGAAAAAGTAATTTATAGGTGTCTTTAAATCTTCAAGTCCTTCAAAGCTTCTATTATCTTATTCTCATAATCTAATATTTGCTTTTTAATTACTTCTGGCTTTTCGTAAACTACTTCTTTGTACTCTATTTCCTTATATTTTGAAATACTTAAATCAAAATTATTCTTTTTGATTTCTTCAAATGGAACAAAAAAAGCTTTTCCTTTTCTGTTCTGTGGTTTTTCATCATGTCTTCTCTTAAACTTTTCAAGAATGTCTGGAATATCGTTCTTTTCTGGTTGAGGTGTTCTTTTATCATCTAAACTAAAACCATCTGCTTGCATGTCATAAAACCAAATTTCTTTAGTTGATTCTCCTTTTGTAAAAAATAAAATTGCTGTTGAGACTCCGGCATATGGTTTGAAAACTCCAGAAGGCATTGAAATAACTGCATCTAACCTACATCTTTCCAAAAGCAATTCTCTTATTTTTTTATGAGCCTTAGAATTTCCAAATAGAACTCCGTCTGGAACAATAACTGCACTTTTTCCACTATTGTTTAATAGATTGTAAATTAATTCTAAAAATAAAAGTTCTGTTTTTTTTGTTTTTGTTCTAAAATTTTCTCCGATGTCTGATTCATCAATACTTCCTTTAAATGGCGGATTAGCCAAAATAACTTCATAACAATTTGATTCATCAAATCTTTTTGAAAGAGTATTCTTTTGTTCAACATTAGGATTATTTATTCCATGCATCATTAAATTCATTAATGAAATTTTAAGCATTACATCATCAAAATCATATCCATAAAGAGTTTCATCTCTTAAAATTCTCCAATGATTTTCATTAAGCTTATCCCCTGCATAGTTACCTTCCTTTACTAAGTTTGCAGAAGTATTATTTTTAAGAATATGTTCAAAAGCAGAAACTAAAAAACCAGCAGTTCCACAAGCTGGATCACAAATCTTATCTCCATATTTTGGATTGAGAAGTTCAACCATCATCTTGATTATATGTCTTGGAGTTCTAAATTGTCCGTTTTTTCCTGCTGTTTGAAGTTGACTTAACAAATATTCATAAATATCTCCTTTTGTATCTCTGTTCTGCTCTTTAATGTGCATATCATTAATAATTTTTACAGCTTCTGACAATAAAGAAGCAGTAGGAATTGCAAAAGAAGCATTTTTCATATATTTTGAATATATTGATTTCTCTCCACCATTTAATTTTCTAAGAAATGGAAAAACTTCATCTCTCACATATTCAATCATTTGATCTCCGGGCATTTGCGTCCAAACCGACCATTTCAAATCATTCTTAGGAAATAATGAAGTAAATTTTTGTCCTAAAAGCTTAGCATTTTGTTCTTTTGAATTATCTTCATCCTCTAATCTCTTCATAAAGATTAAGTAAGACATCTGTTCAATTGCATTGAGAGGGTTACTAATTCCACCACTCCAAAATTTATTCCATAACAAATTTATTTTTGATTTTAATTCCGCATCTAACATTTTATTTTAACCTTTCCTTTTTCTTTTTTTTTCTTAAATTAAGATAATTTTCTTTAGAAATAACTTTTCTGCCTGTTTCTTTCTCAAGTTCCAATCTAGCATTTTTTGCTATTGAACCACCTTTTTTTGAATCATGTTTCAATTGATGAAATTTTTTAGAATTGTGGGTTTGAGTAATTTCTGTGGTTGCTTTTTCTCCAAGCATAGTGAAGATAAGTTCTAAATCATCCATGTGATCTCTCAAGTTGGCTTTTGATTGTTTTGGGATATTTTTAAAATCTTTATGTTGCTTAATCCCAATTCCAAATGTTGCTTTACTTATTTCATTGGTTAGAATCGCAAAGTCTTTTTTCTTTTCTACTCCTCGTTTGTGCCATTCTTCTGTCAATTCTTGTCTTATAGCAATACCCCTTAGTCTTTTATCAATCCAATCTTTGGGATAGCCTTTCAATTCATAATATTCTTTCACCCTATTTTGAGCAAGTTCAGGATTTTCTATTTCTTCAATCCTCTCTTGTCCTAGTTGTGATAGCCATTGTTTAAATGGTTCTGCTCTTTTGGATGGTATTGATTGGATTATTCTAAAAATTCCTTTGGTATTAGCACAATTCATACGCTGTTTTCCGCCTTTTGTCTCAACTTCAAGGGTGGGGACAAATTGTCCATACCCTTCAGAAAGTCCTAAATCTCTTTTCTTTATTTTATTGAGATAGTCTTTAGGATTCTTACTTTCAGTAATAGCATACACAACATCTTCTATAACATAATACCAATCTTCATTATGCCACGTCCTTCGGATACGTTTATCTTCAAATACGATTAATTTGTTGTTTTTATTCATATTTTTAGTTCCCCCTTGAAAGCTTTTTGCATTAAAGCATTAAATAACTTATCAATATGATTTTTTGAATGTTTCTGTTGTTCTTTCATAGCTTCAACCTCTTTGACTATTGAAGCGAATTTGTTTTGGAGGGAGATTGGAGGGAGAGGGATTTTTAGATTTCTTAATTGTGAACTTGTAATTGCTTTGAAGGTGCTTCCAGAACCCATATTTGCAATTTTATCTTCCATTGCTTGCAAAGTGCTATATAAAAATTCCAAAGTTATTTTGTCTTTTGGTAATATTGATGCAAGTCCCCTTCCAATACAACAATCTATATTACAGAGGTTAACAGAACCAACAGGTGCTCTCACAGACATTAAAACACTATTAGGTTTAGCCATTTTAGTTGGCTTAGTAGTCCATTTTTTAACAAGGGGGTACTTCTCTGTAAACTCAGATTTACCTTGAAAAAAGGGAGTTCCTTCATTACCTTCATTATAAGAATCTCCAGGAGGTGATTGCCCCATTATAATATCTGTAACTTCTGATAATTTGACTTCAGTAATATTCTTTTTTTCAAACATTTCAACATGTAAACTTTTCAAAAACTCTTTAGTCAAATCATCTGCTTTTTTTCGCCATTCTTTTGATTTCTCTGCTTTTTCTAAAATGGAGACAATTGCTTTTTGGGTTTCTTTATCTTCTGGATAAAATAATTTTATATCTTGAATGTATCCTTTTGAAATGTGTTTTAATCCAGCACCCTTAAATCCTTCTTCAAGTAAGCTAATTCTACCAAATAAATAATAATAAACATATTTTATTAATACTTTATCATCTACATTCACAATAAAACAATCTGTGCTAGTTGCAAATTTTTCATTACAATAATGAATCCCTGCATGACCCCCTGTAGCAAATATTAAGAATTCTCCATCTTGATTATATTCATTAATAAATTTAGTTTGTTTATCGCTTGAAGTAAAAAATTTATATTTCCCTTTTTTTGAACCCTGTCCTGCTTTTATCTTAGATTTCTTTTGAAAATCAAATATTTTCCCTAGTTCAACTTCCTTCCATCCTTCAGGTAATTTCATTTTACTTTATACTCCTTTAAGATTTTTCTAAAATCTTTATTTAATTTATTCATCCAACTTATCTCTTCAGGGAATGTTTCTTTAAAAATAGAATCTAACTCTTTCATCATTTTAGTTGTACTAGAATATTTAAATACTCCTGCAATACTCTTAAAGTATATTTTTCCAGTATTCAAATCAATTAATAATCTGTGTTTAGATTCCGAGCATGGCGGAAAATTATATGAATGTATCTCTTTTATATCTTTAATCATTTGTTTGTATGATTTTTTTGCAATTTCTTTTTTATGAACTTCGTATTGTTTAAATTTTTGAATAAAGCAATCATAACACTCAAGTTTTTTATTTTGTAGATTTTTCTGCTCTATAATGTACTTTTTTAAAATTAATAAGTATTTCTCTACAAACACTTTAAATTTTTCAGAGTAGTGTTTTTGAATCAATTCATCATTAAATTCTAAAAAATATTCCTTAATTATTTTTCCATTGTAGTGATCTGATAAATGAATTGATAGTTTTTGGAATCCTTTTTTATTTTGCATTTCTTTGATATAGAAAGTCAAATGTATTGTAGGATATCCAAATTGAGCAAATGGAATAACTAAACCATTTTTAGAAGAAGAGATACAGAATAAATTAAATCTCTCATCTTTTGGAAAATAAATTTTATTTTTGCTCATAATCCCCTCCTCACTATGTTCCCAGGTATAGAAACAGAATCATCTTTCTTCTTTTGAATAAAAGTATCTCTTTCATCAATTACCGCATTCAAAGCATTTCTTAATTGTTTCAAAAATTCAAAATTCAAATCATCTTCAATATAGGAAATAACTCCCTTGTCTAAAATAGCTCTCCAACTAAAATTATCTTTTGCAGGGTTATACACAAATTGACTTTTTCCTGCAACATTAACAGATATTGGATCTTCAATCTCTTGCTTTATCAGATGTTTAAGCTGAGTAGAAACTTTTACTCCCTTTTTTTCGCAATAATCCTTAAAATGAGAAAACTCTCGTTGCGTAAGCTTCGCTGATACCGTCTTGACATCATACTTATTATCCCATTTTTCTTTTGCCATAATAGAAAGTAGTAAGAACAACTTTATAAAGCTTTCCATATTTGTAAACATAGGTTTACAAATTAATTAGTAGAATTAGTTTTCTTCTTTTTCCTATTTTTTTCTAAAGCAGGCAATGTATATTTAACATAATTATATTCATCAATTAACTTAGCAAGAGTTCTATTTTTTGATTTTTTAAAATCTTTGAATTCTTCCTGCATCTTCTTTAAGAAATTAAAATAATCATCTGATTTTCCATATCTCAATCCCCACGCTTTCCTAATATATGCATCCCACATAACAAAAACTTCAGGAATTGTTAAATGCATTAATTTAGATGCTCCTGTATATTGTATTCCTTTTATATTTGATAGCTCTTGAAATATATACTTTATCTCATCCTCATAATTGTCAAAGTTTATACTTTCTATTGATTTACCTTTAAATTTTTCAAAATAAGGTTTTAAGTCCTCAACAATTTGTTTAAATCCGATTAGGTCAAAATCTTTCATAGCATATCTAAATGTTGCAAAATTCCATGTTGAAAGTATAAACAAGAAAGCTTCTATTTCAAAACCTTTCTCAATCATATTCAAAAACATAGGATAATAACTCCCCCTCTTTTCTAATTTATCAAATTTCCTTAAATTTTCATTAAATTCTTCTTTATTTATCATTTTATCTCATCTTAATCTTATTACACTCAAGAACAATCTCTTGCAATTGTGAAGTTTGAAACTTATCAAGAGGTCTTTCATTAGAAAGAGGTGGAACTGTAAAATCTTTTAATTCAATATGCTTAGTCCTTGCAAAGACCTTTTTTAAAATCTGTAAGAATTTAATCTGTGCAGAAGTATAATTCTGATTTTTATCAATAATATGTTTATCAAATTCTCTTTCAATCAAAACTTGAGGATCATATTCTTGTTTTAATCCCAATATATCTCTAATGAAAAGCAAGAAATCAATTTTTTGAATTCTTTGAATATTATCAATAGTTATTTCTGGTCTTAATGCACTTAGTTGCTTTTCCAATTTCAAAAGTTCAGCAGGAGTAATTCCTTCGCCTTTTCGTATCTTATTAACGAGAGAATTCTTTTCTAAGAATTCAATTAATTCTTCATCAATTTTCACTTCTTTTTTAAATTCTTCAACCTTAATAACTAAATCAGGGGCATCAACTTGAAGTATCCTTTTAGGATTTTTTTCATAATAAACCATTAAGGGAGAAAGTTCAATTATAATAAATTCAACATCAGGGAAAGTCAATTCGTCCCAAAAACTCTCTTGGAATACTTTCAAAATATATTCTTTTTTATTTTGAACTGCATCTAAATTATCTTTTTGCAAAATATTTTCCATTCTTTCCTTAACATAATCTTGAATTTTGCCAATACTTTCTTTATCATCGTCTAAAATAGATTTAAACAACTTTTCAACTTTTAAAATAAATGAAGCAACTAAAGGACTTTTCCCAGGATTCAAAGAAATCAAAGGAGCAATTTCATTTTTCAATTCATTTATGTAATTCTTCAAATCAAATTTTCTTCGAACTTTCTTTTTAATTTCTTTACCGTATTTAACAGTTTTTTCTGCAAGAATCATTGGTTTTGAATGATCTTTCACAGTATCTAAAATATTATTAATAAGAGGAAGTTTTTCTCTAACTATAAAAGAATTCTTATCTAAAGAATCAACTTCATCAATTATTTTTTTCTCAACAAATTCTTTCTGTTCGCTATCCAATTTTTTTTTCAATAATTCAACTTTATTCAAAAAACTTCTAGTCATTGCATCGGTTCCAGCTGTGCTTTCTTTTCCTTTCTCAAGATGATGATGTAATATGTTTGAATGTCTGCCAATAGTAAAATCAAAAATTTTAAAATCATTCTTCTCCCTATTTGGAAGCCATTCTTTATGCTTACATGATTGAAAATTCCTTGTTCCTCTCCCAAGCATTTGCCAAAACCTTATAGAAGAAAAAACAGGTTTAACAAAAACCAAATTACAGATTTCTGGAATATCAACTCCAGTATCTAAAACTCCAACTGATAAAGCAATTCTTGGTTCCGAATCTAATTTAAATCTTGCCAATTCATCAGTATAACGATAAACATCTGAAACTATTACTTGAACATCATTATTTAATTGAGGATATAATTTACTAAATATCTTTTTAATATGCCATGCGTGTTTTTGATTTGCACAAAAGAAAATAGTTTTTGCAGGCTTTCCTTCATCAGATTTATAACATCTATTCATAAATTCTCTGACAATTAATTCATTAGTTTTATCATCCATAAAAACCCTTGCAAAAGAGCCACCTGGAAGCATCATATAATTTGGGTCTTCTTCTTGTTTTCTTAATTGGTCTTGAAGTCGCTTATCTAATTTTGCCCCTTCGATTCCTAAAGTTAAATTTTGAGTATCAATAATTTCAGCATTGTATTTAACTAAAACACCGTCTCTTATTGCTTCATCATAAGAATACTCGACAGTTGGTTTATTTCCTTCACAGCCAAATAATTCATAAGTGTCTCTTTGAGGTTCACTTGAGGGTGTTGCAGTAAGACCTAATTTAATAGCATCAAAATATCTAAAAATTTCATGAGTTGGATCATAAAGCGATCTATGAGCTTCATCAAAAATAATTAAATCAAAAAAACCAGGATTTATTTTTGGATAATATCTTCTTTTTTTACCTCCCTTAAGAGTTTGAATTGTTGAAACATATAATCCATTTGGAAAACTTTGAGGATTATCTCTTAAGTCCATTACAGCTTCACCACTAAAAAATTCCTTAAATCCTGCAGATTTTGCCTGATTTGTTAAAGCAATTCTATCTGCAATAAACAAAACATTTCTTACAATATTGGACCTAAGAAGAACATCAATCATAGCCATAGCAACTCTTGTTTTACCTGTTCCAGTAGCCATATTTATCAAAGCAGATTTATGCCCTTTTTGAATATGCTCCATCATTTGCTTAACAATAAGAATACTTCTTGGTCTATCAACAATTTTTCCAATGTTTATTTTTGTTGGATCTCTTCTCTTTCTGTAAAGTTCCATTCTTCTCTTTAAATCAGATTTAGAAAAAGGTCCACTAATATGTCTTTCAATTCCATCTTGATCTATGAAAAGCCACTTATTACCATTTGTCAAAAATATAGGGATTTTCTCTTTTGTTTGTGATTCAATATCTTTAAGATAACTTCTTGATTGAGCTCTCCCTTTATCTTCTGAAACAGAAAACTTTTTTGCTTCAATCAAAGCAATAGGAGAATTATCTTCAGCAAGCAATAAGTAATCAATAAACCTTCCAGAATCATCATTTTGACCTTTTGAAAGTGTATATTCTTTAGATTTAAAATTGGATTTAACAGAATTTACTTCTTCTTTAACATATTTCTTAAACCATCGTGCAGTTTTTAGCTGTTTATCAATTAACTGCTCCCTAGTTTGTTTCTCATTCATAATATTAATGATATAAGATACGAATTTAATAAATCTTCCCTTTTTAAATACGTCTTAATGTTCTTTTAAAAAAAGAGAACTCAAAAACTTCTTCGAGAAAATTCTTATAGAAAATAACAAATATAAAACTCATTGATAGAAAAATCTAATACTTTCATTTTCTTATTTAGAATTTTATAAAGTTCCTGAGTGCTTAAGCACTCGAACTTGAAGATCTACTCAAGCTATTAACTCAAAGTATATCATTAAAAAAGGAGGTGATCCATCCGCAGGTTCCCCTACGGATACCTTGTGACGACTTAACCCCCCTCACAGAGCCA
>Ga0114931_10005896_pt1 | contig 15128 bp, 14 predicted proteins | sample 2SBtaG_FD_89579 | JGI IMG/M metagenome (GOLD analysis project Ga0114931, IMG submission 89579) | Deep subsurface microbial communities from Kolumbo volcano to uncover new lineages of life (NeLLi) - 2SBTROV14_V59a metaG | ecosystem: Environmental > Aquatic > Marine > Volcanic | place: Kolumbo...
CCAAGCCCTTATACGAACGGATTCCTTTGTATTCCGCACGGTTCCGGCAGCCCTGAGTATCGTTCGATATTGAAAACAGCTCAACCAAAAATTCAAGGTAGTCAAACGGCGTTTGTCGTCGGACCGGCTGGCGAGGAAATTTTTACAGATAAGTACGGACGGGTAAAAGTACAGTTCCATTGGGATCGAGACGGCAAAAATGACGCAAGCAGTTCTCGATGGGTTCGGGTTGGGCAAACATGGGCTTCAAATAAATGGGGTTCAATGTTTATTCCTCGAATCGGAATGGAGGTAATTGTAAACTTCCGTGATGGAAACCCGGACAAACCAATAATTACTGGATGTGTTTATAACCCCGAAACGATGCCGGCATATGACCTGCCGGAGGAAAAAACTAAATCGGGAATCAAATCTAATTCGAGTCCTGGCGGAGATGGATTTAATGAATTCCGTTTTGAAGATAAGAAAGGCGAAGAACAGATTTTTGTTCACGGCGAAAAAGATCTTGATGTTCGTATAAAAAATGATGCCAAGGAATTTATTAAACATGACCGCCACTTATTGGTCAAAAATAATCAACACGAAAAAGTCACGAGAGATAAACACCTGGCTGTTGGCGGAGACAAAAATGAAGAAGTTACCGGGACGACTTCGCTTACGACTCAAAATATCCAAAACAAAGTTAAGCAAAATTATGCGCTTGATGCGACTTCGGAAGTTCACATAAAGGGCGGAATGAATACGGTAGTTGAATCAAACACCAGTCTGACACTTAAAGTCGGTGGAAATTTTATCAATATAAGTTCCGGCGGAATTTTTATTAAAGGCACCACGGTAATGATAAACAGCGGTGGGATGGCTGGCAGCGGTTCGGGTGCTAGCCCAAATAGCCCTGAAGAGCCGTTGGAAGCGGATGATGCAGTTGCTGGTGATAAGGTTGCCGCAAAGACAAGTCCGCCGCCGCCGCCGCCGCAAGACTTTACCCCTTTGGGTGGAGGTTTATCTAACGCGTCTCAGAACGGAACAGCTTTTGTAGCTTGATAAAAATTGATAAATTAAAATGATTTGCAGAAAAACTAGATTTTGATGGATAAACAAAAATTAAAAGAGAGTCTTTTAAGTAATCGCAAAAGATTGTATTGCGTTTTAGATGGCGCAGCGATTTCGAATTTACCAAAACGTCTTTATGAAACGCGTCCGCCGAAATGTCCGTTGATAAGGGGCGAGCTAACGCCGGATATGGTTCATGTTGCACCTTATCTTGTTCAGTTATTGCCGAAGGGAGAATTTACGGGATGGGTCTTAGATAATTATTTTGGTAAAAATTGGGGCATTTTTCTTCATTGCCGATTCACTATTACCGAAATGAGAAAGCACTTCAGGGCATTAATAACTGTTCATGACGAAGATGGTAAACCAATGTTGTTTCGTTTTTATGACCCCAGAGTTTTTCGCAAATTTTTGCCAACATGTGAACCCGATCAGATTGAAACTTTTTTTGGAAAAGTCGAAACCTTTTTTGTTGAAGCGGAAGAAGGTGAAACACTATTATCATATAAGTTTCAAAATGGCGCGTTAAAACAGGGAGAAATTGATTTAACAGGTACGAAATAGAAAGGAATATATATTATGCCACGAGGAGCAGCCGCCAGAACGACCGATAATGTTGTACACCCTTTACCACCCGTGCTAACACCGGGACCAGGAAGTATGAATGTAATAATTGGTTTTTTGCCTGCGTGGCGGGGAATGCCTTTAGCGGCTGTTGCCGCATTACAATCGGCTAAAACCGTCGCTGATACAGCAATCAAAACAGCAACCGCGGCTTCAACCGCTGCGGCTGGAACACCGGGAGCACCTGCGGCAAAAATTGCTGAGGAAGCGACAAAAGCAGCAGCTTTATCCTCGATGTCGAGTGCTATTACAGGTGCGGCAGCAGGAGCAGATATTCATGCCTGTACAACGCCTTTGCCGATTCCCCCTCATGGTCCGGGTGTTGACATAACCGGTTCCGCAACGGTTTCTGTCAATTTTCTTCCTGCAGGCAGAATGGGCGATACAATCCTTGAAGCAATCGGACCTCCAAATAAAATTGTAAAAGGCGAATTTTCCGTAATTATCGGGGGTTAAACAAATGCCTGACCTAAAATCAATATGTTAGTTATTAAAAAAGACCAAATTGAGCATTTTATTGCTGAAGATAACACCCGACTAATTCGGGTTATTACAGAAATTATTCGCGAAGCTTTTTTTGAAAGCGTCGAAGACTATTCCGACGAAACGCTTGAGTCGATGGTAAAAATCGGTATAAATAGAGCTAAGTCTCATGGTTTTGAACGCGCAGAACATATCGCTTCTTTTGTTGCAATAATGTTTGAGATTTCACCCAATTTTGACATGATCGGATCCATTCAATCGGTGCTAACTGATAAGAGCATTCCGGATGAAGGCAAATTCGAACAATTGCTGGGGCTTACAACCGAAGAAGATTGGCAAGAAGCTGAAAAATCCTATGATTCAACTGTTTGGTTCCCTGAAAATGGCGACGGCAAAAAATAAGTAATATGGCAAAAAATAAAGAAAACCCTAAAAAATCTCCCGAAACGGAAAAAGAATCCGTTTCCAAAAAAGCTGAGCGACAGCAAAAACTTGTCGCTAAGCTCGAAAAAGCTTACGGAGAAAAACCATCAGACGAGTTAGAGCTCCAATTAAACCGCGAGCGCGATACCCTTCGTCATCTAAATCTTGTGCAAAAAGAAAAACCTAAAGACCGCGCTGAATCAAAATACTTATATGCTGCCAAAGCTGCTCTAAGTAGAGCAATTCAACCTATTGAAGAATAAAAAAATGAGAATGTTTGAAAGGTGGAATAAAGTAGCGCAACCGTCTCGGTGGCTGTAGTGGTGTGCGTCTCGCCGCCACTTTCTGCATAGAAAATACTAGGTTATTGCGCCACTCTAAGAGCGAGACACATCTCAGAACAGCCGTCGGGACGCCAGTGTTACACTTTACAAACAGCTTTAAAAATTTTACAAACGATAATCAAGTTACCTTAAGGTCGAGTCATAGCTTCAGGCTTAACCAATTCATCAAATTTTTCCCCATCCAAAATACCCAATTCAATTGCCGACTCGCGTAAATTAATTCCCTTTTTGTGCGCGTTTTTTGCAATCTTGGAAGCATTATCATAGCCAATATGCTGATTCAATGCCGTTACAAGCATCAGCGAATCATTTAGATACTTGTCAATTTGCTCGCGATTTAATTCTATCCCGGCTATACAATAATCCACAAAACCATGCGCTGCGTCGTGAAGTAATCTTACCGAATGAAGAAAATTGTGAATCATCACCGGTTTGAAAACATTTAGTTCAAAATTCCCTTGCGAACCCGCAAACCCAATTGCTGCATCATTTCCCATAACCTGCACAGCAACCATTGTCATCGCTTCGGATTGCGTCGGATTAACCTTACCAGGCATAATCGAACTTCCCGGCTCATTCGCAGGTAGGTTTAATTCACCGATTCCGCAACGCGGTCCTGAAGCAAGCCAACGTATATCATTGGCAATTTTCATCAAAGATGCCGCAAGGGTTTTTAGAGCTCCTGAAGCAAACACAACTTCATCGTGAGCTGATAAAGCAGCAAATTTATTCGGGTGCGGCTTAAAGGGCAAGCCTGTTAATTCAGCAATTTTTTCAGCCGCACGTTCAGAAAACTCAGGGTGAGAATTAAGCCCCGTTCCAACAGCAGTTCCTCCAATTGCTAGGTCGAATAATCCACCCAACACATGATTCAAACGCTCAATATCCCTTTCAATCAAACTCGCCCACCCGCCAAATTCCTGCCCGACGGTTAATGGTGTCGCATCCTGTAAATGAGTTCTACCAATTTTTACAACATCCGCAAATTCCTTAGCTTTCGCGTCAATTGCGTCGTGAATTTTTTGCATCTGCGGGATAAGTTTTGTCATTTGCTCCGCAGCCGCAATATACATCGCAGTCGGAAATGTATCGTTTGACGACTGAGATTTATTTACATCGTCATTTGGATGAATCGGTGTTTTTGAGCCCATTTCGCCCCCGGCAATCTCAATCGCGCGGTTTGAAATCACCTCATTGGCGTTCATATTCGTCTGAGTTCCAGAACCCGTTTGCCACACACGAAGCGGAAAATGATCATCGAGTTTCCCTTCAATCACCTCATCCGCTGCCCGCACAATCAAATCCCTCTTTTCTGCGGGAAGCTTCCCCAAATCAGTATTTACAATCGCACAAGCTTTTTTCAAAATCCCGAGTGCTCTAATCATCTCCCTCGGCATAACATCAAAACCGATGTGAAAATTCTTCAAACTCCTCTGCGTTTGCGCTCCCCAATACCTGTCCGAAGCGACATCTATCTCGCCCATCGAATCTGTTTCTATACGTGTTTTCATAACTGGTTTTGTTCTTGCTATTTCTAAATCAATATCGCCAAAGCCGTTAGCAAGTTAATTCCTCATCCCAATGAATATAAACAATATCGATCTTGAAAGATTTGTAGAGTGTTTTCCTTATCCATACCTTGATAATTCTCTATCAATAATCAATTCATTTTAGAATATCTTACAACTTTTGTTCGAAATACGCATGAAACTATCGATTAAATACACTTCTGGAGAAAATAAGAATTTGAAACAAATTCTATTTCGCACTTCTTTTGGATTGTTGTTTCTGATAACTTGCCATTAGTTTCAGCGAGTCGAATATTTCTAAGAACTTCTTCTTGGCTTTAGCCAAATCTCAAAAAAAAAGGCTCATCATCTTTACTTTATTAGAAACAACTGATTCGGCTAAAGCCAAGAAAAATTAAGGAAATGTTAAACTGTTTATATTCAAGATGTGAAGAACGAGACGGTTGTGAATTGAAGCAATTTTCTTATCTGTTAAACTTTGAATTTGCTGTCAACATTTAGCCCCGAGTTGTGAATTGAAGCAATTTTCTTATCTGTTAAACTGACAAATTAAAAGGACATTGACAGCAGCTAAGAAAACAAAACGAGAGGCACTTTTTGAATTTACGGGTGGCAAACCGGATACTAAAGTTCTCAAATATATCGAGGAAAAAGCTGGCAAAACGGGGGTAGATTTTGATATATTCTAATTGAGGAAGCCCGATGAGAATAATAGAAATAACTGAATATCAGGTGAAATTGACATTTCCGCCCCTTTCAAAACGGCAGACATCAAAACTAGAGAAAGTCGTTGCGGAGCGATTATTTAATGCGAAGGTTGCCTCCGGTGTTTTAGAATTTGAATATGCCGGCAGGGATACAGACCGACGCATGTTAGGGTTTCTTCGTGAAATCGCCGCTATAATAGGCACGGCTGAGGGCGTGATCAGATGCGGAATGGCAATAGTCGATGATGATGGTGACCACGAGGAATATGCGAATTTTAAGATTCAGGGCGGCAAATTGGTTGAGTTAAACGAAGAGCCGGTTGAATTTGCTGTCAACATTTAGCCGCTGAGTTGTGAATTGAAGCAATTTTCTTATCTGTTAAACTACCTTACTGAAGAGCCTCTTGCTGTCTTAGGTTGTGAATTGAAGCAATTTTCTTATCTGTTAAACTCAAAGCCGTTCGCTATATGGAAAAGCTTTAGTTGTGAATTGAAGCAATTTTCTTATCTGTTAAACTTGGAAAAGGTTAAACCCGGATCTATTCTCAGTTGTGAATTGAAGCAATTTTCTTATCTGTTAAACTCTCATTTTCAATCGCTTCATTAAATTCGGGTTGTGAATTGAAGCAATTTTCTTATCTGTTAAACTAAACAAAAGGGTTTTGTCCGGAAAGCGGTCGTTGTGAATTGAAGCAATTTTCTTATCTGTTAAACTATTGAGAGGTAAAGCAATTATCTAGGATGTGTTGTGAATTGAAGCAATTTTCTTATCTGTTAAACTCCTATCCGGCGGAGATATCTCCGGTTGAGCGTTGTGAATTGAAGCAATTTTCTTATCTGTTAAACTCCTTATCCGATTTACCACCAAAGGGGATCGGTTGTGAATTGAAGCAATTTTCTTATCTGTTAAACTAACACAGATGCTCATAACCTAACTCCTCCTGTTGTGAATTGAAGCAATTTTCTTATCTGTTAAACTACTTTTTCGCACCTACCGACGAACGCCACCGTTGTGAATTGAAGCAATTTTCTTATCTGTTAAACTTACGTTTCCTTGCGATAGAACTTGCCTCGGTTGTGAATTGAAGCAATTTTCTTATCTGTTAAACTATCACAAGGCAGTTATTTCTGTAGGTCAATGTTGTGAATTGAAGCAATTTTCTTATCTGTTAAACTTAGCAAACTAAGAAAATGGTTTGCTGTTGGTTGTGAATTGAAGCAATTTTCTTATCTGTTAAACTCGGTCTAACATGGTCAAAATGCGTGTTACTGTTGTGAATTGAAGCAATTTTCTTATCTGTTAAACTAAAAGAAACCGCGCCCCTAATGCAGAAGAAGTTGTGAATTGAAGCAATTTTCTTATCTGTTAAACTAGTAAAAATTCGCGGCATTCTTCGGGGTTGGTTGTGAATTGAAGCAATTTTCTTATCTGTTAAACTTATGAACCAATTAGAGCAGCAAAACAGTGGTTGTGAATTGAAGCAATTTTCTTATCTGTTAAACTCAAGAAACCGCCGAATACTGTGAGGTCTCAGTTGTGAATTGAAGCAATTTTCTTATCTGTTAAACTTCCGACAAGCTCTGCCAGGGAACCACTAGGTTGTGAATTGAAGCAATTTTCTTATCTGTTAAACTTAAAGACAACAGAACGAGCTGACAGGTTTAGTTGTGAATTGAAGCAATTTTCTTATCTGTTAAACTAAAAGATAAAAGATGCTGAACAGCAGGATGGTTGTGAATTGAAGCAATTTTCTTATCTGTTAAACTTGAACGATAGAATTGAACTCGCGATTGATGTTGTGAATTGAAGCAATTTTCTTATCTGTTAAACTAGATTTGCTTTAAACGGTTGAAAACATTGAGAAACCACCTTTGTAACTTAGAAAAAACTGAGTTGCTTTGGTGGCTCTTCTGTTTTTTGGGGCTTTTTTCCATAGTAGGTCTTCATTCGGGCAAATTGTTTTTCTGTAACTCTTAATATACGCACATCTCCGTTTGGCGGCAAGCCCCAAGCAACCCTCTTTTCGTGAACATCGGCATTTCCATCGCTGGCACAATGTCTGCCATAGATAGAGAATTGAAGCATTGAAAATCCATCATTTAACAATAATTTACGAAAACGAGTGTATAGTTTCCGCTGCTCTTTTGTTTCGGTCGGCAAATCAAACATTACAACCATCCACACAGTGTCTAACCCTCCAAAAAACCTCATAAATACGCTTTTACTTTGTGCGTGTTTCTACATCTTTTTCTGAAATTGCAAATGTAGGAAACAACGGTTTTTTGCCTTCTCTCAAGATAACCTGCTTCACACTAGCAGCATATAACCCAATAGCTACCAAAAATGGCATCTTCTTCTTTTTCAAAACACAATCTTCGGCAAGTAATTCAAGCAATATACCTTTTGTTACTCGGTTTAGTTCAAATAATGCATCTTCATCCACATCCTTAACCATTGAATAAACTTTTCTGTCAATAAAAGGTCGTAGCGGCTCGACCAAATCATCGGCAAGCGGAAAAGGATTATATTGGCTCTTATGATGAACTCCAAAACCGGGATGCAAACCTGTTCCAACTATTGCTCTTGCAATTGCCGCCCGGATAATTGCATAGCCATAATTCAAGAACATATTGGTATCTTGGTTTTCTCTTCTTCGCCGAAACTCATCACCAAATAGTTTTCGCCAATATATTCTTGCCGCGTATGCTTCAAGATTTTTTGGATCGCCGCTTGGTATTCGTCTAGAAATTTCCAATAGAGCCATGCCATCTTTACCGCAAAGTTCTAAAGTTCTTGATTGATTTCGAATCTTTGCAGAAATGATTTTTGCCCAAAGCTGTTTCTTTATTGGTGTTGAGGCTTCTACTTGTTTTCTAAGAGTTTTAGTTTGCGAGGTGTGTGCAGAAAAAGGAATGGTTAGTGATGAAGGTAAATGCTTCTCATCAGTAAATATAATGGCAACATTGTTCTCAGCCAAAGATGCCATCAGGCTAGATGAAAATGTTAGTCGATGGCTATCAAGTATTAAAACCCCCAAATCTTCAATTGGAACACTTCCAAGCTTTTCACCATCTTTTTCAATAATAAGCTGGCTGTGTTCCAAATGAACAAAGCTTTCGTGTGTTGAGATTTCTACAGTACGTTTAATCATTTGCTTGAGTCAGATGCCCAAGCGGATCAACTTGAAGTTTACGTGTGATTTTACTAAATCCCACCCCAACAATGTTTAGGGAAATACCACTCACATAATTACTTCTTGAATCTTCGAGAATTCGAGCTGTAACCTTTGGTCCGATCGACATCTTTTGAACTCTATATACGCTTAATTCGCCATCATCTCCTCGAAATTCAATATAGTCATTTGGGCAAAGGGAAAAAAGAAACCGCCAATTTTCACCAAAACCATTTGAGATTGGACTTGGGTTTTTGCCTTTTTTGATAGATTTACGGATGTTCAAGGAAGCGTCAAAACGTGTCACAAGTTTTGCTTTTCTCTCCTCGGTTTGAGGGTTTTCATAAACCTCCACATGATGATTGCCACCAGTTGCATAGTATTTATAGATTTCCCCTCTGTCATTCTTGATTCCAACAACTGTCTCAGGCGACATTCTTACATACACACGAACTTTCTTGATTATAGTTTTTCCGTCTTTATGAAAAAGTGGCGCGGCATCTTTGCCAAATGCCTTTTGTAAATCTCCGCCATTCTCATCAAATCTGGCTTTAACAATTGCGCGAATAGTTTCATCAACAATGTCCTCTTTTTTTATATGTGTGGGAGTTAAAGAATCCAGATTCTTACGGGTAACAAATAGCCCTTCCTCTTCCGTTGTGCCGTAAGCCGTCTCTTCCAGGAGTTGCCCGCGGACACGCCGCGTCGGAGCATGTGAAACTATTATCTTGTTGATCGCATCTCCTGCGTCGCTTAAGAAACTTTTCCAAGGCATTTCAATCCCCTTTAAATCTTTTCTTAAGTTGCTTCGATTTCGTTTTGAGAGCCTCGAAATATACTGAAATAAAGCCCTGTCCGTTAAAGCTACAACAATAGCATCAATAGCATGATGTCTGTGGTCATCTCGGTTTTTTAGATCAATATCACCAACCGATAAAATCGCATTCATCCCCCAATGATGTCGTAGTGCGGCAGTTGCTTGTCCTGGTAAAACACTTACATGTTGTTCATTGTCATAGAGTTTAAGCAGATACTTTCTAGCCTCACGAGAGATGTATCTGGTATCGGAGAGCTGCCTTCCAATCATCTCATTTTCATCAAGTTCTTTTTGCTCAAACCTCCTACGTTTTGCCCAAGGCATTGATTCCGTTCGTTTTAGAACTTCAAAATATTCTTGTTCATTTCCACCGTACAATTCATAAGGTGTTTTGTTTTTCTTCGTATCACGATTATAAGAACTCAAGCATATTGTTTTATTCATATACGAATCATCGAAGCAACGGCTGTATGGAATAATATGCTCAATATCTATACCTTCTGATTCGTCACCTTTATCCAAAAGCATTTCGGGCGGAATTTTTAGCCCCGTATAAGGACAATGTTCACCCGCTTCTTTCCACAAACGATATTTCAATTTGTCTTCATAAGAAACTTTCTCAACACCAAACTTTTTAGCGTAAAATTCTGCTGCCTCTTCATTCACTTTCTTATTTTTATTTTGCTGTTTGATAACTCGCTCTTTTTGCTTCCTGTTCATCTTAAGATCGCGAGCAAGTTCTACGCGAATCTCATCCGGTTTTCCGAATTCACGAATAATTGCGTTTATAACTTTGCGAAGCTCGTGTAAGGCTTTAGTGACAATTGGATTCCGTAAGTCTTTTGGAGGTTCGGGGAGTTTCTCCAGAGAACTCGTTTCAAATAAATTTCGATGATCTCCATAAACTTCAATTGCTGCCTCGTCATAACGCAAACCCTTTTCAGTCATTTTGGGCAGAATATTCCTGATCGCTTTAAGAGAAAGACGGCTGAAATTGCGTTCAATCGGTGCTTTTAGAAGCTTAGCAACTTGTTCCTCGTCAAACCCCCAATAATCTCTCAACGATTTTTTAGCGAGTCTTCTAGTTCTATTCGAAACAATTCTTCAATCAAACGCTCTTGTCTTTCTTCATCTAGCGCATCCCATTTTTTTCCAATTGCTCTTCGCATTGCATACCCAGTTGTATTGCCTTTGATCTTCTTTTCGTTTTCTTCAAGATTTACGCGAACCGATTCATCAATTTTGAGAATTTTACGAAGCTGCTTGTAGGAAAGCTGTTTTTTCTTTTCCAGTTCTTCCGCTAATCTTTGCTTTTCCTCATAATTTAAATCTATCCAATCGACCGAATCTTCATCTTGTAATTTTAGATTGTTTATATCCTGCCAATACCTAATTCTTTGAGCAGGTTGGCGCGCCATATCGCAACGTTTTTTATTGGATTCAAAAGTGCAATTCCCAATCAATCCTCTTTGCGATTTAAGCGGACGTTGAAAAAATATCGTGCTTTTAATTTCTGTCTTGAGATTGCCAGTCAAGATTGTAGGATAGAATTCCTTTTGAACCGACCATAATCGCTCAAATTCGTCTTCAATCATTTTCCGCGAAATATAACGACCCCGTTTCTTTTCTTGCGTATCTAAAAAAGAACCAAGGGTTTTAAAATTATCTTCTGCAATGTTTTCTCTAAGTTCTTTGATTCCTCCCAAAACCGGACCATCTTCTTTCACCTTTCCCGATTTTCTATTGCTCAAAAACCCCCGCCGTTTTTCTAAATGATAAATTGCCCGCCCAATTTCAAATGGCTTTAATTTTTCATCTAATCCACGAACACGTAATTTGTATGGATCACCAAGCTCATCAAAAAATGATTCAGATGCTTTATCGCCCTGAATAGGCAATAACTTATTCACGGTAAGCAAACCTTGTAGTTTAGCCTTTCGTTCGCGTCTTCTTCTTAAAAGCCGAATTCCTCCACGAGAAGCTCTTCTTTTATGATTTTTGGGTTCGTTTTTCACCCCTTCTGTAGTAGCGGGGAAAATCCGCGCACCAGAAGCCAGAATTTCCCTACTTAGAACTTCATTGTTTTCGTCGCTAGAAACTTTAAGCAACGCCCAACCAACTGAGGTTACGCCTAAATCTAATCCCAAAATCACTCTAAAAATTGACATGAGTAAACTCCTTTTGTGAAATATTTACTTATCACAATGTATTGAGCATCGTGATAAGTAATGCGTACTGCTTGAATTTTATTTAGAACAAGGATAGCATCTATGTAGTTTAACAGCTAAGAGAATTGTTTCTTCTTATAACAAGAAATTATTTTCGTAGGATATTCGGAGACGATAATCCTTAGCCCGCGTGGAAACACCCGGGCTTTTATTATGTGTACTCGACCAATTTCTTTTACTGGTTTCTCGCTCCTGCTATGTTTCTCCGCGTTTCGAAAGCAGATCACAAAAGTAAAACTCTTTACTTAAATCCGGATCTTCATTTGTATATTCACGAGCAACAGTTTCGCCGATTTCGAGTTCAATCGGGTTTTTGAAAAAAGGAGCGTCATAGACAAAACTATGAAATTCGCCATTTTCGCCGCAGACATCCACATCTTCCGGTAATTCATTTATAAAAGATTCGTCGATCAATCTGCCGCAAAAACTTTCATCGAGTTTCGTTCCATCTACGCAAACCGCGATTGCCTTAAAGCCTTGCTCGATAAAATCATCTATCAAATCTTGGGTAGGAATCTGCCATAAAGGGAAAACCGCTTTAAAATTTTTCCGCTTCAATTGTTTTTCTCGATATTCGCGCAAGTCTTCTAAGAAAATATCACCAAAAATCGAGTGAGTTATGTCATTTTCCATGAGAAAATCAAGGGCTCAATTTAGCTTAGTTTCGTAAACCTCCATAGAAGGATCTTCAGGAAGAAAAATTTCAATAAGCTTGATACCGAGCGACTCTGCTTGCTCTCTTAAAAGCTCTCGCCGAACTCCGTGCATCGAAATTCTCTGCCAGTGTTCATTGACAGTTGTAAGTATGTATTTCACCTCAAACTCGTTTTCCTGCAAGACTTTGTTGAGCGCAAAAGAAGAGTCTTTTCCGCCGCTCCAATTCATCACGGCTTTCGGTTTATTCATATATTTTCGCTATTGGACAAAATCTCATCTTAACATCTATCCGTAGAATTCTTGACAAAGCAGACTTCAAAAATCTGCCTTAAGAGTGCATAATTCTCATACTTTATCTATTCGCACGATATGGAAAACTTCAAACTGATTTTGAAACTTTATATTCGCCCGGCATTTGCAATGAGCGAAATCATGGACAAAGGGAGCTGGCTTTTTGCGGCGATCGCGGTGTTGGTTGTTTCATTAGTATTTCAATATTGGATCAATTCTAAGATAATCGAAACCTATGCCGTTTCTCAAACAGATTATTATCTTTCGAATTCTAATTTTGATAATTCGCCTTCTGTCACCGGGCGACTTACAAATGAGCAATTAAAAGAAGTGGAATATTTTGCGAATGTCGATATAGAAAAAGAATTTAGACAAAAACGTCGTCCGTTTCCCATTATTGGAAAGAATATCTTTTACTTCTTTTCATTTTATTCAAATTTCTTTACCCCTTTGATTACACTTTCGGTTTTTTATCTTCCGGCAACAATTTTATTATTGACACTTATCGCGCAACTCGGAAATGTCGGTGTTGTACTTCGGCGGGATTACAGCACTCTTGCGGTTTGCTCGCTGATGGCTTGGATAGCCGCACATTTGCCTTTTGCGTTAGCTGCATTGCTGCTTTATTCGCAGGTGATTGATGGCTCGGTTTATTTAGGGTTTTGGCTTGTTAGCGGAATTGGTTTCGGCACTTTGATGGTCTTTGCGCTTCGCACCGTATTCGGAGTAGATTTTGGAAGGGCGATTCTGACTATCTCGATTTCATGGATTTTCTATTGTTTTGGAACTTACATTTATGGGTTTATTTCGCCGTGGTTATTTTCGCCATTTTTACTGTTTTTTGCCTTAATCTATTTGGGTGGCTATCTTGGAAGTGAAGTTAGAGGACTTGGAAACTCGATGCGTCAAAAGCGCGATCTCAAGCGATTTCTACAAAATGCCACGGTTAACCCAAATGATGCCGACGCTCATCTACAGCTTGGTCTTATTTATGCCAAAAGGCATCAAGAAGGAAAAGCTTTTGAACATTTCACCAAGGCGTTTGAAATCGATAATGAAGAAATTGACGCAAATTACGAACTCGGCAAAATTGCGCGAAAAGATGGCGATTTGCAAAAAGCAATAAATCACTTCTCGGTTGTCGTCGAACAAAATGACAAGTATTCTCTAAGCGAAATTTGGCGAGAAATCGGCGCAACATATTTAGAAGCTGATATGCAGAAAGAGGCTTTCGATGCACTGGATAAGTTTGTTACCAGAAGAGCTTTTGACTCAGAGGGACTTTATTATTTTGGAATACTCTTGAAAAAACAAAGCGACGATGAACGCGCAAAGGAAATGTTTGCGCGGTCAATAGAAGCAGTAAAAACTGCCCCTTATTACCGACGCAGTGAACTTCAAAAATGGAGTCGCCTCGCGCGAAAAGAATTGTAAAAGAAACAACGGCACTTGGGCGACAAATGCACCAACGTATATCCTTGTATTATTACTCTACTACGATTTCGCAAAATCATTGGTTGCATTACAGCCCGCCTTTATAGCGACTATCTTTTATATTCCACGACAAACCTCGTAATCGGCTCTTCTTCATCCCCAAGATATTCATGTCGGGCTGTTTGCGTCAATCCGTTTTTTTCAAAGCGAGACAAATCATTTGGCGATAAAGCCCAGGGCAAACTTTCGGGTTCTTCTCCATTTTCCCTTGCTCTTTGAATAACGATCAATTCTCCATTTTCAGCGACAAATTTGCTTATCGCATCGATCGTTTTCTCCCTTAAGTTTAGCGGCAAAGCTTGAATCGTATAAACTTCCAAAACGAAATCAAAGGCTTTGAGCCATTCTTTGGGCGGGTCAAATAAATCTGTGGCACTGAATTCTATCTCGGTTTTAGCGTGAATTTTCTTCGCCCATTCGATTGCTTTTTCCGAAATATCAAAGGCTGTTACATCAAAACCTAAATCGAGAAGAAACTTCGCATCATCCCCCAATCCACAACCGATAACTAAAGCATTTCTTCCCGCTCCTTTTAAGTCGGTCGCTTTTGCCCATTTCTGCAAAAACTTATTTGGTTCCAGATCAGCCCACGGGATTTGATCAATATCTCCATCAGCGTGATCATATAATTCTTCAAACCAGCCCGTTGCATCGCCTTTTTCAAGGTGCTTTGTGGCGATTCGTTTTACGTTTTCCCTAATCTCGTCAACTGTTTCATCCCGCATGTTTAAGTTTTAACATAAAGTTAGCCACCTGAACAGGTGGTTAAAAATTGCAACGCTTCCGTTAACATACTTCTTGTTACTACGTGTACTCCCACATTGAGGGCTATTTGCAATAAATTTACTTCGAGGATGATTTCTCCTGTTAATAAGAGAGCTAGACTACCTCGGAGAATCTACAGCAAATTGCCCTCTCCCCTTTTCCTTTCATTTCCATGCAATTATTTTCCAGCCTCACGTTCTCTTAGGACAGTAGTTTGAAAAACAATATTAAAATTAGGAGATATGAGAAGAATGAAAAAATTAGCATTGATAAGTGCACTTTTACTGTGCGTAGGATTAGGAGCGTGTAGCAAAGATTCGGAAGTGAGTTCCTTTTTGCAGGAATTTGAAACCGTAACAAACGAGATGATCCAGAAGATTGAAGCCGGAGATATCGATGGTGCAAAAAAAGCCTTTAAAGCAAAGGAAGATTCGCTCAAAACCAGTTGGGACAGCAATAAATCCGCCCGAGGATTTCAGGTTAGTGCCGAAACAAAAACCAAAATGGAAGAAAGCGTAAAGAAAAACATCTCAGCACTAACAA
>Ga0114931_10005897_pt1 | contig 15126 bp, 22 predicted proteins | sample 2SBtaG_FD_89579 | JGI IMG/M metagenome (GOLD analysis project Ga0114931, IMG submission 89579) | Deep subsurface microbial communities from Kolumbo volcano to uncover new lineages of life (NeLLi) - 2SBTROV14_V59a metaG | ecosystem: Environmental > Aquatic > Marine > Volcanic | place: Kolumbo...
CCCAGGGGAACCTCGAGGTCCGCGATCTCGCGCAGGTTGGCGGACAGACGCCGTGCGAGCGGAACCCCGCCGTTGGGCACCGCGACCAGGTACAGGGACTGCGGCTCGGGGTTGCGCTCCACCAGCTCGTGGGCGATGCGCATGAGCGCCCGGGCAATCGCGGCGTCGTCGAGGACGAGGCTCGCTTCCCGCGGACGGAGCGGGGCGGCCGGAGAAACCGGCGTCCGGGCAGGATCGTCGCCCACGGGGGTCACCTTTCTCCGCCTCACGGGACGGAATTAAAAGGTCGAAGTCGCGGCCGAGGATAGCCCCGGCGGGCGGGCCGTCAATCGACCCCGGGCGGTGCCGGTTCGGGCGACGCGGGCTCGCGGCCGGCGACGGGCTCGCAGGAGAGGCCTTCGCCGAACCGGCCCCAGCGCTTCTCGGCGCGCAGCCAGGTCAGGGGATTGAGCAGCGCCAGCCAACCATCGTTGTAGTCCCACGACCAGTACAGGACCAGCGCGGGGCCCTTGAACTCGCTGGCGCGCACGGTGCCCCAGTAGCGGCTGTCGTTCGAGTGGTCACGATTGTCGCCCATCATGAAGTAGCGTTCGGGCTCGACCTGGACGCGCCGGACGGGGCCCGACATCCGACGATCGTCCAGCACCTGGTAGCGACAGCGCCCGTTCCACTCGTTGCGGACGGCGAGCTCGGTGCCGAGGCCGTTCGAGAACGTGCTGCCGTCCTCATCGGTCTCCAGCAGGCGGCCGTCGACCCGCACCGTCCCATCGGGTCGTACCTCGAGAGTCTCGCCGGGCAGGCCCACGATCCGCTTGACGAACTCTTCCGTGGGGAAACCGGGGCAACGATCCACGGGGCAGATGCGTGAGGGGTCGTGGGGATCCCGGGCGACGGTGAACACGACGACGTCGCCGCGCCTCGGAGGCCGCACTCCGGGAAGCCTCGTTCCCAGGAACGGGACTTTCACGCCGTAGGTGAACTTGTTGACGAACAGGTGGTCGCCCACCAGCAGGGTCGGGAGCATGGATTCCGAAGGGATGCGAAACGGTTCGACCACGAAACTGCGGACCGCCAGCGCAATCGCGACCGCCACGAGCAGCGAGCCGAACTGCTCCCAGAATCCGGCTCCGGATGCGGTCCCGCGCCGGAGATCGGGGTTCTCGCTCACTCGTCGCCCAGCTTCAGGGCCGCCAGGAACGCCGCCTGGGGGATCTCGACGGAGCCGACCTTCTTCATGCGCCGCTTTCCCTCCTTCTGCTTCTCGAGGAGCTTGCGCTTGCGCGTGATGTCTCCCCCGTAGCACTTTGCCGTCACGTTCTTGCGCAGCGCCTTCACGGTCGTCCGGGCAATCACGCGCGTCCCGATGGCCGCCTGGATCGCGACCTCGTACATCTGGCGTGGGATGAACTCCTTGAGCTTGCGCGTCAGCTCGGAGCCCCGCAGCTGCGCCTTCTCCCGGTGCACGATCAGCGAAAGTGCATCCACCGGGTCGCCGTTCACCAGCACGTCGAGCTTGACCAGATCCCCGTCCCGGTAGCCGACGAGCTCGTAGTCCATCGAACCGTAGCCCCGCGTCACGGTCTTCAGGCGGTCGTGGAAGTCCAGCACCACTTCGGACAGCGGAAGCTCGTAGCGGATCTGGACGCGGCCGCCGTGGACCGCCATGTCGCGCTGGACTCCGCGACGGTCCTGACAGAGCTGGAGCACGCCTCCGACGTAGGACGAGGGCACGTGGATGGTGGCCAGGATGACGGGCTCCTCGATCCTCCTGGTCTCCTGGGTCGCCGGCAGCGCCGCAGGGCTCTCGATCTCGCGGACCTCGCCGTCCTCGAGATGCACGCGGTACCGGACGGTCGGCGTGGTGGTGATCAGGTCGAGGCCGTATTCGCGCTCGAGGCGCTCCTGGATGATCTCGCAGTGGAGCATCCCGAGGAATCCGCAACGGAAACCGAACCCGAGCGCGACGCTGGTCTCGGGCTCCCAGGCGAAGGAGGAATCGTTGAGCCGAAGCTTCTCGAGGGCCAGCTTCAGGGCTCCGTAGTCCTCCGCGTCCACGGGGTAGAGGCCGCTGAAGACCATGGGCTTCACTTCCTGGAAGCCGGGCAGCATCTCCGCGGCCGGGTTCGCGGCCTGGGTGAGGGTCTCGCCGATCCGGACCTCGTCGAGGGTCTTGAGGCCCGCGATCACGACTCCCACCTCTCCCGCCTCGAGGCGGTCGACCTTGCGCGGGTGTGGATCGATCAGGTCGAGTTCCTGGATCTCCTGCTGGCCGCCCTCCGCCATCAACAGGATCCGATCCCCACGTGCCAATGCTCCGTCGACCACCCGGACCAGCATGGCGGCCCCCACGTAGGGGTCGAACCAGGCATCGAACACGAGCGCACGCGTGGCCGCCTCGGGATCCCCCCGAGGTGGCGGTACGACCTCGACGATCCGCTCGAGCACTTCTGTGATGCCCGTGCCGTCCTTTGCCGAGATGGGCAACACGTCCTCGGCCGGAAGGCCCACCACGTCCTCGATCTCCTGGGCCACCCGGTCGGGATCGGCCGCCGGAAGATCGATCTTGTTGACGACCGGGACGATCTCGAGGTTGGCATCGATGGCGAGGTACGCGTTGGCGAGGGTCTGGGCCTCGATCCCCTGAGAGGCATCCACCACCAGGACCGCCCCCTCGCAGGCCTGGAGCGCTCGCGACACCTCGTAGGAGAAATCTACGTGGCCGGGCGTATCGATCAGATTGAGGACGTAGTGCTCACCGTTCCGGGCCCGATAGCGCATGCGCACGGTCTGGGCCTTGATCGTGATGCCCCGCTCCCGCTCGATGTCCATCTTGTCGAGGAACTGGGCGCGGCGCTCGCGGTCGCTCAGCGAGCGGGTCACGTCCAGCATCCGATCCGCCAGCGTGCTCTTGCCGTGGTCGATGTGGGCGATGATGCAGAAGTTCCGAATGCGGCTGCGCTCGATCAAGCGACGCCTCCGCTTCCCGGCCCGAGATCCCGGCGGACCCGGGCGCGCCGCTGCGATCCGGAGCCGTCCTCGGTCCTCAACCCCGGCCTCCCTGGGCGAGGATCCAGGTGGGCAGGCCCTCCTGGGCCTTCAGCCGGTCGGCCAAGCCGCGCGCTTCGCGGCGAGTGGCCACGGGCCCGATGCGAACCCGCCAGCGGGGCTTTCCCGCGGCATCGCCTTCGTCGACGTAGACCTCGTATCGCTTCTCGCCGAGCTGCTCGGCCAGCTTCCAAGCGGGCACGGGCTCGGTGAAGGATCCGACCTGCACGGAGAACGGACCCCGCTCCGGCGGTGGTGCCGCGACCGGCGGCGTCGCCGTGCGCCCCGGGGACGGTCCGGCGACGGCTCGCTCGGGCACGGTGGCATCCTGCTCGTCGGCCGGCGCAGTGGTGTCCCCGCCCGGGGCCTCCAGCCCGTCGAAGACCAGCTCCTCCCGGGGCGCTCCCAGCATCGGCAGCAGCAGGTCGGGCGTCTCCCAGAGGACGCCCACCAGCAGACCCACGGCTAAGCCAGCCGCTGCGAGCAGGCCCGTGGAGAGCAGGGTCCGGGTGAGGTTCGTCCGACGCCGAGCCGCCTGCCGGACGCTTTTGCGGGTCTTGCGCGCCACTACATGCGCTCGGGCGCAGAGAGGCCCAATAGCGCGAGACCGTTGGCCAGCACGAGGCGGACGGCCCCTACCAGGCCCAGACGTGCGCGCGTTAGGGCCTCGTCGTCGGAAAGGACCCGGTGACGGGCGCCGTCCTGGACGTAGGGATTCCACAGCCCGGCCAGCTCGCGCAGGTAGTAGGCGACGTGATGCGGCTCGCGTGTCTCCGCGGCGCGCCCGACGACCGCGGGAAATTCTGCGAGCTTGCGCAGCAGCGCGATCTCCTCGGGCAGCCCGAGCGACGATGCGTCCAGCGAGCCGGCCGCCGGCATGGCGACGCCGCTCTCGGCCGCTTTGCGTTCGATGCCGTGGGTCCGGGCATGAGCGTACTGGACGTAGTAGGCCGGGTTCTTCTTCCAATCGACCTCGGTGGCCAGATCGAGATCGAAATCGAGGTGGCCTTCCGCCTTGCGCTGCACCATGAAGAATCGGAAGACGTCCACGCCTACCTCCGCCATCAGCTCGTCCACGGTGACGTAGGTCGCCCGGCGGGTCGATTGCTTCACCTGCTCTCCCCCACGGGTCAGGGTCACGAACTGGTTCATCACGAGCTCGATGGCGTCCTTGGGGCAGCCGAGCGCCGCCGCCGCGCGCTGCACGTATGGGAATTGCTCGTAGTGGTCGGCGCCCTGGCAGTCGATCACCAGGTCGAAGCCCCGGCGGAACTTCTCCCGATGATAGGCCACGTCGGGCAGCAGGTAGGTCGGCTCGCCGTTGCTGCGGATGATCACCCGGTCCCGTTCGAGGCCGAGAGCGGTCGAGCGCAGCCAGGTGGCGCCTTCGGCCTCGTAGACGAGGTCGCGCTCTCGCAGCTCGGCCACGACCTCGTCGAGCTTGCCCTCTTCGTAGAGGGACTTCTCGTTGAAGTAGACGTCGAAGGCGACACCCAACCGGCCGAGGGTTCTGCGGATCTCGGCGAAGATCGTCTCCTCGGCCACCTTGGCGAAGCGAGTGCCATCGGAGTCGGCGGCCCAGGCGTCGCCGTGCTCGGCGCGGATGCCGTCGGCGATCTCGGCGATATAGGCCCCCTGATAGCCGTCGCGAGGAAAGCGCACCGGCAGCCCGTCGACCTCGGCGGGCCACGGCACCCCGGCATCGGCCAGGGCATCGGCCGGCGGCGGGGCCGCACACCCCAGCTGCTCGAGATAGCGCGAGCGGACGGACTCGCCCAGGACCCGGATCTGGCGGCCGCCGTTGTTGAAGTAGTACTCGCGGACGACCTCGTAGCCCTGGCTCTCGAGCATCCGCGCCAGGCTGTCGCCCAGCACCGCCTGGCGGCCGTGGCCGAGGGTGAGCGGGCCCGTGGGGTTGGCGGAGACGAACTCCACCTGGACCTTGCGACCGGTCCCCGCCGCGCTGCGCCCGTAGCCGGGTCCCGCCGCGAGGATCTCCTGCAGCAGGCCCTGCCAGCGCGCCTCGGACAGCCACAGGTTCACGAACCCCGGCCCCGCGATCTGGGCCCGCGCGACCAGTCCGCCGCCGTCACCGAGCGCATCGATCAGCTCCTGGGCGATCTCCCGGGGCGGGCGGCCGAGCCGCTTGCCGAGCAGCAACGCGGCGTTGCAGGCGAAGTCGCCGTGCTCGGGGTTGCGCGGCACGTCGAGCGTGAACGCGGGCGGAGCCGCTTCCCCACTCGCATCGACGAGGGAGCGAACCGCGCTGCGAAGCTGCTCGAGCAAGGCTTCCTTCATGCCTTGGGAGGATCGTCCGCGGGCTCACTTTCGTCAAGGATTCCGGTCGGTTGAGCCATCGGGTCCGGCAAAGAGCACCACGCTCTCCCCGGCACGGGCCAGGCCCAGATCCTCTCGAATGGCCGCCTCCATGGCGAAGGCGTCTCCGTGAAGCGCCCGCGCGGCCGCATCGAGCCGATCGATCTCCGCCTGGATGGCGTCGGCCCGAGCGTGGGACTCGCGAAGCTCGGTCCGCAGCTGGAGCCAGGCGCGCAGCCCGGAATCCGCGTCCAGGGCTGCGTACAGGACGACCCCGACCAGCAATGCCGGAGCGAGCCAGAAGCGCTTCACCGCCACCCCCCGTGTGGCGCTCCCGAGCGCCGCGCGGTGCCCCCGCGGCCCTCCGCCGGCGGGACCCCGAGCTTAACGAATGTCTTCGCCGTCCAGCAGTCGGCCGATCCGCTCTCGATAGGCCTCGTGGTCCCACTGGCGGGGCCCCACGTAGCGCTCCACGACCACGCCGTCCCGATCGACGAGATAGCTCTCCGGGAAGCGGTAGGTCTGGTAGGCGGCCGAGGTCGTCTTGTCCGAGTCCAGCAGGATCGGAAACGTGAGGCCGAGACGTTCCCGGAAGGCGCGAACGGGCTCGGGCGCCTCGCCGACCGAGACGGCGAGCAGCTCGAAGCCGGCGGCGTGCTGCGCCTCGTAGAGCCGCTCCATGGCAGGCATTTCGCGCTGACAGGGCTCACACCAGGTGGCCCAGAAGTTGATCAGGACCACGTGTCCGCGCAGGTCGGTCAGGGAAACCGGTGCACCGTCGAGGCTCGCGAGGGTGAAGGCCGGCGCGACGCTGCCCCGTTCGATCGGGTCGGCACCGCCTCCGCCGAGCCAAACCACGACGACGACCACGGCCACGAGCGCGCCGGCCACCAGCAGCAGGCGAATGCGGTCGCGGTCCAAGCGGTGGCTCCTATTCGGCGGCCTTCGCGGCGGCCTTCTTCTTCACAGCCTTCTTCTTCGACGGCTTCTTCGCCGGCTCGGGCGCCTCCATGGGCTCCACCAGCTCGACGATCGACATGGGCGCCGCATCCCCGATCCGCCGCCGGGTCTTGACCACCCGGGTGTAGCCACCCGGCCGCTCGCGAAAGCGCTCGGCCAGCTCCTCGAACAGCTTCGCCGTCGTCTCCCTCTTGCGGATCACCGACAAGGCCTGGCGGCGGGCATGGAGATTGCCCCGCTTGCCCAGCGTGATCATCCGGTCCGCCAGGCGCCGCAGCTCCTTCGCCTTGGCGTCGGTCGTCTCGACCCGCTCGTGGTCGAGCAACGACGTCACGAGGTTCCGGAGCATCGCCTTGCGGTGGGCGCTCGTCCGGCTGAGCTTGCCCCCCTGCTTCGCATGTCGCATCGCTCTAGACCTCGCGCTCCCGCAGCTTCTCGATGTCCTTCCGCTCCGGGAAGGCGTCGAGCTTCATGCCGAGTTCCAAGCCCATGGAGGTCAGCACTTCCTTGATCTCGTTCAGCGACTTCCGGCCGAAGTTCTTCGTCTTCAGCATCTCGGCCTCGGTCTTCTGGACCAGCTCTCCGATGTAGCGGATGTTCGCGTTCTGGAGGCAGTTGGCCGACCGGACCGAGAGCTCGAGCTCGTCCACCGAGCGGAAGAGATTCGGATTCAAGGGCTCCGGCTCGTCCACCGAGGACAGCGGCACCTCCTCGGGCTCTTCGAAGTTGATGAAGATCGTGAGCTGGTCCTTCAGGATCTTCGCCGCATAGGCCACAGCGTCCGTCGGCGCGATCGTCCCGTCCGTCCAGACTTCGAGATTCAAACGGTCGAAGTCCGTATCACGGCCGACACGGGCCGGCGTCACCGTGTAGTTGACGCGATGAACCGGAGAGAAGATCGAATCGATCGGGATCGTGCCGATCGGCATCTCCTCGGGCTTGTTCCGCTCGGCCAGAACGTATCCCTTGCCGTTCGCGATCGTGACCTCGAGCTCGACCTCGGAGTCGCCCGCGAGCGTAGCGATCCGAAGCTCGGGGTTCAGGACCTCCACGGCCGAGTCATCGCCCGCCAGGTCGGCCGCGAGGATCTCTCCGGTGCCCTTCTTGTGGATCCGGACGACCTTGGGCTCGAGGGAGTGCAGCCGGAGCCGCACTTCCTTCATGTTCAGGATCATGTCGGCCACGTCCTCGTGCACGCCCGGAATCGAGGAAAACTCGTGCAGCACGCCCTCGATGCGGACCGTCGTGATCGCAGCCCCTTGGAGCGCCGAGAGCAGCACCCGCCGGAGCGCGTTCCCGAGCGTGATGCCGAAGCCCCGCTCGAGAGGCTCGCAAGCGAAGCGACCATAGAGCTCCGTCAGCGTCGGCTCCTCGACTTCCAGCCGACGCGGACGGATCAGCGCTCGCCAGTTGGTCGCCATCAGTTCCTGGTTCAAATTGTCCATGCCAGGGGTCCCCCTGAGTACGAAGTGTGGATCAAGTCCGACGAATCCGGGATTCGTCCTAACGCGAGTACAGCTCCACGATGAGCTGCTCCTCGATCGGCATCGTGACATCCTCCCGCGTCGGCATGGCCTTCACGGTGCCAGCGAAGCTCTGCTTGTCGATCTCGAGCCAGCGAGGAAGGCTGCGGTCTTCGAGCGCCTCCAAGGCGCCGGCGATGCGCCCCACCTGCTGGGACTTCTCGCGCACGGCCACGGTCATCCCGGGCTTCGTGCGCAGCGAAGGGATCGAAGCCTTGCGCCCATTCACGGTGAAGTGCCCGTGCTTCACGAGCTGCCGTGCTTCGGCTCGCGACGTCGCGAACCCGAGCCGGAAGACCACGTTGTCGAGCCGGCGCTCGAGCAACGACAACAGGTTCTCGCCGGCCAGCCCCTTCATGCGAGCGGCCTCCTTCATGGTCCGTCGGAACTGGTGCTCCAACAGGCCGTACATGCGCTTGACCTTCTGCTTCTCCCGCAGCTGGACCCCGTAGTCCGAGAACCGCGGACGGCCCTGGCCATGCTGTCCGGGCGGGTAGTTGCGCCGATCGACCGCGCACTTCTCACTGAAGCAGCGGTCGCCCTTCAGGAAGAGCTTGGTGCCCTCGCGACGACAGAGGCGACAGACGGATCCAACGTATCGAGCCATGATCTTCCTCCGAGTCCTCAGACGCGACGCCGCTTGGGCGGGCGGCAGCCATTGTGCGGGACGGGCGTGACGTCCTTGATCAGGGTGATGCGGATTCCGGCGGCCTGGAGGGCGCGCAAGGCCGTCTCCCGTCCCGCGCCCGGGCCCTTGATGTAGACGCCCAGGGTCCGGATGCCGTGGTCCATCGCCTTGCGGGCACACTGCTCGGCTGCCACCTGAGCCGCGAAGGGCGTGGATTTCCGCGACCCCTTGAAGCCTTGCTGCCCGGCCGTCGACCAGCACAGTGCATTCCCCGCCACGTCCGTGATCGTGATGATCGTGTTGTTGAACGTGGACTGGATGTGCGCAACGCCGTTCTGGACGTTCTTCTTGACCTTCTTCTTTCCGGTCTTCTTTACCATGTTCCTACTTCTTGGTGGCCGGCTTCTTCTTGCCGGCAACCGTCTTCCGCGGGCCCTTCCGGGTACGCGCGTTGGTGTGGGTCCGTTGCCCGCGCACGGGCAGGCCGCGCCGGTGACGCAGGCCGCGGTAGCAGCCGATGTCCATCAGCATCTTGATCTGCTGGTTCACCTCGCGGCGCAGGTCGCCCTCGACCTTGTAATCGCGCTCGATCACCTCGCGCAGGTGGATGACGTCGCCCTCGGAGAGATCGTCGGTCTTGGTGTCCGCATCGACGCTGGCCTTGTCGCAGATCTGGGTGGCCGAGGTCCGCCCGATCCCGAAGATGTAGGTCAGCGCGACCACGATCCGCTTCTGGCGCGGCAAGTCGATACCCGCGATACGTGCCATCTCGTCCTCCTAGCCCTGGCGCTGCTTGTGCTTGGGGTTCTCGCAGATCACCCGGACCACGCCCCGACGGCGGATGATCCGGCACTTGTCGCACATCTTTCGCACCGAGGCCCTCACCTTCATGACTTCCTTCTCCGCCCGATCACTCGGATTCGCCCGGGACCCATCCGATGGCCCGGGGTCAGTGCGATCCCGGCACGGCCGTCAGCACTTCCGGGCCGTGGTCGGTGATCAGGATGGTGTGTTCGAAATGCGCCGAAAGGGCCCCATCAGCCGTCACGGCGGTCCATTCGTCGTCCAGCATCCGGACTTCGTAGCTGCCGACGCAGACCATGGGCTCGATGGCGAAGACCATTCCGGCCCGCAGCCGCGGCCCCTTGCCCGGCTTCCCGTAGTTCGGGATCTGAGGCGGTTCGTGCAGGGCGCGTCCGATGCCGTGCCCTACGAACTGTCGCACCACCGAGAACCCTTCGGCCTCCGCACAGGCTTGAACGGCGTGACCGATGTCCGAGAGTCGCCGGCCCGGGACCATCTGACCGATGCCGCGATACAGGGAATCGCGCGTGGTCGCGAGCAGTCGCTGGGTCTCGTCGCTGACGTCGCCGATCGGAAGGGTCACCGCCGAGTCGCCGTGCCACCCGTCCACGTGGACGCCGAAGTCGAGGCTGAGGATGTCTCCATCCTTGAGCTCTCGCGGCCCGGGGATCCCGTGCACGATCTCTTCGTTCACGGACATGCACATCACGGCCGGGTACGGGGGCGCTCCGCCGGGACCGTAGCCCAGGAACGAGGAGACGACGCCGCGCCGATCGATCGACCGGGCCGCGAGCTCGTCCAGCTCCCGGGTCGTCACGCCGGCGCGCGCCCGTTCGCGGACCTCGAGCAGGATCTCTCCGACGTGCCGCGCCGCTTCGCGCATCTTCTCGAGCTCGACGCGAGTCTTGATCCCGATCCGGTTTCCGTAGGCCATCATCGGTCCTCGAGGGCCTCCGCGATGCGGTCGGCGATCGCCTCGATCTCACCGAGGCCGTCGACGTGCGCGACGATCCCGTGTTCCCGGTAGTAGGCGACGAGCGGCGCGGTCTCCTGCTCGTAGACCCGCATGCGCGTGCCGATCGTCTCCTCGTTGTCGTCGGGGCGGCCCTCGAGCTCGGCTCGACGCAGCAGCCGTTTCACCAGTTCGCCCGGCTCCGCGGTCAGGACCACGCAGCGCTCGAGTTCGACGCCGAGCTCGGAGAGGATCCGATCGAGCGCCTGCGCCTGCTGCACGGTGCGGGGAAAGCCGTCGAGCACGAAGCCCTTCCCGGCGTCGCGCTGAGACAGGCGCTCCCGGGCCACGCCGATGACCACATCGTCGGGCACGAGCTCTCCACGCTCCATGTAGCCCTTGGCGTGCCGGCCGACCGACGAATCGGCCGCCACCGCGGCGCGCAGCATCTCGCCCGTCGAGATCTGGGGGATGCCGAGCCGATCGATCAGCTTCTGGGCCTGGGTCCCCTTGCCCACTCCGGGAGGGCCCAGCAGCAGCAGCCGGGTAGCCGTCATCGTCCCAGCCTTCCGCGCTGGCGCGTTCCCGAGACGAAGCCCTCGTACTGACGCGAGACCAGGTGCGATTCGATCTGGCCGATGGTGTCGAGCGCCACGCCCACCACGATCATCAAGGCGGTGCCGCCGAAGTGGAAGGTGATGTTGGCCCAGGTCGCGAGGAAGACCGGAAGTACACAGACGGCCGCGACGTAGAGACCCCCGACCAGGGTCAGTCGCGAGAGGATGCGATCGATGTACTCCGCGGTCTTCTTGCCCGGGCGGATACCCGGGATGTAGCCTCCGAACCGCTTGATGTTGTCGGCGACCTCGTTGGGATCGATCATGATGGCCGTGTAGAAGTAGGCGAAGAAGATGATCAGCCCGATGTAGATCAGGTTGTAGGTCATCCCGCCGAAGTAGAGCCACTCGTCGATGAATGCCTGCAGCCGTGGCGAATCGACGAACGAGCCCACGGTCAAGGGCAGCATCAGGATCGAAGACGCAAAGATCGGCGGGATCACGCCCGCGGTGTTCACTCGAAGCGGGAAGTAGCTCATGCCCCCCTGGGTGACCTTCTTGCCGACGACGCGCCGGGCGTGCTGGATCGGGATGCGCCTCTGGCCACGCTCGAAGAAGACCACGAAGCCGGTGACCAGGATCATGAAGGCCAGCAGGAAGATCGCGCCCAGCAGCGTGAACTGTTCGGTGCGGACCAGTTCGGCCAGCTGGCCGATCGCGCCCGGGATCGCGACCACGATGCCCGAGAAGATCACGAGGGAGATGCCGTTGCCGATGCCGCGCTCGGTGACCTGCTCGCCGAGCCACATGATGAAGGCCGTTCCCGTCGTCAGGGTCAGCATGCAGAGCAGGCGGAAGCCCCAGCCCGGCTCGGTCACGGCGCCGGCACCGAACTGGCCGCTCTCGAGGGCTGTGGCGATCAGCAGGCTCTGGAAGAGCGCAAGCACGACGGTCGCATAACGCGTGTACTGGGTGACCTTCTTACGGCCTTGCTCGCCTTCCTGCTTCAGGCGTTCGAGGGCCGGGACCGCAGCCGTCAAGAGCTGGAAGATGATCGAGGCCGAGATGTAGGGCATGATGCCGAGCGCGAAGATGGAGAGCTGCTCCATCGCCCCGCCCGAGAACAGGTTGAAGATTCCGAAGATGCTTCCACTCATCTGCGTGAAGAATTCCCGGATGACCTAGGGATTCACGCCCGGCGTGACGATGTGCGCACCGACCCGATACACGATCAGCATGCCGAGCGTGAAGAGGATCCGGCGCTGGAGCTCCGGAATCCGACCGATGTTCTGGATCCCTCCGGTCAAGTGACGATCTCCACGCTCCCGCCGGCTTCCTCGATCTTCTTCCGGGCGCCCGCACTCGCGCGCTGCAGACGGACGGTCAGGTTCCTGGGCGCGTCCCCCTCGCCGAGCAGCTTCACGATCGCAGCCGCGCCACGGATGATTCCCTTCTTCTCGAGGGCCTCACGATCGACCGTCGCGCCCTCGCCGAAGGCCGCGAGCGCCGCCACGTTCACGATCTCGATCGGCGTCTTCTCGTGGTGGAAGCCACGCTTCGGCAGCCGCCGCGTCATCGGCATCTGACCACCCTCGAAAAAGAGCGACGTCTCGCGGCCGGCCGAACGCTTGCCCTGGCCCTTCACCCCGCGTCCACAGGTCTTGCCCTTGCCCGAGCCATGGCCACGCCCGACCCGGATCGGGGCCTTGCGCGCGCCGGGCTTCGGCTGGAGTCGATCCAGCATGCCTAGCCCTCCACCTCGACGAGGTGTTTCACCTTCTCGATCATCCCGCGGACCGCCGGCGTATCCTCCAGCTGCACGCGGTGCTGGAGCCGTCGGAGTCCGAGGCCGCGAAGCGTCGCGCGCTGCCGCCGGTCGTACCCGATCGGGCTCCTCACCAGCCTCACCGTCAGTCTTCCGCCACTCATGCGCCCAGCAGCTCCCGTCGACGCAGCTCCGGATCCCGCAGGCTTCGGAGCCCCTGCATCGTTGCGTGGACGACGTTGTGCGGATTGTTGGTTCCGAGCGTCTTGGTGAGCACGTCCCGCACGCCGGCCGACTCGACCACGGCACGAACACCGCCGCCCGCGATCACCCCGGTTCCGGGAGAGGCCGGCCGCAGCAGGACGGCTCCGGCACCGTAGCGCCCGACGATCTCGTGGGGAATGCTGCCGTCGAGCAGCGGGACATGAATCAGATCCTTGCGTGCCCGTTCGACCCCCTTGCGGATCGCCTCCGGCACCTCGCCGGCCTTTCCCAGGCCGATGCCCACGATTCCGTTGCCGTCTCCAACGACGACCAGCGCGCTGAAGCTGAAGCGCCGACCCCCCTTCACGACCTTCGCGACCCGGTTGATGTGGATCACGCGATCCTTCAGGTCGAGTTCGTTCGCCTTGATCTGTTCCAACGCGTGGAATGCCATTCGCCGATTCCTCAGAACTGGAGGCCCGCCTCGCGGGCGGCCTCGGCTAGGGCCTTGACGCGCCCGTGGTATAGGAAGCCATTCCGGTCGAAGACGACCTTCTCGATCCTTCGCTCTCGCGCTCGCTCCGCGATCGCGGCACCGACCTTCTTCGCCGCTTCGATTCCGCTCGTGGATCCGCCCGGATCCACCACGCCGCTCGATCGGGTCGAAACGGAAGTCAGCGTCCGTCCCGTCACCGGCTCGATCAGCTGCGCGTAGATGTGCTTGTTGCTCCGATAGACCGTCAGGGCCACTCGATCCGTGAAACGCATCCCCCTGGATACGCGCACCCGCCGAGCAACGCGCCGTCGAACCTTCTCGTTGGCAATCTTGCCCGCCATGCCTAGGCCGCTCCTGCCTTGCCGACCTTGCGCCGGATGTGTTCGCCCTGATACCTGATGCCCTTGCCCTTGTAGGGCTCGGGCGGCCGATAGGCGCGCACGTTCGCAGCAAACTGGCCGACCAGCTCCTTGTCGATCCCCGCGACCCTCACGAGGGTGTTGTTCTCGACGGTCACTTCGAGCCCCTTCGGGATCTCCATCTCGACGGGATGGGAGAACCCGAGCGTGAGGTTCAGCTTCTGGCCGCTGGTGTCGGCGCGATAGCCGACGCCCTGGATCTCGAGCACCCGGCTGAAGCCATCGGTCACTCCGGTCACCATGTTGGCCAGCAAGGCCCGCGCGAGCCCGTGCCGCGCCTTGCTCGGTTTCCGGTCGTCTGGCCGGGAGAGCCGTGCGCGGCCTTCGGACACCTCGAGCGAGATGCCCTCCGGGACGGGGCGAGACAGACTGCCCTTCGGCCCCTTCACCTGCATCTGGCCGTTTGCGACCTCGAGCTCGACTCCACTCGGCAGGGAGATCGGCGCGTATCCGATGCGAGACATCGCTACCAGACCTCGCAGAGGACTTCGCGGCCCAGCTTCTGGGCGCGGGCGTCGTGATCGCTCATGACGCCCTTCGACGTGGAGAGGATCGCGATGCCGATTCCGTTCCGGACCTTCGGAACCTCCTCGGCGCCGACATAGACCCGACGGCTGGGCCGAGAGACGCGCTTCAGGCCGTCGATCATCTCTCGTCCGTCGTCCCGATATCGCAGCCCGACCCGGAGGCTCGGTCGGCCCTCGTCGGCTCCGATCTCGACTCCCTCGACGTAGCCGGCGGCCTCCAGGACACGCGCGACGGCGACCTTGAGCTTCGACGAGGGAATTCGGGCTTCGGCGTGACGTGCCCGCTGTCCGTTGCGGATGCGCGTGAGCATGTCGGCGATGGGGTCGGTCATCATGGCGGGGTCTCCCTAGCTCCGGAAGGGCATGCCGAGGTGCTGCAGCAACGAGCGGGCTTCGTTGTCGGTGCGAGCGCTCGTGCAGACCGTGACGTTCATGCCCGTGATTCGCTCGACCTTGTCGTAGTCGACCTCGGGAAAGATGATCTGCTCGCGGATTCCGAGAGTGAAGTTTCCCCGGCCGTCGAACGCCTTGGGCGAAACACCTTGGAAGTCTCGAACGCGTGGCAGGGCCGTGCTGACCAGCCGATCGAAGAACTCCCACATCTTCGGGCCGCGCAGCGTGACGCAGCACCCGATGGCCTGCCCCTGACGGAGCTTGAAGTTCGCAATCGACTTGCGCGCCTTGCGAATCACCGGCTTCTGTCCCGTCACCGCCGCGACTTCCTCCGTCGCACGCTCGAGCAGCTTCGGGTTGGCGAGCGCCTCGCCGAGTCCCATGTTCACGACCACCTTCTCGAGGCGCGGAACTTGGTGAACGTTCGTGTAGCCGAACTCCTCGGAGAGCTTCGCGGCGACGTCTCCTCGGTAGCGCTCGAGCAGCCTCGGCGGCATCACAGCACCTCCGGTGCCAGAGAGATGATCTTCATGAACC
>Ga0114931_10005898_pt1 | contig 15126 bp, 14 predicted proteins | sample 2SBtaG_FD_89579 | JGI IMG/M metagenome (GOLD analysis project Ga0114931, IMG submission 89579) | Deep subsurface microbial communities from Kolumbo volcano to uncover new lineages of life (NeLLi) - 2SBTROV14_V59a metaG | ecosystem: Environmental > Aquatic > Marine > Volcanic | place: Kolumbo...
GCGATGGCGGGCGGACGACCAGGGCCACCCAATACCGCTGGCACCACGGCCTCGGGCATCGCGATCTCCCTCGATACGTTGTGCTATCGCGACTGGAACATGCTCGCGCGCACCACAGCCCATGAGATTGGCCGCCACCTGGGCTTGTTCCGCAACAAACAACCCGACCCCACGAGCCCGTACCCCGACACGATTCCGGACAGCAGCGACGACTCGAACAACTTGATGTACTTCGGCGAGTTCGGCGGCTCGGTCCTCAGCGAAGGCCAGAAGCGAGTGCTTCGCCTGTACCCGGGGCTGCGATGAAGCTGCGCAACACCTATACCAGCGCCGCGGGCTCTGTCGTGTTGGCCACCATCGTGGCGACGTCGCTGGCCACCGCCGACGCAGCGACCACGGCCGAGGCACCGGCGAACCCCGAGCTCATCGAGTTGCTCAGCGGCGTGGACTACGTGCCGCCCGAAAACGACTTGCTAGCGGTGGCCACCGAGCAGGAGATCATCGATATCGCTGTGGACATCAATGGCGACACGGGGCGGCGCATTCGCGCCTATCGCGCCCTGGGCCACTTTCGCAGCCCCGAGACCAAGACGCTGCTCATCAACGAAATGGTCGCCCACGCCAACGACAGCACCGGCATCGAGACCCTGTACTGTCGGGCGGCGATGTCCGCGCTGGCCGACGTCGCCACGGAAAACGACGCCGACGCGGTGCTCGCGATCGCGACCCGCCTCGACCACGCGAGTCGAGATGTGCGCGTCGCCGCCGCCCAGGCCCTGGCGAAAATCGGCTCCCAGATCGCCCTGGCACCCCTGTACCAGCGGCTCGAGATCGAAAACGTTACCCAGGTTCAGCTGGCCATATCCGACGCCATCCGGCGCCTTCTGGGCGTCACCTCCGAATAAGAACGGGATCGGCGGCGCGTTCTCGGCTACCCTCAGGGGGCATGGCGATCTGCCCGACATGCAAGCGCACGTATGCCGACGACCGGGCGCGCTGCCCCGTCGATTCGACTCCGTTGCGCTCGGGCGTGGTAGCCGTGGAGCCGACCCAGTCTCTCGCGGTCGAGCCACCGGGCGGCCCCCCTCGCACCGAGGACATCAGCATGTACTCGAACCCGGCGCGGCCCACCGATGCGACCAGCGTCGAGAGCCCCACGGCGCTGGACAAGCTGGCCTCGGGCTCGCGGCCCGAGGAGATGACCAGCGACGAGCGCCCGGGCAAGCCGCGGCGGCGCCGCAGCTCGACCATGACGCCACCGGCAGAGCGGAGCGGCCGGGTGCTCGGGAATTACCGGCTGGTGGAGCTTATCGGCCGCGGCGGCATGGGGTTCGTCTACCACGCGGTGCACGTAAAGTTGGGCCGGCCGGTGGCGCTCAAGCTGCTGCGCTCCAGTCACGCCGAGCGCCGCGATGCCGTCGCCCGGTTCTTTCAAGAAGCGCGCGCGGTCAATCGCATTCGCCACCGCAACATCGTCGACGTCACCGACTTCGTGGAGCTCGACGATGGCACCACGTTCATCATCATGGAGCTGCTCGAGGGCGCCAGCCTGCGCACGCTGATGCGCAAGGGCCCCATCGCCCAACCGCGCGTGCTGGCGATGATGATCCAGATCTGCGAGGGCCTGGCCGCCGCTCACGACGTCGGCATCGTCCACCGCGATCTCAAGCCGGACAATGTGTTCATCGTTCCCCAGGGCGAAGGCGGTGACCTGGTCAAGCTGCTCGACTTCGGTGTGGCCAAGCTGCTGCGCCACGACGACGACTCGAGCTTTGCGTTCGAGACCGCCGCCGGCGCCGTCATCGGCACGCCGGCGTACATGTCGCCGGAGCAGGCGGGCGGCCTGGATGTCGACGGGCGCTCGGACATCTATTCGCTCGGCGCGATCATGTACGAGCTGCTCGTGGGCCAGCCGCCGTTCCGCGGCAAATCGTTCGGCGAGTACGTGCGCAAGCATCTGAGCGCCGTTCCGGTGCCGCCGCGCCAGACCCAAACCGGCGAGGACATCGATCCGCAACTGGAAGCCCTGGTGATGCGCTGTTTGGAAAAACGCCCGGACGACCGCTACACCGGCGTCAACGAGCTGCGCACCTCGCTCGTCGGTTTGTTGTCCGCGGCCGAGACGAGCATCTCACTGATCTCCGATTCGGACATCCTGGCCGCACGCACCGCGTTGGGTCACGACAGCCGCGGGCTCACCGCCATGCCCCACACGGCCATGGCCGTAGGTGACGTGACCGCCGACGGCGAGACCCTGGCGGGTGGCTCGCGCTGGCCCGTTGCCCTGGGCCTGGCAGCGGTTGCCGCCATCGCCGCCGTCGCCATCGTGTTCGTGGTGAGCCGGTCGGGCTCGTCGGTCGCCGGTACCGAACCCGCCACCACGCCGTTGAGCAAAGGGCAGGTCGAAGCCAGCGGCCGCCAGCCGGCGCCCGAGCCGACGGTGGAACCCGTGCCGCCACCACGCCGGGACGTGGCCCCAAACTTCATCACCGTGCGGTTCGAGTCGCGGCCCTCGGCCGCGGTCTACCGCGCCGGCGAGGCGACCGCGATCTGCCCCACCCCGTGCAATGTGACGATAAACACGCTCGACGGCGGCAATCAGGTTTCGCGCAATTTCGTGCTGCGGGCGCCGGACTACGAGGACGAGCCGGTGACCGTGAGCCTGCGCGCACCAAAGTCGCCTCGGCGCTTTCGCCTGACCCACGTGCGCGACCGGGCCGGCCGGCGTACCTGGACCCCGCCGCGACGCCGCACCAGGCCCACAGTGAGCGACAAAGAGCGCGACACGGGCAAGCCAACTACGGTAAAACCAAAGAGAACTTCAACGAAGCCGAAGGGCGATGGCAAGCGAGAGCCGACCGTCGATCCGACGACGACGATTGACCCGTTCTCGCCCAAATGATCCGCGCTTACCCTCTGATCTTGTGTCTGGCAACGCTGCTGGCCTGCGGCGACGACCCGACTACGGTGGTGGTCGTGCGCGTGGACGCGCGCAGCGGCATCACCGGCATCAGTGAGTTGGTCGTCGAGGTCAGCAACGACGACGCGCAGATCTCGGACAGCTTCGCCGTGAGCGGCAAGAGCTTTCCGCTCACGTTCACGGTCACACCGAAAGGCCGCTCGGGTCAGTTGGGCATAGCCGTCCGCGGCCGCGACGCGGCCGGCATCGAACGCGGCCGCGGTGCGGCCTCGACCACCATCGTCGAGGCCGGGCGCGCCGACGTAGACGTGTTGCTCGACCCGAGCGATTTTGTCGTCAACACCAAGATCACCGGCAGCCAGCGGCTCACGTTCGTACCCGAAGAGAACGCCAAGCAGGTCGCGCTCAACCCGGCAGACGGCTCGTTCGCGGTGGTGTTCGAGGACGACTGCGGCATGCTCAGCCGCTGCGACATCTTCATGCGCCTGTTCAACGCCGACGGAACGCCACGGGTCAATCAGGTGAACATGGACGACACCGCGTTCATCGCCAATCTGACCAACGACCAGACCCGCCTGGGCCCGGCGGTGGCGTTCAACAGCGGCAAGTACTTCGTCGTGTGGGGCGGCGCCGATGCGATTCGCGGGGTGATGATCACCGCCGACGGTGCCCACGCCACCGGCTCGGAGCTGGAGATCAGCTCCGGCGCCATGCAGCCGGGGTCGGCCAGCGTGGCCGCGCTGGCCGCTGGCGGCTTCGTCGTCACCTGGTCCGAATGGTCCACCCTCGACATCGGCAACGTGGTCCGTGGCCGCTTTTACACCTCCACCGGCGCGGCTCTGCCAAATCCGATCACCGCCGACGACGGTCCGTTTCCCATCAGCATCGACGAGTCGGTGCTGTACTCGGGCACCAGCGCGGCCGGAGCCGCCAGCAACCGCGCGTTCGCCGTGGTGTTTCGCGACGACGACAATGTGTTCGTGCGCTTCTTCGACGAAGCTGGGTTGCCGACCACCGCCAGCGAAATCGCGTTGACCAACCATGCGACCAGCGCGGCGTTGCTGGCGCCCCACGTGGTGTGGAGCGCCGATCGGTTCATCGTGTCGTGGGGGGTGTGGGACCAAAACGATGCGGACCTGGATCCGGGGGTGCTGCAGCTGGCGCAATTCGCGGCGCCGACCGGTACCCGCGAATCGCCGGTGGTTACCCTGGCAACAGCGGACGGCTCGTTCTTCTCGTTCGCCTCCCCCGCAGTCGCCGTGCGCAATGACGGGCTGCTCGTGGCCTGCTGGCACAACTGCGGCGCCGCCGGCGACGGCGATGGCTGCGGCATCAAGCTCCAGCTGCTACGCAGCTCCGGGTTGCGGTTGGGGACGGCACGGCTGATCAATACGACCACCGTGAGCGCGCAGGTCACACCGGCGCTAGCAGTGCGCGACGACGCGGTCATCGCGGCATGGACCGACAGCAGCCAGCAGGCCCCGGATACGTCCAACGACGCGGTACGCGCAAGGTTGGTGTTTGTCGATGCGGCGCTCAACGACGGCGAGATCGGCGCGCGGTGCGGCCGGCCCGAGGACGCAGTGTGCACAGACGGGTTGGTATGTATCGCCGGCAGCGAGGGCGTGCCGTATTGTCATGTGCAATGCGACCCGAACGGCCCGGCACCGCAGTGCCCGGCGGGTGGAGTGTGCACAACCGTGGCTGATACGTCGGGGTGTGTGTTCTGAGGGCAGTGGGGTGTGTGTTCTGAGGGCAGTGTAGACAACCACTGGTCCTGGTCCTGGTCCTGCACAGGGTAAAGATATCTCATCCCGTGCCGGAGTGAGGACCAGGACCCGGTGGATCTCAGCTCTGCTGTTCCCGGGGATTAATCCCCAACGCCTTCATCTTTTTGTACAGATGAGACCGTTCCAGCTGTAGCTCTTTGGCCGTATTGGAGATGTGATAGTCATTCTGGGCCAACGCTTCCATGATGATGTTCCGCTCGGACGACGCCACCAGCTCCTTGAGTGACATCCCGCGCCGATACACCCCTTTGACCGGCTTGACCGACGGCAATGCGTCCTGCACATCGCTGGCGCTGATCTTTGGCGCATCACCCGTCAGAATCGCCAACCGCTCGACCACGTTGCGCAGCTCGCGCACGTTGCCAGGCCAGTCGTACTGCATGAGCAAGGTCACCGCATCCGCGCTGATGGTCTTGAGCTTGTGACCATTGGCCTCGCACACCAGCCCGAGAAAATGCTTCACCAGATTCGCAATATCATCCCGCCGGTCGCGCAGCGGGGGTAGCTCGATGGGCACGACGTTGAGGCGATAGAATAGATCTTCGCGAAACCGCCCCGCTTCGATCTCTTCGCTCAGGTTCTTGTTGGTCGCGGCGATCACCCGCACATCCACGCGCAGGGTCTCGTGACCACCGACGCGCTCGAGCTCGCCCTCTTGCAGCACGCGCAGCACTTTGGCCTGGGCGCTGGGATTCATGTCGCCGATTTCGTCGAGGAACAAGGTGCCGCCGTCGGCCAGCTCGAATTTCCCCCGGCGCTGCTGGGTGGCACCCGTGAACGCGCCTTTTTCATGCCCGAACAGCTCGCTCTCAATCAGCTCGGAGGGGATGGCCGCACAGTTCATCTTGATAAACGGGCCCGCGGCGCGGCGGGAGTTGTCGTGAATCGCCCGGGCCACCAGCTCCTTGCCGGTGCCGTTGGCGCCGGTGATCAGCACCCGGCCGGTCGTCGGCGCGGTTTTGCGGATCTTGTCGTATATCGACGCCATCGCCGCGCTGCTGCCGATCATCTTGTACTCGTTGCGTGCCTTTTGGCGCAGCACCGCGTTTTCACGGGACAGCTGGCGGAATGACAACGCGTTTTGCACAGTCAGCAGCAGCTTGTCTGTGGACAGCGGCTTTTCGACGAAGTCGTGCGCGCCCAGACGCGTGGCCGTCACCGCCGTGTCGATGGTGGCGTTGCCGCTCATCATCACGACCGTGACCTCCGGATGTTTCTCGCGAATCTGCTCCAGCACCGAGATTCCGTCGAGCTCGGGCATGACCACGTCGAGCAGCACCAGATCGATGTCGCACTCATCGAGCTTCTCCAGGCCCAGAGCGCCCGAACCCGCCACTTCCACGCCATATCCTTCCAGATCCAACGCGCGTCGCAGCGTGGTCAGGATATTCGGTTCATCATCAATAATTAGAAGCGTGGAGCGCGCCATCGCGTTACAAAAGTAACACTCGAAACTGGCGACCGCATCCCTCCGCGGATAGCTTTCAGGATAACAACATGGCGAACCAGCATCTCCCAAGTACTGGCATTGACTCGGCGGGAAACGGGGAATACCGTGGCCGAGCTATGCGTTATGCAAGTTCTTCTCTTCGCGCTGCGCTTGCCGTCATCGGGGTGCTGTTGTTCGCGTCCACCGCGACGCTAACCCTCTCCGGGTGTCCAAAAAAGAAGGTCAAAAAGGCCGGCTGCGACAGCGACAAGGACTGCTCGAAAGGCACCTACTGCGTCAACAAGAAGTGCCAGGAGTGCCGGAGCAACGCCGATTGCGGCGAGGGCAAAGAGTGCAACGGCGGCGCGTGCGTCGCCAAGTCCGAGTGCCGCGTCGACGCCGACTGCAGCGATGGCAAGGTGTGCAAAGCCGGCAGCTGCGTGGCCTGCTCCAGCAACGACCAGTGCGGTCCGGGCGGCAAGTGCAACGCCGGCAAGTGCAACCGCGCCGTCAAGTGCAAAAAGGACGACGACTGCGCCGACGATCAGGATTGCGTCAACGGCACCTGCCAGCGGCCGTGGAAAATCTCCACGCCGGTCAAGAACAAGTGCGACCTGACCACCGTCTACTTTGCCTTCGACCAATCCACCATCGCCTCCGAATACCGCGATGGACTCAACGCCACCGCCGAATGCATCAAGAAGAACAAGGGCCGCGATGTCTACGTCATCGGCCACACCGATCAGGTCGGCACCGAGGAGTACAACATTGCGCTGTCCGAGCGACGCGCGCGCACGGTATCCGACTACCTGGCGCGACTCGGCGTCGACCCGGCGCGGTTGCGCGTCATCCCCAAGGGCGAGTCCGAAAGCACCGGCAACAACAAGAAGGACCGGCGTGTCGTGTTCGAATGGCGGTAATCACATGAAACACCTCAGCTCACTGTCATTCGCCCTCGTGGCGGCCCTCGCCCTCGGCGTGTCCGGCTGCTTTTGGGTGACGACGAAGGCCGAGGGCCAAAAGATCAAAACGTCGGTCCAGAACCTCGAAGTTCGCATGAGCAACTACGAGGGCAAGCTCGAGAGCAAGCTCAAACGCCTCCAGATCGTGCTGGACAAGGCGACCAAGCTGCTCACCCGCAACAGCGCCAACCTCGGCGCCGACGTGGACTCCATGCGCTCCGAGCTGCGCAAAATGCGCGGCCTGCTCAGCGCTGCCAAGAAGTTCGCCGACGACGCCCGCGCCGACGTGCGCCGGCTCAACAAGGCGTTCGGCAAAAAGATCGGCGGCGTGACCTCGCGCATGGACGCGATAGACCTGCGCTTGCAGACGCTGGAAAAGGCGGCGGCCAACCCGCCCAAGAAAGCCTCCGACTACTACAACGAAGGCCGCGCCGCCTTCGACCGCGGCAAGTGGGACAAGGCCATCGAGGCGTTCAAGAACGTAGCGATCCGTTTCCCCAACGACGCCCGCGCCGACGATGCCCAGTATTACCGGGCCGTGAGCCTGTACCGGGCCAAGCGCTACGAAAAGGCGATTCCGCAGTTTCAGAAGGTGTTCGAGAAGTATCCGAACAGCAAGTGGGCAGACAACTCACTGTACCGCGCGGCCGAGGCGGCCGAGAAACGCAAGCAGTGCCGCGTGGCCCGGGTCTACCTGGTGTTGCTGCGCAAGAAGTTCCCCAGGTCGCGGCTGCGGCGCAAAGCGCTGCTCAAGGACCGCAAGCTCAAACGGCGCCTGCGCAACCGGCGCTACTGCGTTAAGTAGCGGCTGAAAACGCCGCGGTGATCGACGACGACGACGCCGCTGGATCGGCGCTGGCGTTGACCGCACCGATGCTGCACGCGGCGTGAGCTCCCGCCGCGACCACCGCGGCGACGTTGGCCGGGGTAATCCCGCCGATGGCGACCACCGGCGTGGAGGCGGCGAGCTCGACAGCGCGGGCGAGGGCTTGTGCGCCCTGCACCGGGTCGGGGTTGTCTTTGGTGGCCGTGGCGAATACCGGCCCGTAGCCCAGGTAATCGGCCCCGGCGTCCACGGCAGCCCGCACCTGGGCGGGATTGTGGGTAGAGATGCCGACAAGCAGGTTGGCGCCGACCCGGCGGCGCAACGCCACCGCATCGGCCGCGCTCAGGTCGTCCTGGCCCAGATGCACCCCGTCGGCTTCGGCCAACACCGCCACGTCGATGCGATCATTGACGATGAACAGCACGCCGTGCTGCCGGGTCAGCTGGCGCAGTGAGCGGGCAGCGTCGACGAGCTGCCGGGTGGAGGGATCCGGCCAGCCGGACGAAGCCTTCCACCGCAACTGCACGACGTTCGCGCCGCCGCGCACCAATAAACTGGTCAGGTCTTTGTCAGGTTTGTCGACGATCGCGTAAAAGCCGCTGAGTTTTTCACGCCAATGCATGGTGTTCCAAGTAAGCTCGATGGCTGTCATGTCCAGGGCGAAGCCAAACACCAGGCTCAGCGAATCGCCGTTTCGACTCGAGTCTCCATTTACGCCGACCGGCGACCAGCCACAAGCAATCCAGGCGTTGGTGGAGGGGATCGACCGCGGCGATGTCCACCAGGTGCTGCTGGGCATCACCGGCTCCGGCAAGACGTTCACCATGGCCAACGTCATCGCCGAGACCGGCCGGCCGGCGCTGATCATCGCGCCCAACAAAACCCTGGCCGCCCAGCTGTACGGCGAGCTGGCCGCGCTGTTTCCGCACAACGCGGTGCACTACTTCGTTAGTTATTACGACTACTACCAGCCCGAGGCGTACGTCCCCAAGACGGACACGTACATCGAGAAAGACTCGCTGATCAACGAAGAGATAGACCGCATGCGCCACGCGGCCACCTACGCTCTGCTGTCGCGCCGGGACGTGATCATCGTGGCGTCGGTCAGCTGCATCTTCGGCATCGGTGCCCAGGAGATGTACTCGTCGATGATCTGCGAGCTCGAGCGCGATCAGCATGTTCCGCGGGACAAGGTCCTGCGCCGCCTGGTCGAGCTGCAGTACGAACGCAACGACATCGACTTTCACCGCGGCACCTTCCGCGTGCGCGGCGATACGGTGGAGATCTTTCCGGCCTACGAGCGCGACAAGGCCATTCGGCTGGAGTGGTTCGGCGACGACGTTGAGACCATCTCCGAGATCGATCCATTGCGCGCCCGGGTGCTGCGCGACATGGACGAGGTCACCATCTTTCCCGCGTCCCACTACGTGACGCCCACCGACGAGCTGCGCCGGGCCATCGAGGGCATCAAGGTGGAGCTGCGCGAGCGCCTGGCAGAGCTGGGCGAACAGATGAAGCTGCTCGAACGCCAGCGACTGCAGCAGCGGACCCTGTACGACATCGAAATGCTGGAGCAAATGGGCTTTTGCAACGGCATCGAGAACTACTCGCGCCACCTCACCGGCCGCGCGCCCGGCGAACCACCGCCGACACTGATCGACTACTTCCCCGACGACTACTTGCTGTTCGTCGACGAATCTCACCAGACCATTCCGCAAGTGCGCGCCATGTGGCGGGGCGATCGCTCGCGCAAGGAAGTCCTGGTGAACTACGGGTTCCGGTTGCCCAGCGCCCTGGACAACCGACCGTTGCGGTTCGAGGAGTGGGAACAGCGGCTCAACAAGTGCATCTACGTGTCGGCCACGCCGGCAGACCACGAGCTGGAAAGAGCCGACGGCGTGCTCGTGGAGCAGATCATCCGGCCCACCGGGCTGCTCGATCCCGAAATCGAGGTGCGGCCCGTGGGCTCGCAGGTCGATGATCTACTCGGCGAGCTCCGCGATCGTGTCGCCAAGGGCGAGCGCACCCTGGTCACCACCCTGACCAAGCGCATGGCCTAGGACCTCACCGAGTACTACACGGATCTACGGGTCAAGGTGCGCTACCTCCACTCGGAGGTGGACACCCTCGAGCGCGTCGAGATCCTGCGGGATCTGCGCAAGGGCGAGTTCGATGTGCTGGTGGGCATCAACCTTTTGCGCGAAGGCCTCGACATCCCCGAAGTCTCCCTGGTCGCCGTGCTCGACGCCGACAAAGAAGGCTTTTTGCGCTCCGAGCGTTCGCTGATCCAGACCATCGGCCGCGCCTCGCGCAACGCCAACGGCAAGGTGATCCTCTACGCCGACCGCGTCACCAAATCCATGCGCCTGGCCATCGACACCACCCGCCAGCGCCGCGAAACCCAACAAGCCCACAACGAAAAACACGGCATCACACCCAAGACCGTCGTCCGCGCCATCCTCGACATGAACACCGGCGACGGCCCGATCTCGGTCACCCGCCTTGCCCAGGCCGCCGGCGACGAAATCGAGCTATCCGACCCCGACAACCTCAAAAAGTCCATCGCCGAGCTCCGCGTCGAAATGCGCCAGGCCGCCGACGACCTCGACTTCGAGCGAGCCGCCCAACTCCGCGACCGCGCCAAACACCTCGAAGACCTGGAACTAGCCCTCCGCTAGGGGGGGGACGGACCTAACTTTTTTACTTTCGTGGGACGAAAGTAAAAAAGTTAGGTCCGTCCCCGGTCGTAGCGGATTCGCCAGATGGGCAGGTCGTGTTGTTCGCAGTGTTGCTCTCGCCAGGAGCGGGCGCCGTAGGGGTTGCCGTCGCGCCAGAAGGTCCAGGCACCGGCCCGGTTGGTGAAGAGGTCGTCGCTGCGTTCGAACGCGTCCATGGCATCGAGCGCCACGCCCCACACGTCGCTCTGGATGAACACATCGGCGCCGGGCTTGGCCAGCTCGGCCAGATCGCGGGCGAGCGCCGGGTTGATCATGCGCCGTTTGCGGTGCTTCTTTTTGAACCAGGGGTCCGGGAAGTTGAGGTAGATGCGGTCGATCGAGCGCGCGGGCAAGAGCTCCAACAAGTGGTGGTTGGCGTTGCAGAACACCGCGGTGATCGGCAGCCCTTCGGCTTCGGCCTGGGCGTTGACCTCGTCCACCAGATAGCTGCGCACCTCGACGCCGACGTAGCGCCGGCGGCCATCGGCGCGGGCGCGCTCGAACAGAAACTGGGCGTCGGCACAACCAACCTCGAGCTCGACAGGCACGCCGAGCTCCAGCTTCAGACGGCGACCGTCATAGCTGTTCAGGCCCGCGGTGAGCGGGTTGACGTGGTGGCGCATGCGCATGGGTCTAACGGGGCCTGGCCTGCAGGGCCAAAACGCCAAACTGGCGCACGTTGACCGGAGAATCAAGTTGATTCAGCTCATCCAAGCCCACCCAGCGAAACTCGCTGAACTCGTCGTTGGGCACGACCCGGGCGTCTGCGGCCACATCGGCGACGAACACGAAGTTCATGTGCAGACCTTTTTTGCCCGCCTGATGCTCTTCGTAGCCGATATAGCCGGGGGGCACACCGTCCGGCGCCCCGTGCAGGTCGCGAAACTCGGCCGTCATCGAGCTTTCTTCACGCAGCTCGCGCACGGCCGCCTCCCGTGGGGTTTCGCCCGCCTCGAGCTCACCCCCGATGGGCAGCCAGGTGCCCAGGCGATGGTGGTGAATGACCAGCACCTCGCCGTCCATGCCGCCCCGGCGCGCGTAGACGGCCACCGAAAACGCGCGCCTCATGGAGCCACTTCAAAGTCGACGGCGTTGGACACCACGCCCTCCACCGACACGGTCACCACGGTCGCGCCTGTCGCCGCGTCGTCGGAAACATCCACGCGGATGCGCTCGTCGGTCCAGCGCAGGGTCTCGGCGCGCACCACCGTGGTACCCGCACCGATGTGGATCGACCCGGCCGGCGGCACGACGCAGCCACCGTCGGCGTCCACGCCCTGGTCGGCGCAAAACCGCTCGCCGATGACCTCCAGCGTGTCCCCAGGGGTTGCCACGGTGGGCGCCAGCTGCAGGATCTCCGGACCAGTGCCGCCGCCGTCGGCGCACGCCGTCGCGGCGACCACCAGCAGCGCTGCGAAAACGAAGCGCATCGAGCTACTGGGGCACCTTTTCCCAGTCGGCCAAAAACCGCGCCAGCCCGTTGTCGGTCAGCGGGTGCTTGGACAGCTGCAGCAGCACCTTGTGCGGGCACGTGGCCACATGTGCGCCCATCTTGGCCGCCTCGAGCACGTGCATCGGATGCCGCACCGACGCCACCAGAACCTCGGTGGTGTAGCCGTAGTTGCGATAGATCTCCAAAATATCGGAGACGATCTGCATGCCGCCGTTGGAGATGTCATCCACGCGGCCGACAAACGGCGAAATGTAGGTCGCCCCGGCCTTGGCGGCCAGCAGCGCCTGGGTCGCCGAGAAACACAGGGTGACGTTGGTGTTGATGCCCTCCTGGGAGCACAGGCGCACGGCCTTGAGCCCCTCGGGAATCAACGGGATCTTGACCACGATGTTGTCGCGCAGGGCGGCCAGCTCGCGCGCTTCTTTCATGATGCCGTCGAGCGCGGTGGATACGACTTCGGCCGACACGGGCCCGTGTACCACGTCGCAGATCTCGAGCAGCACGTCGCGAAACTTGCGCCCAGTTTTCGCCACCAGCGACGGGTTGGTGGTGACGCCATCGACGAGGCCCATGGCGGCCGCGTCTTTGATCTCTTCGATGTCTGCTGTGTCGATGAAGAACTTCATTTGGACACGACCTCCGCTTGCGCAGGTTTCTGTGTGGAAGTACCGTTCGCTCCCACACTCGTTGGGGGTTGCGTTTTGCCGTCGCCGAGTCTGTCACGAATCGCACGAATGCGTGTATCTGCCCGATCCAATCTGTCGCGGGTTGCGGTGACCAACCGCTCCAGCTCGGCCACGCCGCGCTTGTACTCGTCCGGCTTCACCCCCGCATGCTACGCGGGCGAAATTGGGGAGTCAACGCGTGGCTAAGACCGGTCCTGCGAGTCGTGTTGGTTGCGCCGGCCTTCCGGATGGTATGGGCCGCGATCGATACTTTGCGAACCTCGGTTACGCGGAGCTGGGCGACAGTTTCTTCAACTGGCCGCGCCAGGCCGTGCTCAACCGCTGGTCCGGTGACGACCGCAGCTTCGGCGTGATCGCCTGGCAGGCCCTCACCCACGCACCGGGACGCGACGGCTATCCGCGCGCCACCAAACCGTTGGCCCCCGAGCAGCTCACCGAAGCCGGCTCGTATCGCGACACGCAGTTCGTTCGCGACGCCGTCACCCGGCTGGCCACCGGGCTCACCACCGCCGGCGCTGCCGCCGTGGTATTTTGTACGGCGGCGGATTGGGCGCCATCGGCCACCAACCGCGACCGGCTGCAGCGGTTTTTTGGCGACATCGCCACCGCCGAGCTGTTCGGCGATTGTGTCCGGGTGTGGCAGCCTGAGGGTCTGTGGGAGCTGGAGGAGACCGCGCGGTTGTGCACCAAGATGGGTGTGGTCATGGCGTGTGATCCGCTGGCCAACGATCCGCTGGCGCCGCCCTACGAATATTTTGTCGGCCTCGCCGAAGCTTTCGATGGGGTCGGGTACTTCCGGCGCCAGGGCCTGGGCCAGAGCCGCCCGCTTACGGAGTATCAACGCGAGCTGTTGGCCGACCTGGTGGACGGGTATGAGCGGGCGTGGTTGGTGTTCGACTCGCCGAGCAAGTATCGAGACGCGCGCGCTGTCGCCAAGGATCTCGAAACGAGAGCGCCGGCCTAGGAGGGTGTTGTGGATAGACGTCGGCGCGAGGATGGTGAGATGCGAGGCGAGGTCGGCCGCTCGCCCGGAGCGGTCAAGGGCGTGTATATGAAATACATAACCGCAGGCCGCGAGGACGTACGGCCGAGATCGACCGCAGATTGCCACCGCAGCAGATGGCGATTCGCAGCCCCCTCCTAGCTTCGGCAACCTTTACAAACGCGAGCGGCTCGCATATAACCGCCCAACTTTTCGGAGCTTTTGTACATATGGATATTCGTCACGTCAACGACAGCATCACCGACCTCGACCACGACCTCGTCTGCGTGCCCGTCTTCGGCGAGCCGGGCAAGGACGCCTCGTTCAAAGCCCTGGACAAGGCCCGGCACGGCCAGCTTGACGCCCTGGCAACCCGCGAAGGGTTCGTCGGCAAGCCGGGCCAGACACTCACGCTCACCAGCGCGGGCGAAGGTCCCGGGCGTCTGGTGCTGTTCGGCTTTGGCCCCAAGGGTGAGTTCACCCTGTCTGATCTCAAGGACGTCGCTGCGCGCGCCACACGGCTTGGCCGCCAAAAAGGTGCACGGCGAATCGCTCTGGTGTCGCCGGCGCAGTCCGCCAAGCGCACCGAGCATGCCGAGGCGTTGATTGCCGAGGGTGCCATCCTCGGCGAGTACAAATTCGACAAGTACTTCGGCGACGCCCAAAAGAAGAACAGCCGCATTGAGTCGTTCGACTTCGTTCTGGGCACCGGCGGCGGCAAAAAGCCCACGGCCGCGCAGAAGCGCACGAGCACGGCCGCCATCAAGCGCGGCGTCGCCGTCGCCTCCGGCGTCTGTCACGCCCGCGACATGGTCAACGAGCCCGCCGCGGTGATGACGCCGTCGCAGCTCGCGGCCGAGGCGCGCAAGCTGGCCAAAAAGTACCCGAGCCTTTCGGTGAAGGTGCTGGGCGAAAAAGAGTGTGAAAAGCTCAACATGCGCATGTACCTGGCAGTTGGCCAGGGCTCGGCGCAGGAGTCCAAGCTGATTCATCTCACCTACAAGCCGAAGCGAGCACCGAAAAAGCGCATCGTGCTCGTGGGCAAGGGCGTGACCTTTGACTCGGGTGGCTACTCGCTCAAGCCCTCGTCGAGCATGGAGGACATGAAAATCGACATGGCGGGGGCCGCCGCAGTCATCGGTGCCATGGGCGCCCTCGCCCAGATCGGTTGCCCGTATGAGGTCCATGCGATCACCGCCTCGGCGGAGAACATGGTGTCCGGTGGGGCCTACCGGCTCGGCGACGTGCTCCACGCCGCCGACGGTACCCACGTGGAAATCAACAACACCGACGCCGAAGGCCGCCTGACCCTCGGCGACGCCATCACCTACGCCCGCAACCACATCGCCAAGCTCGAGGCC
>Ga0114931_10005899_pt1 | contig 15125 bp, 6 predicted proteins | sample 2SBtaG_FD_89579 | JGI IMG/M metagenome (GOLD analysis project Ga0114931, IMG submission 89579) | Deep subsurface microbial communities from Kolumbo volcano to uncover new lineages of life (NeLLi) - 2SBTROV14_V59a metaG | ecosystem: Environmental > Aquatic > Marine > Volcanic | place: Kolumbo...
GGAAAACAGCGGCCTTGCCGGAGGTGTTTTTCAATCGACCCTTCGGGCTGCGGCCCTTTGGTGCTCTGGCTTCGTTGCGATTCAGTCAGGTAGCACAGGGGCTATCTGTCCTTCACCGCGCCTCGCCATCGAACAAAATGACTCGCAGTTTTTCATTCCAGAGTTTTTCCACAGTCTCTTAAGAAGAAATTAGCTCAAAATGCTGGAAATTCAATAGATACAAAGTATATTTCGAAATTTCTATACTGTCCAAGGCTATGAGTTCGCGTCGATATTTCGGATTGTTGGTGATCGTCTTTATGACCGTGCTGGTTTTTTCTTCGCGGAGAGCGGTGAACACGAGGAGGTCATCGATCAGCCTGGAGGACGCGGTGATAACCGAAAGACAACCCGCCGGGGTTGTCTCATCCGCCGAGGCGCTGAATCCGGCGGGAAAGGCAGAGGCTTTTGCGAAAGAAGCGGCTTCCAGAATTGTGGATCAGGCGAATGTGAGAGGATCAGATCCGGAATGGTTCTTTCTCGTTCACGAATTGAAACAAATTGCCGCCGGAAAGTTCTGGGAAAAACCCTGGAAAGAAGTTGCCGAAAACAAAACGGACCCGCTTCCATCGCTCCTGGAGTTTCAGAAACTGCTGGCAAACAAGGGGATCAAACTCATCGTGGCGCCGATTCCCGCCAAAGCGAGTATCTATCCCGACAAATTCTCTCCCCACTTCGCGCCTGGAGACGTTCAGAGTCTGACGCCCTTACTCGATCGATTTCGTAAAGCCGGACTGAACATCATCGACCTGGAACCCATGTTGTTGGCACGAAGAAAAGCCGCGCCGGGGGATCTTCTGTATTGCGCGCAGGATGCCCATTTTTCTCCGCTGGCCTGCGAACTGATTTCGGATTATATCTTTGAACAACTCGATGGTGTGGAAGAGGTGGCCAACAGTGACAATGAACTGAGCCGGTCGCCGGTCGAGTTGCTCAAAATTGTCGGTGATCAGGTCAGGGGAACAAAATGGGAGAAGGAAGTGGAACCGGAAACACTCAATGTCCGATACGCGGGGAGAAAAATGGGCGGAAAAATAGTTCCTGTGAAACCGGACCCGAACAGTCCGGTATTGCTGTTGGGAGACAGCCACACGCTGGTTTTTCAGGAAGGCCAGAGAGCGGGGATGCACTGTCGCGGGGCAGGTTTGTTTGACCACCTTTCTCAGCGATTCGGATTTCCCATAGACCTCGTGGGCGTCCGGGGCTCGGGAATCGTGCAGGCAAGAAAGCAATTGTATTACAAGGCCGCGGCCAACGACAACTACTGGGCTGCAAAAAAAATCGTTATTTGGGTTTTCAGCACCCGCGAGTTTACCCAGTCCTACGACAGGATGGATTCCATCCCGATCGAAAAATAGGCCGACCCCTCTTCTGCATCCGACTCCATTCCCGGTCCATTCCCGGTCCGGTCCCGTCTTGGCACAGCCCTTCGAAGCGGAGAAAAATTACCGATCGTTCACAACTGATCCAGTGCCCGTTCCACAGAAGTCAACAGATCGGAACCATCTTCCAAACCCGTCCAAATCCGGATGAGATTTGGATCCACTCCACGGGCTCTGGCCCAGTCGAGTTCCTGATAGTGAGCCAGCAAAACATAGGGGCTGATCAATGAAAAATTGGTTCCGAAGCTTGGTCCCTTGGAAAGTTTCAGGCTATCATAAAAACGAGCCGACAAAGCCGGTTGTTCTCCCTTTAACAGGATCGACAAAAGTCCGCCATACCCACCGGCATCCTTCCTGATCGCTTCGTAATTGGCGGTGCTCCCGACACTTGGATGCCAGATCTTCGCGACCTTCGGGTGCCCACTCAATAAGTCCACCAGCGCAAGCGCATTGGCATTGTATCCCGCTGTTCGCTCCGGGAAATGGCGGGAATTGATTTCCAATACGGTGGCGTCACGCAGAAAAAGTGGGCTGGCGGATTCCGCATCAGGCAGACCACTTTTCAGCACATCGTAAAACGGCGAATCAGGATGCAGAAAAACAGCCCCCCCCGCCACATCTCCCTCTCCTGAAAAGCTCTTTGTCAGACTGGTGGTGACCACATCAGCAAATCGAAACGGCTCCACGTTCCGTCCGGTGGCGATGGAGTCGTCGATCACCAGCGGCACTCCATTTTCCCGCAAAATCGGTTGGATGGCCTTCAAATTCGCAGTCCGCAAGAGCGGGTTGCTGGGAACCTCGGTGTAAACAGCGGCGGCCCGGTTTCCCAGGTCGAAAAAATTCCGAACCTCATCCAGTCCCCCTGTTTGGGTGATGGAAAAGTCGGCGATCCCGCCTCTTCCGAATTGTTCCTGGAGTTTGAAAGTATCCCGATAGGGAAACTCGACCTGAATCGTCGGCAGACCCGATTGATGATCGGTCAGGATTCGATGGATCGCGAAAATGGCGGCCATGCCGGAGGAAAAAAGAAAGACATCGCCGGGATCAACACCGGAATAATCCGCCGCCAGCCGAGAGCGAATTATTGACAGGGCTGCTTCTCCGGAGAAAACGGCGTCGTCATCCAGCGCATCATCCTTCAGGGCGGATTCGGCCATTCGGCTGCTGACGATTTCACCGGCGTGTTGCCAATATTTCCAGGAGGTTTCATAGGCGTCTTTGGGAAGCAGAACCACGCACAATTCTCCCCAACCATAAGATTCCAGGCGACAGGAGATGCCGCTTTGCTGTTTGACGAAGTCGCCACAACGCCACGCCGCCGCCAGAGACGGGAATACCAGGGCGGCTTCCCCGTTTCCGGCAAACTCCCTTTGGGCGGCGAGAAACAGTTCCGCCACAAAGGGATGCGCCATGAAGCGGGGGTAACCACATTCCATCCGGTTGATGACCCGCTCATCCTTCTCTTCGTATCCGATGATGTCTTCCCAGCAGGGCAGGCAAACCGAAGTGGCATGAGCACTTTCCGGTATGGCGAGGCCCAGATCTGTTGACTCGCAAAATGGATTGCTGAACGGGTCGCGCATATCAGGGGACAATTAATCGAGCGCCTGCTTCACGTCTCCTATCAGGTCCTCGACCGTTTCAATTCCGACAGAAAACCGGACCATGGAATCTGAAATTCCCACCGCTCTGCGAGTTTCGGCAGGGACGCTGGCATGGGTCATGGAAGCGGGATGACAACAGAGCGACTCAACTCCGCCAAGGCTTTCCGCTTTGGGAAAATACTTCAATCGTTCGAGAATGTGAAGAGTGGCCTCAAGGTCACGACCAAAATCGACCGTTACAATGCCCGAGCCACCGGACATCTGTCTCTGGGCAATTTCAAACTGTGGATGAGATGGGAGAAAAGGATAGCGCACCCAGCGGGCCTCCGTTTCGCTCTCCAGAAACTCAGCAAATGCCAGAGCGTTCCGGCAGTGTCGTTCCATGCGAATGGATAAGGTTTTGGCGCCGCGCAGAGCCAGCCAGCAATCCATGGGAGAGGGTTGCAGACCGAGAGATTTTTGAGCGAAAATCATCTTCTCCCGCCACTCGTCCGAATTCGTGCAGACAGCCCCGGCCAGCGCGTCGGAGTGACCGTTGGTGTACTTCGTCAGTGACAGCAGAGACAGGTCTGCGCCCAATTCGATCGGGCGTTGCAGGGAGCTTCCGGCAAAGGTGTTATCGACCACCAGCGGACTTCCGGCCTGCCGTGCTGCCCCGGCCACAGCCGCAATGTCGATGACTTTCAGATTCGGATTCGTCGGTGACTCGATCCAGACCAAAGCAGGCGAGTGTTCCGCGATTTTCTGAGAGGAATCGGACTTGGTGAAATCCAGATAGCGGATTTCTACACCGAATTTGGCGAACACCTGGGCAAACAGCCGGAAGGTGCATCCGTAAATATTTTCCTCCGCCGCCACCACATCACCAGATTTCAGGGTGGAAACAATTGCCGTAATCGCGGAAACTCCGCTGCCGAAAACAGTAGCGTGCTCCGCTGATTCCAGGCTGGCCATGGTGCGCTCCAGCAAATGGAAATTAGGATTTCCCGAGCGCGTATAATCAAACCCGTTCGGGTTTCCGTATTCAAAAGTCGAGGTCAACCAGAGCGGAGCCGTCACCGCGCCGGTGTCCTCCACGAAATCACGACCTGAGTGAATTGCCCGCGTCTCGAACCCGTCCTTGTCATCCGATGTGCCCATACCAAGAGGACTCAACAGGGTTCAGTCAAAGAGTCAACCCTCTTGCTTTGTCAACCGGCAGACGCTTTTCCGGCATTTCCCGCGATCGGGTCGCTGCGCTTTGCCGAGGATTTCGCTCGAATTTTTTTCATTCCGCTCTAAGTTTCGATTCGCGAGAACAGGGTTCTGGGTGGGAACGGGAAATGACCGGGGTCGAAAGTGGCCGACGCCATTTGCTGGTTACTCCCTCCAGCAGGGAGCGGCTGATAACCGGTACAACGAGTTCCAGGTGGAAGTCGCTTCATCTCCCGCCTTCGCAAACACGAGAAACACATTCCTTCATCACATGTCAGAGAAAGCCATCGACTCCCCCAAGAAAGGCTCGTCCGCGCCGGACAAAGAGCATCCGAAATACCCCGGCATCCGGGTGAGCTGCAACGGAAACACCCTGGTCGCCAAATATGTGGAAACTCGTATCACTGAGGGCGGTGTGTTTTACCCCATCACTCCGTCAACTGAAGGCGGGGAGCTCTATCAGCAATCCCAGGCCATGGGAGAACTGGATGTGTGGGGAAACCAGAAAATTGCCATCGAAGCGGAGGGGGAACACGCGGCTCAGGGCGGCGCCACGGCTCTGGCCGTAACGGGTCGCCGGGTGGTGAATTTCACGTCCGGCCAGGGATTGGCCTACGCCATGGAGCAGTATTATCATGCGCCCGGAAAATGTTCGACCATGGTCCTGCAGGTTGGCGCCCGCGCCCTGACCAAGCAGGCGCTCAACGTGCACTGCGGGCATGATGATATTTATGCGGCTCTGGACACCGGGTGGACCATTCTGTTTGCCAAAGATGCCCAGCACGCCGCCGATCAGGGGATTATTCTCCGAAAAGTAAATGAGCTGTCTCTCAATCCGGGGATGAATGTTCAGGACGGAATGCTGACTACTCATTCCGAGCGTGCCTGGATCATGCCGGAATCCGATTTTCTGCGCGAGTATCTCGGCGCTCCGGACGGTATGATTGAGTGCCCGACTCCCGCGCAAAGGGAACTTTTCGGACCGCGGCGGCGCCGTGTTCCGGCCATGATTGATTTGAAGAATCCGCTTCTTCTCGGCCCGGTCGAAAACCAGGAGCATCACATGAACGGAGTCGTTGCCCGCCGGGACAACTGGAATGAGCCGATTTTGGGATTTTTGGAAGATGCCTATCGGGAATTTGGGGAATTGACTGGTCGGCACTACGGCCTGATTGACGAATACGACTGCGGGGATGCAGATACCGTATTTGTATCGCTCGGCTGCGCGGCCGAGAATATTGAAGAGGCCTGCGATTACCTGAGAGCCCAACGTAATGCCCGGGTGGGATCGATCCATGTGAATGTGCTTCGGCCCTTTCCGGAAGCCGAAATCGTCAGAGCCCTCCGAGGGAAGAAAAATGTGATTATTCTGGAGCGGACTGATGAGGGAATGGCGGGAGATAATCCTCTCGGACGGGACATTCGGGTGGCTCTGACCAAGGCCGCCGAGGCTCATCGGGGGAGCAACAATTCCGTGGAAGCCATTGCTCCGGATGAGATGCCCCGGCTTTTCGCCGGGAGTTATGGTATCGGGTCCCGGGATTTTCGACCGGAACACACCTTGGGGGCATTCGAATTCGCCACGGGCAGCACCGCCCGGAAGGATGGGAAGAAAGCGTCGGACGGCGTCAACTACTTCACTCTGGGGGTGAATCACCCCTACTCGGTCATTTCCAAAGACACGCCCTCACTTTTGCCCGAGGGCGCCATTGCAGCGCGTTTCCACTCCATCGGCGGTTGGGGAATGATCACCACCGGAAAAAATCTTGGCGAGATCGTCGGTGAGTTCGGTCACATGTTGAAGCAGGAGACCGGCGAGGAGCGCCTCTTCGTGAACGCCAATCCGAAATACGGTTCAGAGAAAAAGGGGGCGCCGACCAATTACTACCTCGTGGCGGCGCCAAAACCGGTGCGGGTGAACTGCGAACTGAACCACGTGGACATTGTGCTCTGCTGTGACCCGAAGGCTTTTACCCACACTAATCCGCTGGCGGGACTGAAGAAGGGAGGGGCTCTCATTTGGGAGTCCAGTGAATCCCCTGAAATGGCCTGGAAAAGAATCCCCCAAAACCACCGGGAGTTTGTGAAGGAAAACAACATCCGGATTTTTATCCTTCCCGGGTTCGAGATTGCCCGCGATGCGACCGACCGTCCGGATTTGCAACTGCGGATGCAGGGAAATTCCTTTCTCGGTGGATTTTTCAGGGTATCACCCTTCTTCAAAGTGTTTGGAATCGACGAGTCGAAATTCGACGAAGTGGTCCGGGCACAGTATGTGAAAAAATTCGGGCGATTCGGCGAAGCCGTGGTCGAGTCGAACATGAAAGTCATGGATGCGGGCTTCAACCGGGTCCAGGAAATCCATTACGGTGAAATTGACGATGAAGATCGTTCCAGCATGAGGTTGCACCCCGTAATGCCGGAAGGCGACCACGGGATTCTTCCGACCGCCGGGGTTCCGGCAGGAGAGAATCTGACGGGAATCGAGGCTGATCCCGCTCAGAACGTCAAGTATCCCGTGCAGACCCTGGAAAAATTCGACAGCGAATTTCGTTGTGGTTTTGGCTATCAACAACCGGCCGGGGCACTGGCTTCCGTCGGGGTTATGGCTGCCGGAACAGGCGCCACCGCGAGTAAATACGTGGCTCGACTGGAGACTCCTCATTACATCCCCGAGAATTGTACCCAATGTATGGAGTGCATTACGGCTTGCCCGGATACCGCGTTGCCCAACACCGCTCAGGATGTGGCAACCCTTCTCCAAACCGCCGTGAGAAATTACGTGAGTGACCGGGATCAGCAGAAACTGTTTCTCGACCAATTACCCGGAGTCGAGGAACGGGCACGCCAAAAGATGAAGGCCGCCGTTGAAGCAAAGGAATCGGTGCCATTCAAGGACATTATCAAAGAAGAAATCGCCGGGCTGAACAGTGGTCTGACTCAGGAATCAAAGGACCAGTTCAATTCCATTCTCGATCTGGTTCCCGTCGCCTATACCAAGGTTCCCGCAATCTTTAAATCCGTGGAAAAGAAAAAGCCCGGCGAGGGAGGGGTCTTTTCCATCTTCGTCAGCGACCTCTGCAAAGGTTGCGGAGAATGCGTCGAGCAATGTGGTGACCACAATGCCCTGGTCATGGTGCCTGATACGGAGGAACTGAATTACGATCTTACCAGTGCCCAGATTTTTTCGCGTCTTCTTCCCGATACTCCGCAGAAATACCTGGGCCTCTATCAGGATGATGCGCCGCAGGATTCCCGACCGGCGGCTTTGCGGAATCATCTGATGGTGCGCCGCAACTACGAGGCACTGGTTTCCGGGGACGGAGCCTGCGCTGGGTGCGGGGAAAAATCAATTCTGCGGGCCATTGCATCAGTCACCGAAGCCTACATGCGTCCCCTCTACCATGCCAAGGCAGAGCGATTGGCGGCCAAGGCCGACCGGCTGGAAAAAGAGGGCGCCAAGTTGCTCAGTGAATTGAAATCCCGTGACGAAACCGAGTATGCCCTGTTTAAACAAGCGGTGGCCCACACCCTGATGGGCCTGGGAGGTGAAAATGCGGAAGACACCCAACACCGAATGGCGGACAACGGTCCGATTTCTGACGAAGACCTGATTGCCGCTATTGCCAGCGTCATGCGGGTCGATGCCTTCAATCACCGCCATTTGCAAAGCACCGATGGACGTCTCGGCAACGGAATGAGCACCATGGTGATGGGAGCTTCCACAGGATGCAATACAGTGTATGGAAGTACTCCCCCCAATAATCCGCATCCTTATCCGTGGATGAATTCACTCTTCCAGGATGGGGCGACCATTTCCTGGTTGATGGGCGAAAGCCTCATGCTGCAGCACGCCAAACGCAGTGTTGTTCCTGAGAGAATAGCGAATTTTCTGATGGCCGAAACCGGGAGCCCGGACTGCTTTGACGAGCAGGTTTATTTTGATCTGACCCATCTGAACGAAATCGGAATGAGCGATCAGGAAATTCGTGAACTACCCAAGGTCTGGATTGTGGGAGGCGATGGCGCACTGGGCGACATTGGATTTCAAAACCTCTCCAAGGTCATCCTGCAGAACCGGCCCAATGTGAAAGGCATCATGCTGGACACTCAGGTGTATTCCAATACAGGAGGTCAGAATTCCGACAGCTCAAACATGATGGGTGGTTATGACATGAACCAGTTTGGCAGGGCATCTCAGGGTAAGCTGACTGAAAAGAAAAATGTTGCCGAAATTATGACCAGTGGCCATGGGAGCCCCTATGTTGCCCAAGTTAGTATGGCGAATTCCGCCAAACTTTACGAGAGCCTGCTGGAAGGTCTGGAGTATCGCGGAACCGCCTTTTTTCAAAGTTACACCACCTGCCAGCCCGAACATGGCGTCGCCGATGATATGTCCGCAGCGCAGGCCAAATGTGCGAGAGACAGCCGGGGGATGCCCGAATTCGTTTTCAATCCCCAAGGCGGGGAGATGTCCGAAGAATGCTTCAGCCTCAAGGGAAATCCCAATCTTGACAGGGACTGGTACCAGGCCGTTTACTCGGATAAAAGCAAATACAATTACACCGTGGCCCATTGGGCGACTACTGAGGCCCGTTTCCGCAAGCACCTGAAAGTGGTAAAAGAAGAAGATACCTCCGGGCTGATTCACCTCGACGAAATCCTTCCCTTAATCACGCAGGACGACGTCGTCAATCGCCGCATTTTTAACGAGAATCACCGAAGTTTCATTCCCGATTTCGGAGTCTACATCAAAGCCGAGCTGGGCGGTAAAATGAAATGGATTCTGATTTCCAGGCAAACCGTTTTGTTCTGCGTAGAGAGGAGAAAAGCATGGCGGATGCTGCAAAGCAAAGCCCGTCAGAGAAATAAGGACTACGAAGCTCAAAAGGCCTTGTTGGCGAAGATTGAAAAAGAAGAAATCAGTCTCGAAGAAATTCGCTCGAAGATCGGGGAACTCTACGCCGCGGAACTGGAAGCAGTGGGGTGAGGACCGAGACCCGCCGACTTCCATACCAAGGAGTTGGGAAAGGCACTGGACGACGTCGTCTGCCATGTGAAAGTGGAGTGGCGCGATTCATTCCGCCGACCTTTTACCGACCTCGCCGTGCTTGGCGCGTTCAGGTAAAAAACGATAGTGAGCAATGATTTTCCATTGATGGATCCCGCTTTCCAGAACCGGGCCGCTACCGATGTTGTGGACGAATTGGTCTTTGCCCACGACGATTCCGATATGGAGGAGGCCCCGCCGGTTGAGATCCCAGGCCACCAGATCGCCAGGCAGATATTCTGCCCCGTGTTTCAGAGGAATTTCCGCTCCTTGTCGTTTGAAGAAACGCTGTAAATTCGGAACCCTTCGGTGATCAATATTTTTGTCCGGTTTTTTCAATCCCCAGTTATTCGGGTAGGCTGGGAAGTTTCGCATCATGTCCTCGTGAATCAATTTTTGCAGATCGACTCCAAGGGCGGAGCGATAGGTTCGAATGACGACATCCGTGCAGACGCCGGTATCTGCCGGAACATCGCCGCCGGGATATTTCAATACGACATAGGAGGGGTCGTAACGAATCGATCGAGCGGTCCGCAACAGAGCGGTTTTGACAATTCTTTCCGCACTGTTTTGGGCAGCCGAAGCTGGAAGCGCGGGGGAGTCCTGCGCCGAGGCTATCCCGATCCATATCCAAACGGCTAACAATCCGGGCGAAAGGTATTTCATCACGGTATCCTTACCTACCCTGATACGGCTGGACGGACGAGCTTCTTTCACGAATTGCGGGAAAACCCGGGGACTCAACAGGGTCTGCTTCCGGACCCAACAGGGTTCCGCCGGGGAATGGTTCACTGTCCGCCGGATTCCTCCCAGGGAATCACGGCTGCCAGCGTTCTGGTGTCAACCGGATCCAGACCGTAGACATCCCGTGCGGGAGCCAGCACATAGAGTCCGTTGCCCTGAGGGCGGGGAAAGAGTGTGAAGTAGGTAATGTAGACATTGAGGCCATTCTCAACTCGGTGACCGGTGCGCTTTTTGGCTTCCATTGCCTGGGTGATTTTGGCCTGATCCCACCCCTGCGATCCCAATGTCCAAAGAGCCATTTTTTTCGGCTCGGCAAGGCGAATGCAACCATGACTCTGGTCGCGTTGTGAGCGCACAAAATATCTTTTCGACGGAGTGTCATGGAGATAGACATTGAACTGATTGGGGAGCAGAAATTTCACATGGCCCAGGGCGTTGTCAGAGCCGGGTGTCTGGCGCAGAAAAAGAGTGCCCTCCGCCACCTGATTGAGCGTTTCGGGTGATTGATCGAACACCTTGGCCCCGCTGGAACTGAAGGAATCCACAATTTCATAGTTATTTCGACTGAGGTAATCGGGTTCCTCAAGAACCTTCGGAATGATCTCCTTCATGGCGATCGATTTGGGAACATTCCAGTAGGGGCCGAAAACGATCTCCTGCATGACATCACGGAATATCGGGGTCCGATGGTCTTTATCCGATGCTTTCCCATGAACCACCCGCATGTGAAAAGCCAACTGATCCTTCTTTTCAAACGCAAACAGTTCGGCGCTTGGTAAATTGATGATTACGTAGCGATTCCCGAGATTTCCCGGGATCAATCGGGCCCTGTGCAAATTGATGGTGTTCGCCCGGAACAGGTCGACCGCGTTGGTATTGAGAATCCGCCACGATGACGATCCCATGATTCCGTCGGCTTCGAGTCCATAGTCAGTTTGAAAAGCGATTAGAGCTTTCGTCAGTTCCGGTGTCAGAGATGACAGTGCGGCAATCTGCTGGGCCGGAAGTTTCAGATACCCTTTGTCGATGAGATGAGCGGCCAGCGCTGGCGCGTAAGGGTAGGATTGACCGGCGCGTGCGACGCCATAGCTTGCCGGATCGGGAATGTTGGGAAGGCCGGAATAGCGCAACATAGAAGCTTTCGATTTTTCGTATCCCTTTTGCAGTTCACGATAAATCCAACTCTTAGGAGCCAGATCGTCCATCACTCTGACCAGTGAAAAAGGACGGGACTTGGAGCCTCGAAACAAATCGAGCGCGAAACCGGCGGCAGATCGGTCGTCGGACCCGGGGGTGTCCCCGGAATCCCAGTCAGGCCATATTTGATCCGAACTGACAGCACCAAAACGGACCTGAGCGCCGGCGTCGCCAATGGAGATCGTCCTGGCAAGATCTTTCCGATCTACCGGAGAGTCTCTCAGCGCCGACTGAATGGAATCCGGGTTGAGGATGCGTGTTCCGGGTATGGCATGACGGGCCATCTGGACCGACAAGGCCCGGAAAATCCTGTCCGGTAGGGGTTTTCCCCTCCAGAGAGGTTTGAATTTGTTTCTCCAGTAACAAGTCGCAATGGCGTCAGCCAGAGTTTCACGGTAATGGCGATCTGCCGGGATGGCCGCTTTAACCACAGCCTGGAGCGCAACTTTTCGAGGGTCAGCGGGAGTGTTTTCGCTGAATTGAGCCGGGCTTGTCGAAGGCTCCGAGCTTTGGGCGTCAGGTGATTTTTTCTGATTCCGTCTCAGTGAGCCCGGAAATCTGGCCAGTCGTTTGGCAGCTTCTGTGGCAGATTGGGAGAAACTCTTCTTCGCCCGATCGCTGCTCCTGGATTGCGGTGGAGAGACAGGCGAGGCCACCAGTTGCCCATGCACCGGGTAGGGAAAAACCATCCCCAATCCGGCGGCAACCGCCAGATTTCGTCCGAGTCTGTACAGGGCCGTGGTTAAGCTCAGTTTCAATGGAATGCCGATTGCTTGTTTCACAGGAGTCCAGTCCAAGGATCGCCCCAAAAGTCCAACTCCGCGAACACTTCTTTTCCCTTTGGAAACCGGCTGAGCATTGTCTCCCTGGGACGCCGGGATGGGCGATAAAACAACTCTTCCTAAGAGACTGTGGAAAAACCCTGAAACGAAAAATCTTCTGTTTGTTGGATTGGAATACAGCGGCCTTGCCGGAGGTGTTTTTCAATCGACCCTTCGGGCTGCGGCCCTTTTTTCCGCTGGCTTCGTTGCGATTCAGTCAGGTAGCGCGGGCTACCTTCCTTCACCGCGCCTCGCCATCGAACAAAATGACTCGCAGTTTTTCATTCCACCGTTTTTCAACAGGCTCCTAAGCGGCCGAAAAATTCCGCGGATGAAAAAGCAATTTTTTGAAAAACAAATGGAAAAGAGGTTGACCAAAGGATTTTCGTGGATACATTCGCCGTCCGCACGAAAGAGCGCGGGCTTGAAACACCGGAAATCGGCTATCAAGGTTAGGATCTTTTAGAAAATTCAGGCCGAATATCACAAGGTGAAAATTCGATATTTTTCATGTTTTCCGCAAAGAAAACCGGGAAAGTAGAGAAGCAGTAGCAGTGGTGTTTGGTGATAAGGAAAAGGCTAAATTGTGTGCTGCGCGCGAAATGAAGTAGCGTGCAGATTTTAAGGATTAAAATTCATTCCTGGAATTAAATTCATTCTTGGGATTGGTTTTTCAGGCTCTGGTTCATCCGGTTCCGGTTCTTCCGATCCCCAGAGGAGTGTTTTTTAGTCACGTCAATTTTCCGTAACAACAAATAGCAATTTCGAATGCTGGATGAAAGTTCAGTAATTCGGGCGCTATGCGTCGTAAAGCGGAATCAATTTTCTATTCGGAGAGTTTGATTCTGGCTCAGAACGAACGCTAGCGGCGTGGATAAGACATGCAAGTCGGACGAAAAACTTTTGGAGCTTGCTTTTTAAAGTTTTTAGTGGCGGACGGGTGAGTAACACGTGAGCAACCTGCCCTGAAGTGGGGGATAGCCCGGGGAAACTCGGATTAATACCGCATGTGATGGTAACATTAAAGGCGGCTACTTTTGTAGCTGTCGCTTCGGGATGGGCTCGCGGCCTATCAGTTTGTTGGTGAGGTAACGGCTCACCAAGGCGATGACGGGTAGCTGGTCTGAGAGGACGATCAGCCACACTGGAACTGAGACACGGTCCAGACACCTACGGGTGGCAGCAGTCGAGAATCATTCGCAATGGGGGAAACCCTGACGGTGTGACGCCGCGTGGAGGATGAAGGCCCTAGGGTCGTAAACTCCTGTCATCAGGGAGTAAATACTCATGTAGTCACTGACATGGGTCTTGATAGTACCTGAAGAGGAAGGGACGGCTAACTTCGTGCCAGCAGCCGCGGTAATACGAAGGTCCCAAGCGTTGTTCGGATTTACTGGGCGTAAAGCGTCTGTAGGCGGCGCGGTAAGTCAGATGTGAAATCCCGGGGCTCAACCCCGGAACTGCATCCGATACTGCCGTGCTAGAGTATTGGAGGGGAGTCTGGAATTCTCGGTGTAGCAGTGAAATGCGTAGATATCGAGAGGAACACTAGTGGCGAAGGCGAGACTCTGGACAATAACTGACGCTGAGAGACGAAGGCCAGGGTAGCGAAAAGGATTAGATACCCTTGTAGTCCTGGCAGTAAACGGTGCACGCTTGGTGTGGGAGGATTCGACCCCTTCCGTGCCGGAGCTAACGCGTTAAGCGTGCCGCCTGGGGAGTACGGTCGCAAGATTAAAACTCAAAGAAATTGACGGGGACCCGCACAAGCGGTGGAGCATGTGGCTTAATTCGATGCAACGCGAAGAACCTTACCTGGGCTTGACATGTTAGTCGTAGATTTGTGAAAGCTTATCGTCACTTCGGGTGGACTATCACAGGTGCTGCATGGCTGTCGTCAGCTCGTGTCGTGAGATGTTGGGTTAAGTCCCGCAACGAGCGCAACCCCTATGAACTGTTGCCAGCACATAATGGTGGGGACTCTGTTCAGACTGCCCAGATTAACTGGGAGGAAGGTGGGGATGACGTCAAGTCAGTATGGCCCTTACGCCCAGGGCTGCACACGTGCTACAATGTCCAGTACAATGTGAACCGAGACCGCGAGGTGGAGGAAATCCATAAAACTGGGCTCAGTTCGGATTGTAGGCTGCAACTCGCCTACATGAAGTTGGAATCGCTAGTAATGGCGCATCAGCTACGGCGCCGTGAATACGTTCCCGGGTCTTGTACACACCGCCCGTCACATCATGGAAGCCGCTCGCACCCGAAGTATCTCCAACAAGGAGGTCCTAAGGTGTAGGTGGTAACTGGGATGAAGTCGTAACAAGGTAGCCGTAGGGGAACCTGCGGCTGGATCACCTCCTTTCTATGGAGTATTTCACCTGGAGCATTGTCTCACGACGATGCTCAATTAAACATGGTGAAAAGGTCGATACCTAAATCACCGGGTAAACCGATGCCATGGTAAGTAAGATGTTTCCGAGAGGAAACGGGCCGAAAGGCATTACATCAAGTATTACGATTTGTGCGCCGTGAATTGGGTCGCGCAGTGCACTATTTAGCCTTTGCCTTTCTTAAATCTGAAGTAGAAACGCAATCTGCAACCGTGGAATTTTCTTTTCGGGGGCATAGCTCAGTTGGTAGAGCGCCAGCTTTGCAAGCTGGATGTCAGGAGTTCGAATCTCCTTGCCTCCACATTTTCCTACCCTTCGGGGTCGTGATTGAATGGGGAGTGCAAGTGGATCTAAGGATTTCGGGCGTCAATGCTGCATGGTTGGGTCTGTAGCTCAGTTGGTTAGAGCACGCGCTTGATAAGCGCGGGGTCACAGGTTCAAATCCTGTCAGACCCACCATTTATGGCATTCTTTCCGATTGGGTGAACCGTCCGGTGGGCCGTAGTGCGAGCGATTTGTTCCGCAAACTTCAATCGGCAAGATTGAATGGGCAATCGAGTGCAATCGAGTGCAATCGGCGTAATGCGAAAGGCGTTTCTAAAAGGTGAGATCTTTGATAACTGCATAAGGGTAAATGTCAAAAAACTACAAAATTTGACTGATGCTTGAACATGAGTTCGAGCAAATGTAATCAGGCCGTA
>Ga0114931_10005900_pt1 | contig 15123 bp, 8 predicted proteins | sample 2SBtaG_FD_89579 | JGI IMG/M metagenome (GOLD analysis project Ga0114931, IMG submission 89579) | Deep subsurface microbial communities from Kolumbo volcano to uncover new lineages of life (NeLLi) - 2SBTROV14_V59a metaG | ecosystem: Environmental > Aquatic > Marine > Volcanic | place: Kolumbo...
CTATATCACCTCCTGCAGGAATCCTGACGCCGTTTCGGTCCACCAAAGCAGGATCATCCAGCAAGCAGAAATCGGGACTTTCAGGGCATGAAGCAATCCTGATTGAGTGAGCGATAAAGGGTGAATGATAATGATATTCTGATAGATTTCTTTTAACACGCCCCTTGGGCTTTAATTGACAACTCAACATCTTCCTCCCTCCTTCCAGAAAAACTGCGGTCACGACAAATAGTTTTTCTATATGGAAATATACTTTTTATCACTAGTTTACTTTCTAAAAACAGCCAACGTTAGAACAAAAAACCATTTTCTTAGAATAAAAAAGAAGAGTTTAGGCGTTAGGGAAAGCAAAAATACATCGGGGGAAGATGAAAGGGGATAGGATTAATAAGGTCAGAAATGAACGCAATCAAGAAAGCTGGGAAAACCACAAGGAGCATGCCTTTCAATCAGGTAACGTCTTGCTCCAACAGGCAGATGGACCTATTTGAAAGCCTCGCCGGCAGGGAGGCCGACGTGGAGCCTGCAAGGGCGGGTCTGAGCGAAACTCCAGTGGAGTTGCTCAGTCACGCTTGGGCGTGAAGCGCCAGAACAAGGAGGTTCAGGCAGGACTTTCCTGCGTACCAGGAATACCCTGCAAGGATGACGGGAGCCCTGGGGAAAACCGGCCGGATCGGTTGCAAACTAAGCCATCAAAAAAGAATCCCCGGCAGAAGACTGGGACGACAAAATTTATCCCAGGGTGGCCACCTCAACCCGGTTACGCCCACCTTCCTTGGCCCGATAGAGTGCCTTGTCGGCCTGCCTGACGATCTCCACATCATCCTCGTGTTTTGCATCGCTCAGGCAAGCCACGCCGATACTGGCGGTGACCGGCCGCCCCAGTTCCAGACCGGGCGGAGAATTGTTTTCCAGGGAATGACGGATGCGCTCCGCCAGTTTTTTACCCGCTTCCAAGCCGGTCGCCGGGGCGATGATCAGAAATTCCTCCCCCCCGAAGCGGCACACGATATCCGAAGTCCTCACCACTTTCCGCATCACCTTGGCCGCATGGGCAAGCACCCTGTCACCGGCTTCATGGCCGAAGGTGTCGTTGATCTGTTTGAAGCGGTCGAGATCGAGAATCATCACACTGAGAGGCTGGCCGGAGCGACTACTTTCCGCCATTTCCTGTCGCAGACGCCACAGGGCATAGCGGCGATTGGGCAGGCCGGTGAGAATGTCGGTGTTCGCCAGCTGCTCGAGACGCCGGTTGGCCAATGCCAATTCCCTGGCTTTCTTTTCCAGCTCGACATGTTCACGCTGCAGTTCATCCTGAAGATTCAGAATCCTCTGACCTGCCCGGATCCTTGCCTGCAGCACCCGGAAACTGACCGTCTTGGTCACATAATCGTCGATACCGGCTTCGAAAGCCTCGACCAGATCGTCTTCGCTTTCGCTGGCCGTCAACATGACGATGAACAGCTGGTTGCCCAATTGCGAATTTCTGAGCGCGCGAGTCAACGCCAGACCATCCACGGGCTTCATGTGCCAGTCGGTAATGACCATTTGTGGCATTTCTTTCAATACCTGGGACAGGGCCTGTTGGCCATCCCGGCAGGCAACAACCTGGTGACCAGCGTTTTTCAGTTGCTTCGACAACCTCGCCAGCAACATGGGGTCGTCATCCACCAGGAGGATCTTGAGAGGGGCAGTCGCTTCCCCTTGTTCATCTGCTGTACTGATGCGGCGGGGCTTTTTGTCGAATGAGGTTGGCACCTCGATCATTCTTCCCCAGGCATGCCATTCTTCTATCACCTGGGGCAACCATTCCTCCAGGGTCATCTCCAGAGGAAGAGGTTCGCTGGCCTGCAGGAGGGATTCCATCAATTCCTCCCGCCCGGATTCTTCTGCCAGGCAATACTGACGCACCCTGCGGGAAAACACGAACAAATGCGCCAGCCGTCCTATCCGGTCCGCCCTCTCGATCCCGGGCTCGTAGCTGACGCACAAAGATTCGATGAAGATCTCCGGCAAACGCCAATCGGCCAACAGGAGCCGGGTCAAAGCCACATTGTCGATTCCAAACCGCGGTTTTTCCAGTTTGCGTAGCGCCTCCCCCTCCTGGCCCTCCACCAAACAACGAGCATATTCATCAGGCCATGCTGTCGCCAGAGCCAAGCGACCGATGTCTGACAACAGCCCCAGGGTGAAGCCTTCCTCGGCTGCCGCCAGGCGTGACAGGGAAGACAGCGAGGCCATGGCCACCGCCAGGGCAAGAGAACCGGACCAGTATCTCAGGTAGTCGAATTGTTTGCATTCACCGGTTTTGTAACGCCCCACCAGAGACAGCCCCAGGGTCAGGCTCCGGACTCCATTCATGCCGATCAGAGTGACGGCATCCTGAACTGCGACGATGGGACGCCTTGGAGCCACCATGGGTGAATTGGCAAAGCGGAGCAATTTGGAACTCAGGGCGGGATCGGCCTGGACCAACTTGGCCAGATCCTCGATGGCCGCATCTTCCTGCTCCACCAGTTGCAGAATCGACAACGCCACCCCCGGGGGAGATGGAAGGCGATCCGCGGCCTTCAGTTCCTGAAAATTGAAATCATGAGACATGCTCTCGTTCGTGCTCCCTTCTCAAGGTCTCCAGGACTGTCTCCGCCATGCGGATCAAATCCTGGATCCGGTTGCCCTCATTCTCTCCCCCCCCTTCACGGGCGAGCTGCTCAAGCTCCCTCGCCTGGGTTTGCAAGGATTCTGCAAAGAAATGACCCGCCATTCCCTTGATGGCATGGGCTACCTCGGCGATGGCGATCAGGTCCCCCTGGGAATGGGCCTGGCGCAATTCATCCAACCGATTGGGCAGATCCTCCAGGCACAGTCCGATCATTTCATCGAGGAGCTCTTTGTCGTTGTCCAGTTGCCTGAGTGCTGCCTCCAGATCGCACCCAGCAGGTTGATGACCTTCCTCCCGTCCGGTCTCGGGGAGAGCAATGATGTTTTCCAAGGCATCCAACTCTGCCGGCTCTCCCAGATAGCGGCTCAACAACTCTATCAATGTTTCCGATTTGACCGGCTTGCTTAGGTAATCGTCCATCCCGCAGCTCAGGCATTTCTCCTTTTCCCCTTCGCCCACGTGAGCGGTCAAGGCGATGATCGCCATTCTATCCTGGCGGTGCTCCATCTCCCTAGCTCGCAGTCTCCGGGTGGCCTCGTAGCCATCCATCACCGGCATCTGGCAATCCATCAGGACCAGGTCATAGAGTTGCGCTTCGAGTCGTTCGACTGCATCTTTACCATTTTCAACCACATCCACCTCTATTTTCAATTTTTTCAGCCGCGAGGTGATCACTTTCTGGTTGACCGGATTGTCTTCGGCAACCAGAATCCGGCGACCGGGCCAGCTGATTTCGCGCATGCTTTTGCTGCTCGCCTGTTGGACGGGGGTCGTCGCCAGGATCTCAGTAAGCACGTTTTTCAGGAGGTTACGCCGGATCGGCTTGAGCAGGCTTTTGACAATCCCGAGACGTTGCCGTTGCTCTTCACTCAACATGACACCTGATGACAACAATACCCGGGGAATGGAGGCCAGATGAGGATCACTCGCCATGGTAGCGGCCAAACCGGCGCCATCCATGCCCGGCATGTGCATGTCCGTGAGAACTACATCGAAGTCACGATCGCCATCCAGAATGGTCAGGGCCTCCCTGGCATCGACCGCTTCCCTCAACTGGAGCCCCAAATGCTGCAGATAGGCATGCAGGATCTGCCGGTTGGTGGCATTGTCATCCACCACCAGGACCCGTTTGCCCTTGAGATCCACTGAGGGTTGGGCCTCTTTCCTACCATCTTCCTGGGCTTTGAGGGGGAGCCGGAACCAGAACCGGCTCCCCTGTCCCGGGGCACTATCGACGCCGATCGTTCCCCCCATCAACTCCACCAGGCGCTTGCTGATACTCAACCCGAGCCCGGTGCCACCAAAACGCCGGGTGGTGGAGACATCGGCCTGATCGAAGGGTCTGAAGAGACGTTCCTGGGCCTCGGGAGTGATCCCGATCCCGGTGTCACGAACCTCGAACAACAACTCGCCAGTGAGGCATTCCTCGAGGGTCACGGTCACTTCCCCCCGCTCGGTGAATTTGACCGCATTACCGATCAAATTGGTCAGCACCTGACGGATGCGGGTGGGATCCCCTTGGCGCAGCGGCGCCAGGTCCGGAGGCAGGAACAGATTCAAATCCAGATCCTTGGCATGGGCCCGGGGAGCCATCAAGGTACACACTTCTTCCAGCAGATCCGGGAGCACGAACCGGGTCTTTTCGATTTCGACCTTGCCCGCCTCCAGTTTGGAGAAATCCAGGATGTCGTTGATGATCTCGAGCAGGGCGTCGGCGGAACTGGCAGCGGTCTTCACCAGCTCCTGCTGTTCGTTCGACATAGGTGTTTCCTGAAGTAAATCCAGCATGCCCAGCACCCCATTCATGGGAGTACGAATTTCATGGCTCATGTTGGCGAGGAATGCACTCTTGGCCTGGGTCTGAGCCCTGGCCTGATCCCGCGCTTCGGCCAGGGTCTTGCGGGCTTCATCCTGGAGCAGGGCCAATGCCAGCATTTCCCCCACTTGCCTGAGGGTGGCGAGGCGGGCAGGATTTTGCTCGGGATAGGGGTCGGTGTAAAGAAACAGGATCCCCAGAACCTGCTTTTCCTGCATCAGAGGTATGATGTAATGACCATGGGGTTTCATCCCCTCGAAACTGTGTTCGTGGCGGGGATCGCAGAAACAGTCGTCGGAGACCAACAGTTCGCCACTCAGCGCAGCCCGGCCACAAAGACATGCCCCCAAAGGAATCTGGCGCTCCCGCTCACGAAATTCATCGCTGAATTGACCGTGGAGGGCGAACATCTCGAGAATTTCGCCATGCTTCCGGAACAGCCCCCCTTTTCTTTGCAGGGCCAGCCCCTCCAACTCGAACAACACTTCCAATATGGATTCAAAACGTTGTTCCAGGCTACCCTGGCTGGCCAAAATGTCTGCGATCCTCAGGCGCGCTTCGGTATCGGCCTTTTCCATCCTGGCGGCTTTTTCCCGCTTGACCTGGGCACTGACATCGCGTTGAATTTGGACATAACCGGTCACATTACCTTCAGCATCCAAAATAGGTGTCACACGTATCTCGGCCCAGTACTCCAGCTCATCGGCCCTGTCCGCCTGGCCCTCAATGGGTATGGGAAAGGATTTGGGTCCATAACGCCGTCCCAGGATCCGTCCAGCCCACGGTTTGCCGGACTTCAATGTCTTGTTCATTTCAGCCACCACGGCCCGATCGCAATGGGGGCTGTCGAGGACTGCCGGACTTAAGCCCACCAGATCTTCCTCTTGATAACCGCTGAATTGACAAAGGCTCGGATTGGCATAGCGGATCCGACCCGTTTCGTCCGTGATCAGGATCATGTCCTGGCAGGCATCCACAGCCTGTCTCAACTTGGCCTGGCTACGCGACTCCTTAGCTAATTCTTCCCGGTCACGGCTGATCCTGAGTTGCATGGGACGAAAACAGAGGTACCAGATCAAAGGTGCGCTCAGAACAGTCAGACTGCCTGATTCCAACAGGCTCTCCAGGGTGAAGGGCGAGGAGAAACCCCAGCCGGGCAATCTGGCCACTATTCCCCTGATCACAAAATCCGTCACCGCAATGATGACGCTCATGCGCAAAAAGACAGCGAGAAAGAAAGACAGCCCAGAAGACTCGGAACCACGTTCAGACATTCACTTCACTCCAGTTTCATCCTTAAACATTTGTGGTTGAAGTTTAGTCCACGCGATACTCCCGAAATCACACACAGATCTCGCGTAAATACCCGCAGATCGCAACAGAACGGCGGCAATTCCACCAGAAATCAGGACAGTTAAGTCCTTTTTTCCACTCCCGGTCTGCTCCGCCACCCTGGGCACTGGGTCGCATTTTTTATGGATTTTTTGAACCGGATCACACTTGGAGACAGTGTCGGCTTTACCCGGGATAGATGACCAGCCTTCGCAACGGATCGCTGCCAACGCTCTCGGCCACCAGATGATAACGATTGACGATGTGATGCTGGATCTTGCGCACCTCACGGCTTTGCGGAGCCAACTCCACCGCGACCGATTCGCTCAGCACTTTTTGAATCGCTGCCTCGGCCTCCTGGACCGCGGAATCGATGTCCTCATCGACGATTTCTAGCGGCTGGGTGAATACGTGATTGAGAAGACGCCGAATCTGGGCGGTACTGTTCTTCTTGATGCAATGTAGCGGCAACCCAGTGGTCTGGAGAATCCGCCGCAGACGCGCGTCCTCCGCTCTGGAGCGGAGCGCCAGAATCATATCCGCGCGCTCGGGATTCGCCACCGTCCTGGCATCGAAATGGAAGCTGCGGATCACCCGCTCCACCAAGTCGCGGCTGATGGCATAAGGATAGATTCGCACTTCGCCTTTCAATGCCCCCGGTGCCAGGGCTTTGGTCGTCGGGGGCGGTGATTTCCCAGATTGGGAAATTTCCCTCGTGGGGGTACGGATATCACCTCCCGCCTCTTCTCCGCGGAGGATCGCATCGACGGCCCAGGCTGTATCCTTATGGACGACCATTTCGTCCCGGTCGACCAGTTCCACCACCTGCTCAAAGGTCGGCGGGGCTTTGCGTTCGTTTACGGTCTTCTGGGTACCCCGAAAGCGCGCCTCATCGTCCCCCAGTGTCACGCTCTGAACGCCACCCACCAAATCCGCAAGGATGGGGTTTTGGACCAGATTCTCCAGGGTGTTGCCATGAGCCGTACCGATCAACTGCACCCCCCGCTCGGCAATGGTTCGTGCTGCCAGCGCTTCGGCTTCGGTACCGATCTCGTCGATCACGATGACTTCCGGCATATGATTTTCGACTGCCTCGATCATCACCGCGTGTTGTCTGTCGGGGTGCACCACTTGCATACGCCGGGCACTCCCTATCGCGGGATGAGGAATGTCACCATCCCCCCCTATTTCGTTGGAGGTATCGATCACCACCACCCGTTTCCTGAAGTCGTCGGCCAAAACCCTCGCCACCTCCCGGAGCTTGGTGGTCTTACCCACACCAGGACAGCCCAGCAACAGCAGGCTGCGTCCGGACTGGATCAAGTCCCGGATCTGTTCTATGGTACCCGTCACGACCCGGCCAACCCGCAAGGTCAACCCGATCACATGGCCTTTACGGTTGCGGATCGCCGAGATCCGGTGTAGCGTCCCCTCGATGCCGGCGCGGTTATCGGCCCCGAATTCCCCCACCTGGGCCACCACATGGTCGATATCGGCATGGGTCACTGGCTGTTCGCTGAGCTTGACAGAACGATCAGGATAACGGGCTTCGGGCAGGCGCCCCAGATCCATGATGATTTCCAGCAACCCTTCATCCGGTTGGGAAGACACAGCTCGCTGCAAAGACACTGGCAGAACATCGAGAAGCAGCTTCAGGTCATCTCGGCAGGCAAGCGTGCTCATAGGCTCGTCAGAGGGTTGTGTTAGGATGACGCGGGACATGTCTGGCATTATTTCAAGAGCGCGATAGCGTGTAAATAGGCACCCCTTTGAGACGCCAATCACTTTTCAGAGTTCAGGAGGGAACGTGAACCTGGCCATTCAACTCTGTTTCCTGGCCGCTGGGCTTGGGACGATTTACGCTCTGGGCTGTCTCTTCTGGGTACTCCACCAGAAGGAAGGCCCCGAAACCTTACAATTACCCTATCTCGCCATTCGCAAGGGCGCAGCCGCATTCATGCGGGTTCAATACAGCACCATCGCGATCGTCGGGGCAATCATCTTCCTGCTGTTATGGGTAACCCCCCGCTTCGGTGCCCTCACCGCCACCGCCTTCGCCATCGGCGGCCTGTGTTCGGGATTTTCCGGCTTCCTTGGCATGTGGACTTCCGTCCGGGCCAATGTACGAACGGCCAATGCCGCCCAAAATCATCCCGCCAAAGCTTTGCAGATCGCCTATCGCAGTGGCTCGGTCACCGGTTTCATCCTTGCCAGCTTGGCCCTGTCTGCCGTGAGTGGCTTTTATCTTTGGCTGCAGCACTCCCACGCTGGCCTTGCGCCCTTGGCGGGCCTGGGATTTGGCGCCTCCCTGTTGAGTGTGTTCGGACGCCTCGGTGGTGGCATCTTCACCAAGGCAGCCGACGTGGGAGCGGATCTGGCGGGCAAGATAGAACAAAGTATTCCCGAGGATGACCCACGCAACCCTGCCGTCATCGCGGACAACGTCGGCGACAATGTGGGCGATTGCGCCGGGATGGCCGCTGATGTCTTCGAAAGTTACACCGTCACCCTCATTGCCACCATTTTGGTCGCATCCTGGATTGCCCCGGAGCAAGAGGAGTTACAGACCTATCCTCTGGCCCTGGGGGGTATCGCTTTACTCGCTTGCCTGATCGGCGCCCAATTCGTGTGGCTGGGGAAGCACGGTCGGGTGGGAACGGCATTGCTCCAAGCCGTCGCGATGAGCCTCATTCTCGTAGCAGGAGGCTATTATCTGGCAGGCCATTACCTGCTGCTCACAGGACAACCGGTCTTTGCCCCTGAAAACTTGTTTCTGGCCTGTATGGTGGGATTGGGGATCGGCTTTGGCCTGGTCCTCAATACCGCGTATTTCACCAGCTCGCGCTTTGCGCCGGTACAAGACATAGCCAGTGCTTCCTGCCAGGGGCATGCCACCAATATCATTACCGGCCTGGCAGCGGGAATAAAATCCACCCTGCTACCCGCTTTTCTGATCGCCACCGGTGTCATACTGGCCCACCAACTTGCAGGTGTCTATGGAGTCTCCATCGCCACCACGGCATTACTTGCCATTTCACCCATTGTCACCGCATTGGATGCCTACGGCCCCGTCTCAGACAATGCCGGTGGTATCGTGGAAATGGCCGCTCTCGGAGAAACGGCCAGGAATTACACCGATCTCTTGGACGCCGCTGGCAATATGACCAAAGCATTGACCAAGGTCTTTGCCATTGGATCAGCCGGTCTCGCAGCATTGTCGTTGTTTGCGGCCTACCGGCTAGAATTTGGGGCCCAGATGCAATCTCTGGTGTTCTCACTCGATCAGCCCTTTGTTCTCAGCGGCATGTTGTTTGGCGCCCTGCTGCCATTTATTTTCAGTGGGATGGCCCTGGATGCCGTGGGCAAAGCCGCAGCCAGAATCGTGGAAGAAGTGAGAACACAATTCCAACTGAAACCCGAAATCCTGGCGGGCAAAGCATTGCCTGACTATGCCCATGCTACTAGCATGCTGACCCGGGCTGCCATCACCAGCATGATGTTACCGGGAGCTCTCCCTGTGCTTGCACCGCTGGCGGCAGCAGTCATAGCACCCTGGATGCCTGCGGGCAGCATGGCACTGCTGGTGGGGGGGATGCTGATGGGGGCCGTCACTACCGGTCTGCTGCTGGCATTGTCCATGAGTACCGGTGGCGGTGCCTGGGACAATGCCAATAAATACATCGAGGCAGGCCATTATGGAGGCAAGGGTTCGCCTGCCCATCATGCCGCGGTCACTGGAGATACGGTGGGTGATCCTTACAAGGACACCGCAGGTCCATCCATCAACCCGATGATCAAAGTATTGAGTCTGATGGCAGTGATGCTGGCGCCAATGTTAATGTAACGCCGCCGCTGCCTCACCCATTTCCTGGTCGAGGTTCTGGTTTGCCGGATGCTTCAAAGTACTCATCATGGAAGACAGGGCCCGATCCATCAAAGGCACTTTTGCGCCATCAATTATCGCCGCCTTGCCGCGGCGCAACTCGGCAGCCAAGCCGTTGAGGGTGTACTCTGCGACTTTCAGGCCCCTGCGATTGACGAAAACCCGAATGCCAGTCACCTTGCTGACCCAGGACAGCTTCACCCGTTGGGTCTTGCCTGAACGATCTTCCAGTTCCATCCAGTCACCCACCTCCATCGCTTTGGCTTTGTACACGAATTCATCCGCATCCGCATCCACCGTTTCCTCTGAAAGCAGGATGATCTCCTCCTCCAGATTCCCGTCATCGAAGGTGGTCAGATCGGTGATATCGAGCCCATCCACATCCGGCAGATTGGAGGAAATCTCCCTCAATTCCCTTTCCAGCTGCTGGTTGCCCCCCTGGGTTTCATTCTGGAGCAACCCCTGGTGGGCATTTTCCAATTCCTTGAACAGCAGACCCATCTGCTTGGGATCCAGGGAGATTTCCTCCAACTCTTTTCTCAGAGCGCGCAATACCCCGGGAATACGTTGAATGATCCGTTTGCGCTCGCCATCATCATGGGGCTGTCTCAGGGTCCAGAACAAAGTATCAGTCAGTGCCAGTTTGGCAGTCCATGCATCCGGATCCCGCTCTTTTCGGAGGCAGTACAGGAGCAGAACATCTCTCCATGTGGTGGTGAAAAAATGTGTGAGCCTGGGCGACAATTCTGTCTCGTGCATGCGTCTGGCGATTTCATCGGCAACCTGTTTCTTGGCCAGCAACAGATGTTCCTTGCTTTGAGTCGCCTGGCGGGTACGCTCTTCGAGACGGGCGCTCCGCTTGCCTTCCTTTTCCATGAACTCATGAAATTCTTCAAGCAGTTCGTCGAACAAGCTCACATTCTCGGTGAATTCATTGAGAATCCGCTCCACTGTGGCGTGGATGCGCTGAAAGACGGGGTTGTCATCCAGTTCATCGTCTCCTGAAAGGGAAATGCCTGCCTGAGCCAATTGATTCAACAAACCCCGCGCCGGGTGATTTTTCTTCGAGAAGAACGACTTGTCGAGAATGGCCAGTTTGATGATTGGAATCTGCAGCCTCCCGATGGTGGCTTTGACCCTCGACGGAAGATTGCGGTCCTCGAGAATGAAATCGAAAATCATCCCGATCATGTCGATGATGTCTTCATCCACCTGTGACAAAGCCCGTTTGCCTCCGTGGACTTCACTGAGATGTTGGGCAACGACAAACTTGACGCTGTTACCTTCCCCCTGTTGCAGCTGTTCGGTCAAACTCGCCACCTGTTCGGGATCCTGAAGGGAAGACAGGGCTCCCACCAACTCCTGTGTTTCGCTGACCACCACCCCGGGTTCATGGGCAATGCTGGCCAAGGAAGGCAAGCCCACCTGACCCCGCCATGCGGATAGCAGGGTATGCATAGCCTGAATCGCCTGTATGTACACGGCCTGATCGGGAATCTCCCCGTTCAATTCCTGGGTGATGGATGCGCTCTGTTCATTCCCTGTTACAGCCCCCCCGCGACTAGCGCGTTTTTTGATCTTGCGCGGAATCTCAGGCAGTATCCCTTTCTCTGCGAGGGTTTCGTTCAGCATGTCATAGACCACTTCGAGTTGACCTATGACATGATTTTCATACAGTTTGAAAAGCACCAGCTTGACCTTCAGTTCCAGTGTCAATGGGTTGAGCACTTCGGCAAAGGTCTTGCAAAGTTTATGAGGGGCCAGGGGATTTTCTTCATTGCCGATTTCAGTCCGGGTCAGGAGCTTGGCGAAGCGTTTGTTGAGGGCATACAAATCCCGGTGAAAAAGATTGTTGCCCTTATTGATGAGAGTGGCCACCGCCAGATCGGTCTCAAGGGTTTCGTTTTCTACCAGAGAGAGGTCATCCTCATCCAGATCGAGAGACGTCGCTGTTTGGGAAGAGGACCTCTGACCGGGCTTTGCCTTCCAGAATTCATCGTATCCCTTGAGGAGCGCCTGTAAGTATTGCCGTTCGACATTTTCCCTTTCCCGCCGCAGATATCGCATGGCCTCAAAATACAATTCCTGGATGGTACTACTGACCGCCTTGTCGGACATCGCAAACAATTCATCGTCCACTTTATCGAAAAAGCGAGAAAGCACAGGAGTAAATTCCTGTTGGAATACTTGTCGGCATTCTGCAATGATCGGCGCGGACTGGGTTACGGTAGGTGGATTACGGTCTTTGAAATCCACGACGTTTTTTTCGGATATCATTGTCTTGCTCCCACAGCCTGAATATGTCCCACTCGAAGTGCCCACTTGTCGGTTCCATCGGGTTATGGGTAAGCTTAATCATTCCATAGGTGTCATTCCGTGACTGGATTCGCAGAATCATGAATCTATCTCCCATACCACCGGAACCGATCCTCCATGGATGGCTACAGAATGCTAGGAAGGTACCCAGTCCCAACCAGGACAGCCGGCCCGGCAGCGAAATCTCTCTGTTGGTCATACACTGCATAAGCCTTCCACCAGGGCATTTCGGGGGGGATGCCATCGAGCGCCTGTTTTGCAACCGGCTGGTGCCAGAGGAGCATCCCTTCTATCGGGAAATCACCGGACTCAAGGTGTCGGCCCATGTGTTGATTGACCGTCAGGGAAGGATCACCCAGTTCGTCCCCTTCCATCGCCGGGCCTGGCACGCTGGGGTGTCAAGCTTCCAGGAGCGGGAAAAATGCAACGATTTTTCCATTGGTATCGAGCTGGAAGGCACTGAATCGACTCCCTATACCGAGGATCAGTATCTCTGCCTGGCGAGGATCACTGCCGTTTTATTGGGAACTTATCCTGAACTGACAAAGGAAAGAATCGTCGCCCACAGCGACATTGCCCCGGGACGCAAGACCGATCCAGGTCCCAGTTTCGATTGGGCCAGATATCATCAACTGCTGAATGGCTTCTGAAACGCCGGGGATTATCAGCGCCTCAGTCCCAGAGCACCTCGAGTTCCGGCCGACTGGCCTGACGCTGCCCATCAACCTCGACCAGGTAATCGAAGTTACCTTCCCCCACGTTTTCATTCAGGCGTTCCAGGACATACCTGACCACTTTGATGTCGTCATTGGGCCCCTGGACATAACAGGGCCTTCCCTCTCGGCCGTAAGCGAACGGCGTTCCGCATTGGGAGGCGTGCGCATCACCGAACAGCTTTTCCGCCCTCCAGTAATCCTCGGCAGGCTCGAAACCCAGTTCCTCTCCATAGGCAACCGCCCCTTGCAACAGCTTGCGCGCACAGGCCGGCTCCACCACCCGAATGCCGTGTTCTTCATGGGTCTTGGTCAGCATGGGCTTGAGCTTGGAAAGATAATCAGCCTTGCGCATTACGGTGAAGAACGCCTCCTTGACCCCCAGACACCAGACATCGACGACGAAAGCGCTTACCGCCACTTCCGCATAAGGGGTCTCCCTGGCGATCAGCACACTTCCCATCCCCACCTCGTCAATGCTCTCACCCATCAGACACTCGAGGACGGGATATTCGACATATTTTTGGGGCTGCAATCCTTTACCCTGGGCCTTCTGTTTGTTACCCACTTTTTGCTTGCGCTTGTGCGCCTTGCGTTGCAACTTCTTCTGTCTTTTCTTGGGATCAACGGCCATGTTCCGGCTCCTTGTCATCTATGGTCGAACGGGATCTGAGGCTGTCGATGATCAGCAAGACCACCCCGATCGTAATCGCTGAATCGGCGATATTGAACGCGGGCCAGTGCCATTGCCGATAAAAGAAATCGAGAAAATCGATCACATAGCCCAGTCTGGCACGGTCGATAAAATTCCCCAGAGCCCCTCCGAGAATCAGGGAAAACCCGGCCAATTGCCACTGGTCGCGGTTATTCAGACGCCATAGATAACGTCCGATGACCAGACTGATCACGACCGCCAGGATCAGGAAAAACCAGCGCTGCCACCCACCGGCATCGGCCAGAAAACTGAAGGCGGCACCGGTATTGTGGACATGAGTGAGATTGAAAAAAGGCAGCAGCTCAATGCGCTGGTACAGATCCAGCCTTGCCGTCACCCAGAATTTGCTCAACTGGTCAGCCACCACGATCACAACAGCTACAGCGAGCCATTTTGTCTTTGTCATCATCATACGAATGTTTTGCTTCCTCGACAGGTCAGGATCCCTGACTTACAGGCCTTGATTGGAAAGGTAAACTAAACCCGCAAAAATTTTTTTCCCAATAACGTCCATGAATCCTGTTTCACCCCGGAAAATGAAAGTACCACGAGGGTGCCGGGGGCTTGGCTTGAAGGGTGTTCGTGCCCTGGACGGGCGCGATCAAACTTACAGGGAGGTATTCACAGCGGCCCTGAAGACAAGCCCCCGGCACCCATACATACTTTCGCGGTAAAACCCACCTTCACGCATAACGTCTGGTTTCCCCCTGCCCTTCCACATTCTCCACACAACGGCCACAGAGCTCCGGGTGATCCGGATGGGACCCCACATCACTGCGGCGATGCCAACAGCGCACACACTTGGCATGAGAAGAAGGCTCGGCAAGGATCTTCAGCCCTTCGATGTCCTCTGCCGCCTCGGCCCCCTGCGGTGCCTCGGACAGCGGCAATACCACCGCCCGCGAGGTAACCAGAACGAAACGTAGTTCGTCCCCCAGGCGCCCAAGCACCTCCCGGTAGGGGTCATCACAGTAGATTGCGACCTCGGCTTCAAGCGACGAACCAATCCCCCCCCGTTCCCGCAGCTTCTCCAGTTCCCTGGAGACCTCTTCGCGCACTTCCAACACCCTGTCCCAGAAATCCCGGTTCATGGAAGCATCTTCGGGCAAAGGCTCCAACCCTTCGTACCATTCCACCAGAAACACGGATTCGGCACGTTCTCCCGGCAGGCACTCCCAGATTTCGTCGGCGGTGAAACTGAGAATCGGCGCCAGCCACCGCACCAGAGCCTCGGCCACGTGATGCATGGCGGTCTGGGCGGAGCGCCGGGCGAGACTGTCGGCCTTGCAGGTGTACTGGCGGTCCTTGATCACATCGAGATAGAAACTGCCCATATCCACGGCACAGAAGTGATGCACTTTCTGATAGATCTGATGGAATTGATAATTTTCATAAGCGTCCACCACTTGCTGTTGCAACTGCCACGCACGATCCACCGCCCAACGGTCCAAGGGCAGCATCTGTGGATAGGCAACGCCGTCGTGGTGGGGATCGAAACCCACCATGTTGGCCAAGAGAAAACGGGAAGTGTTGCGGAGGCGCCGGTAGACATCGGAAATCCGTTTGAGGATCTCTTCCGAGACCGCCATCTCGCCACGGTAATCGGTCGCTGCCACCCACAACCTCAGGACATCGGCACCCAGGCGGTCCATCACCTGCTGCGGCGCGACCACATTGCCACGCGAC
>Ga0114931_10005901_pt1 | contig 15122 bp, 5 predicted proteins | sample 2SBtaG_FD_89579 | JGI IMG/M metagenome (GOLD analysis project Ga0114931, IMG submission 89579) | Deep subsurface microbial communities from Kolumbo volcano to uncover new lineages of life (NeLLi) - 2SBTROV14_V59a metaG | ecosystem: Environmental > Aquatic > Marine > Volcanic | place: Kolumbo...
CGACAGCCGTCGTCCATTCCAGGGCCTGGTGGCCTTCACCTATGATGAGCGCGCCTTTTTCTTTGGCCGTGAGGCGTTGATCGCCGATCTGCAACAGCGGCTGGATGAGCATCCTTTCCTGGCTGTGCTGGGGCCCTCTGGATCGGGCAAGTCTTCCCTGGTTCTGGCCGGTCTCATCCCTGCGCTGGAAGCTCGCCACCCCGATCTGGCGTGGGCCGTCATGACGCCCGGTTCGGTCCCCCTGGCTAACCTGGATCAGGCGTTGACCTCTCTTCCTGGAGATGCGCCATTGCTGGTGGTGGATCAATTCGAAGAACTGTTCACCATTAGCCCCCCGGAAGACCGGGAAGCGTTCGTCGCTCGTCTGTTGTCATTGGCCGAAACCCATCTCGTTGTCCTCACCATGCGGGCCGATTTTTGGGGGGCGTGTGCCTCGTATCCCGCGCTGCGCGACCAGATGCAGGCTCATCAAGAATTGATCGCCCCCATGGATATGGCCGAACTACGCAGCGCCACGGACCAACAGGCCGCGACCACGGGGCTGCGCTTCGAGGCCGACCTGGCCAACACCCTGCTGGATGACGTCCAGGGCGAACCGGGCGCAATGCCCCTCCTGCAACATGCGTTGCTGGAACTGTGGAAACGCCGGCACGGACGCTGGCTCAAGGCCGAGGAGTATCGAGAGCTAGGTGGTGTGCGCGAGGCTATCGCCCGCACCGCAGATGACGTTTACGAGCAGGCGGCTTCTGAGGAGCAGGCGGTCATTCATCGTCTTTTCCTGCGGTTGGTCCGCCTGGACACGGACGTCGCCAATGGCGATCCGCCCAGAGACACGAGCCAGCGGGTGGCCGTGGATGAACTGGTGACGGTCCAGACAGACCTGGCCACCCTGATCCCTGTGGTCGACAAGCTGGCCAGCGCCCGATTGTTGGTGACCAGCGTCAATGTTATCGATGGATGCCAGGAAGTGGAGATCGCCCATGATGCGTTGATCCAACACTGGGGGCGCTTGGATGCGTGGCTGGCCGATGATCGCGCCGGTTTGCTGATCCGCCAGCAGTTGAATCTGGCGGCCCGGACATGGCGGGAGCGAGGACGGGATTCGGCGCTCCTCTACCGGGGGAGCCTGTTGACTGAGGCTAACCGGTGGGCCAGGGAGCGCCCGGATCAGATCAATTTGTTGGAACGGGAATTTCTGGAGCAAAGTGTGCGTCATCAGCGGCGCCAGAAAATGCGCTGGGTCGGGCTGGCCACGCCTGTGCCCCTGTTTGTGCTGGCAATGCTCACACTAGGGTTCTTACATATCCCCATTTTGCCATCTGAGGACACAGGGTGGGATCCTGTTCCCACATGGCGAGAGGTCGCGGGAGAGACAGGCCTATACGCGCCAGTAGTGGCCGTCGATGCAGAGGATGTATCTGTCATCTACGCCGCCGACCGTTCCAAGGGCGGGTTCTATCGTAGTGATAATGGCGGGGAGTCCTGGTCCAACATTGCCGGCGATGGCTTGACAGAGAGTGTAGTGCGCGGCATCGCTTTGACGCCGACTGGCAAGTCGCTCTATATCGCCACGTCGACCGGGGTCTACGCCAGCCAGGATCGCGGGCAAACGTGGACGGCCATGACGCCCCAGCCACCCTTTGATAACGACGCCCGACCGCTGGGGGCTATCGCCGTCTCCCCGAATGATGACGGCTGGCTTTGGGTGGGCGTCTGGCATGATGGCGTCTGGTCGTTTGATCCAGACAAGCAACGTTGGCGACGGGTGGCGGCGCTTGTACAGTTGGATGAAAGTCAGTTGATTCGTTCATTGGCTGCTGCGTCTCAGGACATCCTCTATGCCGTGACGGATAAAGGACTCTTCGCGAGCGAAAATGGGGATACATGGATCGAGATAGATGCGCCCGGATACCTGGCTGGCGCCTCGTTACTCTCCGTGGCATTGGATTCGCAAGACGAAGATGGTTCTCTGTTCGTGGGCGCTCGCGGGAGCGGCGCCTGGAAAGTTCAAAATGATGCTTGGACGCCTCTGAGCCGGGTTGGGGACCTAACCTCTTTCGCCTTTTCTATCAATGCCATGGGGGACGACCTTTATCTGGGAAGTTCGAATCAAGGGCTTTTCCATCGCCGCACCATCCGTTGGTGGGAAAAGGAGTGGTGGATGGTCCGGCTCGGCAGATCTCTGACTTCGGATACCCCCTCATCGGCGGAAGCGCATGTGGTTGAGGGCATGGCATGGGCGCCGCCCGGCGAATTCGAGATGGGGACAGTGGAGGAGGCGCGTCTGGTTTATCTTCCCGGTTTCTATGTCGATCGTTTCGAAGTGACTCTGTCCGCCTACTGTCAACGTTATCCTACTCATCGATTATGTAACTCGCTGACGGAGGGGCAAGGCTCATTGCCCGTGGCTAATATTACGCAAGCGCGCGCCGAACGCTATTGCCAGTCACTGGATAAGACGCTACCTACAGGCATGGAATGGGAGAAGGCGGCGCGTGGACTGGATGGTCGTGAATTTCCGTGGGGAGATCGGCGTCCTGATTCGGAGTTGGCGAATATTTATCTGGGGGCGATCCAGTATTATGGTGGCCCGCCTCGTCCGGTCGATGACGTATTCAAGAGGACGGTGGGGAGTTATTCGGGGGGTGAGTCTCCTTATGGCGCAAAGGATATGGTTGGTAATGTCTGGGAGATGGTCGCCGAACCCCATGAGCGGAAAGAATTGGTGATCCGAGGCGGCGCTTTCAATGTCAGGTCCCATTTTGCGGTTATCACCAATCAAGGCGTGTTTCCACGCCCCTTTGACGATACGATAGGATTTCGTTGCGTGCGTCAAGGCGAATAAACAGCTTGCAAGCGATTCAAATTTTTGTTTGATTTACTTTCAGGAGGAATATCATGAATGGCATCGAACGTAAGAATTTTTTGGCTGATATTGATAGGTGGCGAAAGATGTACGAGAAGCGAGTGGCCAAGGATCCCGTCGGCTGCCGGGCGCTGTATAAGCTCCTGGACGATTTTTGGATATTCTGTAATGAGTATGTTGACTACACCGAAGAGAACCTGATGAAACTGGCGGAAGTCACCAACACAACGGAAGTCTACGTCCGTCACCACGTGGACAACATTCTCCTGAACGAGTGGGACCTGCTCGTGCGTATCATGGAGCAACGAGAGTTGCAGCGATATTGGACGTTTCTGCGCACGGCGAATGAACGTTCATTGGACTATCTGCCCGACGCCGCACCGCCAATGGTCAGTTATCTGGGACGGATCAGTGTCATCCGCCAGCATGTCTACTCCAGTGTTTCCATCGCCGGCATCCCGCGAGATCAATATCCTGTCGGTGACGGTATGGCCATTCCTCATGAGGCCGGCCATCATATCTGGCATTTGACATCCGCCGACAATGGCTTTGAAAAAACGTTTGTCAAGGCGGTGAGATCTGTGACTAGAGAGCTTTCTGCTAGCGAACAGATAAACGTTATGTTGGTAAGCTGGCGGGAGGAGATATACGCTGACGTTTATGGGGCTTATGTCGCCGGGGCGGACTACGCCTTCTCGCTGATTGACATGCTGAAGCGGCGCATCGGCAATGAAGACGACCTTTTCACCGATGACGGTCAGCATGCCTTCGCTTATTTGCGCCCTTTGATCCGGGCCAAGGTGTTGGCGTCTAGAGGCCTGGAAGATGAAGCCGTGCGAGTGCGCACCCGGTGGGCGGCGTTTGTCAAAGAAGTGTCAGTAGATATCAAGTCAGAAAGCATGCTGAAGCCCAAAGACGATTCTGGTGGCGCGAAACTGCCCCTCGCCGAGTTGCAGCAGGCGCTGGATCGGATTATCGATGAGACGATTCTGCCTCAGATCGATGCTGTTTTCAATCGGACTGATTTCCCTGTAGAAGCCTTCACCTTCGGCGCCTATCGGCTACGTATCGAGGAGCGGTTGAATGCCGAGGGTGAACAGACACTGGCGAAGATCCTGGCAGCGCTCTCCCGTTCATCAGGAGCAAATCCTCAGTTTGATCCAGGCACAGGCGGATCGCTTCCACCCTATCCCGTGATCTATCAAGTTAATGGGACTGTATGAACAATCGAGGAGTGACTGTGGTCAAACGGTGAGCCGATGAAGGGAGGAGTTATGGGTGTTGCAAGTGAATCCATTTCGCTGGGCCAGCCCCTCGAAGATGATGATTCGCGTACGGACGCGTCTAACGACGTTCTTGAGGAGGCTGAATACGACGGGCTAGACAATCTTGTCTGGAAGCGTAGGCGTCTTCATGCTCAATATGACCAGATGCAGGGACGGCGAGATTGGGCAATAGCCGTTGGCGGACCGATCTTCCTGTTTTTGCTCGTCACTGAAGTGATTTACCTGGCCAATTTGTATTATCGGCAAGAGGGTCGCGGTGAGTTCTTGCGCAATCTGTTCAGTGGCGGACTGTGGTCTGACGGCAACGTGAAAGCTACAGAAATTGTCACGACTTCTGCTTTCTTGACGCACAGTATCGTTTGGGTGTTTTTGACTTTAGCTGTGGTTGGATTCATTTACCACTTTGGAGTTCAGCGTCGGGTTCAATCTGTTGAGCGTGAAGTAGCGGAAGTTGATAACGAATTTCGCCGAAACAAAATTCGTTCGGAAAAAGGATGGCGTCAGGTATTGACGGACGAGTTGCATCAATTTATGTTTGTAACCGCCACCATATTCCAGGACGATGAAGTTCGGGCGAAGCAGGCCAAGGCGTGGACGGCTGACGCCAATAAAATTTTGGCCGGAGAAAAGAAGGGAAGCCTAATCGACGTCGAATTCCGCATCAACTCGATCAAGAATCTCGTGTCCCTAGAAGAACGGGAGCAGGCAGACCAATTGCGTTGGCGCAACTTCACTATTGCTATCATGGGCATCTACATCGGCTTGGCGATCTATCTTTCCTTTTTGCCGGATGCGCGCCATCTGCTCGATGACAAATCGGACGTCTTGGTTAACATATTTGGCGTGCCGCTGCGGATCCTTTTTTGGGCGGGCATGGGAAGTCTGGCTGCCATTCTGTACCGGTTTTATACGACAAACGGTCTGGTCCGTTTTGACGTCGAACTGCGGTGGCTGATCGCCAGGCCGCTGATTGGCATCATCATGGGGGCGATGGCGTATCTGGCCCTGGAAGCCGGATTGCTCCTGATGAGCGGCGAGCAGCCAGCCGTCAAGCCCGAAGTCGCCTTGATCGGCGCCTTCATCGCCGGATTTAGTGATAAATTCTATCTCGGCGTCATCGATCTGCTGGTGCGCAATGTCGGCGGGAACCATTTAGAAGAGGATGAAACATTACATAATGACCAATAACCAACACCTCACCTTCAACGGCATCGACGGCGCGACCGGCGCTTACGCGCTGCCGCCCATGACCGGCGATGAACTATCCGCGTTCATCACCGGTGCAGGCAAGCCGGAGAACCTGGCCGAACTGCGCTTCCGCCACCAGCGGGCCAGCCAGGCCCACTTGGGCGTCAAGGAGGGCGTGGACCCCAAGGAGCTGGGCCAGGCCGGCTGGGGCGTCATCTTCGCCCACGGCGCGGACCCGGCCATCCAGGAGGCGCTGACGCCCTTGCTCGATCTGCGCCGCAGCCAGGCCGGTGAGCATTTTTACTGCTACGAAGGAGCCGACGCCTACCGGCCCGGCGAGTCCAAATCTAAATTCCTGGCCCGCCACGGCGTGGGCCCCGGCCCGGCGGATCCGGCCAAAGCGCCCTACTACCTGCTGATCGTGGGCGACCCGGAGACGATTCCTTATCGGTTCCAGTCCCAGCTTGACGTCCAGTACGCGGTGGGGCGCATCCACTTCGAGACGCCCGAGGAATACGCCAACTACGCCCGCAGCGTGGTCCGGGCCGAGACGGGCGAAAGCGCGCGGGCGCGGCAGGCCGCGTTCTTCGGTGTGGCCAATCCCGATGACCCGGCCACTCAGATGAGCGCCACCCAGCTCGTCCGGCCCCTGCATGACTTCATCCAGCAGGACCAGCCGGACTGGACGCTCTCCGCCCACCTGGGCGATGGGACCGCCAAAGCTCAACTGGCCCGGCTGCTGGGCGGCGCGGAGACGCCGGCCTTCCTCTTCACCGCCAGCCATGGTATGGCCTTTCCCATGGACGACCCCCGCCAGGGTCCCCACCAGGGCGCGCTCCTCTGCCAGGACTGGCCAGGACCGCAGGGGTGGCAGGGAGCCATTCCCCAGGGCTTCTACTTTGCCGGCGACGATCTGGCCGGGGACGCGGACCTGTCGGGGATGATCACCTTCTTTTTTGCCTGCTACGGCGCGGGCACGCCCCGGCTGGACGAGTTCGCCAAGCAGGCCTTCAAAGATCGGCAGGCCATCGCGCCCCAGCCGTTTCTGGCCCAGTTGCCGACCCAGATGCTCAACCGGCCCAAGGGCGGCGCGCTGGCCGTGGTTGGTCATGTGGAGCGGGTGTGGAGCTACTCGTTCAACTGGCCAGGCGCGGGCGCGCAGACCACGGTCTTCGAGAGCGCGATCAAGCGGCTGCTGGAGGGGCATCCGGTCGGCTCCGCGTTCGAGTTCTTCGACGAGCGCTACGCCGAGCTCGCCACCGTGCTCAGCGATGAGTTGGAGGAGATCGACTTCGGCCGGCAGTACGATCCCTACGAACTGGCTGGTCTGTGGACGGCAAACAACGACGCCCGGGGCTACGCCATCATCGGCGACCCCGCGGTGCGGCTGCCTGTAGGGTAAAGCATAGAATACGGATTAGGCGGACCATACCCATCCTTTATTTCACGACAAGCTACCATCATTCGCGGAGACATCCCCATCATGGCCGAAACTGTCAGTCTGGAAATCACCCTGCGCACGTTGAGTGCGGACAGCTATCATATCGACCTGCGCGTCGACAACCCTGCGAGCGCGGCCGATCCAAGGCGGAGTGGCCGAGAGCCGGTTCGGTTCGATCAGGATCGCTTGCTCCAACTGGAACTGGACCCGACGACCTATGGCCAGGCGCTGGGGAAGACCCTCTTCGGGGAACAGACCATTCGCGATTTCTTCAACGAGGCTCTGGCCGTGGCTCAGGCCGGGGAGACGCCCCTGCATCTGCGCCTCTCCATCGGCCCCACCGCGCTGGACCTGCACCGCCTACGCTGGGAGACCCTGCGCCTGGCCGCGGACGGTTCACCCCTGCTCACGGGCGAAAATGTGCGCTTCTCCCGCTACCTCAGCAGTCTGGACTTTCGGCCCGTACATCTGCGACCCAAGGGCGACCTGCGCGCGCTGATCGCCATCGCCAACCCTGCGGATGTGGGGGAATATCAGCTCGGGCCCGTGGACGTGACCGGCGAGCTGGTCCGCATCCAGACCGCGCTGGGCGATATGGCCCGGACGGTGCTGGCCACAGGAGAGACGACTGAGGAAGCCGACGGGCAGGCGGTAGATAAAGCGTTGGCCACGGCCCCGGTCACCCTGAACAACCTGGCCGCCAGCCTGCGCGACGGCTATGACATCCTCTATCTGGTCGCCCACGGCAAGCTGGTCAAGGGCGAGCCCTATCTGTGGCTGGAGGGTGGTGAGGACGGCGCCACGGCCCGGGTGTCGGGAAGCGACTTTGTGGAGCGGCTGCGAGAGTTAGAACAACGCCCCAGCCTGGTGGTGCTGGCCTCCTGCCAGAGTGCGGGCGACGGCAAGCAACCCACGGCCCGGGATGACGGCGCGCTGGCCGCGCTGGGACCACAGTTGGCCCAGGCCGGCATCCCCGCGGTGGTGGCCATGCAGGGCAATGTGAGCATGGAGACGGTGGCCAAATTTATGCCTGTATTCTTCACGGAGTTGCGCCGGGATGGGGCCATCGACCGGGCAATGGCCGTGGCCCGCGGCGCGCTGCGCGACCGCGCCGACTGGTGGATGCCCGTCCTCTTTACCCGCCTCAAACGCGGGCGCATCTGGTACACGCCTGGCTTTGGGGATCAAAAGCAGGGGCTGGCCCAGTGGCCGGCCTTGGTGCGCGCCATCAATCGCGGGAAGTGCACCCCCATTCTAGGGCCAGGACTGGCCGAGCCGTTGGTTGGTTCCCGGCGGGATATGGCCGCTAGTTGGGCCAGATCTTATAGCTTTCCTATGGCTCCTCATAATCTGGAAAGCCTGCCCCAGGTGGCCCAATACTTGTCCGTGCAGCAGGGGGGGTTCTTTTTGGTGGATGAGTTGGTGGAGCATGTGCGCAAAGAGTTATGGCAGCGCTTTGGTGATGCTCTTAACGGAACCAGGAAGGATGCAACCTTGGATGAACTACTGACGATGGTGGGCGATACCCTGGGGTCTGAGACCTCGCCCACCCCCTATCAGATGTTGGCCGGGCTTGATTTGCCCCTTTATATCACCACCAATCCGGGCAATCTGATGGCTGATGCGCTCAGAGCTGAAGGGAAGGATCCAGTGGTGGAGATCTGCCGCTGGAATACTTATTTGGCGGCCCAGCCATCCATCTTCGACCGAGGCAGCGGCGAGGCGGGCTATCGCCCCAGCGTTCAGCGTCCCTTGGTCTACCATCTCTTCGGGCGTCTCGGCATTTCGGAATCGCTGGTGCTGACCGAGGATGACTATTTCGATTTTCTGACCGGCGTCACCAGCAACAACGATCTGATCCCAACTGTGGTGCTTCGGGCGTTGACGGACAGCGCGCTGCTCTTTCTTGGCTTCAACATCGGCGAATGGGACTTCCGGGTTCTCTTCCGCAGCATCATGCGCCTGGAGGGGCGGAGCCGTCGCAGCCTCTACGCTCACGTGGCCGCGCAGATCGACCCGGAGGGCTGCAACTTCCTGGAACCCGAAGGAGCGCGCCGTTACCTGGAATCCTATTTCGGTAACGACGATATCAGCATCTTCTGGGGCGGCGTGGATGATTTCGCACAGGCCCTGCGGAGTCAGTTGGGGTAGAACGCGGATAAGGACGGAAAGGACGGAAAGGACGGATTGGGTGGATAACTGCCGAATTTTTCTGATTCCAAGATTTTCTGTGGTTTGCGGAGACCGCCCGGGACTGAAGCCGCTGGGCTACTGAACAACGCCCGCCGAAGCGGGCTGGCGCTGCGGACTTAACCCCTTTCAAGGGGTGTCGTTTCGTAGCCCCGTCCATTTATGGCGGGGCGGTCTCCGTAACCAGAGAACCACCCCAAAAATCCGTTTTTATCCACCCTTTCCGTCCTTATCCGCATTCCATTAAAATCGTTATCCTGAACCTTTACTCCATCACTAAACGGACGAAATTATGACCCATCCCACCAATCCTTATCCTGGCCCGCGTTCTTTTCAGCCGGGCGAGAAACTCTACGGTCGCCAGCGGGAGACCTGGGAGCTGCTCGATCTGCTGATTGCCAAGCGCATTGTGCTGCTTTACTCGCCTTCGGGCGCGGGTAAGACATCTTTGATCCAGGCCGCGCTGATCCCTGAATTGAAGAAAGAGGGCTATCGGGTGTTACCTATCATGCGCCCGGGGCTGGAGCCTGAGGCGGCGGTGCATGCGAGGAATCGCTACATCCTCAGCCTGCTCCTCTCGCTGGAAGAGGACGTGCCCAAAGAGCAACAGAAGACGCCCCTGGATGAACTGGCCCAGATGACCCTGCCAGAGTATCTGGAACGCCATTATGGTCGGGGGAAAGAGGATGAGGATGACGTTAACGCCAACGTCGGGCGTGATGACTGGTACGGTGACGTCCTCATCTTCGATCAATTTGAGGAAGTGCTGACCGTGGACCCCACCGATCGAGAGGCCAAAGCCGACTTCTTTCGCCAGGTGGGTCAGGTCCTGCGCGATCCCCACCGCTGGGCCCTCTTCTCCATGCGCGAGGAGTTTGTCGCTGGGCTGGATCCCTATCTGCGCTCCCTGCCCACCCGTTTCACAACCACCTACCGGCTGGAGTTACTGGGCGTGGACGCGGCCAGAGATGCCATGCAGAAGCCCGCCCGGACGGTAAATAGAGATTTTACCGACGCGGCCGCAAACCAGTTGGTCGATGATTTGCGCGCGGTCAAGGTCCAACAGCCCGACGGCAGCACGCAGATCACGTCTGGACTGTATGTCGAACCGGTTCAGCTTCAGGTGGTCTGCTGGCGGCTGTGGGAGAAGCCCGGCGTATTGGATGACAAGATCATTGATGTGAATGACTTGGAGGGCGTCGGTGATGTGGATCAGGCGTTGCGGGGGTACTATGCCGACAGTGTCGCCGCCATTTCCAAGGAAACCGGCGCGCACGAACGCACCATTCGCGACTGGGTGGGCCGGAAACTGATCACCGAGAATGGCATTCGCGGCCAGGTCCTGATGGAGTCAGAACGCAGCAACGGCTTGGCTAATGAGGCCATCAAAGGCCTGGAGGATGCTCACCTGGTGCGGGTTGAACCCAGGCGAGGCGCAACCTGGTTTGAACTGGCCCACGACCGTCTGGTCAGGCCGGTGAGGAAAGACAACGCAGCCTGGTTCGATGCCCATCTGAGTACGCTACAGCGCCAGGCCGTGCGCTGGCATCGACAGCATCACAACCCCGGATTACTGTTGAGGGGTGATGCGCTGAAGGAAGTGGAGCGCTGGGCTGAGGTCTATAAGGATGACCTGGAGGACCATGAAGAAGCGTTCCTGGAAGCCTGCAGGGATGCGAATGAACGTATTAAATGGGGCCGCGCTTATCGCAAATCAATTGCTGTTGTCATTATTGTTATGATCTTGGCGATTTTGGCGGGGTGGGGATGGCTGCGCAGCTCTCAGGAAACTGCAAGGGCGAATCAGGAAACTGCAAGGGCGAATTCCCTGAGGCTAGCCAACCAGGCCCGGGATTATTTGGATCAAAGAAATATAACAGGCGCTCTCCTGTTCGGTGTCGAGGCGGATAAAACCTTAGAAATTGAGGAAAATAAAACCGTGCGCCCCTTTCTCCATGATTTATCTTCCTTTCTATTGAATGTAGAATCGGATGTGACACCATCCCATCAAACGCAGGCGACGCTGCTTGCTGTCCTTGATGCGTTTTACACACCACACGGGAACGAAGAGGACAAAGCTTCACCGGCGTTGGCGTGGCGTAGCGGCTATGAACTTCTCGATGGCGACCAACTGGTGGACGGCACCGCGTTTGACGCGACCTTGGTGACAGTGCGAGATAAGCAAATTATTCTTTGGTGGGAAGATGAAAACGGGGTGATGATCAGCGAAACGCTCCCCATTTCTTCATCTGTCGCCATTAGCGTGGCTGCATTTAGCCCGACAGAGTCTCAGTTGGTCACTGACGGTATAGAGCCGCCCACATCAGGTACGGGTGTAGCGGGGCAATTGCTGGCAACCATCGATGAAAAGGGAGGGTTCGCCCTTTGGGTAGTGGGCCCTAACAAAGAGATTACAAGGTACGATGGGAGAGAACTCCCGCCAACGGAAAAGAATGAAGTAGCCACAGCACTTGCCTTTAACCCTGATGGTAAGAAACTGGCAGTGGCCATCTGTATTCCTGATGAAGAACAATCCAATCAACCCGGTGGGAGTAGCAGTTGCAGAAATGCTTTCGTCCGCATCTGGGATGTGGCCCAGGCCGATCCATTGCTGTCGAACCCCAAAGATATGTCTGTTCCACGATTCAAAATCCTAGATTTGGCGTTTGGTGGGAATATACCCATCCTGGCCTGGATCGACGAAAAGAATCGCCTATTTGTGGGCAATCCTGCAACGCGTTTGCGTGACCGTAAACGGTTAATCTCCAGTAGTGAATCCAAGAATGAGACTCTGAAACAACAAGATCGAATCATAACGTTTATCTCGGACAGCGATTGGCTGGTTTCTGGCGGTTGTCTTTGGGATGAGACGAAAGGAAAGTGCCAGGATGGTTTCGTGCGGTTGTGGAATGTCCGCGACCGCACTCCTTTTGGCCCCGTTCTCAAAGTGACTGCCAAAGAAATTCGAGATTTGGGATACATCACCGGTATCGCCGATTTGGTTACATTGGATAACACGAATCAAACTGTTCTGTGGGCAATTGGGCCATCAAGGCTTGCTGACTGGCGTACGTTAGCATGCCGTAAAGCCGAGCGTAACATGACCTATCAGGAATGGAATGCTGCTTTTTCCGACAAAGACTATCGGGATACTTGTGCTGACAATGGATATGGCCGCCATCCTTCATTCGCCTGGAAGGCGATGGAAGAAGGCAATGACAAAATCCGTCAATGTGCAGACGGTGCGACAAAGGAGGCCAAAGAAAAATATGCGGCGGCGTTGGAATTGGAGAAGGATTCAAATGATGCGTCTCTTCCCTTCGACAACGTCAACGATTGGGCCATCCATCAATTAGTCGATCAAACATGGCAACTGTTGGCGGAAGAAGATCTGGACAAAGAGAGGACCGAACTGTGCTTTCAACAGGTCGATCAACTTCTTGCAGAGCGTGAACCTGAAGAAAAAATCAATGCGGCGGCCGCTCAGAAAATTTTGGGCGAATTGGCCAACATAATGGAGACTGTCCAAGGGGATGATCCCGCGTCGGCCTGGAAAATTCTCGAGCAAATCAACTTGGAATCAGACAACGTGCAGCAGCCTGATGTAGTGATCGAAGCATTTGAGCATGCACTTGCCAGTGCGTATCAGGTGTTCTGTTTCTCGGATCAGTTGGAAGAGGAGGACAAAAAAATTGCCTGTGAAAAGCTCATAACATTATCGGGAGGGAACAGGCCTATCTCCATGGGCAAGCCAGTTGCGTCCTCAGCAGCGACGCAATCGCTATGGGTCTTTGAGGGCGAGAGGGGAGAGCCTGTTACTATCGCCTTAGATACAGTCGACAGCCGTTTCGATCCATCTCTGAGGTTGAGGGGGGAGGACGGTCGGGAACTGGCATCGGATGAGGATGGCGGCGGCGGGAATGCGCTGATCCAGGACTTCCTTATTCCGAAGAGTGGGGAGTACTTCATTCAAGTCGAACCAGGCGACAGTCCCGCTCTATATACCATGTCGTTGCGTAAAAGTGCGTTTAAATCGATCTTCATGGGAAAACCGGTCACGTCCACGACGAATATCCAATCGCTATGGGTCTTCGAAGGCGAGGCGGGCGACATCGTCACCATCGCCATGGACGCAGCCGATGCTGAATTTGATCCATACATAACGCTGAAAAGTGGGGACGGCCGTAAACTCATATCGGACGATGATAGCGGTGGCGGCTTGAATGCGCTGATCCAGGATTTCCCTTTGCCTGAGAGTGGCGACTACTTTGTTCAAACTGGACCAAGTGGTAGTGACGCGCTGTACACCATATGGCTACGCAGCAGTGCGCCTGTGTCCATCACCATTGGTGAGCCAGTCACCAACACGACAGCTATCCAATCATTGTGGGTCTTCGAAGGCGAGGCGGGCGACATCGTCACAATCGCCATGGACGCAACCGATGCTGAATTTGATCCATACATAACGCTGAAAAGTGGGGACGGCCGTGAACTCATATCGGACGATGATAGCGGTGGCGGATTGAATGCGCTAATCCAGGATTTCATCTTAACGGGGAGCGGAGAATACTTGATCAGCGCCACTGGCCTGAGTGGTTCGGGATCATACACCCTTTCGCTAAATAAGGGGAAACAACTCAAAACGATCACCATGAATAAATCTGTCGAGTCCACAACTCAGGAAGATATGCTGTGGACATTCACAGGCGCTGCCGGCGACATCGTTACGATTAGCCTCACCGGCGCTAACGAGAGCTTCGATCCCTACTTGACGTTAATGGACAGGATTGGACACGTACTGGGCGAGAATGACGACAGTGGTGAGGGATGGAATGGCTACGATGCCCGCATCCAGAATTTTGTGCTACCGACCACGGGTGACTATCTGGTCAGGGTCGGGCGTCCGGGCAGTGCCGAGCCCTATACTCTTTCCATCACCAAAGAGGTTCCACTGACCGTTTCGCCGCCTGCAAGAATCGATCTGTCCGAGGGCGTTGTCTGGGTTTTTGATGGCCAAGAGGGGCAGTTGATGCATATCGCTGTGGAAAGTGAAGACGAGGAGAGCGCTCTTTTCCAATTGACCCTGTTGGGTGCAGATGGCGGGCCTTTTGCCAAAGAAATCTATGGCATTCTTGCTCCACTATCAGAAACGGCGGCCTATACGATGGTCGTCACAGGGGGGGCGTCGGATCCCGGCATCCACTTTTTGACGCTGGAGGAGATCACTGCAACAGTCAACAGCCTCACATATACCCACCCTAGCAGCGGACAACTGGACGCGGGCGTCATCGACTACTGGTCGTTCACAGGTGATACCAGTCAAGCTGCTGCGATCAACGTGGCGGAGGGGAGTGAGCCGGTCTTCATGGAACTTTATGGACCGGACGGCGGGCTGTTGCGCACCTATGACGGAGGCGATCCGACGAGTGGAACCGCTCTCATCAGCGGCCTTCCCCTGACGGGAACCTATTACGTGACTGTTCGCGGCATCACCCCGGAAATGACAGGGGCGTACGCCCTCGCCCTTGAGCGAACGGATGTTGCACCGATCCCTCAGGCATGCGATGCAGATACGCCTGATAATCAGGTGGACTATGGCCCGATCTCTGTGGGCAGCCGTGTGATCCTGGGTCGGCATCGTCCGGTTGACGGCTCGGCCAACTGGGCTGAATCAATGGCGCAGTATGTAGACCGAGAGGCTGTGGTTACGAGCCTGAACGGTTCAGATAACACCGGCTGTCCAATGGTGAGCGTTGACATCGATAATGGGGAATGGTTCTGGCGTATCCGCGATATGATCTTCATTCAGTAGCCCTGTGAAAGTTAACGTAACTAATTCGGCAATGTCACATTAGCTCGCTGAGAGGGGATGTGACAAAAAAACGGCCTACTATTCGAGCCGTCAGGTCGGATATTTACAAGGTCAATCAGGCCTGGTTAAGGACCAGAATGGCTAAGCATCCGTGATTTACGAGAGCGAGTCCGGTTATCAAGATGTTTGACGACAAGTACAGCGGCCTCAAGGGGAGATAATTGAGGCAAAGGAAGTGCAGCGCGCAAGAGTGAACGAACATTAGCCACAGAAAGGGCGGGTAGAATCGTTACTTCATAATGGCGGAGGAGATCAGGATCTGCTTCACATTGTTCGGCC
>Ga0114931_10005902_pt1 | contig 15122 bp, 10 predicted proteins | sample 2SBtaG_FD_89579 | JGI IMG/M metagenome (GOLD analysis project Ga0114931, IMG submission 89579) | Deep subsurface microbial communities from Kolumbo volcano to uncover new lineages of life (NeLLi) - 2SBTROV14_V59a metaG | ecosystem: Environmental > Aquatic > Marine > Volcanic | place: Kolumbo...
CCTCCAGGTCGATGCTGTCGGTGCCCACCCCATACTTGACAATGCCCCGCAGCCGGGCAGCTGCGGCGATCACTTCGGCACTGATCGGCGCGTAACATGTGTAGATCAGATCCGCCTTGGGGGCCAGGTGGACAATCGTCTCCGGCCGATCGTCCTGGGCGGTGACGATGCGGAGGGATCGGGCCAGCGACGCCGGCCAGCTAGCGCCCATGTCGAGCTCGGCGTCGGTCCGCAATACGGTAGGTAGGGGCATAATTTACGTGTCCTAGGGTGGATGCATTCCCGTTTTGCAGGGTGGCGAGTGGGTGAACTTAAGACGCCGGGGCCACATAGGACTGAGTGGCAATTTGGAAGTACTGAATTTCACTGGTGCACACGTCAATCTGAGGGAGCTTCAGCAACCCAAGAATCTACAGTGCACACGTCATTCTGAGGGAGCTTCAGCAACCCAAGAATCTACAGTGCACACGTCATTCTGAGGGAGCTTCAGCGACCGAAGAATCTACTTTGGCTACCAGAGATCCTTCAGTCGTTGAAACTCCTTCAGGATGACACGTCCTTGTTCGAGGCCATTTTCATATTGTTTGCAAGAAGGCATCTTTTAAAACGGATAGTCATTGATCGGTCAATCCTTAAGCCGTCTGTTTGAGGCAAACAATCGCAAGTGGATGAAGTGTTTTGGGTTAAGAGTGCCGTCAAATGCCTCCATGGGGTTGTACAAGATAGAAACCGCTACTAAACGCTGATGAACGCAAGAGATTGATCCGCTCCGAGATCCTCTAGCAGGAGTGTTTCTTATCGGTCTGCTCAAGTCCTGCTGCGTTAAGAATGGTGAAGATTGGACCCAGCCCTACCAGCGGCGCCCACGGCGCCCAAATAGCATACCGGTCAGGGCCAAGGTCAGGGCCAGGCTGCCCGGTTCCGGAACGGCTAGTGCGGCCAGGACTGCCGCCCCCATGGCCGGATCGAACCGGTTGAGGAAAACCCAATCGTCCAGGTCGGTGGTACCGTCAAAATTGAAGTCGGCCGGATTGGGGTTCTCTATCGTGTTGGGCTGCAGCCATAAAGAAATGAAAGCCACCACATCGTCATTTTCGAACGTGCCGGTGCCATCGCCCTGAACCTGGCCGTCGCCGTTGATGTCCGGATCGCCAATGAGCTGGCCGGCGGCCCGGGAAACGCCGTAATAATAATCGGGAATGGCAACCCCGAAATGGTCGAGGATGGTGGGCGCGGTGTCGGCCTGGGAAACCGCCTGCGGGAAGCTCAGGAGATTCCCCTGGTTGAGGTTCTTGCTGGCGACGATCAGCGGGATGATCCGCTCCAGGTCGGATTGACCTCCATGGCCGCCACTGGCCCGGTGGCCGTGGTCGGCGGTCACCACGATTTGCCAATCTTCGTTGGCAAAGTCCGGCCGGCCCGCAATGGCGGTGAGCGCCTGGCCGACAAAACTGTCGGCCGTCTCGATGGCCTGCCTATAGCACTCGCCGGAGCTACCGCATTGATGCCCGGCCGCATCGACCAGGTCAACCGAGATAAAGACCGCATCGGGATCGAACCTACGCGTATCGCCAATCCCGGCGACTGCCGCGTTCACGGCATTCACGTCGTTGCCATAGGCGAGGTGAAAGTCGACGTCGTTGGTCGGATCGCCGTCGTTGTCGGCTGAACTGATGATGTAGTTTTCAATCGGTCCCCAATTAACGTAGCTGGCTGTCCTAAGGGTGGGAATCGCTTCTTTGAGCGTCGCCAGATAGGGCGGATTGTTGGCAAAGTCGCCATTGGCGAAGCTGGTGCCATTGTCGGTCACTCCATGCCGATCGGTCCAGACCCCAGTGAGCATGGTACTCCAGCCAGGCCCACTAACAGTTGGCTGCTCGGTTGGGGTGCCCAGCACGCCGCCGGCAAATGCCTGGTCGGAATAGGCCCCGTTGTAGGCCGCCTGCCAGGTACCATCGATCAAGCTATCCATGAAAGTAAAACTTGGCAAATCAGGCTACAGTGAATATGCGCTATTGTCCCATGTCCTGGTTTTACCACGGTCCGGCCTCAGCCAGCGCCGGCCCGACAGGGCCAATGAGATTGCCAAACAGGCAAGGGCGGCCAATGTGCCCGGCTCGGGCACGGTTTGCAGGGCGGCAAACGCGCCGGCACCTTGGGCCTGGTCGTAGGCATCGCGAAAGAGAGCGAAATCCGCCAGGCTGTGCTGGCCGTTAAGATCCATATCCCCCAGCAGAAGGGCTTCCTGGGGAGTGAGACCAGTAAGATCCACTGCCGCATTAGCCTGAAAAGCAAGCCAATCCTGGAGATTGATTTCGCCATCCTCGTTCAAGTCGCCCGGTGCGATCGGCACCGGATCGCCCGGCTGGACAAACTGACCGGCAACCATGATGGCTTCGCCCGGTTTGTTGAGATCGATCAGGATCTCGAAGGAATTGTTGGTCTCGTCGGTTTCATGAAGGCGGTCCGTGGGGTCGACTGTCTGCCGCAGCCAATAATTGGGCCCGGCAGGAACCCCGGCAATATCAATATATTGGGCCGAAGAGCCCGATGTGTACATATCGGCATAGCCGACGCTGATCCGCTGCTGTATCGACCTGTCGGGACTCGCGTAGTTGGGTGGATTGGCAAACCCAGGCAGCGGACCCCGGCCCGCGGATAGCCGCCAACTCGCTTTTGTATTGCTAGCCACTTCATTCCCCACGGTCAACAAACCATTCACGACCGGCGCTTCAAGGAGCGAAAACTTGGCGAAATTCTCGAACCAGATGAGATTGGAATCGGTGGAAAAACCAGACGGATTGTTGGGGTCGGGAATCGGGTTCCCAGGAGAACCAGGGATCGGCGCCGTGCCGATGGGGATGTCATCGTATTCGGCGCCAAAGTCGTTGTTGATGTAGACCCGCTGTAGTAATTGATAGCGGCCGGAGCCGTCATTCAAGTCGGGTCCACGACGAATCTCGAACAGCCCATCGCCCTGGTTGGCAAACATGGTGCTGAATCGCAGAGTCGATCCACTGAGGCTCCAATTTTGTAGAGTTATCATATTCGATGGCGCGTCCTCCTTCACAAAGGGGAACATGTCCGGGTAAAGATAATTTCCCGGCACCCCGGCGCTCACGGTTCCAGTAAAAAGACCCATATTCATTATTGGAACCACACCCGCCAACAAGACTAGCGGGGCACAAAAGATCAATCTCAATGATCTGAACATACATACGGGCATTCTATATCTCCAAGTAGACACAGCGAACTATCCATCTCATCCGTAAAAGGGCCATTCCGCCAGTAACAGGGGCCGCCAGTAACAGGGCCGCCAGTAACAGGGCCGCCAGTAACAGGGCCGCCAGCAAAAGGGCTCGTAAAATCAGCCCTATAGTCTAGAAACTAGTCTAGAAAGGGTGCGTCAAGAATGGATAGGGTCAAAAAGTCAGAGGCCGTTTAGATTGTTATAATCTATCCCACCAGCCATAGCAAACAGATTGTCAGGAGCTCCCTTGAGCCGTTCCTAGGGTTGATGTGCCTGGATTTCAGCTGCCCGCCCACGGTCGCTGGCGGCTTGCCCCGGTTGACCCCGCCGCTGGGAAACCAGGGCCAGGCCGGCATTCGCGCCAGCATCGTTCGGCTGCAGCGCAAGCGCCTGCCGAAAAGTCTTTTCGGCCTCGTCCAGCGCACCCAGCTTGACCAGCAGCAAACCGACATTGCAGTACGCCAGCGGGTTGCCGGGCAACAACGCCAGCGACTTGCGATAATGGGCCAGGGCCTCCTCCGCTCGATTGAGACGGACCAGAATGGCAGCCAGATTGTTATGCGCCGCGGCCGAATCGGGACGCAGCCGTACGCTGGTATTAAAACTTGATTCAGCAACATGCAAACGACCGGCGGCAGCCTGCATCGCTCCCAACGCCAGATGGGCTTCGGCATCCCGGGGATTGGCGCGGACCGCCAATTCGAACTGCCGTATGGCAGTCGCCCGGTCCCGGCTGCGAGCCGCGATGTCGCCTAGTGAAAAATGGGCGGCGGCCTGCAGAATCCGATCTCGTTGGGTCTTGGCAACAGATTTGGGGGCTGAATCCGCCTCAGTGAGCAATAACTGAAACTGCCGCCTGGCCAAATTCAAGCGACCTTCCTGCAACCACAACCGGCCCAGTTGCAGCCGGCTTTGCTGGTCGTCCGGATTTTGCGCCAGTAGCGCAAGCAGCTGAATACGAGCTTTGCTTAATAAGCCTTCCCGCTGGTAAATCGCGGCCAACTGGCGTCTTAGCCCAGGCGGCCGAAACAGGCCCCACCGGTAGGCCTGCTCCAGGTGAAAGCGGGCCGTCGTCATGGCCTGGGAAGCTGTTGTATCGAGAGCCGCGTTCGCTCCGGGGTTGCCGGAGGCCCCGCGCGAATGCCTGCCAGGCTCCATGAGGAGCGGCTGCGTTTCAGCCAATGCCTGCGTGCCGACGAAGGTATGATAGCGAATAAAACTGCTATGCAACACAAACAGGCCTAACCCACCAGCCAGGAAGGCAAACCCCCATCCCTTGGCGGTCCAGCAGCCCGCCACCTTGAGCTGGAAGTTGCCAAGTTGAACTCGCTGCTGGCGCACCAGGCGTCCGGAAAGTATGGCAAAGTAGGCCAATATGGCCGTGATGGCAAGCGCCAGCAGCAGCGAGATAGCATCGTAAAGGCCGCGGATCACCGGCAGCGTGGCCATGAAGACCACGGCCATCAGCAGGTCTTCGCCGAGCGAAAAATCGTACTGTTTTTGAAGCCGGCGCGGCCCGCGCCAGGATCTTAACAAGGCCGGTTTCGTGAGGCCAAATCTCAGCGCATCGGTCGGACAGACACTGATGCAGTCCAGATCTTTCATGCAGTTGGAATTCATCACGGTGCCGAATTGCCGCACTTCTTCGATGACTCGAATGCTGGATTTGCAGGACGTCACGCACAGATTGCATTGCGAACATTCCCCCGGACCGGCAATGATTCGCAGTGGGGCCAGCCGCTCCGCTGCCGCGAAGATGGCCCCATAAGGGCACGCATAACTGCAAAAGCTGCGCGAACCGAGAAAATAGACAATCGCAAACCCGCATATTGCAAATGTAAACAGGGTCATCCCCAGGCCTGGAAAACTGCGCAGCAAGTCGGTAGTCGTAAACGAAGTCCAGCCATCCGGATCGGATACCACATGCAGCGCGGGCAATGGCTGACCGCGCAGCAGGCGTTGCAGTTGCGGCCAGACAAACAGGTAGACGACTACCAGGGGAGGCACCCACAACAGGGTCCTCGAACGAATCGGCCTGGTGCGAAGCCCAAGCTTTTTGAGCAGCCAGGCACTCACATCCTGCAGGGCCAGGATGTGGCATCCCCAGGAGCAAAAAAAACGGCCCGCCACGCTAGTCGCCAAGACTAACCCGGCCATGAAAAGAAAGCCGACCGTAATGATCCCCAAGTGCAGCGTGTCGAACATTTCACTGGGCTCGACCGGGGCCAACGTCCGGCCGGAAATTTTCCAATGGACGAAATGCAGACCGATCAGCACGTGGACGCCAATCAGGCTTGCCGCCCGCCAGCGGGTCATACGCGAACGAGGTTGAATTGGGGGCATGAGCTATCGTCCCTAGGAAGCACGAACCGGTTGCAGGCTCTCCTCGGCCGGGGTTGCAATGCCCATTTCCTGCATGACCACGCCAATCGCCTGTAACAACGCCTCCACATCGTCGGGATAAATACGGCCGATATTACCAATTCGAAAACAGTCGGCGTCGGTGACTTTTCCCGGATAAATGACATACCCCTTGTCACTCAAGCGGCGGTAAAAAAGGTCAAACTCAAAGTGTTCGTCCCGCGGGTAACGGAATGCGGTAATAATGGGGCCCCGAACTTCGTCCGGTACATACTCGACAAACCCGAGCGCCCCCATGCCTTGGACCAGCGTTTTGTAGTTGGCCTGGTAACGTTTGCCGCGTCCTTCGACCCCTCCCTCCCGTTCCAGCTCGGTGAGCGCCTGATCGAATGCGAGGATCGCGTGCGTCGGTGGGGTAAACCGGAACTGGCCGTTTCGCTCCAGCCCCTGCAATTGAGCCAATAAATCGAGGCTAACCGTTCGGGCCCAGCCCGAGGTCGATTCGAGCGCCTCTCGGCGACACAGGGCATAGCCAAAACCGGGCACCCCTTCAACACACTTGTTGGCTGAGGAAACAAGGTAATCGATACGGCAGGCCTGAAAATCAAACGGCACCGCGCCAAAAGCACTCATGGAATCGACAAAGTACCGCTTGCCATGGCGGTGGACCAACGCGCCAATCTCCCGGACCGGATTGAGGATGCCCGAAGTCGTTTCGCAATGCACGATGGCCGCCATCTCGATGGACTCATTTTCAGTCAACGCGCGCTCGACCTCCGCAATCGAGGGGACTTCGTTTTCCAACGAACGCACCACGACGGTGCCAATCCCGTGCCGCGCGCAGATCTTCACAATGCGCTCGCCATAGGCACCGTTGACAATTGCCAGTAATTTGCCCTCCGGTGAAATGGTCGAAGTGAGCACCGACTCGACAGAAAACGTACCGCTGCCCTGCATCAGGACGCATTCGTACCCCTGGGATTGGGCCAGACCGGCTGCCGCAAGCAGCTTGTCGCGCACGCGCTGGACCGTCTCGATAAACTGCGTGTCGCGTGACCCCAAATCACGCAGCATGGCCTGCTTGACGGTCCGGCTGGTTGTCAACGGCCCCGGCGTGAATAGCGTTTTATCATGCGCATCCGAATTCGATATTCCCACGGCAAGTTCTCCACGATTGAGTTTGGCAAGACCCACAGAGTGGCAAGATACCCGCAGCCCGTGACTGCCTAGCCACCAGCAGCCACCATACCATACCCAGTACCCAGTTGACCATGTTTGAGCAGACATTACCATCGGTAGAGAAACGACTTCGCCCCCATCGAGGGATGGATACCGGGCGATTGACTAAAATTCCTCCAGGAGACCGACACTCATGTTTTCATTTCTCTCACGTTTCTTGTGCCCCTCACTGGGCTCCCTGGCATTGCTCGTCCCAGTCGAATTATACTCGGCGGAGGTGACGGTCCAACCACTCCCGCGGGCCCACGCCCACAATGATTACCATCATGGGCATCCTTTGCTGGATGCCTTGGAGCATGGGTTTTGCAGTGTGGAAGCGGACATCTTTCTAGTGGATGGCCAATTGCTCGTGGGGCACGCCCGAAGGGAATTGAGCCCCGAGAAGACGCTCGAAAAGCTCTACCTGGCTCCGCTGGCCAAACGGGTCGCGCAAAACGGTGGAGGCGTCTATGCGGCAGGGATACCCTTCACCCTGTTGATTGACATTAAGACCGCGGCGGAACCCACCTACCAGGCACTCGAAATACGGCTGCAGCGTTATTCGTCCATGCTGACACGATTTACCTCCACGGGTATCCAACAAGGCGCCGTGACGGTCATCGTATCGGGAAATCGGCCCACGGCCACCATGGCGTCCCAGGCACGGCGTTGGGCTGCGGTGGATGGCCGCCTGTCGGATCTGGGCGGTTCGACCCCCGTCTCCCTGATGCCCTTGATCAGTGATCGCTGGTCATCCTATTTCCAGTGGGACGGTCATGGGAAATTTCCTCCCGGCGAAAAGAAACAACTACAAGTATACGTTCAACAGGCGCACGCGGCGGGCCGACGTATACGCTTCTGGGCCACACCGGACAACCGGGCCATGTGGCAAGCCCTGGCTGAGGCCAAAGTCGACTTGATCAATACGGACGATCTCCAAGGACTCCAGAATTTTTTACAGACACCGTAGTGCCAAGCATGGCCGACGAAGCCGCCCCGGACAATCTGTTCCATTCTACAATAAACGGATGATACGACAGTTATTGATGCGCCAGTCCTTATTGCCCTGAGCCCTCGTGGGGCCTGCCCCCTTCTCACGAGCGATGATCCCACGGGCGAGTGAATGGTTACGAAAATTGTTGACCCGGGGACATCGTCGAGTTACTCTCTAGGAGACCATTCAGCGAGCGGTCCCATGCGGGAAGCAACGCGCAGAAAGTCTCGGATGTCCATCTCCTCTTTCAATCGCTCAACACGATCTAAGCGCGTGATCCAACTGGCTTCGTTGCTGGGTATCGGAGGCGCAGTGGTCGTATGCACCACGCTGCGGTGGCAGGCATTCCAGGCGAAGACGATCGCCCGGCAACGCAATTTTCAGCTGCTAGCGCCGAACTTGCCGCATCTTGAGCGGCGTGACGAGTACGTCTCGTCGAATCGTTGCCGGGCCTGCCATCCAGCCGAATACGCCAGTTGGCACCGCACCTACCATCGCACCATGACTCAGGTTGCATTGCCTGAAAACGTGGCCGGCGCATTCGACGGCAGCACGATTTTGTCCGATGGTCTCAAGTACCGTGTTTTCCGCAAGGGCGACCAATTCTGGGCCGAAATGCCGGATCCTGAAATCATGATGTACGTGGTCCAAGGCCAGAAAATGGGGCTGTCGAAAAAAATTGGCCCGATGACCTACCTGGTTAAAAAGGGCAAAAACAAGAAGATTGAAAAACTGGATTTGCGCGATATCCCCTTAAAGCAGCGGCAAGTCGTCATGACCACCGGCTCGCACCATTACCAGACCTATTGGGTGGATGGGGCGGACAAATTTGGCCGTTTGCAGCAGACCTTGCCCCTGGTTTATCTGTTGAACGACCACCGCTGGATCCCTCGGGAAGCAGCCTTCATGCGCCAAACCAAAAGCGACCATTTCATTACCCAGTGGAACAACCACTGCATCAAATGCCACAGCACCGGTGGCGTGCCGGGCCTGAAAGCCGAAACCAACCAGTTTGATACCCGGGTCGGCGAATTGGGCATTGCCTGCGAAGCTTGCCATGGGCCCGGAGGCAAGCACATTCAAGCAAACCACAATCCACTGCGGCGTTTTGATCTCTATCTCAGCGGCAAGCCGGACCCCACCATCGTCAACCCTGCCCGGCTTGACCACGAAGCATCAAGCCAGGTGTGTGGACAATGCCACGGCGTGTTCGCCCAACGGGAAAAATATGGGATGAAGTATGCTTTTGAAGGCATCCTTTATCGTCCGGGCGACAATCTCATGAAAACACGCTACTACATCCAGCACCCAGCAAACGACCCAAATCCAGAACGGGTACAAGAACTCCGTCAGAATCCAGAGTTCTTTCGAGAGCGCTGGTGGGAAGATGGCACCATACTCGCGGGCGGACGGGAATTTACCGCGTTATCCGTTTCCGGATGTTATAAGCGAGGCGACATTTCCTGCCTTTCGTGCCATTCCATGCATGGCAGCCCGCCCGAGGACCAGTTGAAGCCGCATAGGAACACGGCTGCCGCCTGCACCCAATGCCATGACCGTCCGAAGTACACCACCGACGTTCAAAGTCACACATTTCATCTTCCCAGTTCGACCGGCAGCAATTGCCAGAATTGCCACATGCCGCGCACTGCGTATGCCTTGTTCGGCGCGATCCGCAACCATCAGATTAGCGCCCCGAACCTGACGAGCAGCGTTCACGATGGCGTCCCCAATGCCTGCAACCTGTGCCATTTGGATAAGACGCTCGAATGGACCCAGGAGCACCTGGCCAACTGGTATGGGCAAGAAAAATTACCACTGGACGAAACCCAGCGAACCACTTCCGCCGCCCTGCTCTGGCTGCTCCGTGGCGATGCGGCCCAACGCGTGATCAGCGCCTGGCATTTCGGCTGGCAGCCGGCCCTGCAGGCATCCGGCACGAATTGGCCGGCCCCCCTGCTCGCACACCTGTTGGCGGACCCGTATGGTGTGGTACGCTACGTGGCCGAACACAGTTTGCGAAAACTCCCTGGCTTTGCCGACTTTCACTATGATTTTCTGGCCTCCCAGGACGAGTTGCAGCGGCAGGTGCGACGCGCCACCAACCACTGGCGGCAACACCGTCCCCAGCCGACTGACCGCACAGGCGAGCATGTCTGCATCGACGAGCATGGCAAGGTCTTGGAAACCAAAGTCGAGCGATTGCTCCGGCAGCGGAACAACCGTCCGGTAACGATCCAGGAGTGACTGGCGGCGACCTGAGGCGCATACGACAAGGAGCCCGATGGCAGCAAAAAATCAAACCATAAAGACCGAGAACGATTCCACCCTTCCGATTGGGGACTCGCAAATCGCCGCCTTGGAACGGCGCCACTTGCTCCTTGGCTGGTTTGCACTGCTACTGTTCCTGACGCTGGGGATCGGGCTGGAAATGATGCACGGTTTTAAGCTGGGGTTCTACCTCGACGTGCAAAATTCCTCCCGCCGGCTGATGTGGACCCTGGCGCATGCTCATGGGACACTCTTCGCCTTGATTCACATTGCCTTTGCCTGTTCCCTCGGCTTGCTGCCCGTCCGTTCCGCCAGCGCATTGGGCCTGGTATCGAAATGCCTGACCGGTGCCCTGGTGGTGATGCCACTGGGGTTTTTTTTCGGCGGCCTCTGGATGTTTGGGGGCGACCCCGGACTGGGAGTTTTGCTGGTACCTGCCGGTGCCCTGTTATTACTCAGTGGCGTTGGAATATTTTCCGCCACGCTGCTCGGCAACCTGAAACAGGGCGCTAAGGAGCAGACAGCAGGCACCCGAAAGGCGCAGGCAAAACCGAGTAGCAAGCCGCCACGCAAGAAGCGGAGAAAATAGAACCCCAGTCGTTCCAAGAATGGCCGATAAAGCCGGCCCGCACCGTGAACCAGTGTTAAAAACCTTGGTCACCGGGCTAGCGCTGAACGTTCATTGGAAGGTGCGGAACCCATCCCAGTAGGGGCGGCCGCGAATCACGGCCAGCCCTGCCAGGGCCAAGCTAAAAAGGACCCAGGCAGCCGGTTCTGGCACCGCCGTGGCCCGATTGCTGGCACTGCGATCGAGCTGCCGTTGCCAGATCAGGAAATCGCTGCCGCCGACGAACCCATCGTCATTGGCATCGCCGTCCGTTTTAGCGGCCGCGCCATCGAATTGGCCAAACCCAGCCTGCCAGGTCGACAGATCCGTGCCGTCCACCACGCCATCTTCGTTGAAATCCGCGTCCTGGTAGATCGTCGCGTACTCCACCACGCCTTGGGTGATCGATCCGTCGGGTTGCGAAAATTCAAACACCAGATCCGGCGTGCCAGCCGAGTTGAAGCCGGTCCCTAGTGATTCAACCCGCGTGGCGTCGAAGGCCGAGCTGCCAAGTAGAAAACTCTCGGCCAATTGGTTCGAGGTGAAAAAAAGCGATTCCCACGACTCGCCCGGCCCGGCTCCGACAGGGTCAATGTTTTGCGCCGCCAGGTTACCCGCTTGCCAGCCGGCGGGGTCGAGCGATCCGGACGGGCTGGTGATTTCGTAGCCGGTCACGTCGGCCAAATCAAGGTTGCCGCGCAGCTCCATCGCGCCACTATTCGGATCCACCCGAAGCGTCAGCGGGGCTGGCGCATCCAAGCTGATGTTATCGATCGCCCACCACCAGTCGTTGCCGGCATCGAAAAGGCCAAATTGAATAACCATGCTCTTTGCTCCCGCCGGATTATCGAGATCAATCGACACGGTCTCGTTCCTACTGTCCGGATGAAAATTTGGACTGGCAGGGTCCGATTTCCAGTTCAGCACCTCAATCGGAGCAGCGCCATCGTAGGAAACCGTCATGGCGGCTCGCTGATGATAGTTGCTATCAAACTCGGGTCTCCAGCTGGAATCGAAGGAAAGTTTTAACACCCCGGCCGGCAATCCCGTCAAAGGAACCGCCAGCGTGTCGGCGGTGGTGTTGTACCAACCATTGGCCGCACTGTCGGGATGGGGAGCATCGTCCCACTCATCATCATCGGCCACCATCACGGTCCCGGTCGCGTTGGTGAAATCACCACGTCCTTGGCCTGCAATATCATTCCAGAATCCTTTATCGGCGAAATTCCAGCCGATCCACTCCTTGACCCCGTTGTTATCCGGCGGGTTGTTATATCCTGGCACGCCGGATCGATCGACCGTCCATCCGGTCGGCGCGACATCCGTCCAAACATTGGGGATGGGATCTGGGTCGGCCGTTGGCGGATCCGTCGGAGCAACTGGCCCAACAGGGGCAAAGCGGCCCTCATCCTGGCTGTCGCCTAGAGTCAAGCCCTCAAAATCCTCGCTCCAAACGACCACCGCCAAACTCGGCGTAGCGGCCATCAGGCTCATCAACAGGGCGGCGAGCAGAAGCAGACAAAGGCGATCCAGGTCTCGTTTCATGGCAAGCAAGTCTCCATAGAATTGACGACAATGTGCGATCATAGCACCAGACAAGTGCCGCAAATCCACATGCTGGCGTGGGTGGAACGAAGATATCCATGGTAACAATCCGGGACACTTTCGTCCACCAATTTGGTATTTTTCCAGCATTTCCACATCCTTGCTTCCTTGAGGATCGGGTAATGGCCTAACCCAAATAGACTTTTCTTTTAATTGGCATTGATGATGCTAGCCAGTATAATGGAACCCACGTACTTGATCCCCACAAATTAGGAACCACTCTATGGGCACAACGGCATCATGGCATTTACGATGGGATTTTTTCATGGGTTTCTTGGTCTTTGGCTTATTGGCATCTTTCCCGCTGGCCGATGCCTGCCTGGCGGTGACACTGGGTCAGGTCGATGATTTTCAGGATGGCAGCACGCAACATTGGGGTACTCCCGCCAACACGGTAACCACCAATCTGGCGGATGCTGGCCCCGCGGGAATCGGCGACAACGCGTTGGACGTCGTGATGCAAGCACGGGCGGTTATCTTTAACCAGGACCAGCAATGGAGCGGCGACTGGATCGCGGCCAACTTTCACACCATCACGATGGACGTACGCTCTCTCGACAACAACGACCTGACCCTCTGGCTTGGTATTTCCAAGGGTTCGCCTACGGGTGGTGGCGGCGGTGACACCTACGTGAGCAGCAGCAGCCAGCCGGTACCCGGCGATGGCCAATGGCACTCGATCTCTTTTCCGGTCACCGTGGCCGATTTCACCAACTTCCAAGGCATCGAGGTCGAGAAGGCCCTGCAAGACGTCACACAATTTCGAATTCTCCACAATCCCAACCAGAGCTTCCTGGGGGATTTTGGCGTGGCCGGCTTTCAGCTCGACAACATCGCGGCGGTACCCGAACCGGGCTGCCTGGCGTTGCTGGTCACCGGTTGTCTGCTGGCCAGCCAAATGGGCCAGCGACGCATTCCGGAAAATGACTTCACATAAACACCGAAAGAAGCTTCTGCATGGCGTTGCCCAAAGGCCCCCTATCCTATGGCCCCTTGCTCTGGCAAGTAATCTGCCTGATTGGGGGAATTGGCCTGGCGGAAAATAGTGCCATCGGGGCCAATCAAACGGCCTACGTTTCCCCCGTGATCGTCGACGGCCGATTGCCCTATGCGCTGGACATACAGCCGTACGGCATGGACGCTGCCAACGTGCCGGGTTTGCACTCCTTTGCCGCAGCCCAGCACCAGGGAGAATGGGTGCTGCTGGCCGGGCGGACCAACGGTCTGCACGGATTTTCCTTCAACCAGGACAATTTCCCCGACGAGTCGCAAAACGGCGAAATCTGGGTCATCGATCCGGTTACCAAACAGACCTGGAGCCGCTCGTGGAACTCCGCTTCCGGGGGGCTGACCCCTACCGAGATTTTGTCGCTCTCGGCAGCCAATATCCAGTTTGAAACGATCGGGGACCGGCTCTACCTGAGCGGCGGTTATGGCGCGAACGATCCAACCGACCCGGATTCTCGCGGCACCTTTGACACCCTTACGGCGATCGACCTGCCGGGGATCGTCGATTGGGTCAAGCATGACACGGGCCTGGCGGCGGACCACATTCGGCAAATAGGTGATCCACTCTTCCAGGTGACCGGTGGGGAAATGGCCGCCATGGGGGGCCAAATGCATCTGGTCTTCGGGCAGAATTTCGACGGCGTCTACAATCCGGCCAGCAATGGCAGTTACACCAACCAGGTAAGAACCTTTACGATCCAGGACGACGGCACAACGCTCGGTTTTACACCCATCCAATCGAGCCCACCGGAGGATTTCTACCGCCGCCGAGACCTCAACGTGGCCGCCGCCCTCCGCCCCAACGGCAGTGGCGGTTTGGCGGAAGAATTGATCGCCTATTCGGGTGTCTTCACACCCACGCGTGGTGCCTGGACGGTTCCCGTGGAAGTGGATGCAAACGGAAACCCGAGCATGGCCGCTGCTGATGACGCCGGGACCTTTCGCCAAGGCATGAACAACTACCATTCAGCGAAAGTGGGCCTCTATTCGGCCCAGACGGGCGCCATGCATGAAATCCTGTTTGGCGGCATCACGTTTCAGGAATACGACCCGTTGACCAGAGAATTTGTCAGCGACGCCAATTTTCCATTTACCAACCAGATCACCAGCGTTGTTCGTGATGCCAGTGGGGCCTACAAACAGTATCTGCTGGGAGAATTTCCTGAAATCTTCAATCCGGTAGATGCGCGCCTAAGATTTGGCGCCAACGCAGAATTTTTTCCCGCGGCCGACGTCGACCGGTTCGCCCATGACATCCTGGAACTGGACACCATCGACCAACCGACCGTCATCGGTTATGTCTTCGGTGGCATCGCAGCCAATGCTCCGCACGTAAGGCACAATCCGGATGCCCAGTCCGCAGCCTCCGGACAAGTCTTCGAAGTCCGTCTGATCCCTTTCCCGGAAGCGGACTTCAACTCCGACGGCCATGTGGATGCTCTCGATTTGGCGATTTGGCAAGGAGCGCTGGGATTGGATCCCAGCGGGGACGCGGATTTTGATGGCGACTCCGACGGGGCCGACTTGCTCGTCTGGCAGCGGCAGTTTGGCGCCAGCGCGCTGACAATCGCAGGTTCCGAAGAATCACGACAGGTGCCCGAACCCCAATCGATGATCCTGCTCGCGCTGGGCGTCCTGTCCCTGAGCCTGTTTGGCAGGCCCCGTTTGACAGGCCGCGCACTTGACTAAGGGTTGGCTCAGAAATAAATTGGAGGTTTTGGCGCGGCGAGGACAAGGCTGCGTAGGAAGGCGAAGCAGGCATATTGCTTATACGTCGATGCAGCCTGACACCCGCAGCCGTAGCCGCA
>Ga0114931_10005903_pt1 | contig 15121 bp, 12 predicted proteins | sample 2SBtaG_FD_89579 | JGI IMG/M metagenome (GOLD analysis project Ga0114931, IMG submission 89579) | Deep subsurface microbial communities from Kolumbo volcano to uncover new lineages of life (NeLLi) - 2SBTROV14_V59a metaG | ecosystem: Environmental > Aquatic > Marine > Volcanic | place: Kolumbo...
CCCGGGGCCGCCATAGACCCCATGGAAGATCCGACACAGCGACGCGCGCAGCCCGGCCCCGCCAGACAGATCGTGGTGCTCATGGCCCTCGGCGTCACCCTTGGCCTGTGCGATGCGGGCTCCGCGGCCCAGCGCTATGGAGATGATCTGTTCCACTCCCAGTGGGAATGGATCGACTCGCCGCTGGGGTGCATCCTGAGCCAGGAGATCCCGCGCTACGGCCGGGTATGGTTCCGGGGCGAGCCGAAGGGGGGGATGAGCTTCGCCGTGCGGGCGGAGCAACCGGCGCCCCACGGGGGCTTTGCCACCCTCGTCTCCCTGCCGGCCCCGTGGCAGCACGACAGGGAGCCCCATGCCCTTGGCAAGGCGAGGACCTTCCCCGGCCGCAATATCATAGAGCACCGCCGGGACCTCCCCATACGGCTCTATCACGAGTTCGAGAAGGGACGCAGTCTCCAGCTGATCCACCCGGACCCGGCCGATCGCGATGGACAGATCGTGATCACGGTCTCCGCGATCGGGTTCCGGGAGATGCAGTCCCACTTCCAGCACTGCCTGCAGACCCGGCGTGCCCGTCAGGGCAGTGCGGACCCCTGGGATCTACGGGCGGCCGGGCTGCCGGAGGACACCCTTGATCAGGACATCTATTTTGCCACCGGCAGCGATGAACTGAGCCCGGCGGCCCGTGCCGCCCTGGCCGCCTACGCCAGACGCCTGACCCGGATACCGGAGGATTTCCAGGTGTCCCTGGCCGGCTTTGCGGATCCCCGGGGCGCCCCCGAGTACAACAAACGGCTGGCGCGGCGCCGGGCAGAGCGCGTAAAGGCGCAACTCGTCAGACTCGGTGTCCCGGAAAATCGGATCGTGCTAAGCTTTTTCGTCGCTGCCGGGGCAAAGACCCCGAAGGCGGAGCCACCGGCGCTTGCACACGAACGGCGAGTGAGCCTGTGTCTGGTGCGCGAAGGGGATGAGCCGACACCACAATGGACGGTGGCACTACGCGGCGACCCATGAGCATGGCTGCAAGGCAGGCCGACCCGCACAGGCGAGTCAGAGCCGCCACCCCAAACGGGAGGACCTCCACAGTGCGAGGGATCATCATAAAGGCCACGGCTTGCATGTGCCTGCTGACCCTGATCGGGCAGGTCTCGGCCCAGGAGCCCTTTCCACTCCCGGCCGAACTGGAGCCGGACGTCGGCTTCTGGATCCGGGTCTTCACCGCGGTGGACACCCACCATGGCCTGATACACGACAACCGCCACCTTGATGTCGTCTATGGGGAGATCTCGGTACCCGAGGGGATCAGCCGGCGCCAGCGCAGCACACTGATCAAGCGGGTCAAGGCGCGCTACCGCAAGGCCCTGCTCGCACTGGCCCGAGGGAAGGGCCGCGACCTGAGCGCGGATGAGCGGCACGTGAAGGCGCTGTGGGCACCCGACACCCGGCCGGAGACCTTCAGGGCAGCGGCCGACCGGCTGCGTTTTCAGCTGGGTCAATCGGACCGGTTTCGCGACGGCTATATCCGCTCCGGACACTGGCGCGATCATATACGCAAGGCGTTGAAGCAATACAGGGTCCCCGCAGGGCTCCTTGCCCTCCCCCATGTAGAATCCTCATTCAACCCCAAGGGGCGTTCCCACAGGGGCGCCGCCGGTCTGTGGCAATTCATCCGCTCTACAGGCCGTCGCTACATGCGGGTCGACCATGTCGTCGATGAGCGCCTGGATCCCTTCAAGGCGACTGAGGCCGCGGCCCGCCTGTTGAGGCACAACTATGAGATCACGGGCAGCTGGCCCCTGGCCATCACGGCCTACAATCATGGTGCGGCCGGCGTTCGGCGCGCCGTGCGCACCCTGAGGACCAAGGATATCGCGACCCTCGTGCGCCGCTACAGGGGCCGCGGCTTCGGGTTCGCCTCGCGCAACTACTACGTGGCCTTCCTCGCGGCTTTGGAGGTAGACCGCAACGCAGGCAAATACTTCGGCCCCATATCGCCCCGGCGACCCCGCCCCGTGGTCACCGCCGCCATACCCGATTACATGGAGGCCGCGCCCCTGCAGGAACGGCTGGGGCTGGGCCGAAGGGCCCTCCAGCAGGCCAATCCAGCGCTGCGGTCCACGGTCTGGCGCGGAGACAAGTACATCCCCAAGGGCTTCCAGCTCCGCATCGAGTGCCCAACGCCCGATGCCTGCAGCCAGCTGAGCGCCCAGGTCCCCTCGATACTGGCCGGCATTCCGACCCACAGCCGTCAGAAACCCGACCTGTACCACCGGGTCGAACGCGGCCAGACCCTGTCCGGGATTGCGGCGCGCTATGGGCTCCGTGTGGGCCAACTCGTGGCCCTCAACGGCCTCTCCAGCCGGCACCGCATCCGCGCCGGGCAGCGCCTGCGCCTGCCGCTGCCCCCGGGCAAGACCATCCCGGCGGTACTGGTCACGGGCCACGGCAGATCCCCGCAAGGGTCGGTCACCCCGGCTGCAGGCGATGGCCTGTATCGAGTCGGGCGGGGCGATTCGCTCTATACCATCGCCAAACGCCTGGGGGTCACTCAGCAGGCTCTGCTGCGGCTCAACAGCCTGCCAGACAAGGACCGCCTCTATCCGGGACAGCTCCTGCGCATCACCGCCCCCATCCAGGCACCGCACTCTGCCCGCGCCGTGCCCGGCACAGACAAGGCCTTGCCAACCACCAGCATAGAGGACACGGACGTCTCTGAGGAGTCGGCGTGCTGCGTGGCGCAGGCCGACGCCTCGCCCGACTCACCAGCCACTGTCGAGGCCCTGCCTCTCCCGCCAGCCGCAACGGAGACCTCACACTCCGGGCTGGAGGCCGATCCCAGCGACTACAGTGTGGCCGACGACGACACCATCGAGGTGCAGACCGAGGAGACCCTGGGCCACTATGCCGACTGGCTGGGGCTACCCACCCAACGCCTGCGCAGTATGAACCACCTGGAGTTCCGCCAACCCCTGGTGCTGGGCAGACGCCTGAAGCTGGACTTCTCAAGGGCCTCCCCGCAGGCATTCGAGTCCAAGCGCAGGGCCTATCACCAGGCGCTGCAGGATCGCTTTTTCAAGGAATATCGTATCGCCGATACGCGGACACACCAGGTCCGGGACGGGGAGTCGTTGTGGGTGCTTACCCACCACCGCTATCAGGTCCCTTTCTGGCTCTTTCACCAGTACAATCCGGACCTCGACGTCCAGACCCTTCGCCCCGGCACCCGTTTGATCTTTCCAGTGCTCGAGCGCCGACAACAGGACCCGCAGCGGCCTCCAGGCACCAATCAGCCGAAGGTCGCCGCCTGATCCGGACAGGCCGTTCGACACCTTGCCGGGTTGGCGGTGATCGTGGGCTGTTCGAACTATGCGCGGACCGTGACGGTGCCGCACCCCCGGCCCTACCGAGGGGTAACGGCGCGCTTGGGATAGTCGAACAGCGTGAGCTCACCCGCGCCTGGCCGGATATCGGACCAGCTCTGTACCGGAAAGCGGATCCTGACCACACCGGCGGTGGGCACGTTATCGATGTCCGCTGCCGTCAGTTCGTTGGCCAGTTCGGTGAGGGTCGGATTGTGACCGACCAGCATCACGTCTGACCAGCGGTCATCCAGTCCACGGATCAGTGCCATCAGCTCCGCCGGGGCCGCGACATAGATCCGCGGGTCCACGACGATCCTGTCTGCGGGATAGCCCAGCGCCCGGGCGACCCGGCTCGCCGTCTTGCGCGCCCGTCTGGCCGGACTGGTGAGGATGAGCTCAGGGGATATTCCGGCCCGGGCGAGCCGTTCCCCCATGATGGGGGCGTCCCGCTTGCCACGCTTGTTCAGCGGCCGGTCGATATCGGCCAGCTCGGGATGGTCCCAGCTGGACTTCGCGTGACGCAGAAGGGTCAGGGTCTTCATGGCTATCTGGGTCTTCGGTCTCCTTCAGTGCGGGGACCCACCACACCCCGCTGCCCTCAAAACATGCTCGAGGCGTCGATCTCCTCTTCCCGGGTCTTCTCATCGCGCGCCGGGATGAAATCGCCGGTGATCATCTGGCTGTAGGTCATGCCGGGCCCCACCATGGGATAGACCCCGGCGTCCGGATCGATGATGACCTCGAGAAAGGCCGGCCCCTCGAATTCGATGAATTCCCTCACCACCCGCGGTACATCGGCCTTGTTCTCCAGACGCGCAGCGTACTGGAACCCATCGGCCTCGGCCGCCTTGACGAAGTTCTTCTTGTGCAGCGACTTGTCGCTCGCCGCCAGGCGGCCCTTGAAGAACAGCTTCTGCCACTGCTTGACCATCCCGTCCCCGTAGTTGTTCAGGACCACCACCTTGATGGGGAGCCCATAGGTGGTGACGGTCTCCATCTCACCGATGTTCATACGGATACTGGCGTCCCCGTCCACGTCGACCACCAGCATATCAGGGCGGGCGAACTGGGCACCGACTGCGGCCGGCAGACCGAAGCCCATGGTCCCCATGCTCCCCGAGGTCAACCACAGGCGAGGCTCCTTGAAGTCGAAGTATTGCGCAGCCCACATCTGATGCTGCCCCACCCCGGTACTGATCACCGCACATCCCTGGGTGATCCGGTTGATCTCCTCGATCAGGTACTGCGGCTGGATCAGGGGACTCTCCTTGTCGTAGTTCATCGCGTACTTGCGCTTGAGCTCGGCGATATAGCGATGCCAGCGGGCATAGTCCTTGGTGAACCCCTGGGCGCGACCGTATTGCAACAGGGCCTCGAGAGCCTTGTCGAGCCGGCCCACATGGTGCCAGTCCACCGACTTGACCTTGCCGATCTCCGAAGAGTCGATATCCAGATGGGCGATGTGCCGGGCCTTGTTGGCAAACTTGCCCGGGACCCCGGCCACCCGGTCATCGAAGCGCGCCCCGACGGCGATCAGAAAGTCACAGTCGTCCACCGCATAGTTGGCATAGGCGGCCCCGTGCATCCCCAGCATGTGCAGGGAGAGCGGATCGGTGGTGTCGAAGGCACCCAGCCCCATCAGCGTGCTCACCACCGGAATGCCGTAGGTCTGAGCAAAGGGGCGCAGGATCGGCGCGGCATTGCCGTTGATCACACCCCCACCCACGTAGAGCAGCGGGCGCTTGGAGCGCGCCAGCATATCGAAGAACTCCTTACACAGGGCCTGGTCCAGGGCGTGTTCCTCCCACTCCCGCATCCGCTGGGTATAACCCCGGATGGGAAGCATGCCCTTGCCCTTGAAGGTACCGGTCCAGTTCTGGACATCCTTGGGGACATCGACGACCACCGGGCCCGGGCGTCCGGTACGGGCGATCTCGAAGGCGGTACGCATGGTCTCTTCGAGGCGTTCCGGATCCGTGACCAGGAAGACATGCTTGGCCACCGCGCTCATGATGTTGGCGATCGGGGCCTCCTGAAAGCCGTCGGTGCCGATGGCCTGGGTCGGGACCTGGCCGGAGATCACCACGATGGGGACCGAATCGGCCATGGAGTCGCGCACCGGGGTGACGGTATTGGTGGCGCCAGGACCCGAGGTCACCAGGGCGACCCCCACCTTGCCGCTGGCACGGGCGTAGCCCGAGGCCATGAATCCCGCCCCCTGCTCGTTGGCCGGCACGATGAGCGGCATGGCGTCGTCGTGCTCGCGGTTGTACCGGAACACGGCGTCGTAGGTGGGCAGTATCGCCCCCCCACTGTAGCCGAAGATGGTGTCGACCCCCTCGTCGGCGAGGACCTGGACGATCATCTCCGCCCCGCTCATGGTCTTGCCGACCAGGGGGTGTTCCCCCTGATCCCGGTCCCCGGTCCTGTCCTCGACGGTCTCACTGATCACTAACATGGGCGCCACCCGACTCATTCAAATATAAGAGATCAATAAAGTATATCCCAAGGTCCTGTATTTTGCAGCGGAATTTCCAGGCCCGCCACAGACCGGGATTCAGGCCCCCAGACGCTGCGGACCTGCCCACAGGCCGGCCCGGCCCGCCCCCGCCGCAGGGGCCTATCCCTGTCGCAGTGGGTCTCTCGGCCTGCGGGTCCCGCGCCTCCGGGCCCGTGACCGCATTGCACATGCTTGCCATATGAGCGATATGCCTGCATATTCTCGTCTGGTCCTGTATCCAGATTCCGGAGATCGACGGACCCGGTGAGCAGGCATTGCACGACACGCACGGCAGCACTGTCAGCCCCCCGATCACCACCCAAGGGCCTCATGAGCATACCTGCACCTGAGTACGAGTCGTCTGACCCGGTCCGTTGCTTGTCTCGGACGGGCCTGGCTGTGGCCCTGCTGGCCGCCACCTTTACGGCCATCGCCGCGCAACAGGAGGCGGTGGCGGGCTCGCCGGACTGGCTCCAGCTGGGCCTCGGACTGTTCGGCGGGCTGGCCCTGTTCCTGGCCGGCCTGGACCAGTTGTCTGAGGGCATGAAGAAGGCCGCCGGACATGCCCTGACGGAGGTCCTGGAAAGGCTCACGACCAGTCGGTTCTTGGGTGCGCTCACGGGGGCCTTCATCACGGCCGTACTCAACTCGTCCACGGTGACCACCCTCCTCGTGGTAGGCTTCATCAGCGGCGGTATGATGACCCTGGCCCAGTCGGTCGGCGTGATCATGGGGGCCAACATCGGCAGCACCATGACGGCACAGCTGCTGGCCTTCGACCTCTCCGCCTATTCCCTCGGTCCGGTCGCCATCGGCTTCTTCATGCTCTTCACCGCCAAGCGGGAACAGGTCCGCTACTACGGCATGATGCTCATGGGCATCGGCCTGGTCTTCTACGGGATGGGGCTCATGGGCGGGGCGATGACCCCGCTGCGCAGCTACGGCCCTTCCTGGACACCCTCAAGACCCTGGAGGATCCACTGGCGGGCATCCTCGCCGGGGCGGTGTTCACCGCCATCGTACAGTCGTCTGCGGCCACGGTCGGTATCGCCATCGCCATGGCCAGCGGAGGCCTGCTGGCCCTGCCTGCCGGTATCGCCCTGGCCCTGGGGGCCAACATCGGTACGGCCGTGACCACCGGGCTCATGGGCTTTCTGAGCAGCAAGTCGACCGAGGCGGTACGCGCCTCGGTGGTCCATGTCCTGTTCAATGTCGTCGGCGTGGTGTTGTGGCTGCCCTTCATCGGGCTGCTGACAGACATTGCGATCTGGATCTCCCCGTCCAGCCCCGGGCTGGAGGGCACGGCCCGGGCGGCGGCCGAGGTGCCGCGCCAGATCGCCAACGCCAATACCTTCTTCAACGTCGCCAACACCCTCCTGTTCATCGGCTTCACGGGGTGGTTCGCCGCAATGGCGCAGCGCCTGGTGCCGAAGCGCGCGCCCGAGGCAGGTGTGCTCATCGAGCCCGAGTTTCTCAACGAGGCGGCACTGGCTGCACCGGCCGTGGCGCTTCAGCAGGTGCGCCTGGAGCTGGGACGGATCGGCGATATCGCCCTGAGCATGCTCAAGGACGTCGCGCCGGCATTGAAGAAGCGCGATCTGCGGCTCTTCGAGGAGATCGTCCGGCGCGACGATGAGATCGACATTCTGGAGGCGGAGATACTCAAATATCTCGGCCGACTCCGGGAAGAGGCGCTCACGGAGGAGCAGAGCGTGGAGTTCCAGGGTCTGGTGGCGGCAACGGACAATCTGGAGAACCTGGGAGACGTCATCGAGACCGACGCCTTTGCGCTGGCCCAGAAGCTGGTGGACATCAAGTCCGTCTCAGGGGAGGAGACCCGAAAGCTGCTGCAGCACTTTCATGCTACCGTGGTCAGCGCCGTGGAGCTTGCAGTGCAGGCGATCCGCGACAATGACCAGCAGGCCGCATAGTCCGTGCTGACCATGAAGGATCGTGTCCGAGACCAGTCGGCACACCTCCTGGAGAGGAAGGCGATGCGGCTCACCGGCAGCGACACCGACTATATAGACCTGATGCGCCTGGAGATGTCCTTCATCGATCAGATGCGCCACATCTATACGCTGGCGAAACGTATCGCCAAGGTCGTCGTGCCGCCGGTGATCGCCCAGCGCGACTGAGTTCAGCCGGGGTGTGGCTGCCACAGGCTCCTCGGCGCTGACGTCGGTCTCATCGGAGCACAGAGCATGCAGGACTTCGAGCAGTTGGGTGCGTTCTACCTGGGGCGCATCGTCGATCCCGATAGCGGTCAGCTGCGGGATGAGGTCATGCTGTATGAGGCCCGGGACCTCACCACCCACGCCCTGTGTGTGGGCATGACCGGCAGCGGCAAGACCGGGCTGTGTATCTCCATCCTCGAGGAGGCCGGGATCGACGGGATCCCGGCAATCGCCGTCGACCCGAAGGGGGACCTGGCGAACCTCTCTCTCACCTTTCCCGAATTGCGCCCCAGCGACTTTCGGCCCTGGGTGGACCCGGGAGAGGCGGCGCGCCGCGCCATGACCGAGGCACAGTATGCCTCCGAGGTCTCGAAGCTGTGGCGAAGGGGTCTGACCGAGTGGGGACAGGGGCCCGAGCGCATCACCCGATTTCGTGAGCGTTGCGAGCTGGCAGTCTACACCCCCGGCAGCTCGACAGGCCGACCGCTGCGGGTGCTGCGCTCCCTGAACGCCCCACCCCCGGAACTCATGGGATACCCGGATGCCCTGAGCGACCGCGTGCAGGGCATGGTCTCGGGTCTGTTGGCGCTGGTGGGGCTCGACGCGGACCCCCTGCGCAGCCGAGAACACATCCTGCTCACCCACCTGATCGATCGGGCATGGCGCGCAGGGCGCGACTGTACGCTCCCAGGGCTCACCACCGAGATCCAGAAGCCCCCCTTCGACCGGCTGGGGGTCATGGACCTGGAGTCCATCTACCCGGCAAGGGAGCGTTTCGGACTGGCGATGGCGCTCAACAATCTGCTGGCGTCTCCTGGTTTCGGTGCCTGGATGGAGGGTGAGCCCCTGGATATCGATCGCCTGCTCTACACCGCACAGGGCCGGCCGAAGATCAGTATCCTGTCCATCGCCCACCTCTCCGAGCGCGAGCGCATGTTCTTCGTATCCATGCTGCTCAATGAGCTGGTGACCTGGGTCCGCTCCCAGCCCGGTACCTCCAGCCTGCGCGCCCTGTTCTACATGGACGAGGTATTCGGGTACTTCCCGCCGAACGCCAACCGTCCCTCCAAGCCGCCCATGCTCACCCTGCTCAAGCAGGCGCGTGCCCACAGGGCCTGGGCGTGGTGCTCGCCACCCAGAACCCCGTGGATCTCGACTACAAGGGGCTCGCCAACATGGGGAGTTGGTTCATCGGCCGACTGCAGACGAAGCGGGACAAGGCCCGTCTGCTGGACGGTCTGGAGAGTGCAGCCCCGTCAGGCCTCGACCGCCAGCAGATCGATCGGTTGTTGTCGGGACTGGGCAAACGGGTCTTTCTGATGAACAACGTCCACGACGACGGGCCGGTCCTGTTTCAGACCCGTTGGGCGCTGTCCTATCTGAGGGGGCCGCTCACCCAGGCGCAGATCCGGGCGCTGGCAACACAACATCGTCCCGAGGCGGAGGCCGAGGGCGGGCCGCGCGCAGGCCCTCCCCACCGGGGCTCCATCCAACCGCGATCGACCCCTGGCGAAGCGCGGCCCGGGACCCGGCGAGGGTCCGGTCTCCAGCCATCCGCCCCGGGGCGGCGGTCAGTTGCCTCGGGACGCAGGCCCCGGAGTGGTCATGCCCGCGAGGCGCACCCTTCGGCGGCCCTCGATCGTGGATGCCGGCGATGTCTGGCCACCATTGGCCACTCGGCCGGGCAGGGTCCCGACCTGGCCCACGGCGAATAAAACCCGTAAAGACCGGTCCAATAGGATACCTGCTCAATCGATGTGATCGCCTCATGCGGTATGCGATTGATCATGGAGGCCGCAAGACAGCGCGAATGGAAGACCTCGCAGGGTTTCTGCGCGCCGCGCAGGGGAGCGGGTCCTTCCTGGCGACCCTGGAGGCGGCCACCCGGGACCAGCGGGAAGGAACGGGATCGGGGTGGAGGAGCTACCCGGTAGCGGACACGGAGTCGATGCGCTGCCGTCTGTTCCGGTTGGCGCCCGGGGCCCGGATTCCCCTCCACGATCACCGGGATCTGCGCGGCCTCCTGCGGATCATCTGCGGCACGCTGCACATCGAGCGGTTCAGGCTGACAGGGCATCGGTACCCGTTGGGTGGGACGGCATCGCTGGCCCGGGATGGTACCCAGCTCCTGGGCACGGGGGCATGGGCCTCGGTGGACGGGGCTCGCGGAGAGGTTCATGGCCTGAGCAATCCCGGGCCCGATCCGCTGCTGTTCCTGGACGTGGTCTGGCATGGAGGCCTGGACCCGGAACGCCACCTCTTCTTCCCGGGGGGTGAGCGCGGGGGAGAGCTCACCGCCCTCGTGGTGCGGGATTCAAGCATCCAGAGGCTGCGCGACCCCCACGCGCAGAGGAGGCACTCATGAGCCCGGTCTTCGGCCTGTCCAATTGCCGTAGCCTGATACTGCTGCCCGGGGCGCTGCTGGCCGCTTACCCGGGTACCTCAGCCTCCAGCGACGGGAGCTGTATCCCCAGGGGTGAGCTGGTCTCGGTGACCTCCGCCGGCCACACGTTCTACGAACTCTTTCGCCGCGCCTGTGACGGCGAACCGGAGGCCCAGCTCGAGCTCGCGCGCCGCTATCACCTCGGGGACGGACTGCCGGAGAGTCCCATCGAGGCCGCTCACTGGTATCAGAGGGCTGCCTGTCACGGGGTCGCCGAGGCCCAGTTCCAGCTGGGGGCGATGTACCTGGAGGGGGTGGGTGTCAGTGAAGATTCCGTAGCGGCCCTGCGTTGGATCTCTCAGGCCGCCGAACGCGATCACCCGCAGGCCCGGCTGCTGTATGAGTACCTCCTCACCCACGACGAGGCCCTGGACTGCTGAGCCCTCACCCGTGCCTGGACCGCCCCGGATCTCAGTCAGAGGGCCAGGCGGGGCAGTCGGCCTGCCTGGCACCGCTCGTGACGGGTGCCGAGATGCCGTCACGGGGAGACGTACGGCCTGTCCTGCGCATCTAAACCGAGCAGGCCCTCGGCGCATGGCCTGCGGCCGGCGCCCGAACCATGTGGCGGCGAAGCCCGGTCAGGCCGCAGTGGGCAGATCCCAATACTGCGCCACCTGGTCGTCCTGGCTCTCCCATACCCGGCTATGGAGCCAGGCGATGCTCTCCGGATCGTAGAGCAGGCTGCGCTTCTCGTGTGGTGAGAGTATGTCGGGGCCCTGGAGCAGGGCCCGGTGCCGCAGGCTCTCGAGCCGCCTTGCGGTCCGCGGTGGGCGCGAGATACCGGAAGGGAGCATCGCCAGGTGGAGGGCATTGACCCTGGGATCCACGACGGCGAGCGCAAAGCCGTGCCAGGGCCCCTCCTGCCGGCCTTGAACCCCCTCCGTGCCGACGATATCGGCCACCCACGACCACTCCGCGGGCGGGGCCGTCTCGGCCGGGATGAGGAATAGGCCGGCGCGTCGGGCCGCCCGCCCCAGGCCCACCCGGCTGGAATAGACCGACAAGGGTATGGCCAGTGTCAGACCCGCGATGATGGGGCTCAGCCAGAGCAGATACTGGGGCACATACCACAGGACCACGCCCGCCCAGAGCACTGCCAACAGGGTTCCGGGGCCGTGGTGATACAAGGCCTCCGACCAGCGGGTCCCGGTGTCCGCCCGACTCTGAGTGCCCCACCCCGCCTGGTGGCCGAACAGGGTCAGGGCGACGTATTTGCTGTGGAAGAGCATGCGCACCGGTGCGAGCAGGGCCGAAAACAGGGTCTCCAGGATCAGACTCAGGCTCAGACCGCGGATCCCACCGAACAGCGCCCGGCGCCGCCTGTCGAAGGCCACCGCCAGGATGCCGAGGATCTTGGGCAGGAACAACAGCACCGCCGTGGAGCCCAGCAGACTCAGGGCCCACTCGGGCCGCCACACCCGCCAGACCGGGAACAGACTGGGCGTGTCCGGGAAATAGACGGGGGGCTGGTTGACACTGACGAACACCGCCACGGTACTGAGTGCAAGCAGGGCCAGCCACAGCAGTGAGGAGCCATAGGCCATCACCCCGTACAGGAACATCACCCGGTGAATCAGGCGCAGCCCCCAGGTATGCAGCAGCCGAAGGTGCTGCAGGTTTCCCTGGGACCAGCGCCGGTCCCGCTTCAGCTCGTCGAGCAGGGTCGGCGGAGTCTCCTCGTAGCTGCCGTCCATATCGTATGCGAGCCAGACCTCCCAGCCCGCCCGGCGCATGAAGGCGGCCTCCACGAAGTCGTGACTGAGGATCTCCCCCCCCATCGCCCCCTTTCCCGGCAGCCGCTCAAGGGCGCAATGTTCGATGAAGGGGGCCAGGCGGATGATGGCGTTGTGGCCCCAGTAATAGCCATCGCCCATCTGCCAGAAATTCAGCCCTGCCGCGAACAGGGGCCCATAGACCTGATTGGAAAACTGCTGGATCCGGGCATACAGGGAGTCGCGGCCCACGGTCAAGGGGGCGGTCTGGATGATGCCCACCTGCCGCCGGCGCTCCATGAGCCGGACCAGGCGTACCATGCTGTTGCCGCTCATCACGCTGTCCGCATCGAGGACGATCATGTAACGATAGTCGCTCCCCCAGCGGCGGCAGAAATCGGCGATATTCCCGGTCTTGCGTTTGATGTTGGTACGCCGACGGCGATAGTGGATGTGCTCATGGTCGCCCTCGTCGCGGCACCATTGGGCCCATGCACGCTCCTCCTCGACCCATACGTCCGGGTCGCTGCTGTCGCTGAGGATGAAGAAATCGAAGTATCCGGCCTCACCGGTGGCCTGGAGCGACCGGTAGATGGCACGCAGGCCCGCGAAGACCCGGGTCGTGTCTTCGTTACAGACCGGCATCACCACGGCGGTGCGCGCCAACGGCACACCCCGGTGCCGGGGATCGTCTTCTAGGTAGGTGATCTTAAAGCGGTCCGAGCCCCTCAGTCCCACCCAGAAGCCGGCCACGGCCGTCCAGAAGCCCAGCGATATCCAACCGAACAGGATGGCGAACAGGATGGTCACAGCGATTTCTATCCCGCTCTCCCCGCGATCTGGAAGGATCTTGAGCAGGAAGTGACAGGCGATATAGCTCTGGACAGCGGTCAGCGCGAACAGGGTGGCGCGGCGGCGAGTGGCCGGTCCCGCCCAGGACTGCAACGGCTGACCGTCCGCGAATCTAGCGCCCATGACGACGGATCACCCGCCAGGGAAGGCGCGCCAGGGCCTTCGCCGGTCTCTTGGCCGCCACCATCCCTCTGCGGCGTACCGGGGGAAAGGACTGCCAGCGCCCCTTGAGCGGAGGGGCCGTCATCGCCAGGCTTGGACTGACGGTCAGCAGCCGGGCCTGTGCAAAGGCCGCGGACCGGCTCTGGCCCTGACCCGCCGGGGCGCTCCCTGCCGCCTCGATAAACCAGCCCTGGAGGGCATCCATGGCCAGAGCGACGATACGTCGCCCCGAGGCCCACCCGGGATCCGCGGCGACCCGGGCCAGGATCTGGGCCACGATCTCCGCGCTCCGTTCCTGTCCATAGCCGAAGCTGAGCAGGTAGGTGTGGAGACGGCGGGCCGCCAACCGCCACTGGGCCGATGCCTGGGGGTCGAAGGACAGGTCCCGGGGCACGGGAAGGTGGTGCGCCTCCCCCCTGGGGGGGGCGCCCACGAGACTGCTGGGAGTGTCTGAATGGTTCATGGCTGTAACAGGTAGGTCCAGGTTTCGGTTAACACATCCCCGCCACGCGCCAGGTAGGTACGCAGGTCGAGGGGCTTGTCCTTGGGTGGCTTGACCTGAAACACCAGTCGCCAACCCTGGGTGACCGGGTTCCGGATCACCTGCTGCTCCTTGAGCTTGCCGTCCCCGCTGAGGGTCACGACACCCTTGACCGGTTCACTCTCCCCCACAGCGGGGAGCTCTCCCCCGTTGAAGTCCACCACGAATTTCAGGGTCCGGTCGCCTTTGCCCTTCCCGATGCGGGTCGCTGTGGCGTACCCGGTCGGGTGGGCAGGCGGATTCCCGCTGAGCCAGTAGATCATGTAGGCCACCTCGATGGGGTCCCCTGGCTGAGGCTTCTCCGCCGGGACCCAATAGGCGACGATATTGTCGTTGGTCTCCTTGTCGGTGGGGATCTCGGTGAGCTTCACCCGTCCCTTTCCCCAGCCGGCACCGGGGGTGACCCAGGCACTGGGGCGCAGCTCGTAGCGGGCCTCCAGGTCCTGGTAGTGATCGAAAGACCGATCCCGTTGCAGCAGCCCGAAGCCCCTCGGATCCTCGAGCAGAAACGAACTGACCCGCAGCCCCTTGTCATTCATCAGCGGGCGCCAGATCCACTCCCCGGTCCCGTTCTCCATCAGCAGACCGTCCGAATCATGGATCTCGGGCCGCCAGTGACCCTTGGGGCGGGGCAGCTCTTCCGCATACTGAAACATGCTGGTCAGTGGGGCGATACCCAGCTCCTCCACCGGCTCACGCTCGAACAGGGTGGCCCTGACGTCCATGCGGGTGGTCTCCCCGGGGTGGATCTCAAAGCGATACGCACCGGTGACCCGCCGGCTGTCGAGCAAGGCGTAGACGACCATGGACTGTGCCCTGGGGGCCGGACGCTCCAGCCAGAACTCGCGGAAGATGGGGAATTCCTACACGCTGGGGAGCGCGGTATCTATCGCCAGACCGCGCGCGGACAGCCCATAGACCTGGTCTCGACCGATGGCCCTGAAGTAGCTCGCCCCGGCAAAGACGGCGACCTGGCTCTGCAGGTCCTTGCGTTTCAGTGGGTAATTGATGATGAAACCGGCGTAGCCGGCGTTCTTGAGGTCCTCCGGCTTGAAGTCGTTGGCCCCGAAGCTGAACAGCTCCGGGGCATAGGGCAGGGGGTGAACGCCGTCGGCATCATAGACATTGATGGCGACAGGATAGTTGTAGAACAGGCCGGTATGGATCAGGAACACATCGAAGTTCATGCCCGGCGCCCGCCACAGGGCCTTTTCAGGGTGGAAACGGATATCCCGGTATTGGTCGTAACTCAATCCGGTCAGGGCCTCGGATACGGCCGGTGGCGCCTTGAAGGCCTGGCCGGCGAGCTGGCGTGCCTGGGCCACGACGTCCTCGTAACCAAAGGCAGACCCCTCGGCCCCCGCCTGCACGG
>Ga0114931_10005904_pt1 | contig 15120 bp, 13 predicted proteins | sample 2SBtaG_FD_89579 | JGI IMG/M metagenome (GOLD analysis project Ga0114931, IMG submission 89579) | Deep subsurface microbial communities from Kolumbo volcano to uncover new lineages of life (NeLLi) - 2SBTROV14_V59a metaG | ecosystem: Environmental > Aquatic > Marine > Volcanic | place: Kolumbo...
AAACGATTTTTACTTTCCGCTTTTATAACGATCCTCTTGTCAGCGCAAATAGAGCATTCTTCCCGTCTTTTTGAAATCATTTACACGCAATGTATAAAGATAAATACCGCTGGGTGCAATATTACCTGCATTATCCCGGACGTTCCATTTCGCATCGTGTATGCCCGCATTCATTCTCTTTGCAACGAGTTTGCGTACCATTTGTCCCTTGAGATTATAAACAGCCAGTTCGACAAATCCGGCTTTTTTCAGCTTGAATTGGATGTTCGTCTCGGGGTTAAACGGATTGGGATAATTTTGTCCAAGACTATATTCTGTAGGGGGCTGGACAGAAACTGTGACCGCCTCGTGCATGGTGACCTGGCCGCTATAATTGACGTCGGCCAGTTTGTAATAGTACGTATTGCCGACGCTAACATTTTCGTCGATGTAATTATAGTTATGTTCGGCTTCGCTGTTACCGGCGCCGGTAATTAATTCCGCTGATAGTTTTTGGAAATCGCCGTTTTCCGTCTCGGCCCTGTAAATATAAAAGCCAAGATTTTCCGTTTCCGTTTGCGTCGTCCATTCAAGCTTTACATTCTCATTGACCTGTGCTGCCGTGAAAGATACGAGTTCGACAGGGATGAGAACATCCACCAGGTATCCTTCCACTTCACCATCCGGCGCCAGCCCGGTATAAGACAATCCTTCAACACTGCTAAAACGGAAACGCGCGATTCTCGCCGCATCGGGACTGCCTGTAAAGGGTACGCTGAAATGAAGTGTGTTTATTCCGCCGGTTACCGGCGTATCGGTAAAGATTTGTTCTCCGGCATCGTCCCAGTCACCGTCGCCGTTAAAATCCAGCCATGCATTCAGGTATCCTCCCGTGGACGCTGTCACCTTGACATCCGCCGAGCCGCCCTGAACAAGCGGGGAGATAAACTGGACGCCGTCATCATCATTATTACCGTCCGAGTCATCGCCATTTGCCGAAGCTGTGGGTTGGCCGTCATTTTCAGAGTCAATGCTGGAGCCCAGGTAATAGCCGGAAACAATGACATGTCGTGCGCCGTTATTCGCTAAAAGCGTTGGAAACCCCGGATCGGGTGCGTCGCCGAAATCGAATTCGCGGTGATAGCCAAAATCAGCGTTCATATAAAAGGAGCCCTCTGTAAACGTAATGGAAAGCGGCTCATTCCCTGTTGAACAGGAATAACCGGCGGACAAACTGGCGTCGTTCACATCAACTGTATAATTACCTGCCGCGACATTGCGGAAAAGGTAATTGCCGCTGTCATTTGTAGTCTGCGAATCGACTGTATCGCCTGCTGCGGTAATCAGGTTCACTGTGATATTTGCCAGTCCCGGTTCTCCGGTATCATGTTGTCCATTGCCATTGCTGTCGTCCCACACAAGATCACCAATAGACCCAGCCGGAATAATTTCATCTTCATCCGAATCATGGATTCCGCTGTACTCATTGAAAAGAACATCCGTGCAGGAAACATAAGCGGTATTTTTAAGCGGGCTGGATGCGCCGCTTTTGACATTCACCGTGAGAGCCACGGAATCGCTCTCACCGGGGAGAAGGAGCCCCAAATTCCAGGTAACCATTTCAAGAGGATCATTTAAAGTATATGTGGAATTTCCGGTGCTCGATACATAAGAAGCACTGGTCGGCAAAGTGTCCGTCACAGTTACGTTCAGAGCCGGGCCATCCCCGTTATTTTTTACGATTATTGTATAAACGGAATTCGTGTTCTCAAAAGCCTGGGTCACTCCGTCATCTTTACTGATACTTACGTCCGGATGATTCGGAAGGTAATCCAGAAAAAGCGCGCCTTCTGCATAGAAAACATATTGGTTCCCATTGTCAACACACAATTCCGCACTCCACCAGCCCGAAGTCGGGTTTGAGAAAACATCTCCTCCCGGTGGTGGAAAAGGAACGCCTCCACCATTGTTCCAGACTTTATTGCCGGATGTGGTTCCTTCGATTGTATTTCCGTCAGGATCAGTATAAGTTGCTGAAATCGCAGAGGTGCTGCCGTCATCATCCATGTCAAAATTGGAGAGACGGAGTTTCGGTTTGTCGGGAACGTAAAACCAAAATGTGCTGCATCCATCGCCGTTGTGCTGATAAGATGATTCGACGGGTGCAATATTAATTTCATCCCCGCTATTTGCAATACCGTCAGGGTCCGCTTCAACAATTTTTATTCTGAACGCGTTTTGATCGTCGTTAAAAGTTGAAGAGTATAAATGGTAAATTCCGCAGCCATAGTTGCGAACACTAAAAGAAGCAAAATCGTTCCATTGCTCTGAAGTCCCGGCTATGGGCGGATAGATTTGTCGGGCAATTTCAGTACTTCCGTCCGGCGCAACGATACGGAAAGTTGTGCTGTCCCAGGCCGTCCCTTCTTCTTCGTCAATTTCGCTCCCCGTTTGGAAACTTTCCGGATCGTATAATTGGACTTGGATCGTAAAGTCCGAGTCCACAGTACAGGGAACATAAATGTTGAATTGATGCGGCTGATTTCCGCCATTTGCATTCCCACTGGTCCACCAATCGCCCCATTTAAGATAGCCGTTCGGTCCATTTGTTTGAAGAAACGTATTACTTGTACCCGGCGGGCACACCACTTCATCGGCCAAAGAAATAGCTATGACTACAAATAAAAGTACAATTGAAAGTACGAATTTTATCAAGCTGACATTATCGTTAACAATTTCACTCATGACAGGCCTCCTATCACACCCAAACTCGTTTGAATCCCTTTTGCCATTTGTGGCATCAAATCAACATAAAATCTTTTATTGAGGCACAAGTGCCGCAGAAACAACCATCTCGTAAATAGGTTTGTCTGTAAAACCTTTAAAAACATATCTAAATATTTTCTTTTATTTCTGATTTGAATTTCAGGATAAGAATGGTCAAACTCTGTGCCGTGAATATTTAGGATGGGCGATAGATTCTCGTATTATTTCAAGTACGACGCATTTTGCATGTCAATTGCACACCTGGCATTGCACATGTTTTTTGCCGGGTTGGTGCCATGCTTTGATCTTGTATCTCAGATACGAGTGGATAAAATAAGAGTTTGAGAGCAAAACAAAGAATATCTTCACAACAGGATAAAGCAAGTCACTCCGGCGAATGCCGGAGTCTCCTGAAATCAAGAGTTTGGAGATACCGGCATGCGCTGGGAATGACTCGTCCAGGCAGCATCATAAAATCTTGATCAAATTTTTCGGCCATAACTGATATGTTACTTGATCTTTGCTAAAATCTTTTGCAAAAACACAAAAAATGATTATATTTAAGACTTGATTGACCTATAACCTGGAATTTACTTCCATACGCCCATGTTAAGGAGACATGCTGATAAAAAAAGATAGTTCATTGACTCATTTTGCCGAGATTCCCATGCAAACCATCGGCCCGGTCAAAATCACGGGGCCAGTCGTCGATGCCGAAGTTATGGTACCGCTAGCAACATTTGAAACGCCGCTGTGGCCTTCTACTAATCGAGGTGCACGTGTTGCACTGAGATCCGGCGGCATCCGTGCAGTAATCGTTGACGAACGAATGACGCGTTCGGTTTTAGTGGAGGCACCCGGAGTTGAGGAAGCGCAGCGCGTTGTTTCAGCTTTGCAAAATCAGCGCGATAAAATTCGCAACATTACCGAGGCAACCAGTAAATTCGCCGAATTCGTCGATATTCATTTTCAAATCGTTGCGAATTTGATTTTTATCCGCCTGGAAATGCGCACTGGTGACGCCTCCGGGCACAACATGGTGACCAAAGCTGCCGAATCTTTGCAGGATTGGCTGCTGGCTGAATACGCTGATTTGAAATATATTTCTATTTCCGGCAATTATTGTACGGATAAAAAAGTATCTGCTGTGAATGGCATTCTTGGCCGCGGAAAAAATGTAATCGCACAAGTCATCGTGCCGGCGAAAATCTGTCACCGCTATTTGAAAACGACTCCTGAAAGAATCGTCGAACTTCATATAAAAAAAAATCTTGTGGGCAGTATTGTAGCAGGAGGCGTGCGAACGGCCAATGCCCATTTTGCCAACATGCTCCTCGCTTTCTATCTCGCCACCGGGCAGGATGCCGCGAACATTGTTGAAGGTTCCCAGGGGATCGTTCATGCACAAGTTAGAGATGATGACCTGTATTTTTCCGTAACGCTGCCGAATATTATCGTCGGTACAATCGGCAGCGGCAAAGAATTGCCTTTTGTGCGCGATAACCTGGGGATGATGGGTTGCCTGGACAAGCGGAAATCGGGTGAGAATTCGCGTCGTCTGGCGGTTATTGCGGCTGCTGTTGTTCTCTGCGGGGAATTATCCTTGCTTGGGGCGCTCACGAATCCTGGTGAGCTTATGCAGGCTCACGAAAAACTGGAGCGGCGATGAGCGACCAGATTAACGAGCGAAAATATGATCATATTCGCATCATCACCAGCGATGAAAACGTGGACCGAAAAAAATCATATTTTGATTTCATTCATCTAAAACACAGAGCGCTTCCGGAAATTGATCTTGCACAAGTTGATCCCTCCGTAACCTTTATGGGGAAAAAACTTGCTTTCCCATTACTCATTTCTTCCATGACCGGCGGCCACCATGACATGGTTCGACGGATAAATAAAAACCTGGCGATCGCTGCAGAAGAGACCGGAGTGGCCATGGGCGTCGGATCACAGCGTGTTATGTTTGACAACCCGGACGCGCGCAAAAGTTTCGAGATACGTCAGTATGCACCGTCCATACTTTTATTTGCAAATTTGGGGGCTGTGCAACTGAATTATGGTTTCGATATTTCCCATTGCCGTGAAGCCGTAGCAGTCGCAGGCGCTGATGGTCTGTATCTCCACTTGAATCCTTTGCAGGAAGCGGTACAACCTGAGGGCGATACAAATTTTTCAAACTTGGCGACAAAAATCGGCGAGATTACAAAAAATCTGGACGTTCCTGTAATCCTCAAAGAAGTCGGCGCAGGACTTGGACTTGATGATGTTATCCTGGCTAATGAGCACGGCGTTAAATATTTTGATGTTGCCGGTTCCGGCGGCACATCATGGAGCCGAATTGAGCATTACCGCAGGAACGATGAAAAGGAAAATATTGGTCTGCTGTTTCAGGATTGGGGAAATCCCACGCCCCTGGCATTGCGCGCATTGCGTCCGATGCATGATAAAATTACTGTCATTTCTTCGGGCGGTCTTCGTTCCGGAATCGATATGGCCAAGTCCGTCATCCTCGGTGCAAAATTGTGCGGCATGGCAAAGCCTTTTCTCAAGCCCGCGACCGAGTCCGCTGATGCCGTCATCCATACGATTGAAAAGTTTAAAAAAGAATTCACTGTTGCCATGTTTCTGTTGGGCGTCAGGAATTTTGATCAGCTGTTTTTAAATGAATCATTAATCTCACAGCGCAGTGAATGGCAATTAGAAATTGTAAATTTATATGATGAATAGGCGATTATTAAAATTTGAAGCGATGCTGGGTATCCAGTATCCAGAATCCAGTATCCAGAATCCAGAATCCAGTATCCAGTGTCCAGTATCCAGTATCTCTGCATCGTATTTCATCAACTTTTAGATATTTTCAGAAAGTTCTGCATAAAAACAAAGATTTAACTCCCAATAGCACATTCAACTTTTGAAAAAGGATTGTCCGATGAACGCAGGTATTGAATCACTGAGTTTTTATTCTTCGCATTATTTTATTGATTTGAAAACACTGGCAGAGCAGCGCGGGCTGCGTCCCGATCTGTTTTACAAGAGTATTGGCCAGGAAAAGATGGCAGTACCCCCGCCGGATGAAGACATTATCACTCTTGCGGCAAACGCTGCGCACCAGGCTCTGCAGGGTGTAGACAAGGAAAGTATCGACACCGTTCTTTTTGCCACCGAGTCCGCTATCGACCAGTCCAAGGCGGGCGGAATTTATGTGCATCATCTCCTCGACTTGCCGCACAACTGTCGTGTGGTTGAACTTAAGCAGGCGTGCTACAGCGGCGTTGCCGGGTTGCAGTTGGCGCTTCCTTATGTGCTACAACACCCGGATCGAAAGGTCTTGCTTGTTGCTTCCGATATTGCTCGCTATGGTCTGGGCGCTGCGGGTGAACCCACACAGGGCGCCGGTGCCGTTGCCGTGGTTCTCTCCACTCATCCACGCATCATGGAGTTGGATTTGACAACAGGAATGCACACCGAAGATGTGATGGACTTTTGGCGGCCAAATTATCGTGATGAAGCGCTGGTGGACGGCAAGTACTCTGTCAAAGTTTATTTGAAAACATTGACAGAGGCGTGGAAACAATACAGCGATCTTTCAGGTGCAAGATTTTCCGATTTTTCTCGTTTTGCTTATCATTTGCCGTTTTCGCGCATGGGGGAGACAGCACACAAGCATTTGGCAAAATTGGCGGGAAATAACGATTTGCAGGATGCAGATGTTTTGCGGCAAATTGCAAATGCGCTCGTTTATAACAGAATTGTCGGCAATACCTATACAGCTTCCGTTTTTATTGCGCTTGCGTCTTTGCTGGAAAATGAAAAAGAAGACCTCTCCGGTTCCAAAATCGGAATGTTTAGTTACGGTTCCGGCTGTGTCGGCGAATTTTTCAGCGGGAAGGTTCAATCAAACTACCGGGATTTTCTCCACAAAAAATTTCACAACGAGCTTGTCGAAAATCGACAGGAACTTTCTTATTCAGAATATAGTGATTTTTATTCCTACTCTTTGCCGACGGACGGAGGAGAATATGAAACGCCTGTGAATAAAACGGGTAAGTTTCGTTTTGCCGGATTGAAAAATCACCAGCGGCAATATGAAAGGCTGGCATGAAAGCAATTGCGCCGGGTAAAATTATTATCAGTGGTGAGCATTCGGTTGTTTACGGCAAGCCTGCCCTGGTGATGGCGGTTGACCGCTATGCCGAGGCAACAATCTCCGGTCAGCATAACCGTGAGGTTGCTTTCGATCTTTTGGATTACAACACCCGTTCTTCCCTGACACTGAATGCCTTGCGCGAACTCAAGCACCGTCTGGTTAAAAACTATCATGATTTTCTCAATGGCGAATTAGGCATTCGCGATGTCCTGAAAAAACCATTCGAATTGTTCGACTTTTTATTTATAACTTTTTTAGATACACTCCAACTCAAACTTGAACACGGTGTAAACGTCAAGCTGCAATCGAACATTCCCATCGGCTGCGGCATGGGTTCATCTGCGGCGACAATTCTAAGCGTTCTCCGGGGAGTGAGCAAATTTTTTGACATAGAGTTGTTGCCGGAAAAATATTACCATATCGGTCTTGAAGCCGAAAAATTGCAGCATGGCCGTTCCAGCGGCGTTGATCCGTACGTCTCGCTGCACGGCGGTTTTCTTCGCTTTCAGGAAGATAAAGCGACGGATCTTCCGTTGCCCGATTTGCCGATGGTCCTGGTTAATACCGGTGTGCCCAAAACTTCGACCGGTGAGTGTGTTGCACACGTGGGTGCAAAGTTCGGCACAAGCAAGATATGGGATGATTTTGAGTGGGTTACCGATGAGATTCAAAAAGCTCTTGTTAACGGTAACATTGTCGAGTTGAAAAAACTTGTCCGGGAAAATACCCGGCTGCTTGAACAGATTGGAGTTGTGCCCGAAAAAATTAAGAGTTTCATTCGGGACATTGAAATGGAGGGTGGGGCTGCAAAGATCGCCGGAGCCGGAGCCATTGCCGGTGAGAAGGGCGGTATTGTCAGTGTTTTTGCTCAGGATGTTCCGGTTGATATCTGCAAAAAATATGGCTTTGAGATCATTCCCGTGAAAGGTGAGGCCCTTGGTGCGCGAGTCGTTTAAAGTTTCCGCACCGGGCAAACTATTTTTATTCGGTGAACATGCCGTTTTGCACGGACAGTCGGCTCTTGTTTGTGCGGTAACACAACGCATGAGCATTACCGTAAAAATGCGGCAGGATTCTTCCGTTCGCATTTTCTCCGATCTTGGCGAGTTTTATACAGAGCTGCAAAACATCCAATCTCATCCACGATTTCGATTTGTCCTTTCTGCCATTTCGTCTCAAGCAAAATATTTGCGCACCGGTTTTGACCTCAAAATCGAGTCCGATTTTTCGGCAAATGTCGGCCTCGGCTCTTCCGCTGCAGTGACTGCAGCAACAACGGCTGCTCTTTTTGAATTGAGTAATCGCGAATGTATACTTGATGATATATTTCAAGCCGGTTTGGAAACGATACGAAAAATTCAGGGGGTGGCGTCCGGTGCGGATTTGGCCGCGGCTGTTTTTGGCGGTATTATTTTGTATCGCATGAAACCGCTTGCCATCGAAAGATCGAACAAAAAATATCCGTTGACCGTTGTCTATTCCGGTACGAAACTACCGACAACTAAAGTGATAAACATTGTTGAAGAAAAGAGAAAGCACCATGCGAAATTGTTTGCTTCTATATTCAAAATGATGGGCGAGAGTGCAGTGCAGGCTGCAGCAGCAATTAAGGAAAGCAGGTGGCAAAGAGTTGGCGAATTACTCAATATCAATCAGGGATTGATGGACGCGATTGGAGTGAACAATCGCGTTTTATCGGAAATTGTTTATCTCCTTCGCCGCGAGCCTGAAATTCTCGGCGCCAAAATTTCCGGTTCGGGACTCGGAGATTGTGTCGTCGGACTCGGCAGTATCCGGCAAGGCTTGCCCTATCAAATATTACCTGTAGATATTTCTGCGGAGGGCCTTGTTTTTGAATAAAAATGATATTGTCCGAATTCTCATCGGGGGGAAAAATACCCGGGTCAAATCCTCTGCCTCAGCCTTTGCTCCGTCAAACATAGCACTGGTAAAATATTGGGGCAAGAGGAATGAAGAACTAAATCTACCTGTAACGTCCAGCCTTTCCGTGTCATTGGGTCATTTGGGAACCAGGACAAATATTTCATTTTCCGGCACCACGGATAAAGTTGTGCTTAATGATCAGGAACTGACAGAGGACAACCCTTTTGTACGACGCCTCATTTCATTTCTGGATTTGTTCCGTTCGCGCGGGGAAAAGTATATTGTAGAAACCAAAAATAATTTTCCTACAGCAGCGGGACTTGCCTCATCGGCATCCGGTTTTGCTGCGCTTGCTATTGCATTGAATGAACTTTACGCCTGGCATTTGTCAAAAAAGGAATTATCACTACTTGCCCGCGTGGGAAGCGGTAGTGCTTCGCGATCCATTTTCAACGGCTTTGTCGAATGGCAGCGCGGCGACAGGGAGGATGGCATGGACAGTGTGGCGGTTTCGTTGCCGGTAAAATGGCCGGAACTGCGCATTGGTGTGGTCACCATCGCAGCCGAACAAAAAGCGGTTGACTCGCGAACGGGCATGAAGCGGACGAAAGAGCATTCTGAGCTGTACAAATCCTGGCCATCAAAAGTGGAAAAAGATTTACAAGATATAAAAAAAGCAATTCAAAACCGGGATTTCGAGTTTTTCGGAAAAACAGCCGAATCTAATGCTTTGGCTATGCACGCCACCATGCTCTCTGCCTGGCCGCCGCTGCTTTATTGGAAACCGGAAACACTCGTTGTTTTTCAAAAAGTTTGGGAAATGAGAACAGCCGGCGTTCAGGTTTATTTTACAATCGATGCCGGGCCGAATGTAAAATTATTGTTTCTGGAAAATCAAGCAAATGTTGTCTCGGAGAACTTGCCCAATATGGAAATTGTTCTCCCTTTTTCGTGACAATCGCTTTACATAGACCGGTCATGCAAAGAGAAAGCAAATAGTAAAATAGAAACTACATTTGAAAATCAAGTAATAACGAACCACGAATTCCACGAATTACACTAATATTAATAAAGTAAATCAAATGGCAGAATCGATTCTTGAGGAAAAAGTTTACAATAAGGTAGGTGCTGCGATGAAAGTTTGTAATGTACCAGGAAAGGTTTTTTAAAAGCCGCATATCAGGAAGATTTGAATACTGCGTTTCGTTTGTTGGCAGGTTAAATTATTTTGGGAACTAGGTCTTTAGAAGACAAAATATGCCGATTAGTTTTACTATCAATTCGTGTCATTCGTGAAATTAGTGGTTAAAAAGTTGGTTAAACTTTTCTTGTAAAAAAATAATTTTTCAATAAAAAAAGATTTGAGAAATCGCTCAATGAAAATAGCCGTTCTTGTCTCCGGAGGTGTGGACAGTTCCGTCGCACTCGCCCTTCTTAAAAATGAGGGGCACGATCTTACAGCTTTTTATCTCAAAGTGTGGATGGAAGAAGATTTTGGTTTCGGCGAATGCCCATGGCAGGAAGATGTAGAGTATGTGCGCGAGGTCAGCGAACATCTCGGCATTAAAAACGAGATTGTTCCCATGCAAAGGGAGTACTGGCAGCGGGTTATCGAGTACACCCTTGCAGAACTGCGGGAGGGGAGGACGCCGAATCCCGATATGATGTGCAACCGCCTGATCAAGTTTGGGGCGTTCCATGAGAAATATGGCCAGGAGTACGACAGAATTGCCTCCGGGCATTATGCAAAACTAATCACTGACGATGCCGGCCGCACACATCTCATGACAAATCCAGATCCGGTCAAAGATCAGACCTATTTTTTAAGCCAAATGACCTACGAACAAATTAGCCGCAGTCTTTTTCCCCTCGGCGACATGACCAAGAAAGAGGTACGGGAGGCAGCGGAAAACTTGTTACTGCCCACTTCAAAACGGCCGGACAGCCAGGGGATTTGTTTTCTTGGCAAAATAAATTTTCGTGATTTCCTGAAAAAATATGTCGGCGAAAAGAAAGGCCCGATCATTGAAAAAGCCACCGGAAAAAATCTTGGCACCCACAAAGGATTTTGGTTTTACACGATTGGTCAGCGTTCGGGATTGAATCTTGCCGGCGGTCCCTGGTTTGTTATCGAAAAGGATACGCGTGAAAATATCATTTACGTCAGCCACGGCTACGACCCGGAGGATGTGTATGTGGATGAAATTGTCCTCGATCGTTTCAACTGGATTAATCCGTTGCCGGATTTTGCGAACGGAGAAAAGAGTGCGCGAGTGCGTTTTAAAATTCGTCATTCGCCTGTTTTTTATGACGGAATTGTGCATAAGAAAAGTGAGCAAGAATACATCATCAAACCCGACGAAAAAATTGCTGCCGTTGCTCCCGGACAATTCGGTGTCATTTATCAGAATGGAGAATGTTTTGGCGGAGGTGCGATTTGCGATTGATCTCGTTTGTTTTTAAAAAGAATTTCCTGATTTTCTTCCTGATCTTTTCTCTACAAGCACCGCTCTCGTTTGGATACTCCTTTCGTAGCTACGGGCAACACATCAGTGAGGGAATTCGCAATAGTTTTGACAATCCTTCGTGGCTGGCTGCAGCAGGCGTTATTGCTCTCTCATACCGGTTTGATAAAACCGTGCAAAAAAGATTTATGGGAAAACTTTTGCCGGAAAAAGTTTCTTTTATCGCGGATCAGTATGGAAAGGGGTACAACTGGCTTGCGGCCAATGCTTATATTATCGGAGAAGGGGCAATAAATGACCGTCCTCAAAAAGAAGCTCTTGAGAATTTGCAGACCATGGCAGAAGCTTATTTTGTAAATGCCGTTTTTACGTATGTGCTTAAATTTTCAGTGAAACGTAAACGCCCGGGGAGCCATAATCGTCTATCCTTTCCGTCGGGTCATACATCCAGTTCGTTTGTGGTCGCTGCAACATTAAATCAGTTGTATGGAAAAAATATGGGCATACCGGCTTTTCTTATGGCGAGTGTAACCGGCTTGCAGAGAATTCACAAAAACAAGCACTGGTTGTCCGATGTTCTCGCCGGCGCACTTTTGGGAACACTTGTCGGAAACGGCTTTGGAAAATTGAAAAAAGATGAGCGTAGCGAGCAACGTCCGATCGTATTGTATTTTGCTTTTCAGTTTTAAAAAAATACGAAATCAATCTGCAGTTACAACTTTTTGTTCTATATTTTATCAAGAAATGCAGCTTTATCTTCAATGATGATCTTGAGGAGCAACAAATGAGTCGTACGTTACCCAAATCGTTCGATGAACTCGTCCGAGAATCGCACGTGCCCGTTCTTGTGGATTTTTGGGCTGAATGGTGCGGACCCTGCCATATAATCTCTCCGTCAATAAAAAAGATCGCCGCAGAACACAAAAACGATCTTTTGACTGTCAAAGTAAATGTAGATGAAAAACAGCACATCGCCGCCAAGTACCGGATTCAAAGCATTCCCACTGTTATGATGTTTAACAAGGGGCAAGTGATTATGCGACTTACCGGGGCGCTTCCGTATCCCGCCCTGAAGAGTGAGGTGGAGAAAGCTCTACAAAAGGTGTGAGCACCTGATAATACGGGGAACTAAATGCGGTATTTTTTTGTTACATAATGACTTGACAGTCATTTATAAGGAGAATTTCATGCAGATCAAAAAGCATATACTTGTTTTATTTATCATTGGATTGTTTATGATGACAATAAAGGGGTTGGCAAAAGACAAGCAAAGCAAAGATGCGGGCGAAACGAGCCAAAGGGTGAAAATGAAAATCGTAAAGACAGAAAAAGAATGGAAAAATATTCTGACGCCCGAGCAATTTCGGGTTACAAGGAAAAAGGGGACGGAGCGGGCATTTACCGGCAAGTACTACCACAATAAGGAAAAAGGTGTTTACAAATGTGTTTGCTGCGGCAATGAACTTTTCAACTCGGAGACCAAATATGATTCCGGTTCCGGCTGGCCCAGTTTTTGGGCACCTATTTCCAACGGGAAAATTGAATTGGTGGCGGATAACAGTTTATTTAGCCGCAGGACAGAAGTGATTTGCAGTCAATGCGGTGCGCACCTTGGTCATGTTTTTGAGGACGGCCCGCAACCCACGGGGTTGCGCTACTGCATTAATTCCGTCGCTTTGCAATTTGAGAAAGAGGCCGGGCCGAAGAAAACGGAAAAATGATCAGTAATACAAAACAAGACCCCCGGGGAAGAATTCAGAAGGAACCCTCGTTTTATTTTGACGGGGGTTTTTTCACAATACCAATCACGTTAGGGATTGTGTACTGTGCCGAGTAGATACCGGTAAAGTCATGGTTGTCCTGCCCTTTGCGATCTATCTTGAGATTATTCGTTTTAAGATAGAATTGAGCAGGTGGCCCGCCTTCCAAATAGATTGCATTGTGAATTGAAAGTGGGCGCTCAAGAAGAAAATGAATGAAATCGTGAACGCTATAAGGTTGTTCACAAAAAATAAACAGCACATTCCCATCCTTATCTATTGCCAACGCTGCGATGGTGTGTTTCTGTGGCTGTCGGCTCCAGACATTCTCCCCTCGGCTATTTACCATACGAATGCTCTGCATCAGCGAATTATAGCTGTTTTTCAGATTGATAAAGTCCTGGAATTCCCGATCAATGATTTGCACCGGGGGCAAAGAATCGTGAACGGGATTGAAAGCCAATACTGCCATGTAATCCTTCAAGATGTGATCGTTGTTGAGATAGGAAAAGTTTTTCATATACCCCACGCTCGTCATATTGTCCATTTTATACATGCCGGCATTTATTGCACCCGTAAGATGGAACTCTTTGCACCATTCTTTCACTGTGCGCTTTTTATGTCCATGCTGCGAAGCACACAAAAGTTGAAGCTGATAAAAATTTGGATCAATTTTGACGACATCTACCTTTCCTCTGCTTATCCCAAACCAACGCGGCAAGTGTAACCGGATAACGGAAATCCCGTTATCAATGCGTTTCCATTGATCGTTGTCTGAACAACTGACAATAAGAGTTGTGAAAATAATCAATGGTAATAAAATGAAATGCATTTGAAAAAATATTCTCGCCAGTTTTTTTGCTCCTTGCCTGATGGATTGGTATTTCATGACATATCTTTCGAGCAAGTGAAAAGAATAAATATCCCGTGGCACAGTTTCAATCTCAAACCAATTTATAGTGAAATCACTATTCAAAAAAATATATTGGCAAAAGAGCTAATATTTGCACGTACTTTAAACGAATTCGAATGTTCCCCGCCTTTGACATAACTTGAACATTTTACAAACTTCTCTATTTAAAAACAAGAACTTTTACCTTGTTTTCAAGTTTTGAATTTGTATCTTTAGCTTTGAAATGAATTGAAATATGAATGTAGATGAGAGGTTCAAACATGAAAAACCAACTTCATGAAAAATACAATGGCATTATTCCGCCGGTTTTAACGCCTTTTAATGAAGACAAAACCGTTGATTTTCAAACTCTGGAAAAATTTATTGACTGGTTGTGTCAACAAAAAGTAGATATTCTTTTTCCCATGGGAGGATCGGGCGAATATCAAACACTTGAAATGGATGAACGCAAGAAAATTATCGACAGCGTAGTCAAGGCGGCCGGGGGACGAAAGCAGGTTTTTGCAGGAACCGGTGCTGCATCATTGGAAGAGACGCTGGAATTAAGCCGCTACGCCTCGGAACACGGTGCCGATGGAGTTGGCGTGGTTATGCCTACGGATATACCGGGAAATGAGGAAAGCATTTTTAGTTATTACCAGGCCGTGAACGATGCAATTGACTGCCCGTTTATGGTTTACGATCCTCGCGGTGAAGGTCCCCATTCAGCTACACCAAAATTGATGCGCAAAATGGTCGATACGCTCGACAAACTTGTTGCTATAAAATATCGCACAGTCAACGGAGAATATATGGGCTACATGGCCAGGGAAATTTCCGATGATATTTCGCTTTTTTCCGGCGCGGAGACGGTTTTTCTGCAGGATTTGAGCGTCGGTGCGAGCGGCTGTGTTGGCGGGGGTGCAAATTTTTATCCGGCGTTAATCCGCGAGTTGCAAAACCGGTTTCTTGATGGCGATATCCTCGGTGCGCGCAAAGTCCAATATAAAATTCTCGAAGCAACGACAGTTCTGGAAAACGTTTACTGGCCCCTCAGCGGCAAGATTGTTCTGCAGGAATTGGGACTTCCATTTAAGCTCGTCACCCGTGTTGAAGGGCGGGCATATACAGAGGAGGATATTCGCAAAATCAGATTGTATTATCGGGAGTTACTGGATATTCCGAATGCGTGATGGGTTTTATCGTTTAAAACTGCAATGA
>Ga0114931_10005905_pt1 | contig 15119 bp, 17 predicted proteins | sample 2SBtaG_FD_89579 | JGI IMG/M metagenome (GOLD analysis project Ga0114931, IMG submission 89579) | Deep subsurface microbial communities from Kolumbo volcano to uncover new lineages of life (NeLLi) - 2SBTROV14_V59a metaG | ecosystem: Environmental > Aquatic > Marine > Volcanic | place: Kolumbo...
AAAAAAGTAAAATAATTAGACATAAAATTTAAAATAATTTAAAAAAGCCACAAAACAGTTTGAATTTAATAGTTTATGTCTATACTTGTGGTATAAAAAATTAGACATGACGAAGTATTCAATGGCACAAGTAGAGAATTTAACTGGTATCAGTGCCCATACACTTAGAATCTGGGAGAGGCGATATAGCTTCTTAGAACCGGAACGTACGGAGACTAATATCCGGTTTTATAGCGATGAGGAGTTAAAAAAGTTACTTAATATCGGAATTCTAATTCGTAATGGTCACAGAATATCGAAGGTTGACGCAATGTCTAATACTCAGATTAGCGAACTTGTTACCGATATTTTGTCTAATGTTAGTCGGGAAAACGAAGACGATATTAACGCCTTAACTATATCTATGCTCGAGATGAATGAGGATGAATTTAATATGATTTTTCAAAGAAGAGTGATGAGGAAAGGTCTTCAAACTACCATTACTGGATTAATTTATCCATTCCTAAGTCATATTGGAGTTTTGTGGGGTACAGATAAACTTATTCCTGCTCAAGAACACTTTATCTCGAATTTGATAAGGCAAAAGATCATCGCAGCAATTGATAGTTTGCCCTCACCGGGAAGTAATGCTCCTGGTATAGCTATGTTCCTGCTTGATGGTGAAGATCATGAGATTGGTTTATTATTAGCAGCATACATTGCCAAAGATCTGGGATGGAAAGTTCAATATCTTGGTCAGAATGTACCGGTTATTAATATTGCGGAAGTGATAGAAATTGCAAAGCCTAAATTATTGCTATCAATGTTTGTTGTTCCTGCTTCTAAAAAAACAGCTAAATTCATCAACATAATTAGGAGTCAAACGGATTTACCTTTTCTAATTTCCGGAAATAGAGAAAATTTCTCTGATCTGGAATTTGACAATAGGCTTATTTATATTAAGTCTCCGAATGAACTTGTTGATTATCTTCAACAAATATCTTAAATTTTTATTTTAGTGGTTGTCCTTTTAGAATATCTTCATATTCTACAAATCGATGTTGGCGAATAGGCCTAATAGTTGGCTTGGTGCTAAAGTAAAGAAGCAAACAAGGGCTGATTGATTTATACCTTTCAACATACTCATAACTTACAAGTTCATTATTTTTTATCCGTTGCTTAATCTTATTGTGATAAGGATACATAAGACAGAAAAGTTAATATATTATGATTGAACTTTCCCATAATAGGGAAAAAGCCAGTATGAAATAATCTCAAACTATTTTGGCTGTTATACAATTCCCGCTTCTTCCAGGATTTGAATACCTCGCTTTATTTATACATCACTGCCTTTACTGCTTCAACAGTACGTTTGGCGTTAGGCAATGTCGCTTCAATAAGGGTAGGTGCATATCCTAATGGCAGATCCTGGCTGTTTACTTTTTGCACCGGAGCATCCAGGTAATCGAAAGCATATTTTTGTACGTGGTAAGCTATTTCGGAAGCTATCGAAGACAAAGGCCAGGCTTCTTCAACTACAACCAATCGGTTGGTTTTCTTCACCGATTCAACGATTGTGGTATAATCTATGGGTCTTACTGTTCTCAAGTCAATAATTTCAGCATTTACGTCTTCTTTGGCTAGTTCATCAGCAGCTTTTACTACTTCATGGTAAATTTTGCCAAAAGTAACCATAGTAACATCACTACCTTCCCGCTTTACATCGGCCTGGCCAATAGGGATTAAATATTCTCCTTCTGGTACTTCACCTTTCATACCATACATCAACTCAGACTCCATAAATATCACCGGGTCATTATCACGAATTGATGACTTAAGTAGTCCTTTGGCATCATAAGGGTTGGAAGGTACCACTACCTTTAAACCGGGTGTATTGGCATACCAATTTTCAAAATTTTGTGAATGTTGTGCTGATAACATCCCGGCATTCCCAGTAGGGCCTCTAAATACAATGGGCATTGGGAATTGTCCGCCACTCATAAAGAGCATCTTAGCAGCCGAGTTAATAACCTGGTCGATAGCCACCAGGGAAAAATTAAAGGTCATAAATTCGATGATGGGTCGCAGTCCATTCATGGCTGCACCAACACCCAACCCGGCAAAACCAAGTTCCGTTATAGGGGTATCAATTACCCGTTTGGCACCAAATTCGTCTAGCATACCCTGGCTAACCTTATAGGCGCCATTATATTCTGCTACTTCTTCACCCATTAGAAACACCAGTTCATCGCGTCTCATTTCTTCACTCATAGCTTCACCAAGAGCTTGCCTAAATTGAATTTCTCTCATAGTTGTGGTAATATTAAGTTGCAAAAATAGGTATTGCCGATCAATAAATGAATAGGGGAATTAATTTAATAGTTCATTATTAAAACTTTGACGTCACAGGTAGTTTTAACCCTTTCCACTTGATTATTTTCGAAATTTAATCCTTAATTCTTGTAAACCTCAATGCTTTGAGCATAAAGTCGGGAAGGGGCTTCAGCGGATCACGCTTCTCCAGGTTGAGGAAGATGCCCAGCTTTTCAATAATCGGAATCTTATACACTTCAATCATTTCTATCAGGGTGCCATCGGGGTCTTCGATATAGGTACAATGCACCCGGGTGGTACCACCCATATCAAGGGTATCGTTGGTGTCGCAGGTAAAGCCAAAACCTTTTTCGGCCAGCATTTTCCCTAATTCATTCATGCCCCGTACATCAAACCCCAGATGCACGAAGCCAATATCGCCCCACAGGCGGTCGGCATAAATTTTTCTGGGCGAATAATCTTTGGCTTCAACCAATTCAATATAGGTGTCACCAGTAACTTTGGCAAAACCACCACCCGGTTGGTTTGATTGTGCCAGTACTACCCTGCGAAAGGTTCGCTCACCCCCGGGAAGTACACCCTGCCAATCTTCAAACACACCGGTTTCATCAAAAATCACCTTGTCATAGCCCAATATTTCAGCGTAAAGTTTCATGCTGTTATCAATATTTGTAACGCCAATGGATGAGCCTACCGTACCTCCGGTTACATGTTTTGGCTTCATATACCAGTTTTTACCCGGAACTATCTGAAAATTTAAGCCATTAGGATCTTGTACATAAAAAGTTTCACCACCATACGGTAACAACTTAAGCTCACTAATCACATTGGCACCCTCCTTTTTAAACCATTCATAGGCTGCTCTTACATCAGGCGACTTTACCTGGGCTACGAAAATTCCCAAGTCACCAAGTTCAAATTCTACCTCGGCATGGGTGGCGGTAAAGGATACCGGGCTAACCACCTCCATGGCACATCCTCCGTGGAGGTTAAGAATCATGGCTGCCCGTTTGTTAATGGTTTTGCCTTTGGTATAGATATCCATTAATGGGGCCTCGGCTTCGCCATTAAACAAGGAGATATCCATGCCTAAAAATTTACGATACCATTTCCACGAGGTTGCATGATCGGGAACGCCCACACCAACGTGTTGAATGCCATTTATTCTTGTGTACATTTTGAATCTTTTATAAAAAATAAACTGCAAAGATATAGAAATGTAGATTTATAAAAGCCATAAGGGTATAGTTCTGTTTAGTGAGGGAAGCAACTAAATAATTGACTTGGATTAGGGTTTTACAGCGCTTCACATACTACTTTTGCCGGGAATAGTTAGTCCTATGGATTTTGCAAGGATAAAAGTGAAGATAAATACCTATAAAGAAGAGGGTAAGCAGTATTTTACCACCTCTTCGTTTCAATCACATAGTATGGTATTATTGCACATGTTAAGTCGCATTGATAAGAATATTCCGGTGGTTTTTATCAATACAGGTTACCATTTTCCGGAAACCATAACATTTAGAGACCAGATTATAAACTCATTTGGCCTGACTAACCTGATTGATGTAACTTCGGAGATGCCTAAAAGTCTGCAAAAAGGTAAGGGAGGACGCCTGCTTTTTGCTTCAGACCCGGATTATTGTTGTTATGTTAATAAAACAGAGCCACTGAATAATTTACTCCGATCGTATGACGTGTGGATTAATGGAGTGAGGGCAGACCAGAGCGATGTACGAAAGGCTATGCAAATAGAACAGGAAGCACCCAATAATACTACACGCTTTCATCCTATGCTCGATTGGACAAGTAAAATGATATATGATTACCGTAAAAAACATCATTTACCTGCTCATCCACTGGAAGAAAAAGGATATCTGAGTATTGGTTGTGAACCCTGTACCCGTAAAATTGACCCTGAGATGAGTGAGCGCGAGGTACGGTGGTATGGGTTAAATAAAACAGAATGTGGTTTACATACTGATCTGATAAAATAATGAATATACTGGTTACTGGAGGGGCAGGTTATGTAGGAACAAAGCTTGTTAAAGAATTAACCGCCATAAAGGAGGTTAATAAGGTAGTGGTTTACGATAATTTAAGCCGTGGAAATTATAATTTGTTCCTCGGAGAGCCTATTGTTCTTGGTGAAAAAATCGAGTTTATCCAAGGGGATATTCTGGATAGTCGATTGCTTCATAAAACGTTAGACGGAATAGATTTTGTATATCATTTAGCAGCTAAGGTAACGACTCCTTTTGCCAACACAGACCCACATTTTTATGAGCAGATAAACCATTGGGGTACCGCAGAATTGGTGTATGCTATTGAGAAAAACCCGGTTAAAAAACTTTTTCATTTAAGTAGCACTAGTGTTTATGGTAGCTCCGACCAATTGGTAAACGAAACATCCAATCTTAACCCCAGAACATTTTATGGGGTATCGAAGATGCGGGCAGAAAAGCATGTGCAACGGTTGGTTGATCAGGATAGAGCTATTATAATTCGCTCGGGCAATGTCTATGGCTATAGTAAGAGCATGCGCTTTGACGCGGTGATTAATAAATTTGCTTTTGAAACCAATTTTCATAAAAAAATAACTATACAGGGTAGTGGCAAGCAAAACCGTGCTTTTATTCATGTAAATGATCTGGTACACGATTTGGGATTATTATTAACCAATAATGTGGCGGCAGATGTATATAATTTGGTTTCTAAGAATTTGTCTATCCTTGAATTAGTAGATGTTTTTAAAGAAATAAAGCCTGATTTGGAGTTTCTTTTTATTGATCAACATCTTGATCTAAGAAATATAAAGGTAAATACTGACCTTAAATTGGCTCAATATTTGGCATTGGCTGAGTCGAAAGCCTTAAAGGAGGAGATGAAGTTATTTTTGGAAACTTTTTCCTATTAATTTAGCCATAGATAAAGGCTGCAACCTTAACAAAAAAAGTAACAAGCATTATATTTACCCTGTTTAATGATAAAAAAATAATTTATCTTAGCGGCTTAGTTTTACAACTACAAAAAGCGAATTTTTACTAAACATATATTAAGAATCATGAAAAAAATAATTACATTGTTGGCAGTTGCTGAATTGTTCTTTTTTTCTGCAGAGAACGCCAGTGCACAAGCTACCAATCAGCTTAATATTGGCTTGATTGGTGTAAGTTATGAAGTTCCTGTAACTTCAGACATTACCCTTGCCCCGTTTGCCGGAACTAATTTAAATATTAGTTACTTTACATTGGGAGTAAAAGCAAACTATTACTTCGATAACCTGTTAGACCTTCCTGAGGAATTTGATATTTATGGTGGGGCAAATGCTGGTTATGGACTTGGCTTTAATAATAATGCTAATGATTTTGATATTGGCTTGCAAATTGGTTTCAGGTGGTTTTGGAGTGAAAAAATGGGCCTTTACCTTGAAGGCGGTGGCGGAAAATTAGGCGGTACCGCAGGTTTGGGTATTACCATAAGAATGTAATTATTACACACATTTATAATAAAGGAGACTCACTCATCGATGAGGCTCCTTTTTTTATACCCATATAAAAAATGGCTGTATAAGGTTAATCTGATGGGACGAATTTTGTTCTATTGAAACAATAAGATCAATATTATTATGATAAGGGCAAACACAGAATTAAGTAATAAAAATCCTATCCCTCATAGCGGACTGAATCATAATCATGAAATTCATCTAAAGGAATGATGAGTTTGCCTTCATTATCAACAAACGAGGCGGGTTTAAATTTTGCACCTGGGATAATTTCACTCCCAAGGTAAGAATACCGGACATGCACTTTTTGCGAAAATGTATCATCAAAAGCTGTCATTTGAATAACCACCTCCAGGTCTTCTTGTTGAATATTTCTTAAATCGAGTTCATGAAAGGGGCTCTTATCATTTATTGGATGGACGATGGTCCAGGTTGCCGGGAAAAATTCAATTTTACTTATTTCCAGGTCTAGTCGATAGTATTTACGTTTATTGTCACCCTTTTCCTTAATATGTATGGTGAGTGCTACATCGGCACTTATATCAATAAGGGTATTATTGCGCAGGTTAACAACCCTAAACATAAAACCCCAACTATCATCTTTATAAGGGGCAATAAGTGCATTCCTGGAGAATAATAGTCGCATTGAAGGCTTCGAAAAACGACCATAAAGCAAACCGGTAATGATGGCAAACACCATGAGTCCTGTGGCCGATTCAAATACAGCTACTAAATTTGTGAGTTTACCCACAGGGGCAATGTGGCCATAACCAACTGTAGTAAACGTTTGAAAACTAAAAAAAAATGCCTCACTAAGGTTTTGCCAAAAATCACCTTCTTTATTACCAGCCAAATATTCTACCCCAATCAACTGGTAAGTCAAGGCAAATAGTAAGTTTAGGATAACAATAAAGAGGAAGGTGAGGATAAAGAATTTTGTCCATGACATATTTATCAGCGACTGATAGAAATCACGGATATTGCCCGGGGCACCTACTTTATGCACATTAAAGGAGCCGTCTTTGTTCATTAGGCGCTTTTCCCCTGGGTTATATTTGCTGCCTAATCCCGGGTCTTGTATAGGTTTCGTCATAATTATAATGTCTGGTTGAACTGTTTGACGAGCAAATTTAAAACCTTAGAGGGTACTTCATGTGCCAAAAATATAATTAGTCAATTCTGCAAGTTAATATAAATTGAAATCATTAAGGAAACGTTGTCTGAACCAAATTTCGAATGCTGGATCAAGAAACTCATAGCTACTATCAATTTTATGTACCATATCGTTATTAATAAGAATAGTTTTATTTTTACTTACGTTTCTTGGAGTACCCAAGCGATACTTAGTCATAACATGGGCAGCAGTTAATTTGGTTTCACCCATGGCAATAGCTTTTAAGAGGGATAGTTGCGTTACACTTATAGATTCTATTTCTTTTTGGTAAAGAGGTAAATTAGTGTTAATTAGTTCTTTAAAGGCTTGATCGATTGCTTTCTTTGTAGCCACCTTTATAGTTAAATTCCAAGTATAATGGGCTAATTGCTGAACATACCATGAATGATTTTTCATGGATATTGGAATTAATACTGCTACCGAGCTATCTATACTTTTCCCTGTTTTTTGAAACCCTTGGCAGATAAATTTCACCCATTTCTTTTCATCAATTTTAGGTAATAGCATTATATCTCCAAATCGATAGAATGGCTTTGAAGAATTACTAAATATATCTGTCATTATATGCCGTTTGCTACCGAACAAACAATAGACAACGTTTTTCTGTCTTTGCCAGATCGCTCGCATATTCTTTTCTAAATCAAGATAATGCGGAAAAGTCGATAAGTTTTGGAACTCATCGAGACAAATAATAAGTTTAATATTTTTTTTGGCAGCAATAGTTTCTGGTAAGGCTAGAATTTCATCACTGTGTTTTTTCAATTCTGCCCAGTCGAAACTTAGACTAAAGTCGGCAGAAGGATCAATGCCATAACTTATTTTAGGTATAAGTTGTTTAAATAAGGTTTTCGTACTTTTCGCCCAATCTTCCCATTTTGATGATGATGCTTTAATGGTTTCTCTGGCGAATAGTTCTAAAAACTGTTCTTCTGAGCTAACCGAAAATAAATCTATAATTACTGTTTTATGATTCTTGCTCTTTTTATTAATGCTAATTATAACTTTTTCAACAAGAGATGATTTTCCCCAGCGTCTGGGAGAGATTATCATGGTATTTATACCACCTGTTAGGTTATCATAAAGTTTTTTTACTTCAGACTCTCTATTGGTAAAGAAGCTCGTACTTACTGTAGTGCCATATTTAAAAGGAGATGTGGCCATTTTTTATACTTTATAGTATTATACCCAATAGTATTATACCTAAAGGTATAAAATATATTAATCAAACTATCTGTCTGACAAAAATTCTGGTAAATTGAATGCCCTTGTTTTAGGCAGACAGAGGTTACAAGAAAGAAAAATCAATTAACAATACTCATCAAAAACAGCAATCAGGTGATGGGCAATCATTTCGGCATTACGGCCTTCAATATGATGCCTTTCTACAAAGTGGGCCAATTCACCATCTTTAAACAAGGCGATAGCCGGAGAGGATGGAGGGTAGGGGAGGCATAATTCCCTTACCTTATTCACAGCTTCAACATCATTACCGGCAAATACAGTAGCCAAGGTATCCGGCTTTTTATCTGTGTTGTTTACGGCCATGACGGCACCAGGCCTGGCTGATCCTGCGGCACAGCCACATACGGAGTTAATTACAATCATCGTGGTACCTTGATGATTTTTTAAATGATTCTCAACTGCTTCAGCAGTTCTGAATTCTTCGAAACCGTTGCCGGTTAACTCTTCCCGCATAGGGGCAATCATTGGTTCTGGATACATAATATAGCGTGTTTATTGTATAATATTAATTATTTATTTTAAATCATTACAAAAAGCCTAATTCAAGTTTAGCAACCTCCGACATCATTTCCTGGGTATAAGGTGGATCGAACGTAACTTCAACTTTTACATCGTTTACTCCCGGAATAGCCTTTAACTTGGTTTGTAATTCATCAGGAATTATTTCCGCAGCCGGACAAGAAGGTGAGGTAAGAGTCATTAAAACATAGACATTGTTTACCGGATATACATTGATCTCATAAATTAATCCTAGTTCATATATATCAACCGGAATTTCAGGGTCATAGACGGTTTTAATGGTTTCTACTACCTGATCCCTTAACGACAATTCATTTTTTTCTACTGCAGCCATAGTTTAATTCATATTGACTTTAGTTTTATACCCTAAGGCATATAATTTCATTTGTTTTATCATAGAAGCGAACCCATTCGATCTTTGTGAGCCTATAATTTGCCCCATGCCTATTTTTTCTATAAAATCAAGGTCGGCATTGATGATATCATCTGGTGTTTGTCCGGAAAGAATACGTACAAGTAAGCTGATAAGTCCACGTGTAATATCCGTATTGCTATCCGCTAAAAAATATACTTTACCGTCCTTATGCTCCGCATGTAACCAAACCTTCGACTGGCAACCTTTGATCAAGCTGTCCTCCGTTTTGTATTCTTCAGCAAGTGGCGCCATTTTATCACCAAGTTCCATCAGGTAAAATAAGGTCGCCTCCCGGTCATCAGCCAGTAGCTCAAATTCACTTATTATGTTATCTTGTAGTTCTCTAATACTACTCATATTCTTACTCTGTCAGCTATTTTCTTCACACTATTTATCAATCTATCCACTTCATCAAAAGTATTATAGATCGCAAATGATGCCCTCACTGTACCTTCAATACCAAACCTGTCCATGAGTGGCATAGTACAATGGTGGCCTGTTCTTACCGCAATACCCGTGGCATCAAGCATCATACCAACATCAAAAGGATGCGTTCCTTCAATATTGAATGATAGTACACTTACCTTATTGAGGCCAGTGCCCACTAATTGAACATGGTCAAGAAGCATAAAACCATCTGTAGCCCGTGCAAGTAAAGCGTCTTCGTGAGCGCCAATTTGTTGCTTACCAATGGTAGTAATAAAATCAATGGCTACTTTAAAAGCAATAATATCGGCAATATTGGGGGTGCCGGCCTCAAATTTATAAGGGATGTCGTTATATGTGGTCTTGGCAAAAGTAACCTCCTTAATCATCTCACCACCACCCTGATAAGGCGGCATTTTTTCTAGTAGATGGCGCTTTCCATAGAGGATTCCTACCCCGGTTGGACCATACATTTTATGAGCCGATGCTGCGAGGAAATCACAGTTCAAGGCTTGTACATCTACTTCCATGTGGGGCAGGGCCTGGGCGGCATCGATTAATACTACCGCTCCGGCAACATGGGCTGCAGCGATTATTTCTTTAACCGGATTTATCGTACCCAGGGCATTGGAGGCCATGCATACAGCTACTATTTTGGTTTTTTCAGAAAGGGTTTGTTTAAACTCATCAAGACTGATTTCGCCACTATCTGAGATAGGAATCACCTTTAATACTGCCTCATTTTCTTCACTAAGTATTTGCCAGGGAACAATATTGGAGTGGTGTTCCATAGCAGTGATGATAATTTCATCGCCTTTGTTGATAAAGGCCCTGCCATAGGTGGCGGCCACCAGGTTAATGCTCTCTGTAGTACCCTTGGTAAAAATAATTTCTTCAGTTTCCCGGGCATTAACCAGCAGCCGGCTGGCTGCACGCGTTTTTTCAAACGCGGTGGTGGCCTCTTCTGCCAGGGTATGCACACCCCGATGGATGTTCGCATTATAAGAGCTATAATATTCACTTAAAGCATCAATTACCGATTGTGGCTTTTGGGTAGTGGCGGCATTATCAAAATACGCCAACGGATAACCATTTACCTGCCGTTGTAATACAGGGAACTGCTGTCGAATTGCCTCAATATCTAATGATTTCGATATGGTATTAGCTTCTTTCTGCATCTTAGCTGTCTAATTTTTCTTCTAAAATAGCTGCCACCCGTGCCCGTAGTACCTCATCCTTTATTTTCTCAATTACTTCTTCAGCAAAAGCTTTAAGCAATAATTTTTGGGCGCTTTCTTTATCAATACCTCTTGCTCGTAAATAAAATAATTGTTCCTTATCCATCTGACCGGTCGTACAACCATGGGTACATTTTACGTCATCCGCCCAAATCTCAAGCTGTGGTTTAGTATTGATAGTGGCAGTATCTGCCAGTAGAATATTATTATTCGATTGAAAGGCATTTGTTTTCTGGGCATCCTGGCGTACAAAAACTTTCCCGTTAAATACACCTGTGGCTTGTTTACCTATAATTCCTTTATACAATTCGTTGCTGTTTGAATTAGGTAACCTGTGGTCAACTACCGTATGGTTATCAATGGTGCCTTTGGCAACCGGCATATACAGGCCATCGAGATTTGTTTCACAATGCTCCCCGTTCAAGGTGATGTTAAGATTATTCCGTATCATCTTGCCGCCAAAGTTTACATTTACGGTGTGCAAAACGGAGTTGTTTTGTTGTTGGATACGGGTATTATCAATCCTGAGCTCGTGATCGCTATCGAGGCCAACTTTATAATGTTCCAATATAGCATGATGTGCCAGGGATACTTCCATTACCGAATTGGTAAACGCGGCTTGGTCTCCTGAGCCTAAAAATATTTCGGTAATTTTAGCCTGGGCATTCTCGCCAATATTTACTTCATGACGACAATTGGCCATCACTTTGCCATCTGCAGCACAGGTAATATGAATAATATTAATAGATTCTTCAATAACAGCTCCCTTTTCCACGTTAATCTGGCACCCCGATGTGGCCAGCGCCAGGTTTAATCCGGAGAAAGCGTCCTCCTCACCACTAGCTAATGAAGCATTCTCAATTAAGTCTTTTTGAGATTTAGAAATTATTATTTCCAGATTATTTTTTTCTGTTAACTGGCTCATCGTTTCATCATAGGTACCATTTATAAACACGATGGTATTGCCACTAAATACAGGTAATTCTTTTTCTTTAATCTTGGAATAGTCAATAGCCGGGTTAGTAGTAAAATCAGCGAAAGACTCCTCTAACGCTTTACCTAAAGGGGTATAACGGTATTCTTCATTCTTTCGGGTGGGAAACCCATGTTCTTTAAAAGTATCGAAGGCTAATTTTCTGGCCTGATACCCAGCCGAATTAGCAGCTCCGTTGAGTTGGGGGGTTAAGGCATTAATTTGCTCCTCAAACACATCTAATATGGTCGAATTTCTATTGCTCATCAGGCTGGTATCTGGTCTTGGGTGCTATCGGGATGTTCTTCTTTAATCCAGTCGTATCCGCGCTCTTCTAACTCAAATGCCAGCTGTTTGGTGCCACTTTTTACGATCTTACCTTTATAGAGCACGTGGACAAAATCCGGAACAATATAATCCAGCAGTCGTTGATAATGGGTGATTACAATGGTGGCATTATCTTTTGATTTTAGAGCATTAACACCATTGGCTACAATTCGTAGTGCATCAATATCAAGTCCTGAATCTGTTTCGTCAAGAATTGCCAATTTTGGCTCTAACATCGCCATCTGAAAGATTTCATTTCTCTTTTTCTCACCTCCCGAGAAGCCTTCATTGAGCGACCTGCGTAAAAGAGCCTGATCGATATCTACTATCTTCATTTTCTCTTTCATCTCTTTCAGAAATTCAACGGCATCAAGCTCTCCCAGTCCACGGTATTCCCTTACCTGGTTTACCGAAGCTTTAAGAAAATTGGTGGTGCTTACGCCCGGAATCTCCACCGGGTACTGAAATGCAAGAAAAATACCGGCACGAGCCCTGTCTTCCGGGCTTAAATCCAGTAAATTTTTTCCCTCAAAGGTAACGGTGCCACCGTCAACATCATATTCTTCTCGACCGGCCAATACCGATGCCAGGGTGCTTTTCCCAGAGCCATTAGGCCCCATAATGGCATGCACTTCACCCGGTTTTACTTCGAGATTGATACCTTTTAGTATTTCGCTGCCTTCTACCGAGGCTTTTAAGTTTTTTATAGCTAACATGTTTTATATTACAAGTTCTAAGTTTTAATTTTCAGGTTTCTAGTTCTAATCTTCAAGTTTCAAATTTCATAAGGCGTTCCTTCTTCCTTGAAACTAGGATCGTTGTAGGAGGTAGCATTAAGATGCAATGCCGGTCCACTCATTATTTTTTCAATGGGGAAAGATAGTCTTGTTTGTTCAGCAATGCGCTCATTTTTTATACTGGTGCCATCGTGTGCCCTATAACCTTGATCCTCATAATGAATGACTTGGCAATTCTTATGATCTTTCTGCCAGTTTTTCAAGTGTGCAAATCGTTTTATGGTTGCCATTACTTCAAACTCTTAACGTTGAACATATAACTTATCTATCCTACGCTACCTTCTAAGGTTAATGCCAGCAGTTTTTGTGCTTCTACGGCAAATTCCATCGGTAGTTTATTTAAAACTTCTTTTGAAAATCCATTGACAATCAAGGCAATAGCAGCTTCGGTATCGATGCCTCGCTGGTTGCAGTAAAAAATTTGGTCTTCACCAATCTTTGAAGTGGTAGCCTCATGCTCTACCTGGGCCGAATTGTTGTCAACTTCGATATAAGGAAAAGTATGTGCTCCACATCGATCACCCAATAGCAGGGAGTCGCACTGTGAATAATTACGGGCATTTTCTGCTCGTTTGCTTACATCTACCAGCCCGCGGTAGCTATTCTGACTCTTACCGGCTGAGATACCTTTCGAAACAATCCGGCTCTTAGTGTTTTTACCAAGATGAATCATTTTCGTACCAGTGTCGGCCTGTTGATAATTATTAGTTACAGCTACGGAATAAAATTCTCCAATTGAATTATCGCCTTTTAAGATGCAGCTGGGGTATTTCCAGGTTACAGCAGAACCGGTTTCTACTTGGGTCCAGGATAATTTTGCATTATCTCCGGCACAAATTCCCCGTTTGGTTACAAAATTATAAATACCACCATTTCCCTCTTTATCACCGGGGTACCAGTTTTGTACCGTAGAATACTTCACTTCAGCATCTTTATGGACAAATATCTCTACCACCGCGGCATGTAGTTGATTTTCATCACGTTGAGGGGCGGTGCATCCTTCAAGGTAGCTAACATAAGCACCTTCATCGGCAATAATCAGGGTGCGCTCAAACTGCCCGGTGTTGGCTGCGTTAATTCTAAAATAGGTTGATAGCTCCATGGGGCAATGTACGCCTTTAGGAATATAGCAGAACGATCCATCACTAAACACCGCTGAGTTTAGGGCTGCGTAAAAATTGTCTGTAGCCGGTACTACCGAACCAAGATATTGTTTTACCAGATCAGGATGATCTTTTACGGCTTCGCTGAACGAGCAGAATATGATGCCTAGCTCTGCTAAGGTCTCTTTAAATGTAGTTGCTACCGAAACACTATCAATAACAGCATCTACCGCCACCCCGGTAAGTCGTTTTTGCTCCTCGAGACTAATACCAAGTTTCTCGAAGGTCTCCCTTAATTCAGGGTCAACCTCATCGATGCTTTTCAACTCTTTTTGTTTTTTTGGGGCTGAATAATAGATAATGTTTTGAAAATCAACCTCCGGATAGTTAACATTTGCCCACCGGGGTTTTTCCATTTCAAGCCACCTGTTGAAAGCTTTTAACCGCCAATCCAGCAACCATTCAGGTTCATTTTTCTTGGCTGAGATAAACCTCACAATATCCTCATTAAGCCCTTTGGGTGCTTGATCGGACTCAAAATCAACCGACCAGCCATGCTCATATTCTTTGGAGGTAAAATCTTCTAATATTTGATCGTCTTTACTCATCTAACATACCTAGTATAGCACACAAAAATAACACTTATTTTTCTTATTTATAATTGTTATAAATAAAAATAAGATAGTAAAAACATTATTTTATTGTCCTGTATCCAATTTATTCATTTACAAAAATGATTTATTTAGGCAATCTTTTATGTGATGATGATTACAAAAACAGGTTGCTTAGCCTACCATGGTGTACAACAAACTTGTTATAAAGTAATGTAAACTTGACAAAATATAATATTAGTTTGAATCTGATTATTATAGAATTTCAAAGGTAACTCTTTCAGGATGTAGAGGATTTTTTGAAAATCGTATCTCCTTTATGTAATTTGGCAACCAATGCCTATAAAACAATCCTATATTTATTCGGTTCGCTCTTACCATACAGATGCCAATGGTCAACTGTTTATCCATCAATTATTAAACTTTTTACAAGATGCCGCGCATCAACATGCTGATGGACTGGGTTTTGGACAAAT
>Ga0114931_10005906_pt1 | contig 15117 bp, 13 predicted proteins | sample 2SBtaG_FD_89579 | JGI IMG/M metagenome (GOLD analysis project Ga0114931, IMG submission 89579) | Deep subsurface microbial communities from Kolumbo volcano to uncover new lineages of life (NeLLi) - 2SBTROV14_V59a metaG | ecosystem: Environmental > Aquatic > Marine > Volcanic | place: Kolumbo...
GGCTGACCCGCCCCGTCGTTTCTCAGGCCCCGGGCGGCAGAGTCCTCCCGGGGCTTTTGCTGCCCGGCTGTTCCGTCCGATTAGGTTTATTGGATTCTTCGTTTCACGATTGGTTCAAGGAGATTCCCGAGTTACGGTCTTCCTGAAACGATGCGTAGCCCGCTTCGACCGCGAGGACGCCATGGTCAGGAAACCGAAGGATCGCCAGTTCATCGACGGCGTGAGTGAAGCTGTTTTTATTGTCGACACGGACTGCCGCATCACCGCTTTCAACCCGGCCGCGGAAGCACTGACAGGCTTCGGAGAAAAAGAGGTTCTCGGGCGAGCCTGCTCCGAGATCTTGCAGAGCGACATTTGCATGGCTACCTGCGCGGCCAAGGAATCCCTCGCTTCCGGGGAGCGCGTGGATCGACGCTACGTCCGGATGCGAGGCCGGGACGGTTCGATCCTCCCCATTTCCCTCTCGACCTCGCCGCTCCGGGATCCCCAGGGAAGGCTGAGCGGGGCCGTCGAAACAGTACGCTCGCTGTCCTGCGCCGAGTCTGAAACCGAGACCCTGAACCGGGAGATGGTCCGGCACAAGTCCATCCTGGAAAACCTGACCGAGGGGGTCGTTACCGTCGACCGGGATTGGCGCGTGGCCACCATCAACGGCGCCGCCGAACGCATGTTGGGGCAATCCCGGGACGGTGCCGTCGGTCGCAAATGCAGTGATGTTTTGGGCACGGAGTCCTGCTCCAGCGACCGTTCCCTGGAGCGGGTTCTTGCGGGAAGCGTTCCGATCCGCGACGAACGTCTTTTCTTCTCCCGGGCCGACAGAACCCCCATCGAGGTCTCCCTGAATGCCAGGGTTCTAAAGGATGCCGAAGGGGCCGTCCTCGGGAGCGTCCTCTCCTTTCGGGAGTTCACCGAGGTCGATCGCCTTCGGATCGAATTCTCGGGCGAACAACACTTCCGGGGCATGATCGGCAAGTCACCGGCAATGCGCGCCGTCTTCCACCTACTGGAAGACGTCGCCGAGAGTTCTTCGACCGTTCTGATCACCGGGGAATCGGGAACCGGCAAGAAGACGCTGGCGGAATGCATTCAGCAACTCGGCCCCCGCCGCCAGGCTCCCTTCGTCACGGTGAACTGCGCCGCCTTCTCGGACGGCCTGCTGCAAAGCGAACTCTTCGGTCAAGCCCGGGGGACGCTTGCCCGCGTCGGCCAGGATCGCCTCGGGCGGTTTCAAATCGCCTCGGGGGGAACGATCTATCTCGAGTCGATCGGTGATCTCAGTCCCGCGACGCAGGCTCGTTTGCTGCAGGTGGTCCAGAAGAAGCAAGTCGAGCCGGTGGGAAGCGACACGCCGCTCGCAGTGGACGTTCGAATCATCGCGTCCACCCGCCGGCCTTTATTTGATCTCGTCCGGGCTACGACGTTTCGTGAGGACCTCTACTACAGCCTGAATGTCATTCCGGTCCACCTTCCGCCCTTGCGTCGTCGCCGCGAGGACATTCCCCTCCTCGTCGAACATTTTATGAGAAAGTATCGACGGATCACCGGGAAGCCGATGGACCGCATCCACCGCCACGTCCTGGATCTCTTCGTTTCCCACCCCTGGCCGGGCAACGTCCGGCAACTGGAAAACGCCGTCGAGTATGCGTTCAGCCGTACACGGGGAAGTGTCCTCACCCTTGACCTCCTGCCGCCTGATGTGCGGAACCGGAATGCGGGCGAGGAGACTGCGCAGGAAGGCGGGCCGGTAGGCGAAGCCCTCGAGATCATCCGGGCCCTGGAGCGTCACCGCTGGCATCACCGGCGCGCGGCGGAGGAACTCGGCATGTCGCGCACGACGCTTTGGCGGCGCATGAAGAAGCACGGGATCGAGAGTTCACGCTGAGCGTTTCCCTCTCGAAATCGCTATGACGCATAATATATATTATGTAACCTAAAAGAGTTGAGCTTTCGCCTCCTCTTGCGCCAACCCCTGGGTCTCTTCCATGGGGTCCGAATCCCTTCGTGCTCCCTCCCGGGTCCCTGGCTTTCCCAACCTGGTCGACCCTATACAGTTACCCTGAACGTCGATAGGGTTACGTCATGCGCATCGCCATTCTTGCGAACAGCCTGCCTCCGCACTCGCTCGGGGGTTCCGAGATTCAGGCCGCCTCGACGGCGCGCCGCTTGGCGGCCCGCGGCCATGCGGTCACTCTCTTCGGGAGGGCGGTCGCCGGGGACCGACCGGGGGCGACCCGTGAGGAAGGCGTCCTGCGCATCCTGAGTCCCACCCCCGGCATTCCGGGTCTTCGAGCCATTGGACACATGGCCTCCTTCCTCCGGGACTGGCGCCGGTTCGACGGCCGCAGGTGCGAGGTGATCCTGGCCTACCAGATGTTTCTTCCGGGGTTCCTGGGCACCCTCGTCCGTTCCTCGTCCCGACCGCTCGTTTCCTGGGTGCGCAGCGAGGCGGAAATCCTGGTGACCCGGAGCCGGAAGTATCGTTTTTTTTCGCCCAGGGTGCTCGCCGCTTCACGAATCGTCCTGCTTCAGTCCGGAGTGCTGGCGGAGATCATGAACCGGGAGTTGACCGCCGTGCGAGGGACCCCCTTTGCAACCTCCGTCGCCGAACGTAGGGATATCCTGCCCAACGCCGTGGCGGTGGGCCCCCCGCCGAACTACACGGACCGGGAGGGTCTCGTCTACCTGGGTCGCCTCGTCCGTTGCAAGGGGGCGGATCTCCTCATCGAAGCCCTGCGACGACTCGCTTCGCCGCCCCCTTTGCGCGTCTTCGGTGACGGCGACCAGCGTGACTCCTTGGAACGGGCGGCCCGAGGGCTACCGATCACGTTCGAGGGGGCGATTCCTGCCGCGGAAATCCCCGCACGCCTCGGAGGCGCCCGTGTTCTCGTCTCCCCTTCCCGCAGCGAGGGTTTCCCCAACGCCATCCTGGAAGGTATGGAACGGGGCATTCCCCCGGTCGCGACGGCGGTGGGGGCCGTGCCCGATGTGGTTCGAGACGGGACGAACGGGCGCGTGGTGGCCGCGGACGATCCGGCCGCCCTGGCCTCCGCGATCGATTCCCTGTACCGGGGGAAGGATTGGGAGCCGACCGCCCGCGCTGCCCGCGCGACCGCGGAGACCTATGGCTGGACTTCCCACATTGAGCGACTGGAATCCATTCTGATCCGAGCCCGGGACGGCCGTTCGGAATCTGTTTCGGGACGGCCTTGGACCGCTCCCGGGACGCCGCCGCCATGAGCTCCCGCGAAGAACACGTCCGCCGTCCGATGTCCCGCCGCCGCGGCGCCGCTCCCCGAATCACCTACGAGAGAATCTGGGACGTGGTTCGTCGGATTCCCCGGGGACGCGTAGCCACCTACGGTCAGATTGCGCGCTTGGCCGGCCTGGCGGGACATGCGCGCCAAGTCGGCTACGCCCTGCACGCCCTTCCCGGCCGATCGCGCGTTCCATGGCACCGGGTCATCAACGCGAGGGGTCGCATCAGTCTGGGAGACGGAGGAGATCTCGGAGAGTTTCAGCGGCGGCTTCTGGAAACCGAAGGGATCGAATTCGACAGGACCGGGAGAGTGGATTTGGCGCGGTGGGTCTGGCGCCCACGCAGTGCCTGACCCCGGTGCCACCGTGATCCGATCGGGATCGGCAACCGCGGTCGGCGCTCTCCCCTACTCGGCGATCAGCCGGCTCGTCGCAGAGCGAATATAGGCCATGTCGGTGACTCGGGCGGCTTCGCGGAGTTCCGCCCGGCCCGCCTTGCGTCGTCCCGCATCCAGGAGAGCCAGACCGTAGAAGTAATGACCCTGGTCCCCGCGACTCCCGTCCCCGTACCGTTCCAGGTAGGACTCGAAAAGAGGCAACGCCTCGGCCACTTTCCCCGACAGGTAGACGGCCAGCGCCAGGTCCAACTGTGCATCGTCGGTACGATCGGAGGCACCTCCCCCGGGGAGGGTTTGCAGGCGCCGGAACGTGTCCCGAGCCTCCGCATAACGCCCGAGGGCCATCTGAACGTCGCCCAGATCGTACAGCGCGTCGGCGCTTTCCGGGTGGCGTTCGGCTCGGGCCGTCACCTTCTCCAGGGATTCCCGGCGTCCCATGGCCGCATAGAGAAACTTGGCGTAGGGCCCGGGGCCCTTGTAGCCGACCACCCGCCCAAGCTCCCGGCCATGGCGATCCAGCAGGATGGTGGTCGGATAACCGGAAACCCGGAACATGGTGACCAACCCCCGCTCCCGGTCCCCGTTCACCCGGACCGGCACGAAACCGCGGGCCGCGGCCAGGAACTCGGGCGCCTTGAACGTCGAGGCTTCGAGCTTCCGGCACCAGCCGCACCAGTCGGTATGGAAGGTCAGGAGAAGGGGGCGACGCAGGAGGACGGCTTCCTGCAGTCCGCTTTCGAAATCCCCGCGCCACTCGACCGGCCCCGGATCGGCCCGAAGCCCCGTGGCCGGGACCGACAGGAGCGCAAGGACGGCCAAGATCGGGAGCCGGTGAATGCATCGAAGGAACATGTCGCCTCGGGGATTGGAAGGTGTCTTCCGGTCGGAATGATGTCTGAAAGTTTAGCAAATCTCGGGGGGATACCCAAATCGGCCCGGCGGCTTTCCTGAGGCTCCTCAGGCGCAGAGACGGGTCAGAACCCTCTCCACGAGAACTCGCTTGTCGAGGGGCGAGCTTTTGAGGGCGCGGTCGGCGGCGGCGAGCGAACCCAGAGTCTCTTCCAAGCGGGCCGCGGAAAACCGGCGCGCGGCGGCCTTGGTCTCCGGAAGACGCTTGGACCAAACCGGAGTCTCGGCAAGCACCTGCCGGTCGGAGCCCCCCGCGGCCAGAATGGAGCGGACCCAGGTCGTTTCGCCGACCGCCCCGGCCAAGCGCGCCAGGAGATAGACTTCACTGCCGGGTTTCACCAGAAGGAAGCCGTCCAGGGCCCGGAGCGCACCAGGCAGGTCTCCTTTCATGGCCGAGGCGCACACTTGGTTGACCAGGTCTTCGCTCGCCTTTCGGGCGATCCCTCCCAGGTCCTCCTCGCGGACCACGGTCCCCGATCCGACGGCGAGGATCACCTTCTCGATCTCCGGCGCAATATCGGAGAGAGGGACCTGGGTCCCGTTCCCCCCGCCGCAGGCCTCGATGAGCGACTGCGCCACCTCGGGCGAGCAGTCGAGTCCCGCCGCCTTGAAGCGCATCACGATCCACCGGCGCGTCTGAGCCTCGAACGGGGTCCAGAACATCGCCTTGGGCACCCCCTTCCGCGTCAGCTGCCCGTAGAGGGCGGAGCCCTTCGTCCCCTTGCTGCCGGTGAGGACAAGGGTCGTTTCCGGGGCCGGCGACGCGACGTAGGCAAGGAGTGCCTTTCGTGCATTGCCGGGTGGTACCTTCTCGATGTCACGTACGAGAATCGCCCGCCGAGGGGCGAACATGGGAACGGTTGCGGCGGCGGTCAGCACCTGATCGAGGGGATCGCTCCCGGCACGAAACCGATCGACGGTGACCGGCTCCGTCGTCGGTTCCTCCAAGGCTTCGACCAGACGCGTGAACAACTCTTCCTTGAGATACTCCTCGGGGCCCAACCACAGCCAGACCGGCGGGGCCTCCCCTTTCCCGATAATCTTTCGAACCTCCTTCGAGCCCGGATCCTTGGCCATCCCTACCACCCTTCGAAGGTCCGCGAAACGATGATGTCCACGATCTGGGTGATCGCCAGGGCCCGTGCCTGCTCCACGGTGGCCGGGGTTCCGGCCTGGGAACTCCCCAGGAAGTAGGAGGCCACGCCCCGCGTCTGGTCCTCCTTCCAGATCTCCTTGTTCTTCACCCGGTCCCGGAACACGAGCCGGACGGTGAGGACGACCAGGTACTCGTCGGCCCGCTGATCCGCGTTGAACCCGAAAACCCGGTCCTCGAACCCGGTGATCGTGCCCAGCAGCTCCGCGTCGGCGTCCTGCTGCACCACGCTCAGCTGGTTGTCCCGGACGAACCGATCCGTGACGGCAGTCGTGAGTTCCTCGGCCAGCTCGGACTCGAGGGTCTCGTTTTCGAAGACGGGGATGGAGACCGTCTTGATGTGCCCGGGCAGGGAATTGCTGAAGGAGTAGGGACAACCCGCCAGAAGCAGGCCCCCCAGGAGGAGGTACACCGGTCGCATCCCCCAAGCCTAGGGGACCGCCGCCGATGCGGCAACCCATCGCCGGGAGGCGCGTCGGATGCCTCCGCCGCCCGTTCAGGCGGCCTGGCGGCGCTTGGGTCGGCTCAGACCGTAGAGCTTCATCCGGTAGCGCAGCTTGTCCCGCTTCAGGTGCAGAACTTCTGCGGTGCGGCTCTGGTTCCAGTTCGTCGCCTCGGATGCCTTGACGATCATGGCCTGTTCGATCTCGCTGATGATCCGTTCGAAGGGAACGCCCGCGGGCGGCAGGCCGGGTTCGTCCAGGATCAGCTCCAGCGCCGCGATCGGCGAGTCGACTTCCCGGGTCGTTCGGCCGCTCCCGAGCTTGAGCATTTCCGCTTCCACCCGAAGCCCGTTTTCAAGAAGGACGGTTCTCTCCGTCAGATTCTTGAGTTCGCGAATGTTCCCGGGCCAAGGATATTCCAGCAGCGTTCGCTCGGCCTCCGGGCTGAACCCCTGAAAGTTCTTTCCGAACTGCTTGGAGAATTCGAACAGGAAGTGTTTGGCCAGGGGAAGAATGTCCTCGACCCGTTCCCGCAGGGCGGGAACCCGGATGGGAACCACCCGCAGCCGGTAGTAGAGATCCTCGCGAAACAATTTCTCCGCGCACATCTTCTCCAAGTCCTGATTGGTCGCGCTGATGACCCGAACCGATACCTTGATGTCCTTGGTGCCGCCCACTCGCTTGAACGTCATCCGCTCCAGCACGCGCAGGAGTTTGACCTGGATCTGGAGGCTCATCTCCCCCACTTCGTCCAGGAACAGCGTCCCCCCGTCCGCCATCTCCAACAGACCCTGCTTCTGGCTGCTGGCATCGGTGAACGCGCCCTTTTCATAGCCGAAGAGTTCGCTCTCCAGAAGTTCCTTGGGAATTGCGGCGCAGTTGATTTCCAGGAAGGGCTTCTCCGCCCGGGGCGAGAGTTCGTGGATCAGGTTCGCCACATGCTCCTTGCCGGTACCGCTCTCCCCCTGGATCAGGACGCCGGTCGATTCGGATACCGCCACCTGCTCGATCATCTCGTAGACCTCGGCCATGAGCGGGCTGTCCCCCCGGATGAACCCCTGGGTGACGCGATCGTTCCGGCACCGGCGCAAGTGTTTGAGCTCGCGCCAAAGAGTACGGCTCTCGAGGGCTTTGGAGATGGTGAGAAACAGTTGCTCCAGGTTGATCGGCTTGTTGACGTAGTCGTGGGCACCGAGCTTCATCGCGCGTACCGCGGAGTCCACGTCGCCGAAAGCGGTCATGATGATGACCTGGAGTTCCGGGTTCTCCTCCTTGACCCGGCGCAGGATGTCGAGGCCGTGGGTGTCCGGAAGCCGGAGGTCCAAGAGAATCAGGTCCGGTTCCACGGCGGTGATCAGCTCGAAAGCCGTCTTTCCGTCCCCGGCCGTCGAAACCTGGTATCCCTCGTCCACCATGGCTTTCTCGATGAAATGCCTGATGGATTCCTGGTCATCTACGATGAGAATGTGCGCGTTGGTCATCCTGTTGTCTCCGTGGTGTCATAGCTCGTGAGCGGTAGTCTTAGAGTGAACACGGCGCCACCACCTTCTGCGTTGGCTGCGAGAAGCTCCCCTCCGTGCCTCTCGACGATTCCGTGGCTGACGTAGAGTCCCAGGCCGGTACCCCCGGCCTTGCCGCGGGAATAGAACGGCTCAAAGACGTGGGGCAGGTGGTCCGGGTCGATCCCGCGGCCGGTGTCCCGAATCCGGATCACCAGGTGCGGCGCGGTTCCGGAGTCCGCGGTCGAGAACTCGATCCCGATCCGCCCTCCGGCAGGCGTCGCCTCGAGAGCGTTCTTGATCAGGTTGATCAACACCTGCTGAATCTGGTCCGGGTCCGCCGGAACTCTGGGCAGGTCCGAGTCCCCGGTGATCTCCAGGCGGACGCCCCGTTCCTGGGGAGAGGTCCCCAGGCAGCGCACGGCCAGATCCACGAGGGCACGGGCGTCTTCGGGAGTCCGGCGCGGCGGCAGGGGATGGGTGACCTGGAAGAGATCCTCGACGATACGATTCAGCCGTTCGATCTCCCTCTCGATGAAGCCGAAGTTTTCCTCCTGGTCCGGAAGCCCGTCCAGGTGCCTGGCCAGGTACTGAATTCCCGCGGCGATTCCGGCGAGGGGATTGCGGATCTCATGGGCGACTCCTGAGGTAAACCGCCCCAGAGCGGCCAGGCGGTCCAGTTGGCGGATCCGCTCCTCCATCGCCTTGATCTCGGAAAGGTCCTCGAAGGTCATGACCGCCCCGTAGACCTCCCCCGCCGGGTTCCGAAGCTGGGCGGTGGTCGCGGCGATGGGAAAGGATCGTCCGTCCCGCGTTTGCAGCGCGGTATCCCGCCGCCGGTCCACCCGGCCTTCGGCCAGCGTCCGCCCCAGGAGAGCCAGAATCCCGGTACCGGTCGGATCGAGGCGCTTCGGCTCGGTCCCCCGGAGGTCTTCCATCGGATAGCCCGTCATCGCCTCGGCACGTTCATTCATGGTCAGGACGCGGCCCTCGAGGTCCACCGCCAAGAGTCCCGACGTCATGCTGCCCATGATGTCGGTGCGGAACGCCTCCTGGCGCCGGATGTCCTCATCGAGGATCACGTTCTCCAGGGCCGTGGCGACCGATTCCACCAGAGACTCCAGGATCTCCGCATCCATGCCGTCCATGGTCGGCGACCCGAACCCCCGCGCCACCGCGAGAATCCCGAGCGCGCCCGAACGCTCCTGGGCGCTTCCGATCAGAGGGTAGACGATATACGGACCGATCGATTCCTGGAGAAACGGGTCCAGACAGGCGGGAAGGTCGGACCCCTCCACCAGGGGCAAGAGGGAGTCGTCCTGCCAGGAACGGATGGGACCTACCCGGGAGAGGGCATCGCGAAGCGCCCCGCCCCAGGATCCTGAGAGCCGGTAACTGCTGCATCGCGGGGATCCCCGGCGAACCGCCACCCACCCTTCCAGCGTGTCCGCCTCGGCGTCGTAGACGCCCACCAGAACCCGTTCGTGATCGAAGGCCTTGTGAAGGTAGAGGGAAACCGTCTTGGCGACTTCCTCGGGAGTGCGCATGTTGAGGACGCCGGCCACGAGTTCTCGGAGGGAAAGAAGTTGGATCGAGGTTTCGATGACCCGTCGCTGGGCGGATTCGAGGAGGTCGATGAGGGAGAGCGCCAGGCGCTGGAGGGATTCCTCCCCCGCGACGTCCATCGTATCGCTCCAGGCCGGGAGCAGACCGAGGCCGCGGAGGTCGTCCAGGCGACGGGTGAGGTTCCGGTGCCCGTCGGCCAGCGCCTCGGCGGTCCCCGGATCCTCGATCTTTGAGTTCAGGTCCATCGACACTCCCGTCCTCCGGATCGATCGAGGGTGGGACCGGCGCGGGACGAACCCCTGCCCGGAACAGGACAAACCATGGGCCGAACCGCCCTCCGTCGAGGGCGACGGTCGCACTCCTCCGATGTCCCCTGTTTTCGACAGTTGGAGGGCCGGGTTTAAGAGGAAATACGCCAGAGGCCTTCGCCCAGTGGATTGCCCCAGTGCAATTTGCACGATCCGGGGCAAGCCCCGCGGCTGCCGGGCGGGCACGCTCCGAGGAGGGCGGTCAGGCGAAGAGGGAGCGGTTCGCCTCGACCCAGTCGATGAGCTTCTCGACGCCTTCCCGCGGGCCGACCGCGGGACGCCAGCCGAGTTCCTCACGGACGTGGGTGATGTCCGAGACATAGACCTTCTGGTCGCTTGGGCGCCAGTCGGCGTAGGTGATCGGGAGGGGGGCGCCCAGGCGCTCTTCAAGGTGAGCGACCAGTTCGAGGAGGGAGAGGGTGTTCTCGCGGCCGCCGCCCATGTTGTACACCCCATGGGCCTGGTCGGAGTCCAGGAAGGCACGGTACCCGTCGATCAGATCCTCGACCCAGAGCAGGTCCCGAACTTGTTTTCCGTCTCCGTAGATCGTGATCGGCTGGCCGGTGAGGGCGGCGATGGTGAACCAGGCCACCCACCCTTGGTCCTCCATACCGAACTGGCGGGTGCCGTAAATGCAGGACATGCGAAACACCCCGGTCTTGATGCCGTACAGGTGGGCATAGTCCTGCATATAGAGGTCTCCGGTGAGCTTGGAGCAGCCGTAGGGGGTATGCTCGCAGCGATCGATGCTGAAGTCCTCGCGGATGCCCCCAGCGTGGTCTCCGGAGAAGGCCCACCGGGTCTTCTCCTCGCGGAGAGGCACGGTGTTCACGTTCGCACCGTAGACTTTGTTGGTGGAGCAGAACACGACCGCCGGCTTCGGGTTCTGGAGCCGGGCCGCCTCCAGGACGTTGAACGCCGAGACCACGTTGTTCTCGAAGTCCGCCCGGGGATCCGTGACCGAGGTGGTGACTGCGGTCTGGGCCGCGGTGTGCACGATCACCTCCGCTCCCTCGGCTGCTTCCCGCACTGCGTCCGCGTCCCGGCAATCCCCCTCGAGAAGCGTCACCCCCTCAAGACCGGCCAGGTGTTCCCAGTTGTAGCGGGCGTTCCGGTCGTCCTTCTTCAACAGACGCGCCCGGCTGAGGTTGTCCAGGACGGTCACCGCCTTCCCCTCGGCCGCAAAGCGCTCCGCGACATGGGACCCGATGAACCCCGCTCCGCCGGTGACGAGAATCTTGGATGCTGCCATGGTCGTCCCCCCCGCCGCTCTAGGCGGCCTCCTGCTTCTCCTGAAAATAGGCCACGGTGCGCCGTAGGCCCTCGGCGAAGGAGACACGGGCCTCGAAACCGAGCGCGCTCCGGATCTTTCCGACATCGGCCTGAGAGTGCTTGATGTCGCCCGCCCGGTCGGGTCCGTACTCCGCCGGGATGTCGACGGTGAGGATCTCCCGCAGGAGGTCCAGAAGGGTGTTCAGCGAATACCGACCCCCTGCCGCGACGTTGAAGACTTCTCCCGCCACCTTGGCCGCCGGAGCCGTCATCGCCGCCAGGTTCGCGTCGACCACGTTCGAGACGTAGGTGAAATCTCTCGATTGCTCTCCGTCCCCATGGACCCGAGGGCGCTCCCCCCGCAGCATGCGGCTGAGAAAGATGGGAATGACCGCGGCGTACTGGCCCTTGGGGTTCTGCCGCGGACCGAAGACGTTGTAGTAGCGCAGGGCAACGGTTTCGAGGCCGTAGAGTTCGTGGAACAGACGGAAGTATTCTTCTCCGATGAGCTTCGTGAGGCCGTAGGGAGAGATGGGGCGCGTGGGATGTTCCTCTTTCTTGGGGAGCGTCACCAGGGCGCCGTAGACGCTGGAGGAACTCGCCAGGAGAACCCGCGCCACGCCGAGGTCGCGGCAGGCCACCAGGACGTTCAGGGTTCCGGTCGCGTTGGCGGCGTGGGTGGGGCCGGGATGGGCCACCGAACGCGGCACCGAGCCGAGAGCGCCCAGGTGAAAGACCCCCGCGGTCCCCTCGACCGCGCGGCTCACGACGGCGGGATCGGTGAGGTCCCCGCGCAGCACTTCGAGTCGATCCTGCCCCGCCGGACGAATCGCCTCCACGTTGGATTCACGGCCGCTGGAAAAATTGTCGAGGATGCGGACCCGATGGCCGTCGCCCAAGAGTCGCTCGGCCAGGTGGGATCCGATAAACCCTGCGCCGCCGGTGACCAGGTATCGCGCCGGGCCGCTCAAAGCCGCCAGACCTTGGAAGAGTTTCGATCCTTGAGGACGTTGCGCGTGTCCAGAACGACCTTGGCACTCTCGACCACCAGGTCGTAGTCGGTGGCGTCGTGGCGGGTGGTAATGAGGACGATGTCGGCCGCACCCGCCGTTTCGGCGGTCAAGGCGACGCTCCCAAGGTCGATCCCCTCGCCGGAGAGGTCCGGAACGTAGGGATCGTGATACGAAACCTCGCCCCCCAGCTCCTGCAGCTGCCGGATGATGTCGAGGGCGGGGGATTCGCGCACGTCGTCGATGTCGTTCTTGTAGGCCACGCCGAGAACCAGAATGGCTGCGCCCTTGACCGACTTCTCGTGGGCGTTGAGAGCCTCGGTGACCTTGGCCACGACGTGGCGCGGCATGAACGAGTTCACCTGGCCGGCCAGCTCGATGAAGCGCGCCTCGAAACCGACTTGCCGCGCCTTCCAGGAGAGGTAGAAGGGATCGATGGGAATGCAGTGGCCGCCTAGGCCCGGCCCCGGATAGAACGGCATGAAGCCGAAGGGCTTGGTGGCCGCGGCGTCGATCACCTCCCAGACGTCGATCTTCATGCTGTCGCACATCAACGCCAGCTCGTTCACCAAGCCGATGTTCACGCTGCGAAACGTGTTCTCGAGGAGTTTGACCATCTCCGCCACCCGGGTGGAGGAGACGGGCACGACCTTTTCCAGGGCCGCGCCGTAGAGAGCGGCGGCCTGTTCCGTGCAGGCCGGGGTGATCCCGCCGACGACCTTCGGAATGTTTTGGGTGGTAAATTTCGGGTTCCCGGGATCCACGCGCTCCGGGGAAAAGGCGAGGTAGAAGTCCTCGCCCACCTTGAGGCCGGAGGCTTCCAGCATGGGCAGAATGAGCTCATCGGTGTTTCCGGGATACGTCGTACTCTCCAGAAGAACCAGGAGGCCGGGGTGGAGGTTCTCGGCGATCCGCTCGACGGCGGCGACAATGTAGGAGACGTCGGGATCCTTGGTCTTGCGAAGCGGGGTGGGGACGCAGATGTTGACCGAGTCCAATTCCCGGATCCGGCTGAAATCGGCGGTGGCGGTCAGGTGACCGCTCTTCACCACGGCCGCCAGGGCGGAGGAGGGCACGTCCTTGATGTGGGACACGCCCTCGTTGATGGTCCGGACCTTCTCCTCCACCACGTCGAAGCCGGTCACCCGATACCCCGCCTCGGCGAACTCCACCGCCAGGGGAAGCCCCACATACCCGAGACCGATCACCCCGACCCGAGCCGTCCTGTTCTGGAATCTCTCGATGGACAACGTGTTTCCTCTCCCTGGAATCCCTTGCCGGGTGCCCCCGGCGGGCCGGGTCCGCAACCCAAACGGACCAGCAATTCTAGTGGGTGCCGGCGGCAAGGTCAAAAGATTCCAGGACCGTCCCCCCGAATCGCCGCCCCTCCCCGTTGGGTTTCGGCAGCCGCCGGCCCGGGGTTGAGGCGCCGCCTAGGAACCGGCCCGAAACGCCAGCAGAAAGGCGACGAGGGCGCCGACCAGGGTATTGGTCGCGTTGAGCCACGTGTGCGGGAGGAGCTTTCGGGAGCCGAGGATTCCCTCGTAGAGATTGCCGGCCAACGCCCCGGCGAGAACCCACACCACCCCGAGGCCGGAGACGAGTCCTCCGGCGAGAGCCACCACGGCCAGGATGGAAGCGGCGGCCAAACCGGCCAGGGTGCCTTCCAAGGACACCGCCCCGTCGGTGCCCGGCGGCACTTCCCGGAAGGTTCTGAGAGAGATCGTTCTCCGACCGTAGAGCGGCCCGATCTCCGATCCGGCGGTGTCCATGGTGGCGGTGGCGAGCGCCGCGGTAAACGCGAGGGCCCAGAGAGGATTCCCGGTGAACCAGGCCCCGAACGACGCGAGAGCCGCAATTCCCGCGTTGGCCAGGGCATGACTGGCCCCACGGGCCCCTCCCCGATCTTCGGCCACCCCGAGGGCGCTCTTCCGGGCGTAGCCAACGCGGGTCAGCACCGTCCCGATCAGGAACAGGGCAACCAGCACCGCGAACCCCTGCCATCCCAGGAAGACGCAGATGGGGATCCCGACCAGGAGGCCCCCGAACACTCCCGAGAGCCGCACGCCGCCGCCGCGGGCAGCCAGCAAGGCGAGGACGAGGTTGACTCCGATCGCCGGGAGAAGCTCGCTGGTTACTGAAATAGACTTTAACACTTTTCTAATTCGTTGGTTATGATGGTTTACTTCCAGTGACACACGAGCTGAGTCACCGCTTCCAGATCTCGTCCCGGAGCCACGCTACGGTGTCTTCAAGGACCTTCTGGACGCTCTCGGGGACGTAGTCCAGCTCCGCCCGTGCACGGAGGCTGGAGACGGCCCAGTGATGATTGTACAGGCGAGCCTCACCGCGGGTCAGGATCGGCGGCCGGCCGCTGAGACGGGCCCACGCCTCGGCCACCATGGCCACGGTCAGAGGCAGGGCAATTCCGAGGCGGCGGAGAGGCGGTTTCCGGCCAAAAAGCCCCGCGGCGCGGGTCACCAGCTCCCTCTGCGTCCAGTCCTCCCCTCCCAGGGCGTAGCACCCGCCGGGGCGACCCTTCTCGAGCGCCAGGACGTGTCCGCGCGCGGCATCGTCCACCCCGACGAGATTCCATTTCTGCTCGCCGTCGCCCACCAGACCGGGAAACCGACCCCGGCCGATATCCGACAGGATGCCCGCGGTGTGGTTCCCCCGGGTGAGGGCGCCCGGTCCGAGGAGAATCGTCGGGAAGACCTGGACGGCGGGATCCCCCCCCCTCTGGCGCGCCCAGACCGCTCGCGTCATGGCCGTCTTGGTCCGGACGTAATCGTTGGCGCAGCAGACCGGGTGGGGCGCCTCGTCCAGGACCGCCTCGGTCACCGGCACGCCCTCCGCCGAGGGGCCCAGAGCAAAGAGCGAACTGGTCACCACGATTCGTTCGATCCCGTGCCGCCGACCCTGGTCCAGAATCTCCAGGGTCGAGGCGAGGTTCACACGATCAAAATCCAACGGGTCGGGCCCCCAACTATTGACAAGACCCGCGGCGTGGACGATGCCGTCGCATCCCGCCAGGCTCTCACTCCAGCTGTCGGGTTCCAGAAGATCTCCGAGGACGGTCTCGGCGCCGCAGCCGACCAGCGAGGCGCCCCGGGCTTGGTCCCGCACCAGGGCCCGGACCCCGTGGCCCGCATCCAGCAGGGACCGGGCGATGCGTCCCCCCAGGTAGCCCGTGCCGCCGGTCAGGAATACCTTCATCCCAGCAGCCTCTGGACCGCCAGGAAGGTCGCCCCGCTGGCCAGGGGAACCGAAAGATTGTCGAGTCCCCGTCCCGCCGGGGCCTCGA
>Ga0114931_10005907_pt1 | contig 15116 bp, 13 predicted proteins | sample 2SBtaG_FD_89579 | JGI IMG/M metagenome (GOLD analysis project Ga0114931, IMG submission 89579) | Deep subsurface microbial communities from Kolumbo volcano to uncover new lineages of life (NeLLi) - 2SBTROV14_V59a metaG | ecosystem: Environmental > Aquatic > Marine > Volcanic | place: Kolumbo...
GACGTTGTTCAGTCCCGCTGTCTTCGCCCACTTGCGCACGATCTGCCACACCCGGACGCGCTCAAGCGGTCTTCCCGTGCGCGACAGCAACAACGCGCCCGCTTGGTCATCTTTCGATTTCGAGAGTTTCCCTCTACATTCTTGCAGATAGACGTCGATCGCCTCCATTGCGGGGACACCAATGGGCACCAGCCGCTCTTTGCTTCCTTTACCCAGCACGCGCACCACCCGTAGGTCGCGATGCACGTCGTGCACGCCCAGCGTGCACGTTTCGCTGGCGCGCAAGCCACAGGCGTAAAGCAGTTCAAGCAGGGCGCGGTCGCGCAGATACAACGGAAAAAATCTTTTCTTGTTCGGTAAAATGGCGTTGTCCGCGCATGGCGCCTCGATCAGTCTGCGCACTCTGGCTGGCGAGAGCGACGAGGGGAGTCGGCGCCAGAGCGCAGGGCGCTCGAGCCAATCTGTGGGCGCGTGCTCCAAGCGGCCGGTGGCGACGAGAAATCGAAAGAATGTTCGGATGGATGCCAGCCTGCGCGCCACCGACGCTGGCGCCAGTCGCCGCTCACTGTGGAGGGCTGCAATGTGCTCAGCGAGGGCTCGTGGCGTCGCAAGGTCGGGCGACGCGACGCTGCGCCCATCGAGCCAGATCGCCATCTCTGCCAGGTCGCGCTGGTAGGCAAGCAGCGTATTCTCCGCGACGCCAACCTCAACACGGATATGCAGCATGTAGGAGCGCAGGGGATCTCGCCAACGAGGAGCCAGTGAATCAAGCGGGTCGCGCATCACCATGCTGGCAGTATCGGCAGGCGCAAGCAGCGCTCGGCGCTCTGAAGCGCCAATCGCGCATCCCTTGCGCACAAAGTGCCTGCACAAGTCGCAAAACCGCCCTGCGGGGGCTGCAAGCGCCAAGTGGGTGCGTGGCGCGCCGTTTGAGGCTAATGCATCCCTCAGTGGAGGATCCACGATGCGCGGAGCGCAGAAGGCTCGACATGCGGTTGGTACGTGTTGGCGTCGCAGACATTCAGGCGCCGCACTCTGGAAACCCGGCGCGAAGCAGGACTTGGCCTTGGCCGAGGCACAAACAGGTGCTTCGCTCGGGGCGCGAATCGTCGCGCTGGCAAATCTCGCCGCCACGCTTCACCTGCTCGAAGCGGCGAACGGATCCCGGCCAGCGGGTCGCAATTGTGAGGAGGCATCGGCATGAACTATGGTATGTACGTCTCCGCTGCGGGCTTGCTCACCGGGCTGAGCAGAATGGACACCGCTGCAAACAATCTCGCTAACACAAACACGCCCGCGTTCAAGCGCGACTACGCTCCGCTTCAGCAGCGCGACGCAGCTCGCATCGAGGACGACCTGCCATTTCTTGACTCAAACGCGCTCCTCGAGCGACTTGGCGCCGGACCTCTCGTTGGCGCCACCAAGACGGATTATTCACCAGCGGCGCCTGAGCCCACGGGCAATCCGCTTGATCTGGCGATCCGGGGCGAAGGGTTTTTCGTCGTGCGTGGCCCCGCGGGATCTGACGAAACGGGTGACAACGCAGGCTTGCGCTTCACGCGCGACGGTAGATTCACGCGCGATGCCAATGGCAGGCTCGTGATGGCCACAACTGGATTGCCTGTTCTCGACATTAATAATAAACCAATTTTCCTGGGTGACAACGGCGCAGTAAAAATCGATGCGAGTGGCGCCATTACGCAAGCAGGCAGAGTCATCGCCCAGATCCAGATCGCCCGCCCGCCCGACTCGGCGTCGCTGCACAAAATAGGCGATGGGATTTACGCAGCGTCTGCACAAGCGATGGCGACCAGGCGGCCCGTGCCTGGAACGCTGTTGCAAGGCGCTATCGAACAGTCGGGCATCAATCCCATCGACGCCATGATGGCTGTTAACAACGCTGGTGGTGCGGTCAGGGCCAACGTCAACATGATCCGGGCGCACGATGAAATCATGGATCGGGCGATCAACCAGTTTGGACGCATTGGCTAAGAGCCAAGAGGACAGCTGACGCTGTCGCTTCGGGCGACTGAGCGACAGTATCTTGAAGGACAAATGAACAATGGCGATTAATGCGTTGCAATCTTCCGCCTCTGCGCTCTCAGCCCTTGGCATGCGCCTGGACGTTATATCCAATAATCTCGCAAACGCCAACACGGACGGATTCAAAGCAAGCAGGGTGAATTTTCAGGATCTCCTTTACGTCGAAAAGGCCCAGCCTGGCGTGGAAAACGCCAACGGCGACCAGCGTCCCACGGGCATTTACGTGGGGCTGGGCGTCAAGCCGTCAGGCACACAAATGAGTTTCGAGCAAGGCGCGCCGGTCACGACCGGACGACCGCTTGACATCATGATCGACGGCAAGGGCTTCTTCAAAGTGGGTGTGCAGACCGATCTCGCGGAAGGCGGCATCGCCTACACGCGCGCAGGCAATCTCTCAGTCAATAGGGATGGCGAACTCGTGCTTGCCTCGGACCAGGGCAGGCGCCTTGATCCCGTAATCACCATCCCGCCAGATGCGGGATCCATCACCATCATGGAGACAGGCGAAATCTTCGTCACCACTCCGGGTCAGGCTGCGACACAGCAGGTCGGGCAGTTGGAGATCGCCAACTTCATCAATCCAGCAGGACTCAAACAACTGGGCGAAAACCTCCTTGCAGAGACAGATGGATCGGGTCCGCCTATCACGGGCAACCCCGCGGAGCAGAACTTCGGCAGGATCAAACAGGGGCTGCTCGAAGGATCCAACGTCAATCCCACGTTTGAACTTATCAATCTCATTCGCACCCAGCGAACGTTCGAAATGTCAAGTCAGACGATTCGCGCTGCAGACCAGGCGATGCAGACTATCAGCCGGCTTGGCCAGTAATCAGTGACTGTGAAGGGTCGATGCGACGAGCCGCTCAAACACCATGATCCAGCAAGCAAGCAAACACGTCAGAGCCGCGAAAGCACGTCGTTCGTCCTGCGAGCGAGCGCGCCAAGAACGTCAGAATGCCCAATGGGTCGGACCTATTGCGTCTTCGCCTTTATCACCTTTATTAATGGGAATAAATCTGGGACAAAGATTTTTCGCGTGCACTGGTCAGTTGTTGGCCTTGCATCGATCAAAGCGTGAGATCATAACGACGCAAGATGCTCTAGGCGGGATTGCAAGAACCATTGTCACTGCAGTTTTGTCATTCATGATTGTGGCATTTTCCTCACTGGCGCATGCAGACACCGTTCACCTGCGCGTCAGCGCGCGCGTCGCGCCTGACGCGGCGCTCACACTTGCGCAGATCGCTGATCTCAATGGCGCCTAGGCGCTGCGATTCGCATCGCTGACGCTGCTCGAGAGCCCGCTCTTTGCAAGAGGTGAACTGACTATTTCAATTGACGACGTTCGAGAAGCGCTGGGCGCAGCGGGTGTCAACTGGGGTCACGTTGCGCTCACGGGAGGCGCGTGTGCCGTCCGCGCCAAGAAGTCCTCGCAAGCATCGACCCGTTCGGGTATAGGTCCCGCGGCGTCGCCAGAAGCGTCCAAACGCACATCAGTCGACACGCTGGTTCGCATGGACGCGGGCACAGTGCGGATGCGCGTATCGGCGCTGCTGGCGCGTGTGTTTGACGCATCGCCAAGCGACCTACGACTGCGCTTCAGCGCCCGTGACGACAGCCTGCTTTCGACGCTGCTGGCGGGCCGGCGCATTGAGATTCAGCCCGGCGTCACAAAGCGCGCGGGCGAGAGAATCCCTGTCACGATTTGGATGTATAAGGGAGATCATGTCGCGACGCGCCGAACCGTGTTGGTTGAAGCGCAGGTCCGAAAGCGTGTTCTCATCATGACCGCTGACGTCCAGCGCAAGGCGCCGATCGACGCGTCCATTGTGCGCAAGGAAGATCGCTGGATATCCCCCGGCGGACCGAAGACTGTCGAATCACTCGAAGAAATCAAGGGGAGTGTGGCGCGGGCGCGCATCGCTTCGGGAGCTGTGCTTCGCGCCACGATGCTTGAATCACCCATCGTCATCCGCAAGGGCGAGCGAATTACCATTCATTGTCTTGGTGAATCAATTGTGCTCAAAGTGCGGGCCCGCGCGCTGAGTAGCGGCAGGGTGGGTGAGCGTATCGAGTGCAAGATGGAAGGCGCTAGCCAGATCTTTGTGGCTCGCGTCGATGGGCCAGGTCGAGCGGTGATCGCGCTGCACGCCGACGCCAGTGAGCCACAGACGAGCCGGGAGACACCATGACTGTGAGCAACGTCATCGTCGTAATGCGCGCCTGCGCTTTGATCATCGCTGTGTCGCTGGCCTGCGAATCATCGAGGGCGCAGAGTCTCTTTTCGAAGCCGGCGCCAGCAGCGGCGGCGGCCGCGACGCCAAACGAACAGGCGCAACCACTGTATCCCGTGAGCCTCTTCGCCATTCAGCCACCAAAGCCACCAAGTTTCCAGCCAAACGACCTTATTACGATCATCATCAATGAAAAAACAAACGTAAAGCGCGAACAATCACTTGATACCACAAAAGACTATGAAAATAAGTTGTCTCTCGTCACGTCGACGACGCTTAGGCAGTTTCTCGAGCTTCGTCGAGCGATCACGGGCGGCGGCGGAGGTGGGCAGGGAGACAGGCTTGCAAAAAGTGAAACTGATTTTCAGGGCGATGGCGAGTACAAGCGCAAAGACAATTTTGACGCGCGTGTGACGGCGCGCGTGATTGAGATCAAGCCCAATGGCACACTTCTGCTTGAAGCGAGAACGACGGTCAAGACTGATGAAGAAGTGCAAACCATCATGCTGTCGGGCTTGTGCAGAACGCAAGATGTAAAGGCGGACAATACGGTGCAGTCATCCCAGGTGTTTGATCTCAAACTGGTCGCCAACCACAGCGGGCAGGTTCGAGGCGCCGCCAAGAAAGGCTGGTTGACAAGGGCGCTTGAAACCATTTTCAACTTCTAATCCAAGACCAATGAAGCTGCACGCAGGAGGCGATAGAAGTCCAATGGCGCGACGAACATTCCACTTCAGACTGACAGACGTGGCTGGACTCTCGACGATCGCCATCGCCGTAGCGACTGCAATGTTTGTGAATATCGCACGGGCGCAGCCTGACGTCGTCGTGTCGCCGCCATCCACAACGATCAAGGATGTCGCACGCCTCAAGGGAGAAGGCCGGACCGTGTTGCAGGGTTTCGGTCTGGTGATCGGCCTGCCTGGCACCGGTGACTCGGGTGACAGTCTCGCGGTCGCCAGGCCGCTTGCCCGGCTGCTCGAGACGCAGGGCAATCCTGTCGGTTCATTTGAAGAGCTTGCGGACTCCAAGTCCATCGCGCTCGTCGAGATCACCTGCACGATCAACGGCGCCAGCGCGTATACCGACGATCGTTTTGATGTGGTCGTCAGCGCGCTCAACAATCCAGACAGCCTTGCAGGCGGCGAACTGTTTATCTCGCCGCTTCGCGGGCCGCTGCCAGGGCAAGGCGTGTTCGCATTTGCGTCGGGACCTCTCGTTGTTGACGGCGCCAACAGCGCACGCGCCCGTGTTCGGGGCGGCGCCGTGCTTGTGCGCGATATTCAGATGCCCACAGTCGCAGCCAACGGCACGATCACGTTTGTCATTCAACCACAATTTGCAGGGTGGTCAACAGCGCAGCTCCTTGCGAACACGATCAATCAGGATCGGCTCGGACTCGACACGGACGCGCCCGAACTTGCCCGCGCCAACGACGAGCGCACCGTTCGCGTGCGCATTCCTTCGGACGAGTTGCGCGATCCAGCGAGTTTTATCGCGTCGATTCAGAACATCCGGTTCGACCCCATGCTGCTCTCACTGCCCGCGCGTGTCGTCATCAACGAGCGCGAAGGCGTGATTGTCGTGACGGGCGACGTGCTCATCAGGCCCACAGTCATTTCGCATGGCGATCTTGTCGTGACGACAGTCACCCCGCCGTCCCAGCCCAGTCCGCAGAACCCGACGATTGAGCAGTCCACATGGACAACCCTGGGCAAGCCCCGTCGGGATCGCGACGCCGCCCGACTGCAGGACCTCATGAGCGCGTTCAAGCGGCTCGCGGTCCCTGTCAAGGATCAGATCGCCATCATTGTCGAGTTGCACCGCAGCGGCTCGTTGCACGCGGATCTTGTCATTAACTAGTCCAAGCATGCATGGGAGCGCGCCAGGCGCCAGCCCAAGATGCAGAAAGATCGCGCTCATGTCTGGTTTCTCAATAACTCCAACCGCTCCGCTCGCTCTTTCGTCCAGCTTTCCGTCGTTCGCGGAACAGCGCGCAGCGAGCAATCTGACGCCAGGCCCCAGCGATTTCACGATCGCGCTGTCGCGCGCGACGACAGCGCGCGCCGGGGGCGATTTCACCACTGTGCAAGCGACGATGACGCCGCGCGAAGCAGCGGAGGAGCTGGTCGCCACTGCGTTCATCAAACCGCTGCTTTCGCAGATGCGCGAGACAAGCCAGGCGACGGGGCCTTTCGCACCGACCAATGTCGAGAAGCAGTTTGCGCCCATGCTTGACTCGATAATTGCGCAGCAAATTGTGCGCAGCGGGCGATTCGGGCTCGTGGACGCGGTGGCGCGCCAAATGCAGGGCGCTCAAGGACGCTCGCGCGCTGGCGCAGATGTTTCGCTAGCCAAGTCGCGAGCGCTCGAGGAGGTCGCCAATGACACGCGCACTGGCTCAGCTGACGACGCCATCGACGAACGCTTCGATTGACTCACTGGCGCTTGATCTCCAGGACCTCCTGCAAAAACTTGTCATAGCCCACGAGCAGTTGCTTGTCTTCGCAGCGGCGCGCGAGAAGGCGCTGGCCACGTTTTCAATGGCGGATCTCGCTCTTGGCGTCAAGCGTGAAAACGCAGTGGTTGCGGAGGTTGCGAAGCTTGAGCGCGAGCGCAGCGAAGTCGTCGGGCGTCTGCTTGAGTCATCCGCAGCTTCAGGCGTGACGCCAAAGAGCGCACCCGTAACGATTCACGCCATCGCGCCGTTACTCTCGCGCGAGCGTGAAGCTTCAGTGCTCGCTGTCGCAGCTCAGCTGCGCGAGCGCATCGAAACACTGCACGCGAAGAACGCGGCGCTCAAGGTCGCAGCAGCGACACTGGCTGCCCATTCCCAGGGCTTGCTGCGCGAAGCGTGCTCCCTGCTCAACCACAGCGGCGCCTATTGCGCGCGAGGCACGGTGAACGCTGGACCACCCGTGTTGACCGCGATCGACGTGACCACGTGATAGTGACGACTAAGCGGCTGCAGCGTCCGTCCACTAACGAGCACTGATTCGATGGGTTTAACTTCCGCACTCCAGATCGGCAGAACCGCGCTCACCGCCAGTCAGGCGGCGATTCAGGTTGCAGGCAACAACATCGCCAACGCCGCTACGCCTGGGTACCACAGGCAGGTGGCGACGATTATTCCCGTGCGCGGGTCGACCGAATCGGAAAACTCGTTTTTCGGCCAGGGTGTTCGGCTGCAGGACATCAATCGGCAGATTGACGGGTCGTTGCAGTCGCGCCTTCGCGGCGCCATTTCTGATCAACAGGCTGCGACGCTCGATCAATCGCTGCTTTCGCAGATCGAATCGGTCCTTGGCGAACTGGACACAGGTGACTTATCCTCGCAGCTATCCAGTTTTTTCAACGCATTTTCGGAGCTCGCCAACAACCCCAACGCGACAGCGTCGCGCTCGGTCATTGTTGAGCAAGGCATCACGCTCGCAGCGTTCACGCAGCGCATGCGCGACAGTCTTGTGAGTCTGCGCGATCAGGTGGACAGCCAGCTGCGCACCAATGTGCAAGGCGCCGATGACCTGCTCTCGCGTGTAGCCCAGCTCAACGAAGAGATCACAGTCTCTGAAGCAGGCAGAGCGACGAACAACTCGCTGCGCGACCAGCGCGACACATTGATCGATCAGTTAAGCGAGATGTTTGACATCTCCACGATTGAGCAGCCAAATGGCGCCATTGATGTGCTCATCGGCTCAAGCCCGGTCGTGCAGGGCAACGTATCACGTGGGCTGGATGTCAAGTTTCAGTCCAACGGCGCAACGGTTGACGCAATCGTCGAAATCACCGACAAAAGCGAGCGCATCAATCCAACGACGGGCAAGATCGGCGCCCTTCTCGGACAGCGTCAGGGGACGATTCAGCAGACACTCAATGATCTCGACAGTGTCGCAAGCGCTGTCATTTTCGACGTGAACAATATCCACGCCTCAGGCCAGCCCGCGACGGGATTGACCAACACTGTGGGCACGCTCGCTGTTCCGACAGTCGACCAGACGCTGGCGCTCAACGACCCGACGAACCAGACGCTCTCTGGCTTGCCATTTGCGCCAAGCAATGGTTCGTTCGTCGTTGTCGTGCGCGACGCTGCCAGCGGCGCCGAGCAGCGCACGACGATCACGGTCGATCTGGACGGCATAGACGCCACCGGGGCGCCGGGATTCGCCAACGACACCTCGCTGCAGGATATTCAAACAGCGCTCAATGGTGTGGGTAATCTGACTGCGTCGATCACGACCGCAGGCAAGCTGCAGATCAACGCCTCCGCTGGGTTCGAGTTTCACTTCGAGGACGACACGTCTGGCTCGTTAGCGACGCTGGGCGTCAACACGTTCTTCGAGGGCAAAGACGCCAGCGACATCGCGGTGCGAAGTGAGATCGTCGGCGATCCGCAGCTCGTTGTCGCAGGCGCAACCGCGGGCGCCAACGACGCTGCCCTCAAGATCGCTGATCTCGCGACAACACCATCGAAACTCACCGGAGGCATCTCGCTGACAGAGGCCTGGCGGCGGACAAGCGACCGCATCGCTGTCGCATCCAACGGCGCCAGCACACGCGCCAGCGCATCTGGGGTGGTGCGATCGAGCCTCGAGGCCCAGCAACTGGCCGTCAGCGGCGTGAGCGTAGACGAAGAGTCCATCAATCTCATTACAAACCAGCGGCAGTTCCAGGCGGCTGCCCAGTTCATTTCATCCATCGACAACATGACCCAGATTCTCCTGGGCCTGTTGTGAGGCATATCTGCTGAGCGACGCCCATGACGACGATTCCCCCCAATCTTGCTCGCGTGCCATTGCTGCTATCCACAGGCGTGTTCAACAGCGGCGCATCGCGCAATGGCGTAGAGATTCTCCGCCTGCAGTCGCAGCTCACGAGCGGGTTGAAGATCGCCACCCCCAGTGATGATCCGGTGGGCGCGTCGCTTCTTTCTGTTCTTGACGCCCGGCTCGAACGAAATGATCAGCGGCTGCGGAATTTTTCGCACGCGACGAATGTGCTCAACACGCTCGATCAATCGCTGGGCGACGCCTCGGACGTGGTGGATAACGCCCACACGACGGCGTTGGCGCAGATCGGCGCTGGCGCGGACGCAGTGACAAGATCCCAACAGGCAGATGTCGTGCAGTCGCTGCTGGACGAGCTCGTCAATCTCACCGAAACCTCGTTTGACGGGATGCGGCTGCTTGGCGGCACGAACACTGCAGATTCACCAATACAGGGATTTTTTACGGGTTTTCGCTACACGGGCGACCGGGATGAACTGCGCACAGACCTTGGTTCGGGCATCAACACGCCCATAACGATCACCGGAGAGCGCGCCCTTGGAGCGCTGTCGGCGCGGGTGCAGGGCGACGTCGATCTCAATCCCACCATCACGCGAACCACCAAGCTCGCGGATCTTCGCGGGCAAAATGGAACAGGTGTCGCCCTTGGGCAGATTGATGTCGAAATCGACAACGGCACACCAGTCACCATCACAGTGGATCTTGCGCAAGCAGAAGACGTGGGAGATGCGCTCGACATCATCGAGTCCGCTGTTCGCCAGCAGGATCCTCTCGCGCTTACAGGCGCTTTTCCAGGCGCGCTGACCATTGGCGCCGCGGGCCAGCGTCTCGCTGTAAACGCCGCTGCTACGTACACAATTCGATTCCGCGACATCGGCTCTGGCACAACGGCCAGCGACCTCGGCCTCACCAACTTCAACTATGACACTGCAAATCCGGAAAACGCTGCGATCGACCTCGATCCCAAACTCACAAAGTTCACGACGTTTGCGCAGCTCGCCCCTGCTGCTGGCTTGACGCTTGGCAATGTTGTCTTCGACAACGGCGGTAGAACGGGAACCGTCAACGTTACAGCGGGGATGACAATCGGACAGTTTGAACAAGCGGTAGAAGACCTGCAGGTTGGCGTTCGCGCCGATATTTCAACAGACGCCAGATCGCTTGATGTGCTCAATGAAGTTTCTGGTTTTCAGATGTCCATCGAAGAGGATGGCGGCGGCACACTCACCGCGACTGGACTGGGCATTCGTTCGTTCAAAGGCACAACCGCCTTGACCGCGTTTAATGGCGGCAAGGGTGTGCAGATTGCGGACGGCGCAATCGATCCGATCACCGGCGCCCCGGACCCCACGCAAAACGTCGACTTTCGCGTGACAATCACCGACGGCAGGCAGTTTGACGTCGATATGACGCCTGCGGACATCGTGGATGTCAATTCGCTGCTCGCTGCGGTGAACGCAGCGGCGACGGCTGCGGGAATCGTCGTGCCTGGTGAGTTTCAGGCGACGCTGGCGGACGGCGCCAATGGCCTGTTGTTTCAGGATTCGACAGGCGGCGGGGGCACAGTCAGCGTGCAGTCACTTAATGGGCACGCTGCTGAGGACCTTGGCTTGCTTGCGGGATCGTTCACCGCTGGCGTTCCGGCAACTTTTGCCGGTGAGGACAGCGCAAAAGTGCGCGTTGACAGTGTGCTCAGCTCGCTGATCGAGCTTCGCGACGCCCTCAAGGCCAATGACCAGCGTGGCATTCAACTTGCAGGAGAGAGACTGGAGCAGGACGGCGAGCGCGTGCTCTCTGCACGAGCGATTGTTGGCGGAAGAGGCCAGCGCGTCCAGGCTGCTCAGCAACGATTGGAAGATGACATGCTTCTGGATCAATCGGTGAAAGGCAAACTTCAGAATGTGAATTTCGCGGAAGCGTCGTCCCGGCTATCACTCCTTGGAGTGGTTCAGCAAGCGACGTTCGCTTCTGCAGCACGAGCGCAATCTCTTTCATTACTTGATTTTCTCGGGTAGTGATGGAGCGCAACCTGGCGTCCAGCGTCGGTCGAGACGCCAGGTCGATGCGAACGTCGCCGAGCGCGGAGCGCGGCGACGCCAAGGAAGGCGAAGGCCGACATGCGGAGTGGTCCCATGGATGTGCGGACGACACGATTCGGAACAGTGGAGGTCGCGGAGGACCGCGTCATCACTTTTTCACAGGGAATTCTCGGATTCCCGGACGACAAGGAATTCTGCCTTCTGCAGCCCGCAGAGGACGCCTGCTTCTTCTGGTTGCAGAGCGTCTCCGATCCGGGGCTGGCGTTCGTCGTCACAGACCCGTCGCTTTTCATCACTGAGTACGCGGTCCCTATCCGTCAGGAGCAGATGGACTCGCTTGGCATGAAGAGCACTGACGACGCGCAGGTCTTCGTCATCGTGAACAAGATCGGCGAAACGCTCACTGGCAATCTCCAGGGGCCGCTGGTTGTGAACACGATTGATCGCGTCGGCGAGCAGCTCGTGCTCGCTGAGAAGCGCTGGAGCACGAGGCATCAACTGAAGACGTTGCGCACTCAGGCGACGGCGGCGTCCGCGTAAGCAGGCCGCTTTGCATGGTGTGTTGCGACAGTGAAGTCGCTCCACGGACGGCGCGCGCGGGCTGAGATCTTTGCGCTCTCGCCCAATGGAAGGAGCCGACGCATGCTTGTCCTGTCCAGACATAGAGATGAGACGATCATGGTTGGCGACGACGTGGAGATCACCGTCGTCGATATTCGGGTAGACAAGGTTCGTTTGGGGATCACAGCGCCAACGCGAATCGCGGTGCATCGCAAGGAAATCTATGAAGCGATTCAGCGGGAAAACCGGCAGGCGTCCCGGCTGACGGACCAAGACGCAACATCGCTTGCGACATCGTTCACAGCGATTCCTGAGAATCAAAATGGTCATTCAAAACCGACGCTTTGCACAGCGGGCGCCATAACGCCGCTGCGTTGTGCTGCTGTGGGAATTAGCAAGAGAAACGGGACTACGTGTGTGGCGCGTCCGACAGCGACGCGCACACATGGGGTGCGAGCAGGGCGCGCGGGGTAGTGCGCTCGCGCCGCTGGCGTGGGTCAGCGGCGCACTGGAGCCTTAGCCGCAATCATGGAGGATTGACATGGCTAGGATCAATTCGAATATCTCAAGTCTGGTCGCTCGAGGAAATCTGCAACGAGCAAACCAGGATCTCAACGTTCGGCTCAAGCGCCTCGCAACAGGTCTGCGCATCAACCGAGGGGCCGACGACCCTGCAGGACTGATCGTTTCTGAACGACTGCGAAGCGAGCTCAAGGCGATGGGCCAGGGCATCAACAACTCGGAGCGCGCCCAGAGCGTCATATCAACATCCGAGGCGTCGCTTGCGGAGGTGAGCGATCTGCTCAACTCCATGAAGTCGCTGGTTGTGCAGTCCGCGAACTCGGGCGCCATCTCCCAGGAGGAGATACAGGCGAACCAGTTGCAGCTCGACAGTGCAATCGAATCCATCACGCGCATCAGCAACACAGCGTCCTTCGCTGGTCTCAAGCTGCTTGATGGATCACTTGGGTATTCGCTCTCGGGTGTGAACCAGTCGCTCATCGCCAAGTCCGAAGTGTTTGCAGCGAACTTCGGCACACGATCCAATATCCAGGTGGATGTGGAAGTCGTGGGCTCTGCGCAACAGGCGCAGCTCTTTGCGCGATCGGACTTCGCCAATGTCGTCGCGGGCGCAACCAATGGCGTGCTGTTGTCGGGTTTGACGCTTGAAATCGCTGGTCCCGCGGGCGTGCAGGTGCTCAACCTGGGTTCGACGACGACCATTGACGACATGATCAACGCTGTCAACGCTTTCTCTGAGAATACGGGTATAAAGGCGGAGCGCGTCAACGCAGCCAGCATTTCGTCAGGCGTTCGATTCTTCTCGACGACATTTGGGACGGATGCGTTTATCTCCGTCAAACGCCTTGGAAACTCGGGCACATTCTTCAACACCGCCAGTCTGCCCAACAATGCGGCGCCCGCAACGCTTGACTTCACCAACTCAACGACGTTCAACAGCGCCACGCAGGACTTTGGCAAGGACGTCGTCGCGCTGGTCAACGGCGAACTGGCCAGGGGCAGAGGCGCCGGCTTATCTATACGAAGTGGGTCGCTCGAAATGGAGCTGCTGCTCGCGACAGGCTTTGCGACCACCGTCAGCGCCACGCCGACATCATTCAATATCACGGGTGGTGGTTCACTCTTCCAGCTTGGACCGCGCGTTTCGCCGTCACAGCAGGTGAACATCGGCATTCGGTCGATCGCAGCGTCCAGGCTTGGCGGCACGTTCATCGCGTCGTCCGCAGCGGCTGCGCCCGAGCTGCAGTTCCTCGAAAGTCTCAAGTCAGGTGGGAAGAACTCGCTCTTCACGAAGAACTTCTCGGTGAGCTCGGAGATCGTCGACACCGCGATTGACGAGATTTCGTCACTGCGAGGCAGACTGGGCGCCTTTGAACTCAACACCGTTGAGCCAAATATTCGCGCTCTGGAGGCTGCGGTGGAGAATGTCACCGCTGCGGAGTCAAAGATCCGCGATGCTGACTTCGCTCAAGAGATCACAGCGCTTAATAGAGCGCAGATCATCTCGAGCACCGCGACGAGCATTCTTGCGACCTCAAACGCCCAGGCGCAATCGGTCCTGCAACTCCTCGGATAATCTCCAACAGCGGCGCACAAATAATCCAACCGTGTTTTTACGCCACAGCCCCGTTCTGATGCGGGGCTATTTTTTTGTGTATTCAAGAAAGTTCGCTACGCGTCATTGTCTTTCTCTTTGTTCCCCTTGGGAGGGGAGGGGGTGGGGGGGTGAGTGTGTCTTCGGTTGTTCTGCGCATCAAACTGGTAGCCACAGCAGAATGACGAAACATGCTGTCGCAGCCTCCGCAGGCATTTTCATAGCCACTCGCTGCGCCCCCATGTTTTCTCGCGCGTCCCGATAAGACTGTTTTTCGTCAATCGGGATGTCACGCTTAATCGGCCCTTGAAGCAGGCCGATCACGCTTGTCGTTCACGTTTCCCGGAACGTGGACACAGCGTGGAGTTCGGGCGCGTGCCCGAACGCGAGTTGGCTCGAACGCCCTTTGTGTCATCGCGACTGACTCTTTCAGGGGACGTTCAGCGGTCAATGGAGTGACCTGCCCGCCAGACCATTGGTGGGGCCGGAGCAATTCACGGAGGTTCCCAGATGAGTCGCATTAATACCAATGTTCAGTCGCTCATTGCGCAGCGTGTGCTGAACCAGAACAACCGTTCGCTGGGCAAGTCGCTCGAGCGATTGAGCACAGGCCTGCGAATCAACCGCGGATCGGATGATCCCGCAGGGTTGATCGCGTCTGAAAACTTGCGTGCTGAGAAATCGGCCCTCGGGTCCGCCATCACCAATACTGATCGAGCAGAGCAGGTCATCAACATTGCAGAAGGCGGTCTGCAAGAGGTCGGCAGCCTGCTCAATGAACTGCAAGGGATCGTCACCGCGACAGCCAATGACGCGGGTCTCTCCACTTCAGAGAAAAAGGCGAATCAGCTGCAGATCGATTCGATCCTGCAAACCGTCGATCGTCTGGCGAACTCGACCAGTTTCCAGGGAACAAAGCTTCTGAATGGCGCCTTCGACTTCCAAACGTCGGGCGTCGCGGATGAAGTGAGCTCATTCAAAATCAATGGCGCCAAACTCGGCTTCGGCAAGACGCTGGGCGTTGACGTCGTGGTCACGCAGTCCGCACAGCAGGGTGGGTTTTTCCTGTCCTTTGCGGGCGCTGCGATTGATCTCGCCAGCGCCGGAACGTTTGTCTTTGAAGTCGCTGGTTCGCTTGGCTCACGTCAGTTGTCGTTTGCGTCAGGCACCGCGCTCTCCGCGATTGCTGACTCGATCAACACGTTTAAGGATGTGACAGGCGTCTCCGCGGTCGCATCAGGCAATGGCGTTCTTATTAAGAGCGTGAAGTTTGGCAGCAAGGAGTTCGTCTCCGTCAAGGCGGTGGACGATGGTGGCGCCACCGGCACGGGTATCGGCA
>Ga0114931_10005908_pt1 | contig 15116 bp, 15 predicted proteins | sample 2SBtaG_FD_89579 | JGI IMG/M metagenome (GOLD analysis project Ga0114931, IMG submission 89579) | Deep subsurface microbial communities from Kolumbo volcano to uncover new lineages of life (NeLLi) - 2SBTROV14_V59a metaG | ecosystem: Environmental > Aquatic > Marine > Volcanic | place: Kolumbo...
TGCAACCGCTGATCGAGTGCCTGTTGCTTCATCTCGGTCTCCAGCAGACACTTGCCTACGTTTCGGCCAGCAAGGCCTATTACAAAGAACGGAAATGGTTGATCGAGCAGCATGCGGTTGTTGCACTGTGCGTCAAAAAACCAATTTACTGAACGTTTGCACACAGCCAATGCCATCGATGCTGGTGGCAACGTGAGCGCTCTGGGCAAATTCTTTGTCAGCGTTGCTCGTCCTGGCGCTTTCGGTGTGCTGCGTCAATGCGGCACGATCGTGCAACGCGGCAATACGATATTCTCGTTCGCGAAACCAGCGTTTGTCACAAATCAACCAATCGTTCATCAAAATGACATTACTGGCGACATCGTCGGTCACAGAAGCGCTGCTCTCAAAGGTGTCGTCGTTGGTTGGCGAGTCGAGTTGCTCTTTGCGCTGCGCAAGCAAATCCTGCTCACACTGCGTCCGCTGCAAACTGGCGCTGCTGTCAAACACTTGCTCGCACATTGCAAACCCCGACCAATCGTCGCCGCACTCGGCACTGTAACGCGTTTGATCGTCGTCATCGCTACTGTCGTCTTCGTCGCTGCAATCGTCGCTGTGTTGGACCTCTGTTCTTTGCCAGACATCTTTGTCATCCTCGTCGCCATCATCATCGTTGTCGTCGTCGTCGTCGTAGACAATCAAGTCAGAGTCGCTGATAGCAAGAAAAGTTGTTAAAGGCGACAGATTGACAGTAGCGGTTGCTTCTTTGACTTGTTGCTCACGCGCTTTCAGTACGACATGCTCTTCGATCAGGGCGGCACGATCGTACAGCGCCGCCCGCTCAAACAGTTTGGAAGCCTCCATCAGCAACGTAAGTCCAAGGCCAAAGTCTATAACAATGGCGTGTTTTGCGACGCGTTCCATCACAATGGCGGCTTCTGACGCCGCATTGAGCACTAAAAGGTAGTAATCGGTTGCCAAAAGCCACACATCGACCGCCGTACGTCGATCGGCCAACGACAAGCGCGACGCGATCCGACAAAGGCTCTGTGCGATAAAAAAGCGTTGGCACAGCGTCTGAGGCGGCTCGCGCAACTCGTCTATTAGCGCGCGTAGTTCTTTGCAACTGTTGTAAACACTCGCACGCCGCGTCGGCGAGACTTGAAGCATTGTCACCGCCACCGAGCGCAGGCCTGTTGCAACTAACTGTTCCTCGCGCAATTCTTTTGCGTTCAGTCCTGAAGCAGTCATCTCCATGAGCGCATTCAGTCGCTTTGATTTGACATAGAACGGCAATCGAAAATAGTTGATCTTGAACGCCGCGAAGTAAGGGCTTTGAGTGACCCAATAGCGCAGAATTGTGCAGAATTGCGACTGCTGGTATTGTTGATTTGTTGAAAAGTGGACAAATGTGAACGGCGCAAAAGACTGTGGCAGGTTTATTGGCCGCAAAACCGGAAAACCGTTCAACCAACGTTTGCTTTGACCTTGACGTTCAATGGTCGGCACTGGAGATACGAATCGAGCCACGCGGTGCCGACAAACGCTCCAAAGCCCAGCGCAACGGCGACAATCAAACTCACCCACCATGGTACAAAGGAACCAAACAACGCACCGAGTCCAAAAAGGACCAGTGCAATGACGACGCCGAGAACTGCTTTTGTTGTGTCGTACTTGGCCGGCAACAAGCCTTTGATCTTGCTCTCCGTTTGTTGTTTTGCCTGACGCAGGCCTTGCGATGTGAACGGACTGGCTGCACTGGTGGTCGACATAAGGCGCGCTTTTGTTGTTTGCAGTAGCGTCAGAGAAAACGGACCATGAGTACTTGTGGCGACGCCGAATGTCAGGCGCATTCGCTTGAAGTTTTCACAAGTGCGGCCGAATTGCTCGACGTTTATGACCAGACCAAAACAACCGCGCAATCAATGTACGAGTATCACAAAGCCCGTCAGGCCTATTTGCGCTGGCGTTTGCGCTTGCTTGAGCAGCAGATAGAGATTTTACATCACAATCAAGAAATTACGCCTCAATCGATGCTGTACGAGCAGCGCTAGTCTTTTTCATATGGCAAAGCCGTGCTGGTCTCTAGTAATTCCTGCCTGAGGCATAGTAAGGCATCGAAGGCAGTGGAGGTGGCCGCTGGCGGTTCTTGGCAGCAACAGCGGCAACAATGACCGCGCTCAGAAGCAGCAATAAAATAGCCCCGACAGCGATGGCGACAATAGCGCCGGTTGAGAGGCTCGAAGGTGCACTGTCGTCTCGCTCTTTCTTTTCGCCAGACTTGTTGCCGTCTGACAAAAGTGTTAACGCAGCCAAAATGTCGGAAGTGATGTCCTCCAGTCGTGGGCACTTGTCGCCAATCGAAACCTCGCTGCGAATCAACGTCAAATCCGACTTACTGCGCGCGCACTCGTTGAGACGTTTGCACGCCGGACTGTCGAATGCGTTGCGCTGAATGTCGGTGCGGCACTGTTCGCCCGCATCTTTGATCTCCGTGTCAGTACATTGGCTCACCTGGATTCTGCTCTTTTCAATTTGCAGGCCAGGAGTTATAATCAAACCCGTTGACTGGCTTGTCTGGCAGTGCCGGTCGCGCGCTTTCAGCGTCAAATCTACAATGTCTTCAATTTGCTGACTGCTGAGCGACACATTGGACGCCGGCATGTTGGTGCTCAGCGTTGTTTTGATGGAGTCGGTTAGTTGCGAGCGCAGATCTGCCCGTTGTACTGCTGTGAGCGGCGGAACACACTGAAAGGCCAACCGCGCGCGCTGTTCGACTTTCAAATCGCCCGATGTCAGTATGTCACTGCCTTCCGAAATCTCGACCGTGGCCAGTTGTTGCAACGTTCCGACGCATTTGCGCTCGTCCGGCGCAACATCGTTTGCAAAAAATCGATCAGTAGTTGCTAATATTGCTCGATTCAATTGGCCGGGCAACGTGTCACCTGCCGCCATTGGAAATGTCGTTCTTTTATTTATATGCAGACGCCTAGTAAAATGGCGCTGCACTGCCCGCTACACTGGCGTCATACGAAGTGCCCGCTGGATAGAGCGGCCGTCCGTACTGGTCGATCGCAGGGCCGCTTGGCGACGTCATCATCGGATATGGCATTTGCTGCTGACCGTAGGGAGCGGGCGACTGTTTGCGCGTGGCGCGCACAATAGCGACGATGGCTCCGACCAAAATCAACAGCCCAAGCACTGCGCCGCCAATGATAAGCAGCCAAGTTAGCGGAGACATGCCAGTGGTGACCGTTTGATCCATTTCGGTGCGACTCAGTGTGTCCACTTCAGTGGCGAGTTTGGTGGCAATTTCCTGTGCCTGATTGCACTTGCCTTCCAACTCTGCTTCTTGATTGATCAAAATCTGACTTTTCTTGCGTGCGCACACGTTCTGCGACGCGCACGGACCGTCTGGGGAGCGCATCGCCGCCAGCGCTTTGTCGGCGCTGTCGTTCGCTTGCTGCGCCAACTGCAAAAAGCGCTCCTCGCCGCTCGCTGACTTGGCCTGCAGTGCTTTAGCGGCATAATCTTGCGCACTTTTCGACAACGTGGCGACCTGGTCAAATGCTGCCTGGCACGTTGCTGCCGCCTGACTAATCTGTTCCGGAGTGCAGCCGAGATTCACATCCGAGTCTCGAATGCTGAGCGACGCCAAATTCGACACGTCGGCTTGACAAATGTTTTCGGTGTCGATTTTGACCGAATTGTCAATCATCTGGTCAAAGTCTTTGTCGCTGATCTGCACACCAAGGTTCGCCAACGACGCCGCCGCCTCTGGCTTGATTTCGGACTTCATTCGGTCTTTGATCTCGGTCTGCAATTTCTGAATCAGTTCCGTGTCGACTTTGCTCTTTTGGATGCAAGCGAGCACCAAACGCGCTTTCTGTTGCGCCTCAATATTGCCGGGAATGTTCAATTTGGTGCGCAGTATTTCAGAGTCGAATTGATTTTTGGCGCTCGAAACGCATTCGTTGATCGAATCGGCCGTAAACGAACCGATTACTTCGTTGACGATCTTTTCCGCCTTGTCTTGCACGCTCAGTCCAAGTGCCGTAAACCAAGTCATTGTCGATGGCCGTTTTGCTTTAAATTGGCGTGCACAATAAAAGTTTACAAAAGCAGACATTGCGAGAATGCGCTGGCGCCCGCTGCCTCGCGCTCGGCAAGCAGCGCCAATGCACCCTGCAAAGTCACCGGCATTGTCATGGTCGCCCCACCATTCATTGACGTCGTAGATGCAGTTGCATGCACTGCTGCGGTACTGCTCGTTGGCGAGGCACCGGTGCTTGCGCCAAGTGCCGCGTCAGAGCACCATTCGGCATCGCACAGAGGGAGCACCTGGGCAGCAAAAAAGCGACGCGCTGTGCACTGTTCATTAGCGCGCTGATCGATGACGAGCGCTCCACTGTTGTGTGGCGGAACATGTTGCTTGAGCAGTGCACAAAACGCCGCAAAATTGCCGCCCGGTCCGCCGAGACGATCAAAAAGCGAGAAGTGCACAGTTTTGCTTGGACAGCAAACAAAGATTAGATCGAAGCGACGCAATTGTGCATCGGTCAGTTTGTCGAGCGACACGTCCTCGAGCAAAAAGGTGCAGCGACGATAGTGACCATGCTCCAGCAGTTGGTCGACAGTGGCGCACGCCTGCACCTCTTGTCGGGTCAGGAGCGACACGTTGCACACTGCCAGCGAAGCGGATCGTTGATTGTTAGAGTCGTTGCTGGCGTGCGTTGGTGGCACGTCCTTTCCCACGACGCCGGCGACGTGCTGGTCGACAAATTGCTTCAGATGCTGCAGGTCATCGGTGCTCGGTTGGCGCGCATCGATTACGTTTTCAAAAAGCCGGTGCGGCAAAATTGCGCGTCGCTGCTCGAGCAAGAGTCTGGCACGCAAGCGATCGGCATAACGATGGCCCGATGTGCGACGCACTAGCAAGACACTCAATGTATTGTTGCGAACCGTTGACCAGTCAAAGTGCGGCAATTTCGGCGCCTGCGCTACCGTGCGTTCGACCGGCGACATTCTCTCTCTTTGATCATTGATGCAGTGCGCAAAAATAAATGCAACGCACACTACTTTCATTTAATCAGTTCGCATGTCGACGGTGTCTGCTGCCTCGTTGTCGTCTTCGACAATGTTCAGCGCGGTCTTGAGCGTGTCATACACATCCAATGCGGAAGTCGCATGCTTCTCCATGACAGTTTGCTTTGACGCCGAGAGAAGCAGCGTCATGTTCCACTTGGCCATCGTGATCAACTTGTCGTCGACCTTGTTGTAAATGACATCGATCGCCTTTTGTGCAACTTTTTTGCTGTCTTGGCGCGACCGCGCGTGCTCGCGCATCCATTTTTTGGTGACACGTGCCGGCGGCGACGAGTTTAAGTCGTCGGCCAGTTGATTGTACGCACCGACAATCATCTGCGTGTGCTTCGACATCAGCGTTTTGGCGCCATCGGCTTTCGCCAACTGAATTGCCGCTTTCAACAAAATGTAGGTGAACTCAGGATCTTCGGCGTTGTAGATTGGATCGAATGCGTCTTTTTGCACATTGGCCAAGTGCTTGTAGACAAACTCTTTCATCAATTTCTTGTTCACGACCTCTTTGTCGTACGAAAAGTCGCCATCGGCGACAGCGGCGACATTTTCGTCGTCGGTGTCGTTGTCGTCTGGTGCACTAGCAGCACTTGTTTTGGTCTTCTTGCTCGCCATCGTTTCAGTTGCGTTCAGTTGCTCGGGGTGTGAAAGCGACATAATTTTTATTTTGGCCGCCAACGATTCGTTGAAGCAATCTGGCAAAAATTTTCCCCTTCCTCCGCGCTATTTTGTAATTTGCGCGTCAGAGGTTTGGCATGCTCACTGCGGCCATTCCAGTGTTGCCTGGGCGGCAAAGGGCGAACATGCGGCAATTTTTATGACGATCGCTTTATGCCGCTGTACGTCACAGTCGAGCGCCACATTCAGCGCGCTTTCTTGACTACCGCACAGTTGGTCGATTAAACTGTGCGTCTCAATCAAGCCACGCCCGTCGAAACTGATCGGTTGGCAAACGGTAAACACTTCCAATGTGCAGTGTCTGTCGGCGGGGAGCATGGTTGGAAAGAATTGCAAACGTACTTCAAGCAGCCTTTCGGCGTTGCGCAAAGGCAAGATTGTGCTGCTTAGCCATTTGACGTCACTCTGCCGTTTGCTACGCGATAGCGCAATGCAGCGCGCGTGGGGATTGTCAGGCACGCTGTACACGTGCTTCGATACTTTGCTTATTTGTTTGTCGCAAAATGCTTGCAGCGTCGCGCACAAGCGCTGCCTCAAATCGGGGCGCGTCAAAAGTATGTGACGAAACAGTTGGCAACAGCGGAGTGCATTAAGCAATTGTCGCACACTTGTCATCTGTTCCAGCAACACGCTCGCGAGCATCGGATTTTGTTGCACAGAAAGCCGCCTAAAATCGCCATAATAAAAACCATTGAATTGCAACCGATTGTCATTGGCCGATATGGCGACTGGATGCATTGATGTTGCTTTTGCTGCTCTGACTGCGCTTGTGCCGCGCCATGCGCTTGATTTATGACAAAGACGTGAATAGTTATATGCCAACGGAACGCAACCAACTTAGATACTGCTGCGCGTCAACCGGTTGTCAAATCAATCACCAGTACGCTGATGTTGTCGCCGGAGCCGCGCTCAAATGCGGCATTGCGCAGCGCCTTGGCCGCTGACTCTGCACCCGAATGCGCACATCCAGTCGCCACCACAGCCGCGATGTCTTCGTCAGTTAAGACGTCGGTGACGCCATCGCAGCACAACACCAAAGCGCCGATGTGCGGCTCAAGCAACACTGGTCCGTCGATGGTTGGCTCCGCGCACACATATGGTACCAAATGAAAATCGCCAAGTGCGCGCGATACCGCTAAATTGCCCATTACGCGATCAACGCCATCGTGATTCATAACAAAACCGCCCAGCATCTCGATGCGCTGCCGCTCGTCGATACGGCCAGGTCGATGGTCGACAGTGAGTGGCTTGGCGCGCCAGAGCAAGCCGTTTGTTGTCACCGCAAGTGCGCGAGAGTCGCCCACATTCACACTGAACAGACGACAGTTGTCGACCAGTAGCAATGCACACAGTGTCGTGCCAATGTCAAGGCGTGCCTGTGGTGCGCGCAGCAGATCGGCGTGCACAAGATCGTTGCAAGCCGCGATCGACTCGCGCAGAGCATAAGTGAGTTTGGCGTCGTCGCAAGACTGTGTACCGCCACCGCTGCTGCCATCAAGGAAACCGAACAACAATTCCGGCCAACGTTTGGCGACAAAGCGCGAGACGCGATCGCCGCCGTGCCCGTCACAGACAACAAACAGACAAAAATGCGTGCCGTTGGGCGCAATGTGACGTGCGACGACAATTTCGTCTTCCATGCTCGGTCGACGGCCAATCGTATCGGCCAAGCCGACGCTCGTCTGCTCGACCGGCATGCCTGATTGCTGCGCTGGACGCGGCACAAGAATACTATTTGCTAAGCGGCGTGCTTCGGCGTTGCTTTGCTGTGACGACGCCGACCAGCGGCAGTGCCTTCGACAACAGGAACGTGCTGCTTCCGTGGCGTTGATACTCTGCTGGCATTGCTGCCACTGTTGCTGTTGGTCGAGAGAAGTTGCATCTCTACTCGTCGCCGACTCTGCGCTTTGTGTCATGCTACCACCTCCGTGCTGCAGTGTTGTCGTGTCTTCGATGATCGCTGAGTTGTTTGGCTGTGCACGACGGTACGAAATGCTTGCCCGCCGCTGCGGCTTCTGCTGGCGAAGCACTGTCGTTGACGTCGGTTGCTGTGGCGGCCGCCGTTGATGACGCAGCACGTTGTCGTTTGCAAATGCCGCTTGCAGCGCTCGACACTGATTGGTAGCCAGTGCTGCCAGCGGCCATTGTTGCTGATGCGCAAGTGCCGGCACTGCAGACGTACCGCCGCGGCCGCCGTAACTGATCTTCGTGCGTCGTTGCTGTGCAATGGCACGTGGTGCATAGTCGTCGTCATCCCATTGCATGACTGTAGCCAAGTCAGAGCGAGCGTGGCCGGGCACTCGCCAGTTTGCTACTTGCAACGGCCACAGATAATACCTGTGCATTTTGAACAGTCGTCTTTACAAAAGGGAGTGGCACAGCGGAGGCAAACGGTCGGGCACAGTTTCGACCAGATTTTTAGCCGCGCGCCTGTAAACATTAACAAATCCTTGTCATGTACAGGGCGCAGTCGAATCAAGATGTTGACTCGGGCGTCTGTCAGATGAGCGTTGACAGATGCAGCACGACAGTTGACAGTCAACTGACTGGCGCGTCGCTGTCTGCTGCCATGGCTGACAGCGATCGAATGCAGCGGCAACCAGCAGCGCAGAGGCCAACTCGACACCGTTTGACGCAGCCTCGTCGGATTGAGCAAAGAACGGCCACAAATGAGCGAGACTCAATTGATTGTCATCACAGCACGTTGATGGCGGGCGTTGCTCCTGTCGGCTCACTGCCGTCTGACAGTAATGCTGCATTGCTGCGCATGTCGGCGCTGTCCTCGCTGTCGTCTGTGCATCGAGTCGATCTGCATTGTCACAGATATCACAGAGGTGGCGACCAAACGCATGCCGAGAATGACGAGTCCAACACTGGTGCCGCTGGCCGGTGTCGAATTGGCAGAAGCGTTGCAGACTGCACGAGTGAAGAGCAGTGGCACAGAGAAGATGCTCGCAGCAACGACGATGACGAACCTCGGTTGGTGCGCAGCGGCCCCAGCACCCCTAGTCCGAACGCGACTGCAACAACAACGACGGCATCTTCGTCAATAGTTGAAGACATAGACCGCGACGATCGCCACTCGACCCACTGTCATGTCGAATATGTGGACGACGTGTTTCGCAATTTGCGCGCGGGCGAGCGGAGGTTGCAGCGCTTGAAGAGAGCGCTTCCAGAGACAGTTGAGCGGCAACGGCGTCAAATCGTCGACTGGATGTGCCAGGTGCGCACGCAACTCTGCTTGCGACCCGACACACTGGCGCTGGGCGTTGCACTGCTCGATCGCTACGCCTATCTGCTCGTTGAGCAGCGCGACGCAGCGGTACTGCGCATTTCGTTTGGCGCTGGTGCGCTGATGCTGGCATCAACCCTCGAAGAGCAGTTTCCACCTGAGTCGCGCGATTTTTCATTTCAGTGCCGCTGCTTTGACGGCGACTAGTCGGTGCGTCAGCGCGATCTAAGTGACGAACAGTTACGCCGCGCATCGTGGCGTATGGCGAATGCGCTCGATTTTGACCTGTTCACGCCACACCACTTGCACTTTTTGCGTCGATTCTCGCGCGCGTCGGGACACACATCCGAGGATCACAATCACGCTAAGCGTGTATGCGAGCAAGCGATACGTGCTCACGCCGACATCGTGCTACCATACGCTCCGTCGTTAATTGCCGCAGCGGCCGTCATGCACGTGCGCCAGTCGAAACAACCGCCAATCAAGCAATGGACGCGCACTCTCCGTCACTATACCGGCTATACGCGGCAAACGGTTGAGCCAATCGCACAAATTTTGACACGCGTGCTTTCTCGCGACGCGAGGTAGCGGCGCTGGCTCGCTTCGCCATCGAGGCGCTTTTCTTTTCGTGCAGTCTAACAAGCGTAAACTATGCGGAGGAGCAATGCAAACCGATGCTTTTACTAAAACTGGTCAAGCACTGCATAACAAAATGGCGGCGTTTCGACGCGTAGAGCACAGGCCGCAACAAGATGTTGACGGGCGAACAATTAGCAACGGCAGCAGCGAGCGCAAACGCAAACGGCGCATTGTCGATAATAATGAAGAAGAAGTATCAAACGGGCGACCCGGTTCGTCGCGCAACGGCAACAAGCGTGCTCGACCAAACGTCCCGAAACGACTCACTTGTTTGCGCCAACGTCATGCAAGTGAACAACGAGCACTCGACACCGGCCAGCGCTATTGGCCTTGCACTCTGCTTGGCTCTGGGTCGTACGGCGATGTGTATCAGTGTTGGGATGCGCTTGCACGCACTCACGTTGCGGTTAAAGAGTTTGTGATGCATTTCGGCGACGAATTGCCGCAGCCGACGCTGCGTGAAGTGGCGATTCTGAAGCGCTGCAACCATCAAAACGTCATGCCGGTGCTCGACACACTGTTTGACAATGATTCGCGCGCGCAATTTGGCACGCGTTACGGTGGCGGTTTTGTTATGCCGCTCTGTGAGGGCGGCGACCTCGGTCATTGGCTGACGGTGAGACGAAAGGCATTTAACAAGCGGCACGCCAGTCTCGGTCGCGAATTGGCGAACGAACTTGTCGGCACGGCGCGGTTTGTTCCGCGGCGTACGCAACGCTAGTTAGCGCGACAACTCTACGAAGCATTGTGCTATCTGCATCAGAATTCTATTGTGCATCGCGACATCAAACCGCAAAACTGCATGATCGATCGCCACGGAACGCGCCTTTTGCTCTGCGACTTTGGATTTGGCCGCCAGTGCAGCATACCGTTAAGTCCGACTTACACAGCCGAAATTTGCACGCTCTGGTATCGTCCGCCCGAACTATTGCTGGGCTCGCGCTCGTACGGCGCCGAAGTGGATCTGTGGGCTGCGGGTCTCACCGTTGCTGAAATGCTTCTCGGCAAACCGATGCTGACCGGCGATAACGATCTCGATCAGTTGATGCGCATTTTTGAACTGCTCGGCACGCCCACTGAACGCACTTGGCCAAGCATTGTGCAGTTCCCGAGTATAAGCCGGAATCGTTTCCAAACTATCGCAAGCCGACGCTCGACGCGCGCATGGCAAGCATTGCGAGCGAAGATTTGTTGGCTATGGATTTTGTGCGCAGCACGTTGCGATATGTGCCCAATCAACGCCTGAGCGCAAAACGAGCGCTGTTGCATCCGTTTTTGAGTGTTTACTTGCCTCAAGGCTCGCGCGAGACCGTTGTAACGTCGTCGTCACCTGGGTCCAAAAAACGCTGCCGACAAAGGGAACGACAAGCGGCACCGCAAAGAAGAACTGTGGCGTTGGCTAGCCAGATGTGGCGCAAACTGTTTGCATAAAGCCAAACACTGTTCATTTAGTCTTGTTCGTCGTCGCCACCAACTGCCGCATATTGCTCGGCAACGACGCGCTTGCGTTTGGGCGCAGCGCTCCGTGCCTTTTTCGGCGCCGCCGCGCGCTTCGCCTTGCTGACGTTGGCGCCAATCGCATCCTGATCGTCCTGCTCCATGTCGACGACGTCCGCACGGGCCGCCGCCTGCTTTGCAGTCACTTTTTTTGTGGCTGCCGCTGTTTTGCGCGCACGCTTCGTCGGCGGCTCGACGACTTGTTCTTCTTGTTGCTCGTCATCGTTGGCGGGCTCGTTTTCGCCCATCATCAATTCGCGCATTTGCTCGCCGTACTTGGCTTCGAAGCGCTGCTTTTTGGCCTCATGAGCCTCTTTCAGCGCAGCCGCCTGCTCGTGGTACTTTTTGAACTCGTCGCTGTTCTTTTTTTCGGTCCACACGACCGAAGCGGCCTTGGCAATCTCAGCCATCGTCGGCTTGGTCTTTTTTGGCGCCTTTGGGTCGGGCTTCCACTTGGCCTGATATTGCTCCTGAAAGTCTTGCGTGTAGAAGAGCAAGTAGGCGCTTGGCGGACGCGACGGAAACTCTTCGAGCACTTTGTCGCGCTGCGCTTGCCACTGCGCCTTCGCCTCGTCGTATTTGGCGTCCCACTTGGCTCGCTCCGCATCGCTCACGTAGCCGGTGCCGCCTTGCTCCTCGGAGCGCCAGAGCAGACCGCTGTAGCGCGTCAAATCGTAGCGCCCTTTGCCGGTCAACGACATTTCGAACGCTGCGGCGCGGTCAGCGGGCGCTTTGCCCTCAGCAATGTCGGCCTTGAGCGTATCCTTGACCGACGCTTTCCACAATTGGAAGCCGGTCGGCGGACGTTTGATGTCGTGCAACTTGAGAAAGAGCGCTTTTTTGTTCACTTTTTTCTTGTCGCCATTGGCTTGTCGCTTTACCATGATTTGCTGCTTGGTCAGGTTTACGAGAGTTGGAGGTGTTTGTAATACGTTGCAATCAAATTTAAACGTTGAATGAACTGTGCGGAGCAAATTTGTGCAAAAATGTGCAATCAACTGTGCACAAAGTACCAAATGCCGCAAAAATTTTGCAAATTTTTGCGGCATCAAGGCAGCGCCATCTAGCCGTACAAGCAACGCATTGTAAGAACCGCGCTTGCTCTTGGTGTTGCTGCGCGCACAGACTCGCTCATAGCGATTGGAATTGACCGTTTTGCAGTGCTTCTTCGATGCGAGCCAGGTCCAGAGATAAACTGGAGACGCATTGCCGAATAGAACGACTGATTTGTATCTTTTTCTTCTTCTTGAACCCGCGCGTGTTACGGTAATAGACGTAAACGACGTAGTTTGATCATTCAATATCACTCAGCAACTGCACGTATCGCTTTGCAATGCCCATTAGGTCCTCCCGTGGCGCGCCGGACCGGTCACTGATCCTGCATTGACACTCAAACTAGAGTAAACTGTTGTCAAGCAAAAGCCGCTGCTTTGAGTCTTCGCCGCCGAGATAGATTCCTTTACAAAGCCAATGATTATTCTTGTCTTCTACAAGCGATTCTGCGGTTTGCAGTAAAAGCGGTCGGTTTTTGGCGCGAACAAAGCGCACCCGCAAGCGCTCACGCGCCTTCTGAAAAGCGCGCGATGATTTTGCCATTTTGTCGGCGGAAGCCTTGCAAGCAAGTCGAGACTGTGATCATGTGTGCGCTCATGGTCAGTGGGCATTTACATACGCTGTGCACCAACAATTCACTGCGTTTATTTTTGCCGCAACGCGGTGGCATTCGTGTCACTACCGGCGACCACTAGTCGCGCACAGCGTCTATGGCGCCAGCACGTTGCGCAAAGGCGTATAGATCGTCGTTCAGGTAGACCGTGTCTCGAGCGCGTGTCATGGCCACATAGCACAAATTGACTTCTTCGCGCACTTGATTCATCGCACTGTGGCCGTACTGCGGGCGGCCAACCGAACGGCGCAGACGCGGTGGCATGTACAGTGATTGTTGTTGCTCGTCCATTCCGCGAGTGCGCTTCAGCCACTCGCATGCCTCGTGCATTGGGGCCAAATCGTCTAGCACAGCCACGCGGCGAAACTCCAGTCCTTTGGCTGCGTGGACCGTTCCGTAGTGTACGTCGGCAGCCATTCGCAGCGCTCGTTCCGCCTGCCGGTCGCGCATTGGCGCACTGTTCACACCGACAGCGTCCGACGAACTTTCGCCCGCGTCCAAGCCATGCGATTCGTCGTCTGATTCATCGTCGCTGCTGTGCCACTTTTCGTCGCTGCTCGACTCGCCATTGCTATCGTCGGCGTCACTTTGAACAGGATCATCAAGCACGATCCGCTCGAGCAGCGCGTGTACTCGAGCCTCTGGTTGCTTCTTGATGGCGCGAAACGCTTGCATGCGCTGCCGCTCAAAGTCTTCAATAAGTGGCTTGGTGCGCGGATCGCGCTGTTTGCGCCACAGTCGTTGCTCTTCGCGCCGCGCCACTCGGCATCGCGCGACATGATGAAGCGCAATTGTGCTACAATGTTGGCAGCATTGCCAAAAAAGCCGATGCGCACGCCGATGCGCTCGGCATGGTGTTGCAGCGCGTGGTTGATAAGTGTGCCGTTTTGACGCGCCAGCAAATAGATTGGGCCGCGTCCGTCATGATAATCGCCCTCCAAGCGAGGCAATCGCCGTATAGTGGTGTGTCGCGACTCAACGCCCAGTACCGCCTGCGTTTGCGTGTCAATCAACTGCGCCTCGCCAAGCAAATGATTTGCCAGTCGACCGATGTTAGCACCGAATCGAAACGAGCGCGTCAAACAGTATTGAGTGACTCGTGACGACCGCTGCTGGTCGCCACCATCGCTTTCGTCTTGGCTGTTGCTTTGTGCTTGATTGCCATCCTGCGTGTCCTCGTGCGCTTCGTCATCTTCCACAAAGTCGACATCGTCTTCGTCCTCGTCGGTGTTCTCATCGCCTTCTTGCGTATCGACGCTATCGTTCAGATTCGAAGCCACAGAAACGAGAGGGCTCATCCTCTGCTGCAACACAATGCAGTGCTCCTGTGTGCTATCACAACTTGACCCCAGCGATGCGTCGTTTCCAGTGCGGCGTTGCTTTGCCGCCGGTGCACCGTCTTCGCTGCGCGTCAATCGACTCCGCTTGCGAGATGCAGTGACGATGGTGGAATCATGATCATCGATCAACGCTTGCATGGCGTTGATTGTGCCGTTGAAACTGTAGATCGACTGATGTCTGTCGCCGACGGCATACAGTAGCATGTCGTCGATCGCTTTGAGCCAGTCGACAAATACTGGCAGCGAGTCTTGAAACTCGTCGACAATTACCATGTCATAGTGCAGTGACAGCCAGCGGCGTGACTTATCGCCGTCCATTGTCAGTCGCTTCAGCATACCGTCGTACGTGTAAGGTTTGGCGCCGCTATTCATTGCCTGCCACGCGTCTTTGGCCGCCGCAGACGTCGGTTGCAGTGCGGTGGGATCGCGACAAAAGAGATCGAAACTACGCAATGCGGCTTCGTCCATTAGACCGACAGGTCGTGTCGGAACATCGCTGTGGTCTCGCTGCGCCTGATCAATGTAGCGGGCCGCAAGCGAGTGGATGGTGCGCGCATCAACATTGACCGGCATGTCACGCCGCGCTTCTGCCGCCGCCATGCGATTGTAGGCCAAGTAGAGTATGCGCAGGGCCTTAAAGCGATGCGCCAACATGCGGCACACAGACGTTTTGCCCGAGCCTGCAAACGCCTGCACCAGCACTCGCTCGCCAAAAAATGGTCTGTGACGCAACAGTGCAACTTGCTCCGCTGTGGGTACTATGAGCGTTGTTGTTGCCGCCTGGCGCGACAAAGGTAACGCATCGGAACGCTGAGAAAGCGTTGCTTCTGCTGTATTGATTGGCTTAATTGCCGACAGATTGTTGGGATTGGCATAGCGAAGAGCATGACTGTCATTAATGAGCAGTTGCGCCACGAGGCGTCGCTTGCCAAGTAGTAGTTTGCGATGATCACTCTCTGCCTCTTCGGAGTCCTGTTGGTATTCGCCA
>Ga0114931_10005909_pt1 | contig 15115 bp, 13 predicted proteins | sample 2SBtaG_FD_89579 | JGI IMG/M metagenome (GOLD analysis project Ga0114931, IMG submission 89579) | Deep subsurface microbial communities from Kolumbo volcano to uncover new lineages of life (NeLLi) - 2SBTROV14_V59a metaG | ecosystem: Environmental > Aquatic > Marine > Volcanic | place: Kolumbo...
CAAAGGAGCGGCTCGATGGAAAGATCAAGGAGCAACCGTAGTCCTGACCCTGCGAAGCCTTCACATGACACCTACAAGATGGGGCCAGTTTTGGAACAAATACTCACGATATGGATTTCAATAAGCTGCTTAATAGTACATCATATTAAGAGAGAATCCGCCGTGCAGCGATTCGAATACCGACAGCCGTCGCAAAAAAACATGACCGTCTGACTCGTGCCCAGCTTAAAGTCCTCACCTAACATAAGGAAGTAAACGCGACTTACCAAGGCAATACATACTAAACTGTTGTGGTTGCAAGTTAATTTTAAAGCATGTATATTTTTCTCTCAAAGCATGATACCGGCATACAAACCGTTGCTGATATTAGCTGAATGTTGTACAGATGAGCAGGGAATTGCTCACTATTCACTGATGTCCCTATTGTGAAAACAATATTCGGGATATGTTTTCAGTCGCTCAATCCCTTGCTGATCCAAGTGTATTAATAATCTCAGGTGTATGAATACAAGTTCATTCACTGTACGTGTATTGATACACAGGGACGTTGCCGTTAGAAAAACTTATTTTGCATCCTATTAGGTGTTTTCTATGATCGGAAATCTTGAGTGTCTGGAATGTAATCGCGAGGCGCGCAAAAGTAAGCCCGTGCCTCCCACACATTTCATTACCACCCTAATGACTACGTAAAAAACCCAATCGTATGGGATACCGAATTGCTGGTAGGATTGGAATTTAAGGAAAAATTACTGTAAGGAGCGATTAATGAAAGTGTTAATAAGTCCGATTTCTGTTGAAGAGGCCATGGAAGTGTACAAAGGTGGAGCGGATATTGTTGATATTAAAAACGTCAAAGAAGGTTCATTGGGCGCCAACTTTCCATGGATCATAAAAAAGGTGGTAAGTAAATTTTCCGATAAAAATGTCCAGTTCAGCGCGACACTTGGTGATTTGTCTTTTAAGCCGGGTACCGCCTCTCTGGCGGCCCTTGGCGCTGCTGTTTGCGGTGTACACTACGTTAAAGCCGGCTTAAAGGATATAGCAAGTCTCGACGAAGGTATTGACATGATGAATGCCATTGTTCGTAGTTGCAGGGGCGTTAACCGGGATATTCGTGTAGTGGCGGCAAGCTATGCTGATTACCGAAAATTCGGGGGGATATCACCCGAAAGTTTAATCACGATTGCGGCTGAATCCGGCTCGGATGTCGCATTGGTGGATACAGCGATTAAAGATGGCAGCACGCTTTTTGACGTTCTGGAAAGAGATGAAATTGAGGCTTTTGTTTCCGCCGGTCAGAAAAATGGACTGGAGGTAGCATTGGCGGGATCCGTACAGTATGAACATATGGATATGTTACACGAAATAAAGCCGGATATAGTCGGTGTTCGTGGAGCTGTATGTCAAAGCAGAGACAGGTCCAATTCCATTGTCTCTAACAAGGTTGCAGAATTTGTTCAAGCCGCTCGACTGCAGGTTAGCGCCATGGAAGCCACCTAATATATAAACGGTGACTGATCAGAATACTCGGTATTCAAGCACATAGGCGCGAGACGCTTTTAGATTTCCGCTTGGCTACCATAGCAGTTGCATCATTTTGATCGAAAAAGTCAAGCATATAAGGGAGAGTCTCTTGGCACACGTGGCTTTTATCACAGGCGGTACCGGTTTACTAGGCAGGCGGCTTGCTAACGAACTGCTCGGCAAGGGGTACCGTTTAAAAATTCTTACCCGAAGAAATTCAACACATTTCTCCAAGGCGATAAAAGCAGCCAATTCGCTGCATGAGGCATTTGATAAAAGACTCCTGAATCAACTGAGTTCCTCCGAGGTGGAATACATAACAGGAGACGTTACAAAGCCTGAATTCGGCCTGGGCCGCGAAAATCTAAAGGCTTTGCTGTCAGACGTGGATACCCTGTGGCATTGCGCCGCAGACACGGATCTGGTAGCACGACATCGCAAACACATGCAAGTCAATGTGAATGGTACCAAAAACGTCAGCGATGCGTACTTGCGTTACAACCCGGCACGCCTCAATTATGTCAGCACGGCATTTGTTCACGGCATGCGCACGGGCCTGCTGGATGAAGTCGCTGTGGAACCGGCGGGTTTTCGCAACACCTACGAACAAACAAAACAATTAGCGGAAAACATGCTCTATCCTCTTCTACAACAAAACGACATAACCATCATTCGACCAAGCATTTTAGTTGCGGAACTGGGGAATCGCAGCCCAGCAGGCGATTTGTCAGTGGGGTCAAAGAGTATCCATCTAGTGATCAGGTGGATACGTGAAGTGGATGCCGCCTTTGGGCGACGCTTTTCCGGCACGTCGGCGTCAGGCAGGCGGATTACTATACGTGTTATGGGTGATCCGCAATGCCAGCTAAATTGCCTTCCCGTCGATTACTGCGCAAGAGTTCTGGCAGCCATTGGAACGTCAAAGAATACGGTTGGCGGGATATATCAAGTTGTTAATAACGAACCTTGTACGATAAAACATTTTTTTCGGTCACTGAATAGACAATTGCTAAACATTCAGGTAAAAGTCATTCAACCGAAGTATTTTAACGAATCCACTTTGACTAAGATGGAACAGATATTGAACCGACGCATGAGAATGTTTCACCCATATATGGCCGGAAAATATACGTTTTCGGCTGAAAACGTCAAACGACTCGGCTTTAATTACCCTGTGCGCGACAGTGACCGCAGTGAACAATTTGCACAATTGTTGGTCGATAGTTACCGCACGGATGAAAATGATTTATGTAGTAAGGCTGAAGAGTCTCTTAGTGTATATTTTTAGCGATTTAACTGCTTTCTCTTTTTAACAGATGTTAAACGGTGATTGAAATGGTAAAAAATAAAGATGAAGATCATGAATTTCGGGATCTGGCATTGACATGGTCTTTTTTTGCGAAACAACAATGGGAAAAAGCCATGTTTGGCGGCGGTGACGATTATGATGAGATAATGGACGAAAATCGACAGGTCTCTAAGGATATTATCGCCGCCATCAAAAAGGCCCTCGATGAGGATGTTCGGGACGATTTAGACTCCTACACCAATCGTACAGCCAAAGCCTCTCGCTATTTTGATATTCGAAACTGGAAGGATTTCGCGTTTTTTCCAGGCGTACCGTCATTTTTTGTTAACCCCACCAAAGTCAAATGGGGCCGGCGAGGTAAAGTCGTGGAGACAATAGCGGATTTTAAGTCTGATCTTAACGAGGAAATTAACGAGGCAGAGGACAAGGACGAAGAGGTCAGCGAACAACGGCTAGAGGAGTTGTTGAATGACCTTAAGGAAAATCTGCGCGAGCAAGTTTGCAAAAAGAAGGCTGGGAAGAAGCAAGCGCAGAAATAGCCGATTGCCTGTTTTACCGTGAGGAATAACCATGCGATCTGCACTGTTAACAGCGCGGAATAAACCGCTTGAGATTGTCGATGACCTGGAAGTAGAAGATCCGGCGGACGGCGAAGTTTGTGTAAGAATTTCTTTCTGCGGTGTTTGTCACTCCGATCTACACTATGCCGTCGGCGCGCTTGCTATTGATTTTCCGGTCGTGCTCGGCCATGAGGCATCGGGAATCGTCCATTCAGTTGGGCGGGGAGTTTCACGGTTCAAACAAGGCGATAGAGTCATATTGACAGCTCATTCGCCTTGCGGCCGTTGTTACTGTTGCCTGAGGGGCGATAAAGGTGCGTGCAGTACCGTAAAGGAATTGTCCAGAGGATTGCTTCCGGATGGTACCACCCGGTTCCTCAGAAAGGGAAACCCCGTATACATGGGATTTGGCCTGGGTGCCTTTTCGGAATTTATAACAGTACCCCAATCCAAACTATATTTGATTGAGAGCAAACTTCCCCAAGATCTCGCCGCGCTGTTCGGCTGTGCCCTTCGAACAGGTTTCGGCGCTGTGTTTAACAGCATAGAGTTCCATGTTGGACAAACCATCGTGGTTATTGGACTTGGCGCCGTCGGTTTATCCATTCTACAAGCAGCGTCATTTGCCGGTGCGGGTACCATTATTGCGGTGGATCAACTCGAAAATCGCCTGCAAACGGCCAAACGACTTGGAGCCCATTACGCCATTTGCTCAAACCAAGTGGACGTTGTGGAAGAAACCCGGCGTATATGCAAGCATGGCGCAGACCTTGTTTTTGAGGCGGTAGGTGATCCGAATGTAGTCGCCACAGCCATTGAAACCGTTAGGCGTGGCGGCAGCGTCATTTGTACCGGTACGCCTGCTTCCGGCAGCAAGCTAACCATTGCGGACGCCCTAATGTTCGTGATGGGTGAGAAGAAAATCAGAGGCAGCTTTATGGGCTCCGCGGAACCCGAACTGGATTTCCAACGCATTGAACGAGCGTGGACTATCGGAAAAATTAATTTGGAGGAATATATTACTCGAATTCGACCTTTAGAAGAAATAAATATGGCTTTTGAAGATATTCAAAATGGAGTCGGTATTCGCACACTCATACAGTTTTCATAAAACACAAGAAAACTGTGATTTGAAATAGAAATACCAGGTGGCGGGGAGAAGCATGGATTGAACGTAAACAGTATCAACTTACCATTAGAAAACCGTTTTAAGCTATATAACACACCGACCGGCACATTCGGTATCGTCGGTATGGGAACTATGGGTAGCGCTATTGCCGGGCGTATACGCCAAAGCGGTCACCATATACTGGGATTATCCCGGCACAACGCGACCAAGCAAGCACTCTTAGCCATGGGCGCCAGAAACTGCGACAATTTGGATGCCTTGTTCGACGGCAGTGTATTAGTTCTACTGTCCGTACCGGATTCAGACGCCGTGCAAGAGATATTGCATAGTCAACGTCATCACATTAAAAACCGCATCATCGTAGACCTTAGTACAATTGGCATCGCCGACAGCATCCAGCACGCCGAGTTCGTCGCTCAATATGGAGGCGCCTATCTCGATGCACCGATGAGCGGTAGTATAGCCGCCGTGGAACAAGGCGAATTGGGGCTACTGGTAGGCGGAGAAACAAAAATACTGGAATACATAAAACCGCTGCTGCAAGTATTCGCTAAAAATATCTACCATTTTGGCTCAAATGGCTGCGGTATAAAAGTCAAACTCGCCCAAAACCTTATGTTAGCCGCAATGGCACATGCTTTCGCCGAAGCAACACATTTTGTACGAAATGAAAAAATCGATATGAAACTATTTGTAGACGCCTTGTCAACCAGCGGTCTGAAATCCCCTGTATTTTCCCGAATGGGCCAACGCGTTATTAACGATGATTTCTCACCTCGGTTCTCGCTTGAACTTTTAAAAAAAGATATACAGCTATTCACGGCGGGAACCAAACATTACCGTCTCGCGTCGAAACTGAATGATATTCTGCAAAGTTATCCTTCCCTAAATGGTATTGACTATTCTTATGTTGTTAATTTGGAACAACAATATCATGAGTGATCTAAAGCGCATATCTGACTTATCTCACGCCTTACCCGCAAACCGTGAAAGGTAAATTTAGATGATAGTTATAAAAATCGGTGGAAGCTTACTGACAAACAAAGCGGTTTATCGCTCTGTTAAAATCGAGAATTTGCGTCGATTCGCCATGCAGATTAAAAGTGTCAGGGAGCCCATGGTTGTTGTTCATGGAACCGGCTCATTTGGAAAACCTCAAGCACAAATGTACCACTATATGGATGGATTAATCGCCGCCGAGCAATATGAAGTCGTAGCAAAAGTAGAAGGCGACCTGGATAAACTTCGTGGCCACGTTATGGACTGCTTAAGGGATTTTAGTTTACCTGTCATTTCCATCAATGTCGCGAGTCTGTTTAAAGCCAACAATCAGGAAATAGATGCGCTTAGCCTGGAGTGCATAGAACGACTATTGAAAAACGGGATTTTCCCTGTCATAAGCGGCGGTTTCGTCCCCAACATTAACAGTGGTTTTACAGTCTGTTCAAGCGACTATATCGCAGCCCTGCTGGCCGTCAGGTTAAAAGTGCGTATGCTTATTTATGCCACCGACAGAGAAATTTTAACCGGTAGCGGCGCGGTGGAAAGGCTTTCGGAAATCGACTTACGGTATGATGACTGGATTCAAGACGCCGACAATGATGTATCCCGCGGTTTAAGAGGCAAGTTAGAAGCGGGTTTCATGGCGGCAAATAGTGGTATCGATACATTTGTTATCAACGGTAATCTCAGCAATTGCTACCTCAATTTACTGCAAGGCACCGCCACCGGCAGTACCAAACTGTATCCGGCATAGGGGAATATCATTGTGCGGCATTAGCGGTATTGTCAGACGTTCTGGTCACCTGATACCCCAGGACGAAGAGCGTATACGGGAAATGACAGGGGCTCTTTCCCATCGTGGCCCGGACGACGATAGCACCTATGCCAGGCAAGGGGTGGCATTTGGAAGCACCCGATTAAGCATTGTTGATGAAAAGCGCGGTTGGCAACCTGTCTTTAACGAAGATAAAAGCGTTGTTGCTGTATTCAACGGTGAAATTTTTAACCATCGCTACCTGGCCGAACAACTGGTAAAACAAGGACATGTATTCAGATCACAGTGCGATTCGGAAGTATTGGTTCATCTATACGAACAATACGGATGTGACTTTGTGCAGTTACTGGAAGGTCAGTTCGCTTTTGCAGTCTGGGATTTCAACCGGCACATGCTAGTGCTGGTAAGGGACCGGTTCGGTATTTGTCCACTTTTCTATACGCAACAGGAAGATTCCCTGTACTTTGCGTCGGAAATCAAAGCCTTCCAACCTTCTTCCGGCAAATGTAGACTCAGTGATCAGGGATTCTCTTGCATGCTGTTTTTTGGCACCAGCATTGCCCCTCTTACCATGTTTGAGAATATCTATCAATTGCGTCCCGGGCACATGCTGATTATGAAACAAAACTCTGTAGCGGTATCTGAATACTGGGATCTCAACTTTCCAACCCACCGGGAACGAACGCCGGTCAATCCCCTATCCGCGCGAAAACGCGTTGCACACCGAATTAAATATGCAGTTCGTCGAACGGTGCAAACAGACAAAGCGGTGGGAATTTTTCTCAGCGGCGGTATAGACTCTAGTGCTATCGCCGCCGAAATGGGTCGGGGCAACGTTGAAAATGTTCATGCATACTCTATTTCATCTTACGATAAGCGCTATGATGAATCTAACGATGTAAATCAATTTTGTAAAGACGCCAACATAGCGCTAACCCAAATAACTATCGACAAAAAGGACTTGAGTCATGCATTTCCCGACTACATATGGCATGGCGAAACTCCGGTTTTCTCCACAGAGGGCGCGGGGCTTATGTTGCTCGCGCAGGAAGCCGGTAAAAAAGCCAAAATCGTCTTAAGCGGAGAAGGTGCGGATGAAGCCTTCGCCGGATACAGGTGTTTCAGGTGGTATCTGATGCACGGCGCCAGAAACAGCCTGACCTGGCTGACACAGGCCGTTAGACATTTTGCCGGCGACATGGCGCATCGTTATGTCGAAAGAAAAGTCGGGGCATTTTATCAAAGTTTCAGTTTCTTTCCAGCTCAAATAGTTGAATACGCATCCTACTGGGCGGCGGCGTGTTTGGTACTCCGCCGTGACTATCTTGAATACTTGGACCGGATAAATGTATTTGAAAACCTGGGGTGGCTGGCGGAAAAAACCATTCATAGACATTGGCTGGACCGTTCGTTGTATTGTGCGTATCGCGTCATGCTGGCCAATTATTTGCTAGGACCCCATAGTGACAGGGTTCTGATGCGAAACTCACTCGAAGGACGCTACCCATTTCTGGATCAGCAACTGGTCGAATATTCAACCATGATTCCACCGCAACTAAAATTGAATGCCTTACAGTCCAAAGCGATACTTCGATCCTCACTAAACAGAACGCTTCCAGCATATATACTTCGTAGACCAAAACGACGATTTATGCTTCCGTTCGGTTCCACTTTCCTAAACCAGGATAAACCAAACCAATTATCCTGCCCGTATCTTGATATCGAACAAATCGAAAACAGTCATATTTTCGACGCTTGCAAAATCAAAAAATGCATAGCGCTATACAACAAAATAAACAGTTGTGCCACTCAGAAAACGCGAGCAGCGGAAGTATTTGCATTTATACTAGGCGAAGCTATTACATTGGTTGTAAGTTTTCAATTATTTAATCAACTTTTTCTATCGCGAAACAAGTACCAGGTTTAATATGATTCAAACCAAGCGTAACAGACTGGCCCCCTACATGGCTTACGTTAACAACACTATTGAGCGTTTGTTGACCGACATCATCAATTCAGCGCCTTTTCGCGATCACCCGCTAATGTCGATTCTCTATAAAAGCATATTTTATTACTTGAGCAACAGCAGAAAAAGAATGCATGGTGTTTCAATGTTACTGGCATACAAGGCTTTAAGCGGTAACATTGACGAATCGGTACTACCCATCGTTGCGGGCTATCAACTGTACCATCACCACTGTTTAGTCCATGACGATATTTATGACGGCGATGAAAAAAGAAGAAACGTTAGCACCGTACACCACGGCTTTTATAGGCATTTTGCAGACGGAACAAGCCAAACCAACGCGACAAAGAATGTCAACAATTACTTTTCGGATAACGCGCGAAGACAAGGCGTTATTGCCGGTTTTGCCCAAGGAAAGGTTGTTCACGCCATAGCAATTGAAATGATCATGCGCGCCCACATAGACAGCGCCAGTCTTCTGGCGGTTTCCCAAGAGCTGAACCAACACGACCTATACGATAACGCCGGACAAATGCTCGACGTTTACCATGAAGGCCTGGATATGATTACCCCTGAAGAATGTCTAAAAATCGCCGAAATAAAAACAGCCCGCCTGTTCGAATCCGGCATTCGATCCGCCGCTATCGCGGCCAAAACACCACCGGAGCAATGCAAGGCATTGGTGCATTGGGCATCCTACACCGCATTGGCTTATCAGCTAAAAGATGACCTTGAGGATATCGAAAGCGATAGTGAAAAAGGAATGGGCAGGCGTGTCGGTGTTGACTTGCTTAGCTGCAAACCCACCTATCTTTTTTCGCAAACATTAATGCGCGCCGACCCAATTCAAAAACGCATATTACGCAACTGGATTTCCGGCAAGGGTGAAACCAAAGACATTCCAAAAATTATTGAAATCGTCAAAGACAGCGGCGCCTACCGCGCATGCTCTGAAAAAATTTCCGAATATGTGGACATGGCAAAGTCTTCCATAAACCAGATCAAACATGATCTGCCGGCTCATCATCGAATGACGATGGAGTACTTTGTCGACTATTTTGTATCCGATGAATATTGGAAAAGACCGTTAAGCGAAAAACATAACACAATAACCCTATAGCAATCGAGACAAACAATGTATAGGCAATCCAGCGCTAGAAAAAATCGAAATGTCATTTTTGACCTACACGGTGTATTGTTGGATAAAGAACTTAGCGTCAAAAGTATTCGCGCCGTTAACAAACTTCGTAAAGACGGCTATCGACTATTTTTTGTGACTAACAGCAGCACCCTGACATCAGACTGTATTGTTAAAAAATTACGGGCCTTGGGTATCGTTGCATTTTCACACGAAGCGGTCACGGCCGGCATGGCGGTAGCCCACTATCTTAAGCGTTATTACCAAAACAGATCCGTTCTTGCCATTGGTAAATCACAGTTCAAGTCCCTACTCGCGCGAAGCGCTGCCGAATATACCGTTGTTTATGACCGGCCGGCGGAAGTGGTTGTGGTAGGTGGTACCAGCGAATTATTTGACTTAGCACTATACGCAGCTTATCAATCCGCAAACCAGGGCGCGCCTCTCATCGCCACCAGCAGGGATCGCTATATGTTTGATGGCGGTTCGGCCGACAACAACACTGAATCCACCGTCATGAGGATTGAGCAGATTATGACGACAAAGGCTTACGTTCTTGGCAAACCAAATATATACATGTTGACAGAAATGTTGTTGTTGTCAAAACCGGAACTGAGCGACAGCGTTATTGTTGGTGACAGCCTCGAATCCGATGTCTTATTAGGCAATCACGCCGGCGCCTATACTATATTGTTTCGCAGCGAAGCGATAGCGACAGGAAATGGGGGATGTGTACCTGACATAAGGATAGACACTCTGGACAACATAACCGATTTAGTCGAGGCATAAAATGTCTGTTTTGCAAAATGTAAAATTTTTACACGTTGAGTTTATTTTTAATAACAGAATTCACATATTTTTTATGCCCATTCTACTCACGCTGTTTTGGGACATTGCGCTGAGTTTTAACGCTCCGATCGAATATTTTTTTATGATATTCTTTAATACGGCCGGTGTCTACATTCAAAATATGATTTCGGACTATAAAGAGGATGCCATTAATTACAGCCATACCGCCAAGATATTTTATGGCAACTCGGACATCAGCCGCTACGCGATGTTTTCCTGCTACCTTATGTCATTTGCGCTTGGCGCCCTTGCGGGATGGCAGTTTATTCTATACGGTATGATACTTAACATACTTGGAGGACTGTACGGCCACCAGTTTATCGGAAAGGATGGTCGAAATGGCTTTCGCATTAAAGCCACACCGTGGCTGAAAAACGGATATTCCGCGGTCTTTTGGTCAGCCGTGCTATTGATCACACCCTTTGTTTATACACACCACAACGTGCCGGGTATCCTTTTGTATGCCATAGCATGCAATTTTGTTATCGCTTTTTTTGTTGAGTTTTTATGGGATGTGAGAGACGTTGAGGGTGACCGTCAAGCCGGTGTAAGAACCATTACTCAACATGTTGGCGAAAAAAACAGTCTATATATTCTACATGCATTAAACGTTGCAACCATAGTCCTGGTTTTTTTCGGTATAACAACCGGATTATTGCCACCGGCATTCTGGACTCTTGTTGTTCATTGCATCGTCGCCGTGTTTTTTATTCAGTGGTACTTTACGTTAAAGGATAAACAATGGGCATCGCACATATATATAGTGGCGGGTTCAGTAACGTTGTTAACAGCAATACTTATTAGTGCTTTTTCCCATAATTGACTTGTTTTAGGGAGCGGATTACGCAAGGGAATACACGTTATGAATGACAAATATTCACACCTCTATGCCCACGCGGACCGGCTTGTCGATGAATGCTGTCCGCGTAATTGCAGTGAAAAGTGGCTTGCCTTATGCACCGGTAAGGCACGATTTCGATGGGATGTTCAAGCCCTACAAAAAGGACTCATTGATTCACTTTGGGAATATCTCGATCAAATCCCTTTTCAAAGGGCTGTATTATCGATGCGCCTTCTGCAGGCTTATGGCGTTGACGTAGATACCGTCAAACATGCCATTGCCGGGCTGGAACTGATTTTCGCGGCCTCCGTTATCTCAAGCGGTTTTAGAAACACCAAAACCACACCGAGCGCGGGAAATCCCGGGCATTCGTATCCGGTTCCCGTTTTGGCAACGGTGGCCTATACCGCCCGTCAAGCTGCAATCTATTTTGTGGAATTGGACAGGCCCAGTATGCCGCGGGCGGCAAATACCTGGCTACTCTACCGGTTTGGAAACGCCGTATCCAAGCAAGCAATGGGTGCCGCCGTAGAAAGCCATTGGAGTTCACACAATGATGGAAACCGTCGAACCCGGGAGGAATACCTTGATATCTTGTCGCTTATGGTAAAACCCCTTTCTTTCGAACTATGCGTTGACGTCGCCTTTGCGGCCATGAATAAAATCGATTCGGAAACCCATCAATTGGCCCGCAATGCTGCGGGTCATTTAGGATTATCCGTGCGCGTGCTTGATCATTTGCATCAATTGCTGAAAATCAGCGATAACGAGATGCAATGGGATCGAGTGGTTGCCGTCAACCCTCTGTTGTCGGAAAATCATGACGATCTCAATAAAATGGAAAAGTTATACCATATTGCAAAGGAACAGTTTAGTTCTTTCAATGATCTTAGCCTCAAATGCCAAAGGGAAATTGCATTTCCCCTTGTCGAGTTCGCGGAAGTTCTGGTCGGTCAGAAATTTAATGTTATCAGGGAGATAATGCATGAAAAGCGTATATAATAATAGCTTTTTAGCCGATGTTCATCCAGTTCTGGCGGATCATTATTGTACCGTACTTCCCTTTTGCAAGAACGCCATTACGGCGGTCGTAACAAGGTATTCCAAGGTATTTGCATCCGCTTCGGGCATGGAAAATCACCAAGCGTTGGCAACCCTCTTCGACGAGTCCTATAAGCGTCCATTAATGGACTATTTGACACGAAGTGGAAAAATGTTTCGACCCTATCTGGTGTGCCTGTGCCTTGAGGCATATGGCAAAGATTATACCCAGTGGCCAAGCATAGTTGCATTGGCGGAAATTATTCACTCATCCTACCTCGTATTGGATGATATCGCGGATAATTCCTTTTATAGACGTGGTAAGCCCACCGCCCATCAGTTGTACGGGGTCAGAGTGGCGGGCAGTGCGGCTTCAGCCTGGCTGAACGCCGGTGGTGATTTGGTTTGGGATTGTCGCGAGAACCTGGGGGACGCCAACTGTCATGCCCTGTTGAAGGAACTTGCTTATGAACATTTTGTGACCGGTGTAGGCACGGCCGTCGACGTGACCTGGGCCTGGCGAAAATCAGGCGACCACGGCACGGACACTTACATGCAGCAGGTCATGCACCGTTCGACGTCGTATACCTACCGCCTGCCGCTCAAAATAGGCGCAATTAGTGCTGATGCGCCGGCCAAAGACAGAGAAATTCTCAGCAAATTCGGCGAGTCGGTGGGTTTGGCCTTTCAACTGATCGACGATATGCTTAATGCTGTTTCCGACGACCCCAGCTGGGGAAAGGAAATTGCCGAGGATATCGATGAAGGTAAATATACGCTGCAGGTTATCATCGCCTTGGAAGAACTCGATAGCACCGACAGGGCCACTTTACTGGAAGTGCTTGGCAGTAAATGCAGGGATGAAAAAAGGCTTAAGAACGCCGTGCAACTACTAAAAAAGACCAATGCATTTGCCAATTGTACTTTACTCGCTTCAAAATATATAGAAGAGGCAAAAGCGCTTGTTTCGTCACTCGCAATTTCTCAGGAGAATATCGACAAGTTTATAGCATTCGCCGACTACATTGTAACGCGAAACCGATGATGGTCTGTTGCATGACAAGTATTCCAGTGCGATTAATCAGTCGAATACCAATGCATCGACCACGCGAATCTGCATTATTCAGCTCGACCTATCTCGGAAATAGTTCATATTGAATGCAAAATATTTTTTCTCCCGGCAATCAGGTGAATGGGAAGTACCTGAAAACCTTAGAAAGGGTCGATAGAGGTCATGGGTGGCGGCGGATCTAAACTTCAATTACGGTTTTGGAACATTCCCTTCGTTATATTTAGAGCACTAAAGGTACAGTTTTTCTTTAATATATATATTTTTCGTCTGTTTATTAATACGCTCTTTCTACGATTATCGCCTAACAGGGAAGATTTCGGACCTCGCCTGATAAGGGAATACCTGGAACGCATGGGTGGCTCTTGGATAAAACTCGGCCAAATATTGGCGATGCGAATAGATTTTGTCCCACAACGCTATGTCAGCGAGTTAACTAAATTACTCGACGACGTCCCCCCGTTCCCCTATGCGATTGCGAAAAAATTTGTCGAAAAAGATCTCAAAGCCAAAATCAGCGAGCTGTTTCTTGAGTTCCCCAAGGAAGTTGTCGCATCAGCTTCGTTCGGGCAGGTTTACAAGGTAACGTTAAGGTCCGGCGAAATTGCGGCAATCAAAGTACAAAGACCAAACATCAAAAACATGGTTATTGCCGACCTTACGTCGTTGCGCGCCATGGTTTTTTTTATTGATTTCTTCCGGTTATTTGGATCAATAAGGCTATCTCCCCTAGTCAATGAACTCGGCTCAATTCTAGAGGATGAACTCGATTACCGGTGCGAGGCGAAAAACATTCATCAAGCCTGGCTTATGAGCCGTAAGATGCCCATCATGAAAGTTCCACGGTTGATTGAAGAATATACGTCAGGCAGGGCACTGACCATGGAGTATCTTGATGGAATATGGATGACGGAAATTTTGTCCGCAATTCAACACGGTGACAATGATAGTTTACAAACATTTAGGGACAAAGGACTTGACTTACCGTTGATTGCCAAGCGACTTTTTTATATCGGCATGCGGCAAATCTTTGAAGTTCGATCATTTCATGGCGATCCCCATGCCGCCAATATTGTCATACTACCGAATAACATCGTCGGCTATGTGGATTTTGGCATCGTTGGCGGCATGGACCGGGAACTGGCGAACAAGCAAGAAAGGTATTTTCGTGCATTAAAGGAAGAAGACATAGATGAATCTGTTGAAGCCATGCTTGACCTCATCGAATGCCAAAGCAGAAAAAATGACACCGTAAAAAAATTCCGTTATGAATTAGCCGGTCAAATTCGCGGTTGGATCGCAACCTGTCACGATGAACAGCAACCGATTGGTAAAAAAAGCACGGCTCGACTGCTTGTCGACAACATGGGTTTAATCAGAAAATTTAATATGAGTCTGATTCACGGCGCGATGCGCTATTATCGCGCACTGATTATATCAGATATCATTATCCTGCAACTTGATAATAGTTTTGATTTTATTGCTTATCTTAAGCGCTATTTCAGGCGGCGTGAACTGCATACTTTTCGTGAAGTTTTTGATCCGGTGGAAATGGCCTGTGTTTCATTTGCCTACTACAAGTTCTGGTCGAAGGGACCGGCATTTTTAAACAAGATCGAGCAAACACTGGATAAGCAAAACGCTTTCATTGAGGAGAGCGGAAATAAACTGGATTCGCTATATCATGCTTTTCGCAATATTAATCTGGTAGTATTTATGGTGGTCATCAGTGTCAGGATACTGTGGGGTATTACCGATGTGTCTGCAATCACCGGACTGCCTTTTTTTCTGGACTGGCGATGGGTAGCCATAAGTTCCTTGCTATTTTGGTATATTCTACGCGCGATTGCGAGTAAGGATTAACCGTGGTTAGCCGCCCATTCGTATCAGCAAAAGGCAAATGTTCCGATAG
>Ga0114931_10005910_pt1 | contig 15114 bp, 10 predicted proteins | sample 2SBtaG_FD_89579 | JGI IMG/M metagenome (GOLD analysis project Ga0114931, IMG submission 89579) | Deep subsurface microbial communities from Kolumbo volcano to uncover new lineages of life (NeLLi) - 2SBTROV14_V59a metaG | ecosystem: Environmental > Aquatic > Marine > Volcanic | place: Kolumbo...
CCGGGCGGCATCTTACCGGGCCGAGCGACCCGCGACCAGGCGAAAGAGGATAGACTCGCCAGCCCAGAAAGGCCTGCCATGCCTCGTACCGTCGCCGTTGTCGCCCCCTACTTTCTCGACACCACACGCCAGTTCATTCGTGCTGCGGCGGTTCATCCCGGGGTCCGGGTCGGTCTGGTATCGAGCGATCCGGTGCGCAAGCTGCCGGCGGACCTGAGGCGGCGCCTCCGTGCCCATGAGCGCATCCCCAATGCGATCGATGCCAGCTTGCTGGCACCCGCGGTCCGCCGCCTGGGAACCAGCCTCGCCGGGCCAGGCGGCCGGGTCGCCCGGCTGATCGGCACCCTCGAGCAGCTCCAAGAAGCCCTGGCCGCGGTCCGCGAGCAGCTCGGCATCCCGGGAATGGGTCTGCGCGCGGCGCGCAATTTCCGGGACAAAGCGCGGATGAAAGACGTCATGCGGCGCGCGGGCATTCCCTGTGCGCGGCACCGGCTGCTGGCCCGGCACGCGGATGCCCACGCCTTCGCGCGCGCGGTGGGCTTCCCGATCGTCCTCAAGCCGCCCGACGGTGCCGGGGCCAAGGGCACCCAGCGCGTGGATGACGCCGCGTCTCTCGAAAGCGCCTTGAGGCGCCATCCGCCAAGTCCCGCGAGGCCGCTGCTGGCCGAGGAGCTGGTGCGCGGAAGCGAGCATTCCTTCGATGGCGTGTCGATCGATGGAAAGCTGGTGTGGCATTCGATCACGCACTATCTGCCGGCGCCGCTCGAGGTGGTGGAGAACCCTTGGATCCAATGGTGCGTGCTGCTGCCACGCGAGCTCGAGGATCCCGCTTTCGACGACATCCGCCAGGTCGCTGCTGCCGCCCTCACCGACCTCGGCATGGACACCGGTATCTCGCATCTCGAATGGTTCCGGCGCCCGGACGGTTCGTTGGCGATCTCCGAGGTCGGCGCGCGACCCGGCGGTGCGCAAATCTCCAAACTGATCTCCTACGCCCACGACATCGACTTCTATCGTGCCTGGGCCGGTGTGGTGATCGATGGTCGTTTCGATCCACCACAACAGCACTATGCGGCCGGCGCCGCCTACCTTCGCGGCCAAGGCCAAGGCCGCGTCGCCGCGATCCGTGGCCTCGAACAGGCGCAAGAAGAGATCGGTCACCTGGTGGTCGAATCGAATCTGCCACGGCTCGGCCAGGCGCCCACCGGATCCTACGAGGGCGAGGGCTATGTCATCGTGCGCCACGCCCAGACCGAGGTCGTCGAGCATGCGCTGCGCCGTATCGTGTCGCTGGTGCGCGTGGAGCTCGGCTGAGGAAATGCCATGCGTGTGTTGATGCTGTCACCGGGTTTCCCTGTCGAGATGCCTCGTTTCACACGTGGCCTGGCCGAGGTGGGTGCGCGCGTGTACGGCGTTGGCGACCAGCCACGTGCCATGGTGCCCGAGCTCGCACGCCATGCGCTCAGCGACTATCTCGAGGTTCGCGATCTGTGGGATGAGCAGGCTGTGATCGATCAGGTACGGCGCTGGGTCCGAGGGGCCGAGATCCACCGGGTGGAATGCCTGTGGGAGCCTGGCATGCTGCTCGCTGCAAGGCTGCGTGAGGCATTGGGTGCCAGCGGCATGCGCGTCAGCGAGACGGTTCCGCTGCGTGACAAGGAAGCGATGAAGCAGATGCTCGACCGAGATGGGATCCGCACGCCGCGCCATGCCCGTGCAGCCAGCGGTCGCGAAGTACGGGCCTGTGCCGAACGCATCGGTTTCTCGCTGATCGTCAAACCGATCGCGGGCGCCGGCTCGGCCGACACCCATCGGGTGGCCAACCAGCAGGCGCTCGAGCAGGTGCTGCGGAGAATTCGCCACGTGCAAGAGGTCAGTGTCGAGGAGTTCATCGAGGGCGAGGAGTTTACCTTTGACACGATTTGTGCTGGCGGCGAGATCCTGTTCGAGAATGTGGCCTGGTACCGGCCCAAACCACTCATCGCTCGGACCCAGGCGTGGATCAGTCCACAGACGGTGACGCTGCGCGAGATCGACGATCCGCAGCTTGCTGCTGGCTGTGCCATGGGTCGTGCTGTGCTGCGAGCGCTCAGCATCGAAACCGGCTTCTCGCACATGGAATGGTTCCGGACGCCTGCGGGCGAGGCGGTCTTTGGCGAGATCGGCGGGCGTCCCCCCGGTGCACGCTCGGTCGACATCATGAACTTTGCCTCAGACATCGATGTCTACCGCGGCTGGGCAGAAGCGGTCTGTCACGGTCGCTTCTCGCAGCCCATCGTGCGCAAGTACAACGCCGCGGTGATCTTCAAGCGGGCGCAGGGCGAGGGACGAATCCAGCGTATCCAAGGACTCGATCGCCTGATCCATGACTTCGGTCGCCACCTGGTGGCCAACCACCTCGCGCAAGTCGGCGAGCCTCGCCGCGACTGGAAACAGTCCTTGATCTCCGACGGCTACCTCATCGTCCGCCACCCGGACCTCCAAACCACCCTCCACATGGCCGACCGCGTCGGCACCGACCTCCAGCTCTTCGCAGGCTGAACCCTGACCTGATGCACTGCCACGGCCTCCTAGCAAACGTGGAGGTTGCTGGGCAGGACCGCGCGGCTGGTCTTCCTCAACCGTTCAAGGAACGCTCCGGCGTGCGGGCATGCCTCCTCGACGGCCCTCGGATCGAGCTTGGACAAAAGCCCGAAGGCAATCCGCCCTTTGGCATAGGGCGGATTGCAGCGCGCGGTCGCTTTCTTAAGTGCATCGAGGACATCGCGCTTGGGTATCTCCTCGAGATTTCGCCCTTTCTTGATATATTTCTCATGCAGCTTGTTTCCAAAATATCTGCGCAGCGCGGCGGGATCGGACAAGAACCAGGTTTCCATGATCTGTACCATGAGAAACGCCTGGCCGTCTGCGGTGCCCGTGGGTTGCTCCCCATTCCCATGGGCTCGGAGATGCTGCCAGACCGTATGGCCTGCCTTGACCGGAGCCTCGCTATCAACGAGGAGCAGTGGCAACACGCCCTGCTTCGCGGTGCGAACGGCTTTACGAAACAGGGCGAAAGTCTGGTCCCGGCCCTGTCCCCTGACGATACGCGGCAACCGTCCGCAAAGGCCGGCAGCCTCGAAGAATGTGCGCCAGCCTCTGCGGAAGGAAGTCGCGTTGGAGGGTCCTTTTCCTCACCGATTGCCCCCGAGCTCGCCCATGCTCCAAAGATCGCCGAGCGTGTACTCTTCGAGCCACGCGGTCAACTCTTCTTTGTCGAGCCGCTCGCGCCTTGCGCCCGAACGAAAGTTCGAGAGCACCAAGGCCAGATTCTCGCAACCGTCACGCAGGCCATCCGCGGGGCCTTGGGTGCGTTGGTCCGTGACGCTGTCGGAGCGCGCAGGCATGTCTTCCCAACGGTGGCTGATTGCCGGGAAGTGGTCCGTAGCGAGCTCGAGGTCTAACCTGGACATGGTGGGCACTCCCATCAACGCGGGCAGGACTGGCTCTCGGAACAAAGATGCCGAGAATCGCCTGGAAACCTACCATGAGCCTCCGTGCGGGAAGTGGCCACATGCGGCTCGGGTGCTTGCTGCCAGCGAGGCCGATCCCGACACCACGCGGGCGCCCAATGCGGCTACACTGGGGGCCCGCATACATCTACGAAACGGAGCGAAAGCCATGACACGATTCGATCGACGACGCATCTTTCTTTTCGGCCTTCTGGTTGGGCTGGCGCTGGCGCTGTGCTCGTGCGGCGGCGCGGGCACGGACGCTGGCAGCAGCGGCGCGCCGGCAGCGCCCCAAGCGGCGCAGAGCGCTCCGCCACCAGCACCGCCCAGCGAGACAGTGCCCAGCGCGCCGCTCGGCACCAGCTCGGTGGTGGGCACGGTGGTCTTTGCGGGCCAGGTGCCCCGGCTCAAGCCGATCAGCATGAACGCTGATCCGGTCTGCGCCGGCAAGCATGAAAGTGCCGTTCCGGCCAGTTCGTTGCTGGTGGGTGAAGGACAAACGCTGGGCAATGTCTTTGTGCAGATCCAAAACGCCCCTGCTGGCGTCTTCCCGCCACCTGCTGCGCCGGCCGTCATCAACCAAAACGGCTGCTTGTATGAACCCCATGTGCTGGGCGTGCTTGCCGGACAGAAAGTCGTGTTCCACAATTCAGATGGCGTTTTACACAATGTTCACGGCAAGCCAGAGATCAACCGCGAGTTCAACATCGGGATGCCGCCGACGGTCATGGAGTCGGAGGTCGCGCTCGCCCAGCCGGAGCCGATGTTCCCGGTCAAGTGCGATGTGCATCCGTGGATGAAGGCCTATGTCGCGGTGCTCAGCCACCCGTTCTTCGCCGTCACCGGCGCGGACGGCAGCTTCCGCATCGACGGGCTGCCAGCGGGCACCTACCAGGTCCAGGCCTGGCACGAGAAGCTCGGCACCCAGATGGCCGAGGTCACCGTCGCGGACGGCGAATCCGGTCCGGTCGACTTCACCTTCCGAGTGCCGACCAAGGGTTGATCGCAGCGCGCGCCGCGGCCGCGGCGCGCTCAGTCGTGTGTCGCCGGATCAAGCGCGCGGTCGGCGACCCCCTCGACCGCCTCGAGCAGCGCGTCCTTGAGCCCGAGGATCTCGACCGAAGCGATCACCTGCTGGCCAGCGGGACGGACGCTGGCGCTGGGCTCGAAACCCCTTGCCCGCAGGGCCTCCAGCAGGCGTTCGGCCAAGGTCTGGAGCGGTTCGACCACCGATTGGGCTTGCCGGGCATCGGCGAGCGTCAGGTCGATCCGCAGCTTGGCCCGCTCGGCGGTTTCGAGCTCGAGGCCGAAGCCGAGGCTGGTCTCGGGGCCGAGCTGGGCCAGGGCGGGACCCTCCTCAAGCAGCGCTGCGAACAGTTGATCGAGCGCCCCGGTGTCGTTTTGCAGGACGCCCTTGATGTCCCAACTGCCTTCGGGAAGGGACTTTTCCAGGCGCGGGCGCAAACCGCTGCCAGTGCCGTCGGCCAGACGGTCGATGACACGCACCAGGGCGTCGTGATGGTTCGAGACCAGCAAGGTGCTCCGGTGAAAGGCTATGAAGAACGCGCCGTTGACAAAGAGCACACGGTGGCGGCGGTAGTCCTGCACCTCTTGCTCGCCGGTGTCCAACCCCTCCAGAAACATCTTCAACACGCGCACCCAGCCACGAAAATTGACGGCAGCGACAAATGGAAGGTGATGTGCACCATCGATACCTTCGAAGGTCACGGTGACACTCGTGGGGATCAGCATGCCGAGATTCTGGGCCGAGCGGTGCTGGCGCGGGAACCAGGCCGGGAGCATGCGGGCGTTTTGTGCGTCCATCGCGCCGAGCACCGCTCGGGCCAGGGTGCTGAAGCCCTCGTCTTCGAGGAGATCATCCACCCGCACGGTGCCCACGCTCGCCGTGTCCAGGATCGTCGTCGTCTCGATCTGCTCACCAGGCTTCGACAGCCACAAGCAGCCAGCGAAACCGAGCAAGACGACCAGCAGCGCCAAGCCGCCGCAGCCGATGAGGATTTTCAGCCAGCAACCGTGGTTGCTGCTCCTGTGGTTCTTGCTGGATGTGTCCATCGTCTCCTCGAGGGGGCGGTTTCGCGCGCGAGGCAACGACCTCTCGCTGTGGTAGAAACCGTCGCTTACACCATCCGTGGCCGACGCGTCGGCCCGTTGCGCTGACGGAGAGCTCGATGAGTCTACGCGCCAGAGTCCCGACAATCCAAACCCTCCACGTCGCCGACATCGAGCTCCCGCGTGAGCTGGAGGGGCTCTACGCACTGGCCTACAACCTGTGGTGGACCTGGACGCCATCGGCGCGCGAGCTTTTCGCGTCCATCGATGCAGCCACTTGGGCACGCTACCGCAACCCCGTGGAACTGTTGATCAATGTCGAGCCGCGGCATTGGTATCCGTTGCTCGAGGACGAGGATTTTCTCACCCGCTGCCGTCGTGTGGTCGGCGCGCTCGACGAGTACCTGGCCTCGGGCAGTTGCTGGTATGACCATCAGCCCCGGAAGCTGACGGCACCGGTGGCCTATGTGTCGATGGAGTACGGGCTTCATAAATCGTTGGCGATTTACTCGGGGGGGCTCGGGATCTTGTCCGGCGATCATTGCAAGAGTGCGAGCGATCTTGGGTTGCCCTTCGTGGCGGTGGGTTTGCTCTACCGGCGCGGCTACTTCCAACAGACGATCGATGCCGAGGGGATACAGCAGCATACCTATCCCGAGTACGACTTCAGTCGCTTGCCACTGCGTCCGATCGCTTCGGCCACCGGCCGTGAGCTGCGCGTGGAGCTGGCGCTTCCTGGCCGCACGCTCGAAGTCAAGCTGTGGTTGGCCCAGGTGGGCCGCGTGCCCTTGATTCTGCTCGACACCGACCTGCCCGAGAACGATCCCTCCGATCGTCCGATCGCGGATCAGCTCTATGTCCAGGGCCGTGAGATGCGCCTGGTGCAGGAGATCGTGCTCGGCATGGGCGCAGCGAAGGCGCTCGCCGCACTCGACATCGAGCCCTCGGTGTGGCATATCAACGAAGGGCATAGTGCCTTTTTGCAGCTCGAACGTCTGCGCACGATGGTGGCCGGCGGTCTCGATCCGGAACTTGGGCTCGACCGTCTGCGTGCGACCACCGCCTTCACCACCCACACCCCCGTACCGGCTGGCAACGAGCAATTCCCGGTGCGCTTGGTCGAGAAGTACACGGCCCGGGCTGCGGAACAGGCCGGCCTCGGCGTCGAGCGCCTGCTCGCGCTGGGCCGCGTTAATGGCGACGAGGTGTTCAACCTCACCGCCCTGGCCATCCGCACCGCCGCCGTGATCAACGGCGTCAGTCAGCGCAACGCCGAGGTGACCAGCGCCATGTGGCGGTCCCTGTTTCCCGCGGGTGGGCACCAGCCGATTCGTGCGATCACCAACGGTGTGCACACCGAGAGCTGGCTCGGCCCCGCCATGCGCGAGCTGTTCGAGCGCTACTTGGGCCGTGACTGGTCCACGCTGCTGCTCGAACCCGCGGGTTGGCAGGCGATCGATGAGATTCCGGATCACGCGCTGTGGCAGGCGCATGGTGCCCAAAAGGCACGGCTGGCGCGGTTCGCGCGCGCCCGCATGCGCCGTCAAATGGCGCGCCATGGCAAGTCACCGGACGAGCTGCGGGCGATCGATGGGCGTTTCGACCCGCATGCGCTCACGATCGGCTTCGCCCGCCGCTTCGCCACCTACAAGCGGGCCGATCTGCTGTTTGCCGACCGCGAGCGGCTGCGCGCGCTGCTCGCCCATGCTGAGAGGCCGGTGCAGATCCTGTTCGCGGGCAAGGCGCATCCCGCCGACCGTCCGGGCCAGGCATTGATCCGCAGCATCGTCGAGCTCAGCCGCAGCGAGCGGCTCACCGGCCGGATCTTCTTTCTCGAGAACTACGATATGCGGATGGGCTGTATGCTGGTGCAGGGAGTCGAAGTATGGCTGAACACGCCGCGAATGCCGCTCGAGGCGAGTGGTACCAGTGGCATGAAAGCGGCGGCCAACGGCGTGCTCAACCTATCGATTCTCGACGGCTGGTGGCCGGAGGGTTATGACGGCGAGAATGGCTGGGCGATCGATGCGCGCGCGAATCGGGTTGCCGGCACGAGGTTGGCTGCCGGTACTGATGCGCCCATGAGCGAGGCCGAGCAGGATGGCGCGGATGCCGCAGCGCTCTATCGTCTGCTCGAAGAAGAAGTCATACCGCTTTACTATGACCAAGATGAAGCGGGCATACCACGGCGCTTCGTGGCGCGCATGCGTCATGCCATCAAGACGCTGACCCCGGCGTTTTCCGCCGATCGTATGGTGCGCGACTATGCGCGAGAGGCCTACTTTCCGTGCGCGGAGCGCGGTGGCGCGCTCAGCCCGCCGCTTCCTCTTGTACCGGCTGGGGAACAGAGCGCCCGCCCTTGAGACGATGGCCCAGGGCCTTGATGTCTTCCAGGATCACGTAGGTCACGGGAACCACCACCAGCACGATGGCGGTGGAGAAAAGCACACCAAAGGCGAGCGAGATCGCCATCGGAATGAGAAATTGCGCCTGCACGCTGCGCTCGAGCAGCAGCGGTGTAAGCCCGACGAAGGTGGTCAATGAGGTGAGGAGAATGGGGCGGAAGCGAACCACGCCCGCGCGCCGGATGGCCTGACCGACGCTGGCGCCGCCGCGGCGTGCGCGGTTGATGAAATCGACCAATACCAAGCTGTCATTGACCACCACGCCGGTGAGTGCCACGATGCCGAAAATCGACAGCATGGTGAGGTCTTTGCCCATCAGCACGTGACCCCAGATGGCACCGATGATTCCAAAGGGCACGGAGGTCATCACGATCGCTGGCTGCAGGTAGGAGCGAAAGGGGATGGCGAGCAAGACGAAGATGACGAAGAGCGCGAAGACGAAGCTGCGAACCAGGCCGTTGATCGTTTCGCGTTGTTGCTGCTGTTCGCCTTCCAGGCTGTACTCGATATCGTTGAAGTCCTCGAGAAGTTGCGGCAAGGGGCCGGCGGTCAGGTCGGCGAGCACCCGGTTGGCGTTGGTGCGCTGCAAGTCGACGTCCGCGGTGACGTTCACCGTCCGCTTGCGGTCGGTGCGTTCGATGGTGGCGAAGCCGCGATCCTCCTCGACCCGGCCGGCCACCGCGAAGGGCACTTCGGTGCCGTTCGGCAGGCGGATGCGCAGTCGGTCGAGGTCACCGATGGATCGCCGTTCGTCCTCTGGATAGCGAACCATCACACGCACATCATCGCGCCCACGCTGGATGCGCTGCGCCTCCTCGCCATAGAAGGCTTGGCGTACCTGGCGCGCCAGGTCGGCGAGGGTAAGACCTGCGGCTTCGGCCTCGCGCGTGATGCTGAGTGACAGCTCGCGCTTGCCAGCCCGAAAGGAGCTGGCGATGTCATGCACGCCCGGGTACTGCGCCAGGGCGGCTTGCAAGCGCTCGGCGGCCCTGCGCAGATCAAGGATGCTCGGGCCCGCGAGCTGGATGTCAATCGGCTTTCCGGGTGAGAAAAGATTGGCGTCGAAGGAGAGCTCCACCGCGTCGGGAACCTCACCCACCCGTGCCCGCCAGCGGGCGAGAAGCTCGCTCGAAGTGACAGCACGTTCTTCGGCCGGCGCCAGCTCGATGTTGACCTCGCCGAGATGCGAAGAGGAAAGGTTGAGAAAGGTCCGCGGGTCGGCGCCGGGCCCGGCCTGGCGGGTTCGGTAGGGCTGCTCGCCGATCGAGGTCACGATGTGTTGGATCGCACCCGCGTCGCCCGCACGCACCAGCTCATCGCGTAGATCGAGGGCAGCACGATCGATCCGCCGTAGGATGCGCGAGGTCTCCTCGGCCGAGGTGCCCTGTGGCATGGTGAGAAACGAGACCAGGTTGTCGGCCTCGATCGGTGGGAAAAAGGAAAATCGGATAAAGCCGGCCGCCACATAGCCCACAGATAGCAGCAAGATGGCGATGGCGATGGCGAGCGTGGTGTAGCGTCGGGCGATGGCCTTGTCGACCAGCGGGCGGTAGCGCGTTTCGACCCAGTGCAAGAAAGCGTCATTGAATCGTTGCTGAAATCTTGTCCAAAGCGAAAACCAACCGGCGGTTGGTGTTTGCATGTGCCCCAAATGCGAGAGGTGCGCAGGCAGGACAAAAAGCGACTCCATCATCGAAAACAAAAGTGTGGCAATGACCACCATGGGGATCACGCGCATGATCTTACCGGTGGTGCCGGAGACACCGACCAGCGGCGCAAATGCCGCGATCGTGGTCAGCACGGAGAACACCACCGGTACCGACACTTCGCGCACCCCTTCGATGGCTGCCTCGAGCCCGCCCTTGCCGTCCTGGTGATGGCGGTAGATGTTCTCCCCGACCACGATCGCATCATCGACCACGATCCCGAGCACGATGATGAAGGCGAACAGCGAGATCAGGTTGATGGTCACACCCAGCATGGGCATCACCCACAGCGCGCCCATGAACGACACCAGGATGCCCGCCGACACCCAGGCCGCCAGGCGCACCCGCAAGAACAGCGCCAGAACCAGCAGGACCAGGAAAAGCCCCGCGCGCCCATTGCGCCAAAGAACATCCATGCGGCTCTTGAGGATGCGTGTGTCGTCCTGCCACACCGTCAGCTTGATTCCCGCGGGCATCCGCGCTTGGGCCCGGGCGACGTAGGCCTTGACCTCGTCCGCGATCGCGCCGACGTCCTGGTCGCCGACCCGGAACACCTGCACCAAAACCGCGGGCTCGCCGTCGAAGCGCGCGCGTTGGTCGGTGTCGGCGAAACCATCGATCACGGTCGCCACATCGGCCAGCCGCAGCCGGATGCCATCCTCGCGCGTGAGCAGCGTCAGCGCCTCGAAGGCGCGGCCGCGGTAGGCCTGGCCCTCGGTGCGGAGCAAGATCTGACCGCCGCGGGTGTCGAGCGAGCCGCCGGGCAGATCGAGGGAGGCGCGACGCACTGCTTGCACCACTTGGTCGAAAGACAGCGACCAGCGGCGCAGCGCTTCCTCCGAGACCTCGATCGAGATCTCGTAGGGGCGGGCTGAGACCAGCGACACCTGGGTGATGCCCTCGAGTGCAGAAACCTCATCGCGCACCTGCTCGCCGAGGCCTTTGAGCGAACCTTCGTCCACCGCTCCGGAGACCGCGATGGCCAGCACGTGGGTGCGGATCACCAGCTCCTGGATCAGCGGTTCCTCGGCTTCTTCGGGGAAGGTATCGATGCTGTCGACCCGGGCCTTGATATCGTCGACCGCCGCTGAAACATCGCTACCGGTGAGCAGCTCGACGGTGACCAGGCAGCTTCCTTCGCGCGCTCGTGCGCGCACGCGCTGCACCGCTTCAAGCCCCACGACCTGCTCCTCGATGCGCGTACACAGCGCGCGCTCGACCTCCTCGGGGGCTGCGCCGGGGTCGGCCACGCTGACCGACACGATGTCGCTGGGCAGGGTAGGGAAGACCTCTTTGACCATTGTGGTGGCGGCCAGCGTGCCGCCGACCAGCACCGTCATCATCAAAAGGTTGGCGGCGACACCGTTGCGTGCAAACCAGGCCAAAGCACCGCGCGTTTGCTCGCCGCCGTTCATCCGCGGGGCTCCCTCGGGGTGGCCTGCCGATCGAGCACCGTACGTACCGCCATGCCGTCGACCACCACGTCGAGGCTTGAAACTACGATCCGCTCGCCCGCCGTCAACCCGCCGATGATCAGTGCCTGGTCGCCCTCCATGCGCAGTACCGTGACCGAGCGCAGGCGCAGACGATCCTGCTCGTCGACCACCAGCACCTGATCCTCCAGCGCGCGCGGCAAGCGCCGGACGGCTGTGCGCGGCAAGGCGATCACCCCGTTCACCCGGCGGCCGGAGATCTCGGCGCGAACGAAGAGACCGACCGGCAGCGGTGAGGGATCGTCGTTGCCGCTCCTCGAGCGCGTGCCTGCCGAGCGCCGGTAGGGGTCGTCGACGCGCGCGACCAGGGCGAGCATGCGGGTGCGGGGGTCGAGCTCACCTTCGGTGCGCACGATGCGGCCTTGCCAGACGTGGTTGTGGCCACCGAACGCGGCGATCAGCGCCACTCGCGGTCCATGCCGGGTATTGGTTGTGTGGCCCCGGTCGCTCAGCCCGAGATCGAGGAACGCCAGCTCGCGGTCTTCGATCGGCAGCCGTACCTCGGCGTAGTCGATCGGGTGCACCGTGGCGAGCGGCGTGCCTGGGGTCACATACTGTCCGCGGCCGGCACCCACGCTGCGGATGCGTCCGGCGAAACGCGCGAGCACCTCCGTGCGTTCGAGCGCCAGCTCCGCCTGGCCCACGCTCGCTTCAGCAGCCGCAGACGCTGCTTCGAGCTGCGCCAACTGCGGCTTGCGCAGCACCAGCGGATCGGGCTCGTCGCCTTCGCCGAGCGCCTGCCATTGCTCAGCGGCGAGGCGTGCTTCGGCGCGCTCTTGTTCCAGCCGCAGCTTGGCTTGCGCCACCTCGGCGCGTGCGCGCTCGAGCGCCAGGCGGTAGTCGCGATCATCGATGCGGACCAGCTCTTGGTCGCGTTCGAAGAAGCCACCGGCCACGAAGTCTTCGGCGGTGTGGATGATCTCGCCAGCGACTTGGGCCACCAGCGTGGTCTCCGAATGCGGCAACACCGTGCCTTGGGCATGCACGATCAGGGTGCGATCCTCGGGTTGCGCCTTCAGTACACGCACCAGGGGCACATTCGGCGGTGCCGGCGCGGTGGCGACGGGCTTGCGCGCGTGCACCATCCATGCCGCGGCCGCGGCCGCGGCCAACAAGATGACGATGGGGGCGATGACCTCGTGCCGTTTCATGATGCGGGCTCCTTGCTGGTGGCTGCCGGCCGGCCCGCTGGTAGCCCCCCGCCGAGGGCGACATAGAGATCGATCCGGTTGCTCAACCGTGCGCCGCGGATGGCCGCCAGTTGGCTGTCGGCGGCCAGGCTGCGGCGATCGGCCTCGAGCACCTGCAAGAAGGCGTCGGCGTCCCCGAGGCCGGCGTTGTAGCGCGCACGGGCCAGCTTGGCGGCGCGCCGGGCCTCGTTGCCGGCATCGGCCAGCGCCGCCTCCTCCGCCGCCAGGCGTGCGGCGTCATCAAGCGCGGTCTCGACCTCGGCGAAGGCCGACAACACAGCGCTGGCGTAGGCTGCGAGCGCCCGCTCGCGCGACGCCTCTCGCAGCTCGACCGCAGCCCGCAGCCTGCCACCTTGAAAGATCGGGCCGAGGATGTTGCCCGCCAGGTTCCAGACCGAGAAGTCGCGGTCCACGAGATCGCGCAACTGGTCGCTGGTGGTGCCTGCACTGCCGGTCAAGCTGAGCCGCGGGTAAAGCGCGGCCCGGGCTTCGGCGAGCTGCCAGCCGGCGGCCAAAAGGCGCTGCTCGGCAGCGGCGAGGTCGGGTCTGCGCCGCACCAGCTCGGCCGGCAGTCCGGCAGGCGGCGCGGCGGGCGGCGGGGGCAAGGGCCCCTCGCCCGCCGCGATGTGGCCCGCCGGGTAGCGACCCACGAGCAGCTCGAGCGCGCGCCGAGTACCGGCCTCGACGCGCGTGCGCCGGGCCAGCTCGGCGGTGGCCTGGGCCTGCTCCAAGCGCGCCAGACGCACGTCGAGCGGCGGCGCGATACCGCGGCGGTAGCGGGCGGTGGTGCGCGCCACGGTCTGCTGGCGACTGCTCAGGGTCGCGCGCGCCAGCTCACGCTGGCGGCTGGCTTCGCGCAGCGCGAAGTAGGCCTTGGCGGTCTGGGCGCTGATCGACAGGCGTGCGGCGTCGAAGTCGAACGCGGCGGTGGTGGCATCCGCGCGTGCCGCGGCCTGGCCAGCCTTGAGCCGGCCCCACAGATCAGCCTCCCAACCGATGTTGAGGCTGATGCCGACCGAGGTCGAACGCGATGGCAGCACGCCCGCGGTGCCGGGAATCGGCAGCCCGACGAACACCTGCTGCCGGCGGCTGGCGTCCATGCCCGCGCTGAGCTGCGGCAAGCGCTCGGCTCCGGCGATGCGCGCTTGGGCCCACGCTGCATCGAGATCAGCGGCGACAGCGGCCAGGTCGTAGGACTTCGCCTGCGCCTCGCGGATCAGCGAGTCGAGCAGGGGATCGCCAAATGCCGACCACCACAGTGCCGGTGCCGTGTCGCCGCCGGCGTCATCGATCGCCAGCGCGCTTTCCGGCTCGCGGCTCGCTTGCCAGGCGGCGGGCACTTGTTCGTCGAGCACTGTCACCGGCGCTGGCGGCCGCACGGCACAGGCGCTCGCCAGCCACAGCAGCGCCAGCCACAGCAGCGCCAGCCACAGCAGCGCCAGCCACCGCAGCCCGGGCTGCCGCAGACGGGGATCGCAGGCCTCACGCTCGGCTGCGGGTGGCCAGGTCATGGCATCTCCTTGTTGGGCTCTGTCGGTACCTTCGCGCGCGATGCAGCGTCAGAAAAGCCGGGCGCCGCGCGCAGGCCAGCGATCACGAAGCGCGCGAGGGCCGCGAGCACGCGATCGAGATCGTCGGCCGGCGCCGGGTCGCCGCGCACCAGGGTGATCATGTTGCGCGCACCCATGACATGGGCCAGAGCTCCGAGCATGAAGTGGATGCGCCACAGCAACTCGCTTTCGCCGAGCTCGGGCAGTGCGCGTTGGAAGGCCGGGACAAAGCGCGCGATGACTTCACCCAGTTCCTCTTGCAAGATGCCACGCAACATCTCCTCGTGACCGCTCAGCACGCGGCCGATGAGCTGCACGAAGTCGCGGCCGTTGCCAGGCAGCGCACGACCGGCGACCAGCACCGGCGCCAGGAAGGCATCGACCAGGTCCTCGAGCGCACAGTGCGCCGTGGCCTCGGCCTCGAGGGCATCGAGGCGCGCGATCCGCACGCGATTCACCGGGCGCATCCGGCGCGCGATCACCGCCCGCAGCAAGGCATCTTTGGAGCCAAAATGGTAGTTCGCCGCCGCCAGGTTGACCCCAGCCCGGGAGGTGATGGCGCGCAACGAGGCACCCGCGACGCCATGCTCGGCAAAAAGCGCCTCAGCGGCATCGAGCAGGCTCGCCTTGGTGCCGGAGAGCACGGGGTCTTCGGGCGCGGCGTTCATGGTTGCGGAGGTTGGCTTCCAGGCTCCCGTCTCGGAATCCGCGAGCGTACGACCGTGACCCTGCCACTGCGCGCATCGCGCATCGTGCAGCGCCCTCGCGGTCGCCCCATCCGGGCTCTCGATTCAGACGTTCGATCCAAACGACCGTTTGAATGGCTCGTTTCAAACGATCGTTTGGATCCTGGCATCCGGATCCAGCCTTGTCAAGGCAGATGGTCGCAGCCTGTGGGCACCGCCAGAACTTCGCGAAGGACGCATGGCTCGTTGTGCCCGATCGCGTAGAGCGCGCCACGCAACCGCGACGGATCCAGAGCGCCTATATCGACACGATATGATCTATAAACAATATTTCTGACACAGACATCGAGCCTTGTCAAGAATGCTGATCACGGCCATCGGTGATCCTTGGGCCTCGGTCGTTGGATGGTGGAGCGCTGGCGCCGATCATGCGCAGGATGCCGAGCACGTGGCGCACGGCGTCGACCGACAGGCTGTTGCCGACCAGGCGCCAGGCCTGGGGTGGGGTGAGGTCTTGGGGCAG
>Ga0114931_10005911_pt1 | contig 15113 bp, 13 predicted proteins | sample 2SBtaG_FD_89579 | JGI IMG/M metagenome (GOLD analysis project Ga0114931, IMG submission 89579) | Deep subsurface microbial communities from Kolumbo volcano to uncover new lineages of life (NeLLi) - 2SBTROV14_V59a metaG | ecosystem: Environmental > Aquatic > Marine > Volcanic | place: Kolumbo...
ACTCCCAGTGCATACGAAATGAGAACGCCAAGAGCAGCAAAAAACCCGAACTCTCTGACTGCCGGTGTCCTGCTCAGCAGCAGGCTGAGGAACCCGATTGCCGTGGTCAGAGACGCAAACAGACAGGGGCGATAAAGATTTTTCACTGCACCAATAATGCGGGACCGATTGTCTGATTCTCTTCCGACAAGCCATTCCAGATAGATATGAATGGTCGTCGTCGCGGAAAGCGTCATGATTACGGGCGCCAATAAAGAGGTGATCATGTTCAGAGAATATCCCAACAGCGAGTAAATCCCCAGTGTCCAGCAGATGGTCAGTGCCGAGACCAACAAAGGAAAAAACATGCCCGACCAATGTCTCGTGATGAGCAAGAGAAGGGTCCCCAGAATCAAAAATGAAAGGGGGGCAAAAATTTTCTGATCCCTTCTCACCAGTCTGCCGGCTTCCAGTTTTTGGAGTGGCAGGCCGGTGACGGCCACTTTCTGATCTCCTTTGGAATGATCCGCGGCAATGGAGCGAATTTCCTCGGCCACTCGATTGAGAGACTTCCCCTTATCGGAAAATTCATCAAGCAACACACTAATCCCCGCCGTTTTGCGATCTTTGGAGATCAACAGTCCATCGAGATACTCGGGCACTGAAAAATGACTCTCCACCAGGCTGGTGACTTTTTTGACGCCATCCAGATCCGAAACGTCATCACTGATTTCCCGAATCAACTTTTCCCCGCTCTCATCAAGAAGATCGGTGTCCCGGTGAACAGCGATCAAAATCGAATCACTCTCTCCGAAGACTTTGACAAATTTATCTTCAATACGGGCCTGCCCTTTGTCGTCGGCATCCATGGAACGGTTGTCTTCATCGACGTGAAGATGGAGGCAATGAAATCCGAAAAACAGAGTGAGCCCTCCCAGCACCAAAAGATAGGGAACCCGCCAATGTTCAAGAAACGACTGCATCAAGAATTGCGGTTTCGATCGTTAAACCGGGCCCGAAGGCCATCGCACACACTCTCTCGCCGTTCTCGGTACTCGAGCCTTGAAGGATCTCGGCCAGGACAAACAGAATCGTCGGGCTGCTCATATTGCCATAATCAAAAAGCACTTTCCGGGATGCCTGGATCTGCTCCGCTTCAATCTTGAGGCTGGTTTCGATTTTGTCCAGAATCGAGCGCCCTCCCGGATGAACCGCCCAGGTGTCGATATCCTGAAGATTCATATCGCGACGGGCCAGCATGCCTGAAATAATCCGCTCAATTTTCGCGCCAATAATTCTGGCCACGTACTTGGAAAGGACGATATTGAACCCTTTATCGCCGATATCCCATGCCATGTCCTCGATCCCTTCCGGCGCCAGGCTGCAGGCAAAATGGGCAATGTCAAAGGCTCGACCACTCTGAGCAGGCTGTTTGCCGCTGACCACCGCCGCGGCCGCGCCATCCGCAAAAACCGAGTTCGCCAAAACGGTGTCCAGGTCACCCTTGATCTGTAAATGAAGCGAGCACAGTTCCACGCTGACGATCAACACGGTAGCGGAGGGATTCGACTGACAGAATTGCTCCGCCATCTTGAGAGCGGGAAATACAGCGTAACAACCCATGAATCCCAAATGAAATCGCTCCACATCCGGCGATAAACTCAGCGCATCCATGACTGCCAGGTCCGGTCCCGGATTGTAAAATCCCGTGCAGGAAATGGTAATCAGATGGGTGATGTCACCCGCGGAAACCGTAGAACAATTTTCCATTGCCCGCCGCGCCACCTCCTGAACCATTGCACGTGATTCGTCGACAAACACCGCATTCCGTTCCCCGGTTGAGGGCTCTCTCAGTTCTCCATTGTTGCGATAGATGGAAAGAGAATCCGATCCGTCTTGTCCAAAATCTCTTACCACGCTGTGGCGCTTACTGATTCCCGAAGCAGAGTAAACCTTATTGATGTACCGCTGCGCCTTGGGATCCGGCGTCCAGGTTTTCATGACTTCACAGGCAAATTCCTGAGTATAACTGATTTCAGGAACCAGTGTTTCGATGTGATGAATGTATGCCATGGATAGAGGGAAAGGAGAATCAATTTCACTTACCCACTAATCGTAGAAAAATCGTGAAAAAAGAGACCGGAAAAGTCCTGTTGTAAGATGGATGTTTTAGCGCACTGCGAATCAGATAGGGTAAATCGGTCTTAACTAAGGCCGGAATAAGGATGTTTCTATGAGGGCTTCTCAAGAGTCCACCGGTGAGACGGGTAAATCCGCGATAAGGCCGGCTCATCCTCTCGCAGTCATTTGCGTATTCGTCCAATGCTTTGTCTACGGGGATGTTCCTTTTAATTATGGAGATTAGCGTTTTTGCCGCCAGTTCAGCATTTAGGACTCCGTGCGTGATTCCCATCCCCGAGATAGGGTCGAGGCTTTCTGCCGCGTCACCAATCAACAGAATCGAACCACTTCGATAAGGCCGCTTCGTCGCCCCAACCGGGCCGACAGATAATGGAGGCCCCACTGCTTCTCCTTGAAAAAAGCATTTTTCTTTCGCCTCCATGAGCAAATCGTCTTGCAGCGCATGATCCTTCAGGTAGCGGGCCGTTTCTTTGCGGGTCAGAAAAGCAACATTCAACATGGTGTCAGAAACGGGAGTGCAATACACCTCGAATCCATTTTTCAACAAGATCAGAACTTCTTTCGTGAATTTAGAGTAAGAACCTTCCAGGGTATAACTAATCCCCCAGAGAGGGCGTTTCCCTTTGATCATGGAAATCCCCAATCGCTTCGAATTTCCTGAATTAACGCCATCGGCAAGGACCAGATACTTCGCCGTGATCTTCTGCCCGGTGGAAAAAGCGAGAATAAACTGATTGCCATCCCTCTTTATCCCCTTCACCCCGACTTCGAGAAAGGCTCGAATTGATGGAAATGCGGCAGCTCGATCAACCAGCATTTTATCCAAAAGATAACGCTGTATCCCTATCCCTTTGAGATATCTGCTTTTTCCCGAGGCTAATTCCACAGATCTATCTCCAAAATCCAGGCGATAGGAAAAAAAGCGCAGCCCTTGCAGTTTTTTGATATCGTCGCTGAGTCCGATGCTGTTCAGAGAATCCAGAGCGATATCTGAAACGCCCTCCCCGCAGGCTTTTCTCCTGGGAAATTTAGCCCGGTCAATCAATGCGGTGCTGATCCCCTTCCGCCCCAAACGAATGGCAAGTGAGGCTCCCGAGACAGATGCACCGACAATCGCAACATCGAATTGAGAATCTTGCATGAGATAAGAAGATCTCCTTTTTTTCAGTTCCGAACAAATTACAGCACAAGTATTAGCTGAACTCTGAATAGACGTTTCCATCCCGGATAGCTTAGAAAATAAGTGGGCGTCAAACGTGGCAAAAAAATGAATAGAAACGCGATGACGGTATTTGTTCGCGGGGTTTCTCAGGCGTAGGTTGCCAACGCCATGCGAAAAAATCGCTCAACTATTTCCCGGAACTGCAACGGGATCGGACGTCGTGATTTCATCCAGACCGGACTCGGTGCTCTTGGCGGGCTGGGCCTGACTGAATTGCTCAGGCTGCGATCTCATGCCGCGGGGGCCAGCGACAATCGATGTATTCTGATCTGGTTGGACGGCGGCCCATCCCATTACGAAACCTTCGATCCCAAACCGGAAGCCCCCGACGGGATTCGAGGCGAGTTCAAGTCCATTCCCACCACGGTTCCGGGCGTTCATTTCAGCGAGAGCTTCCCGAAACTCGCGAAAGCTTTCAAACGATTTTCCGTGATCCGTTCCATCGCTCACAATCAGAATAATCACGGAGCGGGAAATCATTACATGATGACAGGACGGCCTACACCGGTTCCCGTGGGCTGCGGATCCTTCGTCACCTTTCATCCCAGTTATGGATCGGTTGTCAGTTACCATCGCAATGTCCCCCACGGATTACCGGGCTACGTCAGCACTCCGAAGATGACGCGCTCCGGTGGGCCCAATTTTCTGGGCGCCCGTTACGCTCCCTTCGTCATTACGGGCAATCCGAATGACAAAAAATTCCGGGTCCGCGACGTCACTCTGCCTGAAGAAATAAGTGGAGGACGTGCCAGGTCGCGGGCCGCATTGAGACAATCACTCGACCGACTGCAACGCATCAGTGATTCCGCGGCGGAAGATCCCGCCACCTCGTTTGATGATTATTACGCAAGAGGATTGAATCTGATTGCCTCGGCAAAATCTCAGGAAGCCTTCGATATTTCTCTGGAGCCGGAAAAGACCCGTGAGAAATACGGCAGAAACGATTTTGGTCAACGCCTCCTCATGGCCCGCCGATTGACGGAAGTAGGTGTCCCTTTCGTGACGGTAAGCTATGGGGGCTGGGACGATCACAGATCTCTGTTTAAAAACTACCGGAAAGACAAGGCAGAAAGACTCGACACCGGGATCAGTGGATTGATTCAGGATTTGGCGGATCGCGGCTCTCTGGACCAGACTATGGTGATCGTTCTCGGTGAATTCGGGCGCACCCCGAAAGTAAACAAAGACGCGGGTCGGGATCATTGGTCCTTTGCCATGAGCGTTCTCATGGCTGGCGCCGGAATTCCAGGCGGGCAGGTGGTCGGGGCCACGGACGTCAAAGGCTATTATGCCAACGAAAATGTTTACGCTCCCGAGGATTTTGCTGCCTCGCTGTATACCAAACTCGGCGTAAATCCCGCCACCACCCTGCACGATACGGCCGGCCGGCCGGTCCAACTGGTCAACAACGGACGACTCATCAAAGAACTCTTCGTGTGAAAAGAAAGGCGCTGCTCGGCACTCTTTTTTTCGCCTGGATCGGAAGTTCCACGGCAGCGGAGCCCGGTTTGGTTGCGCTCTTTCCGGCAGGCAGCAAAGCCGGGACCAAATCTGAAGTCAGGATAGAGGGAAAGATCGATCCCTGGCCCTGCCGCTTTTTCTGTTCACAACCCGGCGTGACCATCACTCCCGACCCGAAAAAGAAGGGAACCATTCTCGTTTCCTCCAAAAAAGATTGCGTGGTCGGCCCGATAGTGATACGGGCTTTCAACGATGAAGGGACATCTGAACCCGCGATTTTTTGTATCGGCGGTCAATCGGAACTTCTGGAAGACGCCCAAGACCACGGCACTCTGGCCGGGGCGCAGTTGATCCAGTCTGAAAACATCCCCTGTGTCATCAATGGAAAACTGGCAAAAGCGAATGAAGTGGACTCCTACCGGATTCCGTTAAAGAAAGGTCAAGCCTTGTATGCAGCAGTGGATGGATACAGTCTTCGGAGTCCCATTGACCCATTACTGCACCTCTACGATGCCAAGGGCGCCCGCCTTCTTCTGGCCCATGACAACGCCGTGAACCTCGATCCCTTGATCGTGTTCCAAGCTCCGGCTGACGGGGATTACACTCTCTCCATCATGGCCTTCGACCATCCGCCCACTGCATCGGTTGCCTTTGCCGGAAGCAGCAAGTCCATCTATCGCATTCATCTTGCCACTAGTCGAAAGGACCTGCCAGCCCGTTTTTTTCCGGCGCCGCTGAAACCCGATTCGGCCTCGGCGACATTGACGTTTCCCAGTCAAGTCGATGGGACCCTGCTTCACCCGGGGGAAATTGATTCTTTTGCCATCACCGCGAACAAGGGCGCCAACATCCTGGTGAAGGTCGAGGCGTTCCGCTTCCGCTATCCTACCGATCCGGTCCTCTTTCTCCGGAAGAAGGACGGCACACTGATCAAGCAGATCGATGATTCCAAATTGAACCGGGACGCCGCTTATGTCTGGAAAATACCGGGCGACGATACCTACCGGATTCAGGTAATCGACCGCTTTGGCAGAGGCGGAGAGGACTTTCGCTATCGACTGAGCGTCATCCCTCCGGAAAAGGATTTTTCCGCCACGATTGAAAAGAGCAGCTATCGCCTGGCGCCCGGAAAGTCAGTGCCTCTGAAAATCACTCTGACCCGCAATGACCACACTGCCGGGCTCAGTCTCCGCGCCACGGGCCTCCCCAGAGGCGTCACTCTGGAAGTTCCCCAATCCATTCCCACCAAATCCGGCGATTTCTCAGTGAAGTTGACGGCTTCTTCAGAATGTAAAAATGCAGCGGGAGCATTCCGTCTTTTACTGAAAGAAAAGGAAGGAAAAACGACGCGGGAAAAACCCGTCGTGTTTTCCTTTCAGGACGGCAGGTCGCGAGGTCCCTTCCTTATCGATGACATTCCCGACATCTGGCTCAGTGTGGGCAAACCGGCCAAAAACAAAAGTACCGGGAAATAGGCTTCTATTCTTTTGAAAGTTTTCGGCGAAAAACAAAAACGGGCCACCCTTTCAGGCGGCCCGCTTCGTAACATAATCAGTTCGAGAGAAGCATCAGAGCGCCGCGGAACTACTCTTTCTTTTCAGCCTGATGATCAACTTCAGGATCTCGTTCCCACTTACCAAAATCGGCTCCCTCCGCGATCCATTTTTCCAGAAGTTTCTTCTGTTCGTCAGTCAACTGCGGGGCTTTGTCCTCGGGCGGCATGTGTTCATCCTCGTCCAGTCCCAGCAGGGTTGCCTGAAGATAGGCGCTCTTTTTAGGATCGCCGGGAGTGAGGGCCGGATTGTCATCGTTGTCTTCTCCGCCCTTGATGATCCCTGCCTTATTCGTCATCACCAAATGAGCTTTAGGCCGTCGGCTCCGGCCACGTTCGTCTTTGTGTTCCGGTTGGTGACACTTCACACAACTCTTTTTGAAAATCGGCCAGATCTGTTTTTCAAAATCGACTTTGTCTTCACTTTTCGCCGTAACGGCAAAAGAGGCGAGACCCAATATTGCAACAAGAAGGATGTTATTTCGCATAGGATAACCTTGAGGTTCGGCGGAATGTAGGACGAAGAAACAAGAACTTCAATTCACAATTCAACGATTTATTAATCAGATCCGGATCACTCCATGGCAGGGCGGGGATCGTCGCCGTGGGCCAGAGCGCCAATATAGTTGACCACGTCCTCAATCTCCCGATCATCCATCAACCTGGCCACATCAATCATTTTTCTCCCATAAAGATCGTTTTCCGCGTTGCCCCGCCAGCCGTTCCGGTACTTTTTCAATTGTCTCTCCAGATATTCGATATTGAGCGTGGTCAGAGGGGCACTGTGAAAAACGATCTCACCTTTTCCATTGTATCGGTGGCAGGCCATGCATTTGTTCGCGTAGCTATAGCGTCCGCGATCTATACTGTCCTCTCGTCCCCGCTGACGGGTCTTTTCGCCTGGTAATCTTTCATTGTAGAGAGCCGCGTTTTTGACCTGTTCGGGCGTCAATGCCAGGGTGATGCCCCGCATCAGCTGCCCATAGATGTCTTTCGGGTGCGCCCCTCTCAAGCCGCTGCGAAACTTCTCTGTTTGTTCGATAACATACCATTCCGGCAAGCCGCCAATGGAAGGAGCTCTCAATTCCTCTTTCCCTTCTCCTTTTTCTCCATGACATTGGAAACAGATTTGCTGAAAAATCTTTCCCTCCTCCAGATTGGTGGTATCGATCTTGGGCGGGGCCACTGTCAATTGCCCTACCGAATTCGAGGCCAAAGCGCGGGTGTTCTCTCCGGCGGGTTTCTCCTCTTTCTTTTCGACACAACTCGTCAGGAGGATCGCGAGAACGGCCACCACCGTCAGCATCGATGGCCTCCCTTCTCTCGGATTCGCATTCTGGTGTCTTCTGACATCTTTCCCTCTACGAGACGGTTGAAAAAACGGTGGAATGAAAAACGGCGAGTCATTTTGTCCGATGGCGAGGCGCGGTGAAGGGAGGTAGCTCCTGCTACCTGACTGAATCGCAACGAGGCCAGCGGACAAAAGGGCCGCAGCCCGAAGGATCGATTGAAAAACACCTCCGGCAAGGTCGCTGTTTTCCAATCCAACAAACATAAGATTTTTCGTTTCAGGGTTTTTCAACAGTCTCCTATGAGTCTGTCGGACTTAGATGGTTTGAGCGAGGGGATCGAGGTTTGAGCCAAAATTTTCATAAGTTGGAGGAGTTTGCGGGCACACAAATGACGAAAACGAAGGGAAATTTGGGCCAAACCCTCGTTTTCCGCAGTCAATCAAGGTAAGTCCGACAGTCTCCTACGGTGCTTGAATGCGGGAACTGGTTACGGGAGCAATGAGATTTTCGTACATTTTCTTGTCGACAAAAAACACGTCGGGCGATTCCTCTATCTGACCAAAATACAGATTGCCCGCCGCCGGGGCCAACTTCAGGACACGGGTTACATCGTGCGATTCGTTGGTTGCGGGATCCAGTTCGCTGGTGACGATGGTAAACTTGACGGATGGTGTTTCTAAAGCTGCGTAGGCCTTCGCCAAAGACAAATACCATCCCGCCGCGGTGAATGCACCCAGTCGGTCGCGCAATTTCCGCAGGCCCCCGATATCCATACTGGACGTGATATCCCTTCCTCCTCTCGTCGCCTTCCAGGCATCGCGGCGGTAGTCGTAATCCATCACCACGGGACTTTGGCCGGACATTTCTTTCACGATTTTCTTCAAGTGAAATGCATTAAAGGACATCACATTCAGCGAGCGCCATTTAATGGGATGTGTCGGAATCAACCCGACAAAAGTGGGATCCAATTCATAGACGTAGGGTTCCCCTTCGAAATTGGCAAAGAGGTGCTCCTCGTCTCCCTCTTTCCACCCCAGTTTCAATGTCCGGATCACGACACGAGGCGGTCCGGTTTTTCCGGCGGCATCCGGCTTTCCCGGATAAAGCACTTGAAAGGCCACCCTCCTCGCCGGCGGATCCAATCCGTATTCGGTGATCCCTTCAGCGGTGTCGGAAACAAATCGGACTATAGCCGCCTCATTCACTCCGTTGACCAGGCTTTTCACCGCCCCCAGATTGGCCGGCACCAAATGTTCACCCACGTTCACATCCCACCGGATCAATCCTTCGGGCAATCGCTCTGCCTTGAGAAACACCACAGGATCAATCCGACTCTGTATGGTGATGGACTGGAGATTTTGAATCGGAATCCTGGCCAAATGACGATCCCGCAAATCATTGGGAGCCGTGGGAAGATTTTTCAGGAAAGGACTCCGAACCAGATAGGTATAGGGTCGGTCTGAAACCCGGGCCTCCAAAACGGGCGGCGCCGCTTGGTCCGCCTTGCCGTCACCCGCGGTTTTCTTCTCTTCCAGAAAAATCGTCACCGCTTTCTCCATTCCAAACACGGCGATCCGGATCATCACGGCATGATCCGGAAGCGGATGGGGGATCTGGAACGCCCCGGAACTGTTTGGGACCACTTCTTCAATCTGTAACCCGGACAAATCCGCCAGGAGCTGATCCATTTTATCTTCGTTGGCCCAGGTTTTCAGCGGGCGAAGCAGAGCCCAGTTGCTTGTCGGCTGCGTGATTTTCCGTTGCAAAGCAATCTCACCTTTGGAACTGGAAATCACCATTTGAACAATTCCCTCAACCGGCACACCAAGGAGTTGACGGTCTCTCATGGCTTCCAGGGGAGATTCAAGAAACTTTCGTGGATTGCCGTCCACCACAAAGGCTCCATCATCTTCGTCAGAGGATCTGGCGTAGAGGGTATTGGCACGCTCCGACGCAAGCCCCAGGGTGACCCGGTATTGGTGCGGCTGTCCGCCCCCCTTTTTTTTCGTTTCTGAGAGATGAACATGAATGGCCGTCTCGTCGCTAAAGCCCAGCTTTTTCGAACTTAATTCGGGATTACTGGAAATCTCCTTCCGGGTGACTCTATCAAGAATCGAGAGATGATTGAGTTGGTCCAGAAGCACGCTGACTTTTCCGGAATGAGCCCGATCAGTTTCGGGGGAGTCAAAAAACCAATACGCGCCTCTTTTTTTCATCACGGTTTTGCCTCCGCTGTTTTCAATCACCATTTGGTCGATAGACTCCGCTTCAAACCGCACCAACACATTGGCGCGAGCGGCGGCATCCCGCCCCTCCACCGGCTTCCGGTCGATGAAATAAATGACCACGGCCAGGGCCAGAGCCAGAGCCCCCAGAAGAGCTGTCGTCAAAATCCTCATTCAAAAAATTTTCTAACCGATTTATTCATGGAGTTTTTCTAAAACGCCGTCAGACCGCGAAAATGCAAGACGCGGACCGATTTTCCCCAAAGGCGGTTTTGAAAATACGTCGAGGACGAAAATCGGTCCGGAACGCAGCAGTTTCGTGGGCTGGCAAGTTTTCGGGAAATCTTTCATGAATCATTCAGGCTAATGGCATCCATCACTCTTCACGCTCTCCGCTGCATCCACCCAAAAATCCCCGCAATCAGCGCCAGTATAGGCATGATGAAAATCATCAGAGACTTCATCAGCCCAAAGTCAGCGTCGCTGATATTCAAGGTAAAAGCCGTCGGTTTGCGCGGAGAAATCCCCATCAATTCCTCGCGGTTCATCACCCAGTTCAGGGCTGCCATGGTGAAATCAGCCGCCACTTTAGTCGTGCCCTGGTCCGGAGAAATTAAATCGGCATTTCCCACTACCACCAGTCGGGATGTTTTCTTTTTCATATTGGGATCCCCCGCCTCACCCTTTTCGACGGATGCAGCCGCGTAAACCTGATCCGGACGCCCTCTGTCTTCATCGGGATTGTAGGTGATGTCCGGCGAATTGAAATCCGTCTCCCCCCAATAGCCCTCCTGCGCCACCATCAATGGCCTGGGATGAATATTTTCCGAAGTCAGCAAGTCGTCGTTCGCGAGCACGTCCAATGACTCTGTCTGCCCGGACAGTCGGGTCGATAAAGCCGGCAAATCACGGGTGGGACCGTCTCCCGGCACGAGAATCACCGGAACTGCATAGCTCCTTCTGGCTGTCACTCCAGGGATACTGACCACCGTTAAAATACGGTCTTTGTGGGGAGCAACACCATTTTCCCGGAGTAGCGAATTGATATTCGGGGTATCCGCATTGGGATCCAGAAAGATCACCAGCCCGCCTTTCCGATCTTCCCAAAAGGAGCGGACCAGTTTCAGTTCGCGTGCGGAAAGATCATTGGTGTTCCCCGGAAAAAACAGGGCATCCCCGTCTGCCGGGATCGATTGCAGACCCTCCAGAACCAAGCTCTCCAACCGGGCATTCTGGGCATTGGTGAGCGGCTGTAATTGGGATGCGATACGCACCAATTCATCCGCCCGTCGCCCTCCCGTGACCAGGTAAATTTTTCTCTGCTTCTGCTCGGTCACTTCCAGCAACGCTGATGTCAATACTTCCTCCCCGCGAAACTCCAATACCCGCCCCGTCTCCGCCTCACGGCTTACCATCTCTTCGGCACTCACTGTTTTGATCCGACCGGAAGCCCCGATAATCACCACCTGATCCCGGCTGAATTGCAGTTGATAGCGGTTTTTCAATTCGGCAATCCGGCCGCGACTGCGACTGAGGTCAAGGTATTCCGCCGACACATGATCCCCCCCCAGGCGGTCATACTCTGAAATCAGCCCTTTCACATCGGAATACAATCCGGAACTGCCCGTAAACACCATCACGATCCGCACGTTTTCTCCAACCCCGTCCAGAAACCGCTTCGTCGTATCCGACAGCGTGAACTTGCGATTCTGCGTCAAATCCCAGGTATGATGCCGCCGACAACTGACATAGTTCAACTGCAAAAACACCACCACCATGAGCACGATTTGCAGCAACACCTGTCCGAAGGTCCGGACCCGCATCAAGACCCGCTCACGGGAGCCGGTCGCTCCGCTGGGCTTTGTTGTTTTCTCTTTTCGTTCTCTGGCCATCACTGCAAATTCAAACTCCCGACACCCACATCACTATCTCCACAGTCTCTCAGGCCCTCCATTTCCTCGACTCCAGCACGTGGTGCGCCAGGGCCAGCAACAATGCACTGAAGGTCAGATAATAGACAACCGGACCGGTTCCTATCAAGCCTTCACAAAAGGCATGAATGTGTTCCGACATCGAAAAATACATCAATCCCTCTGACCACTTTGACCCGGGAATCATTCCGAAAAAATGGAGATACCCCAGAAAATAATGGAGCATCACAAAGACAAACGTCACCATCGCCGCAATCAGTTGATTGGCCGTCAATGCCGAGGCCAGCGTCCCGACCGCCGTATTGAACATGCCGATTAACAAAAAACCCAGAGCGCTCCCCCACAAGGCCCCCGAATGAAATGCCGCCTGCTCACCGCTGATTTTCTGAAAGATCGGGAAAAAGAAAAACACCGGAACCATGATGACCACATACATCATTACCGCGGCCAGATATTTTGCCAACACCACCTCCGAAGTCCGAACCGGCGCGGTAAACAAGGCTTCCAGCGTCCCCATCTTCTTTTCCTCAGCAAAAAGCCGCATCGTGATGATCGGGAAAATAATAATAAAACCCATCCAGAACCATCCGGAGTCAAACAGGTTATAGACCAGACTGTGCGGACTGACCCGCTCACGCATGGCGTTCACCATGCTGGAAAACAACCAGCCATTCAACAAAATCACCAACGCCATCACCACATACGCCATGGGCGCCAGAAAAAACCCGCGAAGTTCTTTGATGAACAGAACGAAAAAATTGCGCATGATTCAACAGTCAGTGTTCACCGGGTCGCTCTTTCTTCCTCTTTTCCTTCACCAAATCCACGAAGGCATCCTCCAGCGAGGCATGATGGCGGGTCAGTTCTCTCAATCCCCACTTCTTCCCCACGATCAATTGGAATATCTCCTCCCTGATATCCACATTGGAATCCGTTGTGATCGCCAGCGCTGTCCAGCCTTTTCGATTGGCCAGCTCTTTCACCTTCTTCACTCCCGTTATCCTCTCAATCATGACTTTTGCTTCCGCCTAGTCCCCCTTCATTTCCATGGTGATCTCCCCTGCCGCCCGCAGACGCCGCACCAGATTCCTGGGCGTGTCCGAGGCCCGAATCTTTCCGTGGTCAATGATAATCACCCGACCACAAATGGCCTCCACCTCAGTCAATATGTGAGTCGAAATAAAAATAGTGTGTCTGTCACCCAGTCGTTTGATCAGTTTTCGCGACTGGCGAATCTGAGCGGGATCCAGACCGTTGGTCGGTTCATCCAGGATCAACAGATCCGGATTGTTGACCAGCGCATCCGCCAGCCCCACTCTCTGTCTAAACCCTTTTGATAGAGTGCTGATCATCTTGCCCTCCACCCCCGAGAGGCTGCAACTGTCAATCACCTCGCCCACCACCCTCCGGGTAGCACGCCAACTGACTCCTTTCAGCCGGGCCCGAAATCGCAGATATTCATTCACCCGCATATCCAGATACAAGGGCACATTTTCCGGCATATACCCCACGTGTCGGCGCACCTTGATGGAGTCCTTATAAATATCGTATCCCGCCACCGTCGCGGTCCCTTCGGTCGCCGAAAGAAAACAGGTCAGCATCCGCAAAGTGGTACTCTTTCCCGCCCCGTTCGGTCCCAGAAAGCCCACGATCTCGCCCTTTCCCACCTTAAAAGAGATGGCGTCCACCGCCGTCCGCCCCGAGTAACGCTTGGTTAAATTACAAACTTGAATCGTGCTGATGCACAGGATTTTATGGCAATCCGCGAAAAAGGCAATCTCCAGGAGTCCGTCTGACTTAGATATTTCGAGCGAGGGAATCGAGAGTTGAGCCAAAATTTTCATCCGTTGGAGGAGTTTGTGGAAACACAAATGACGAAAACGAAGGGAAATTTGGGCCAAGCCCTCGTTTTCCGCAGTCAATCAAGGGAAGTCCGTCAGACTCCTGGCGACAGCAAATCTTTCCCACTTCTGCCCATCCGAGCCTGACCTGACAGGGTCAATTCCTCGACCCAACCCTGTCTGCTTTCCCCCCTTTTCAGGCCCGCTCAAAATGAGTTGGCAAAGCCCCGTCCTCTCTCGCGATCCGCAGATGATCCAGAAGATAGCCCTCCATGGCTTTCCTCACCGGAATCCGCAACACTCCGTTCTTCCGGATGCCATAGTCCATTTCGATGGCTCTCCTCGCCGAAGCATCCAACCGCCCACTGGCCCTGACCTTCACCTCCACCATCTCGTTCCAATCCTTGTCCTCGGGAATCGCCCCATTCAAGGGCAGAGGCCACTGAGCAAATTCCATCCGGCTGAGAACAAAATCGCGGAACCCCTCTCTTTCAAAACACCAGGCGCGGACATGCCAGCGATAGCCATCATGCCCGAAAGCCAAAGGAGCCACCCATCGCCATTCCGAGCATCCCCGGGCAACGCCCCAATATTTGATCCGCATCCTTTTCCCCTCCAGGACCGCCAGCACCACAGCCCGCTCTACCGCCGGTTTGCCGCTCCGAAGCGGCAGGGAAATTAGCGCCACCCGATCGGCTCCCCCATCCGCCGTTCCCAAAACCGTTCCCGCCAGACGGGCATCCCCTCCCAGAAAGGCCGAAAGCCCCTCGCCCAGTTTCGGCTCGTGCAACAAACAGGCCATCGCCTCCGTTCCCTCGTAGCGTTTTCGGCTCATCTGATACACCAGGGCACCCGGATTGAGTTCCTGATACTTCTGCAAATCGCTTGAAGCCTGGGCCATGGACACACCGAAAAGCAAAGCCAGATCCTTGCGCTTCACCCAGCCCCGCCACCAGGCAGCCCGTTCAATCGCCCGCAAACGCTCCCGCGCCGCCCAGTTTTCAGCATTTGTCCGGTTACCCATCGTTTTTTTTCACTCGTATGTATTTTTGAAATTGACTTCACCCAGACAGGATGTGATTATAGAACCAGTCGTTTTTCTGTAATGACAAAAGCACAGCGCCACATATTTAGCAAATCTTAATTAATTTAGAGAAACAAATTTTACAATTCACGTCATGGTCATATTTCCTCACGTCCCCGGCAAGACCTCATCCCCGCTGCCCCTGCCCGCGGGAGTATTCCGACTACAGACCTCGCGTCTGGCCGGGTTTCCCTATCGCCGTCACGACCAATGGCTGCACCAGATGAAGCTCGGCGACAAGTTGGAACTCATTTGTTCACATTGAATCCATTGATATAGAAAGAACAAAAAATACTTTTCTCACAGAAACGAAACAGCCAGAATATGCTATGTCCATCAACCGAACCTACCAAGGAAAAATTACTGGTGCCCACTGGGTAACCG
>Ga0114931_10005912_pt1 | contig 15112 bp, 15 predicted proteins | sample 2SBtaG_FD_89579 | JGI IMG/M metagenome (GOLD analysis project Ga0114931, IMG submission 89579) | Deep subsurface microbial communities from Kolumbo volcano to uncover new lineages of life (NeLLi) - 2SBTROV14_V59a metaG | ecosystem: Environmental > Aquatic > Marine > Volcanic | place: Kolumbo...
CGGCAAGACCACCACGCTGCGCATGCTGGCGGGGCTGGTGCGCCCCACGGGCGGCGGGTGCAGCATCCTGGGCGGTACCGTCCCGGGACCGGAGCTGCGCCGGGTTGGCACGATGATCGAGGAGCCGAGCTTCTACCCCTACCTGACCGGTCGCGGAAACCTGCGCCACGCCGCCCTGCTGCACGGCGGCGTGCCCGAGCGCAGGATTGTCAAGGTCCTGGCGTTCGTGCGCATGGAGAAGGCGGCCGACAAACGTGTGCGGGCCTACTCGCAGGGCATGCGCCAGCGGCTGGCGCTGGCACGGGCCCTGCTGTGGAAACCCCGGGTGCTGCTGCTCGACGAGCCCACCAACGGCCTCGATCCGGCCGGCATCGCCGAGGTCCGCGCGTCGCTGAAGCAGGTGGCGTCCGACGGCGTGACGGTGCTGGTGTCGAGCCACATCCTGGCCGAGATCGAGAAGCTGGTCGAGCGCATCCTGGCCATCGACCGGGGCAGCCTGCGCTTCGACGGCCCCCTCGAAGGGCTGCTCGGCGCCGCCGACGCGCGCACCGTCCACTACGACATCGAGGCCACCGATCAGGAGGCGCTGCTGACTGCGCTCCGCGACCTCGGGCTCGAACCTTCGCCGCAAGGCCATCGCGGCGCCGTGGTCACCGTTCCCAACGACGTGGCATCCGGGCTGATGGGCCGTCTGGCCGCGGCGGGCGTCGAGGTACTCGAGGCGCGCCGCGATACGGCCACGCTCGAGGACGCCTACCTGCGTCTGGTCGGCGCCGAAGGGCGGCCCTCGTGATGATCGCCGTCGCGAACGTCCTCCGCGCGGAGCTCTTCAAGGCCTTCCGTAAACGCCGTTTCTACGTGCTGGCCGGCCTCTACTGGGTGCTTCTCCCGGCCGTGGCGCTGATCGCGGCGGCCGTGGTCGATCGCAACCTGAGCGCCTCGTTCGCCAACCAGGAGGGCACGATCCAACAGGTGCTGCAGGGGTTCGCCTCCCCGTTCGGGCTGGCGCGGCTCGCCCTGATGGCGCCGGCCCTGATGAGCCCCACGGCGTACATCATCGCCGTGGCGCTGTTCGCAGGCATGTTCATCGGCGAGGAACGAAGCCAGCACATGTGGAAGACCACGCTCGCCGTGCAGCCGGCCCGGCTGGCCGTCCTGACGGGCAAGCTGGTGGCCGGTATGGTGCTGCTCGCGCTCCTCCTCGCCGGAGCGCTCGCCGCCGCGAGCCTCGCCGGCATGGCGGGCACGCTGTTCCTCCCCACCAGCTTCGGCGTGCCCTGGGGCCAGGTGGCCGGGCTCTTCGCGCTGCAGTGGCTGCACCTCCTGGCCGCGCTGACGCTGGCCTACCTGCTGGTGTTCCTGGTCCGGAGCGGCACGCTGGGCATCATCTTGGTGATCTTCCTGCCCGCCCTGCTCGAGGGGCTCTACGCCATCCTCAACACGCTGGCCAACCTGCAACCGCTCACCCGCTTCAACGCCCTGTTCCAGGCGTTGAAGCTGCAGCAGGCGTGGCAGGCCGTTCCCCACTACTTCTTCACCGCCAACCTCTACGCACCTGCCCGGCACCCGCTCGGCGCCTTCCTGGCGTCCACGGGCGCACCGTCGAACGCCGATCTCGGCCCGATCGGCAACCTCCTGGGCCAAGGGTTGACGTTGCAACACGCGGCCGCGGTGATGGCGGGCTACTTCGTGGTGTTCGGCGCATGGTTGGCCTGGACGCTCCTGAGACGGGACGTCGAGTGAGCGCGCGCGCCTCGAGGACCGAGCTCGAGCAGCTCCTGCACGAGCGCATCCTGGTCCTGGACGGTGCCATGGGCACCATGATCCAGCGTCTCGCGCTGGACGAGGCGGACTACCGGGGCGAGCGCTTCGCCGACCATGCCAGGCCGCTGCAGGGGGCCCACGACGTCCTCTGCCTCACGCGCCCCGATGCCATCGGCCGGATCCACGAGGCCTACCTCGAGGCCGGCGCAGACATCATCGAGACGAACACCTTCAACGCCACCTCCGTGGGCCTGTTCGAGTACGGCCTGCAAGAGCACATCCGGGCCATCAACGAGGCCGGGGCGCGCCTGGCCCGCCAGGCCGCCGACCGCTACGGCACCGAGGCGCGGCCGCGCTTCGTGGCGGGCTCGATGGGACCTACCAACCGCACCGCCAGCCTGTCCCCCGATGTCGAGCGGCCCGGGTACCGCGCCATCACCTTCGACGAGCTCGAGGCCGCCTACGCCGAGCAGGTCGGTGGGCTCCTCGACGGCGGCGTGGACCTCCTCCTCATCGAGACCGTGTTCGATACCCTCAACGCGAAGGCCGCGCTGGTCGCCGCGGATCGGGTCTTCGCCGAGCGGGGCTCGGCTGTGCCGGTGGTCGTCTCGGGGACCATCGTCGATGCCAGCGGACGCACCCTGTCCGGGCAGACGCTCGAGGCCTTCGTCATCTCCCTGGAGCACGCCGCGCCCCTCGCCTTCGGCCTCAACTGCTCGCTCGGCCCGAGCGGCCTGGCTCCCCACGTGGAGGAGCTCTCCGGACTCACCGACCGCTTCACCCTGGCCTATCCCAACGCCGGTCTCCCCAACGCCTTCGGCGGGTACGACGAGGGGCCGGAGGAGATGGTCTGCGTCATGGAACGCTTCCTGGCCCAGGGCTGGGTGAACGTCATCGGCGGGTGTTGCGGCACCACCCCGGAGCACATCCGCGTCTTCGCGGAGGCCGCCGCCCGTCACGCTCCGCGGCGCCCCCCTCCGCGCGACCCGAACGCACGGTTCGCCGGGCTGGAGGCGTTGACCCTGCGGGCGCCCGGGACGTTCATCAACGTGGGCGAGCGGACCAACGTCTCGGGGTCGCGTCGCTTCGCCCGCCTCGTGCGTGAGGGGGACTACGATGCCGCCCTCGCCGTCGCCCGCGATCAGGTCGATGGTGGAGCGCTGATGATCGACGTGAACATGGACGAGGGGCTGCTCGACAGCGTGCGCGCCATGGCCACGTTCCTCGATCTCGTCGCCTCCGAGCCCGACATCGCCCGCGTGCCAGTGATGCTCGACTCCTCGGACTTCCGCGTGCTGGAGGAGGGGCTCAAGCATCTCCAGGGCAAGGGCGTCGTCAACTCCCTCTCCCTCAAGGACGGCGCCCGCGAGTTCCGGCGTCGCGCCTCGATCTGCCGCCGGTTCGGCGCCGCCGTCCTGGTCATGGCCTTCGACGAGAGCGGGCAGGCCGATACCTTCGAGCGCCGCATCGCGATCCTGGAGCGCTCCTACCGCATCCTGGTCGACGAGGTCGGCTTCGAGGCACACGACATCATCTGCGATCCCAACATCCTCACCGTTGCCACCGGCCTGGCCGAGCACGACCGTTACGCCGTCGACTACCTCCGGGCGGTGCGGTGGGTCAAGGCCCACCTTCCCGGCGTCCTGGTGTCGGGGGGCGTCTCGAACGTCAGCTTCTCGTTCCGGGGCAACCGCACGGTGCGGGAGGCCATGCACGCGGCGTTCCTCTTCCACGGGCGCGAGGCCGGCATGGACATGGCGATCGTCAACCCGGCCATGCTCGAGATCTACGAGGAGGTACCGCCCGAGCTGCTCGAGCTCGTCGAAGACGTGCTCCTCGCGCGCGCGGAGGGCGCCACCGAACGGCTGCTGACGTACGCGCAGACGCTCGAGAGCGGGCCCCGCCACGAGGCCAGGGCCCTCGCGTGGCGCGATGCGCCGGTCGGCGACCGGCTGCGCCACGCGCTGGTGCGGGGCGTTGCCGACTACGTCGAAGAGGACGCCGAGGCCGCGCGCATCGAACTCCGCTCGCCCCTCGCGGTCATCGAGGGCCCCTTGATGGACGGTATGAACGTCGTCGGGGACCTCTTCGGCGCCGGCAAGATGTTCCTGCCCCAGGTCGTCAAGAGCGCCCGGGTGATGAAGCGCGCGGTCGCCTATCTGACCCCCTACCTCGAGGAGGAACAGCAGGAGGCCAGGAGCGCGGGGCGGATCCTGCTCGCCACCGTGAAGGGCGACGTTCACGACATCGGCAAGAACATCGTGGGGGTGGTGCTGGGCTGCAACGGGTACGAGGTGATCGACCTGGGCGTGATGGTGCCGGCCGAGCGGATCGTACAGACGATCCGGGAACGTCGGGTGGACGCCGTCGGCCTCTCGGGCCTGATCACGCCCTCCCTCGACGAGATGGTGCACGTGGCGCACGTGCTGTCCCGTGAGGAGGTGAAGCTTCCGCTGCTCATCGTAGGGGCCACCACGTCCCGCGTGCACACCGCCGTGAAGATCGCGCCGGCCTTCGAGGGCGGCCTCACCGTGCACGTGCCGGACGCCTCACGCGCGGTATCGGTGGTGGCTCGCGCGCTCGATCCGCGTGAGGCGGCGACCCAACGCGCCGAGGTGGACGACCAGTACGACCGGCTCCGACGTCAACACGCCGAACGCGGCGCGTCCCGCCGACTGCTGACGCTCGCCGAGGCGCGCGCCAACGCCTTCGCGTTCGACCCGGCCGAGGCCCGCATCCGCGCTCCGCGACGGCCCGGCACCCTCCCGTTCGACGACTACCCGCTCGAAAGGGTCGCGCCGAGCATCGACTGGGGCCCGTTCTTCCACGCCTGGGAGATGAAGGGGCGCTTCCCGGAAGTGCTCGACGACCCCGTCCAGGGGCGCGCCGCGCGCGCCCTGTTCGAGGACGCCCGCGCCCTGCTCGCGACGATCGTGGAAGGAAAGCTGCTCCGTGCCTGCGCCGTGGTCGGGCTGTGGCCCGCGAACCGGGCGGGCGACGACATCGAGGTCTTCACCGACGACACCCGCACGGAGGTGCGAGCGGTGTTGCACGGCCTGCGCCAGCAGACGCACAAGCGCGCCGGGGAACCCAACCTGTCGATCGCGGACTACGTCGCGCCCCGCGGCACCGACGACTGGATCGGCGGCTTCGCGCTCACCGCCGGCCACGGCAGCGCCGCGCTCGTCGACCGCTTCGAGGGGGAGCACGACGACTACCACGCCATCCTGGTCAAGTCCCTGGCCGACCGGCTGGCCGAGGCGTTCGCCGAACACCTGCACGAGCGCGTACGCAAGGAGCTGTGGGGCTATGCGCCCGACGAGGACCTCGGCCTCGACGACCTCTTGCGCGAGCGCTATCGCGGGATCCGTCCGGCCGCCGGCTATCCGGCCCAACCCGACCACACCGAGAAGCGCACCCTCTTCGCGCTGCTCGACGCCGGCGACGCGGCCGGCATGCACCTCACGGAATCGCTGGCGATGGTGCCCACGGCGTCCGTCGCCGGGCTCTACCTCGCCCACCCAGCGGCCCGCTACTTCGCCGTCGGCAAGGTGACCGAGGAGCAGGTCGGAGACTATGCGCGTCGCAAGGGCTGGTCCCGAGCGGAAGCCGAGCGCTGGTTGGCGCCCGCCCTGGGCTACGAGCCCGTCGTGCGCTCGTAGGCCTTCACGACGCCGGCATCCCCGTCGAGGATCCCCTGGAGGTAGGCGCGCGGACCGACGCGGATGGGCATGAAGTAGAGGCTCGCATCGCGGTCGCGGGCGAAGGCGAGCGCCTCACGGGCGAGCCGGCGGCTCCATGCCAGGCTCGGCTCGAAATCGCGCGGGAACACCACGCCGTTGCGGGTCTTCCAGTAGCGGGCCGAACCTGCGCCCACCACGCTCGTGAAACCCCAGAACACGGGGACGTCGGCCATCAGGTCGGCCCACACCTCGAGCAGGCGAACGTCGAAGAAGGGCTGCGTGAACAGACCGTCGGCGCCCGCCTCGAGCTTCTGCAGCGCGTACGCGCGTTCCCGCGCGAAGCCCTGCCGGTACGGGTCGAGGGCGGCGTACACGCTCACGCCGGAGTGCTCGCGCTTGACCTTGCGGATGACCTCGACGGGCGTCGAGCCGTACACCGACCGGCTCATGTCGCTCGGGACGTCCCCGGAGATCACCAGCACCTCGTCGAGCCCCCCCTCCCCCAGCCGGGCGCCCGCCCGCAACGGCACGTCGAGGTCGACGTCGATCGCACGCAGGTGGGGGATCGCGTGCGGGACGTAGCGACGTACCGTATCGCACCCCTCCCAGCTGCGCAGATCGAAGCGGAGGATGTCCGGGAGGTTCACGGTATCGACGCCGGGGAACGCCTCGGCCAACTCGCGCAGCTGGTCCTCGAGGGAGGCGGCGCTCCGCGGCACCAGTTCGATGGAGACTCGCATCGCGCTACTCTAGCCGCTCGGTCCGGCACCCCGCAACGCGCGGCGGCGCCCGGAACGGGCCTTCGTGCACGGAACCGGCGCCGCCTCCAGGCGCAGGCGTTACGAACGGGGCGGGGCTCTCGCGAGTAGGCGCTAGTGTAACGCGCTGGCCCCCGTCCTCGGGCGCTCCCGGGGCGGTTCACGTGGGGAACCCGGCCGGTGTAAGAGTTCCGTAAGCACGGAACGCTATGCTGCCGGCGAGGAAGCGTTGAAGCTCGGCCTGCATGTGGGCGCTTGGGCCGAGTCGAGCTCGTAGCGCAACCGGCCTCACGTTCCTGACGGCATCAACCTGCCGTCGACTCGTGACTCGTCTGTCAAGCGCCCATCGTCAGGTCGATGCGGCGCTCGTTGTTTCTCTGCTCCGTGCGACCCCTCGACCGAAAGGTTCGGAGGCGATGAACCGAGACTCCCGATGTGGGCATCAAGGGATTCGGGGAGCCAGTGATGCAACCGGCCGAACCCGGTACCGCATGTGCGGGCCGGAGGGCCTGTGCTCGCGAGCGCCAGGGGATTCCCGGTTGCATCTGTCGACGAAGGGGGACGACGGATGCGCCACGCTGCCACGAACGCTCTGATCCTGTTGCTGGGCCTGCTGCTGCTATCCGGCGTGGCCTCGGCCCAGACGACGGCTACGAACACCGTCACCGTGCACATTCCGACGGTGTTGCGCCTGCGTCTCGATCAGGGTACGCCGAGTTCGTCGCAGGCCCTGGACGTGACCGTCAACGGCACCATCGTGACACCCGCAAGCGTGACCGTGAGGGTCTTCGCGAACACCGATTGGACACTCTCGGTCAGTGACAACGAGAGTGGTGTCCCGACCTTGGACGTCTGCACCGACCCCGGGATCTTGCAGAGCTGCAGGCCGATCGCTCCCGAAGCGAAGGTCGCCTCGGGCGGCCCGACCGGCGGCTGGGAGGCACATGCCCTGGGGCTCCGCGTGGACGAGGCATCGGCACTCCCCGCCGCCGGAGGGTCCCACACGCTGACGTTCACGTTGAGCCGACCCTGAGCCGTCCGGGTCACGGGCCGGACCACGGTCCGGGCCACGACGCGAGCGGCGCTCAATCGCGGTCGTGTGTCGGTCGATCGAGCCCCTCACGTTCCCTCGACGGTTCGTCGAGCGGGCGCTCGTCGAGCCCGGGCGCCTCGGGCAGCTGGTGGTCCGTCGTGACCTCGCCCGCCTGGTCCTCGGGCGCCACGCTCGGTGGCGGCACCCTCCGCACCGTCCACTCGAGCAGCACCCCGATGACCAGCACCATGAGCGCCACACCAAGGGGGTTGCCGTTGAACAGGCGGAGCCCGCCGGCGATCTGAAGCACCGACAGCAGCGCGAAGACCCCGCCCACGACCAGGAACAGCCGGGCGAGCAGGGTGTAACCGCGACGGGCGTCGTCGCTCATGGACCCCGCCATGGTAGCCGCCGAGCCTGGCCGCCCGCAGCCGCCCTCAAGACGCCAGCTCGGTGTAGCGGAAGCACGTGCGCGTGTGATCGTTGACCAGCCCGGTTGCCTGCATGAAGGCGTAGGCCACGGTGGGCCCCACGAACTGGAAGCCCCGTCGCTTCAAGTCCCGGGCGAGAGCGGTCGCGGCCTCGGTCACGGTGGGCACGTCCGCCTGCGTGTTGTGGCGGCCGACGACGGGCGCGCCCCCGACCGACGCCCAGGCGAGCGCATCGAAGCTCCCGAGCGCTTCCTGCACGCGCAGGAACGCCTGCGCGTTCGCGACGGTCGCGCGGATCTTCGCGCCGTTGCGCACGATGCCTGGGTCCGCGAGCAGGCGCGTCGCGTCCGCCTCGGTGAAGTGCGCGACCCGCTCCGGGTCGAACCCGGCCAATGCGGCCCGGAAGGCCTCGCGCTTGTGGAGGATGGTGCGCCAGCTCAGTCCCGCCTGGAAACACTCGAGCACGAGCATCTCGAACCAGCGACGGTCGTCGTGGACCGGAACCCCCCACTCCTCGTCGTGGTAGCGGCGCATCCGCGGGTCGTCGCCGGCCCAGGCGCACCGGACCCGGCTCACGCCGCACCTTCGACGTGCAGGACCAGCGCGGCATAGAGGAAGTCGTTCACCGGCGTCGGCACCTCGAGTTCGCGCCCCATGCGCGACGCCGCACCGTTCAGCGCTTCGAGCTCGAGCCGCCTACCGGCAGCCAGGTCCTGCGCCAGCGACGAGGTCATGGAGGGTTCGGCGGTGTCGCTCGCGAACGTCATGGCGCCGTCGACGGCGTCGGCGGGAAGCGCGACCCCACGCGCCGCGGCCAGGGCGGCGATCTCCTCCATGGCACGCCGGAGCAGCTCACGCGTCTCGCGCCGCTCCACGACCGGCCCGATCGGCTTGCGGGTCACCGCGGTGAGGCCGCTGAACGCGCAGATGAGCAGCCACTTGCGCCACACCGCGACCATCGGATCGGCCTCGACGACGGTCTCCACCCCGGCGGCGCGGAACGCGGCCGCGACCTCGACCGCACGGGGATCGTCGGGCACGAGGGGTCCGAACACGATGCGGGCGAATGGGCTCTTGTGCTCGATCTCGCCGGGCCGGGCGACCAGCGCCTCGATGTAGGCCACGCCCGCCAGGACGTGGTCGTCCCCGAAGCGACGCCGTAGGAGGTCCACCCCGTCGACCCCGTTCTGCAGCGTGAGCACGCGCGTGTCCGCCGTCACGAGCGGGGCGATGCTCTCGGCGGCCGCCTCGCTGTCTTGCGCCTTCACCGTGAACAGCACCAGATCGACCGCGCCGAGCTCCCGGGCCGCGTCGCGCGGATCCTCCACCGCGGCCACGCCCTCCAGGTGGGCGTCCCCGAGCGTGCTGCGCAGACGTAGCCCGTGCTCCCGTAGGGCCCGGAGGTGCGCTCCGCGGGCGACCATGGCGACCCGGTGCCCGCCCTGCGCCAAGCGCCCGCCGAACGTGCCGCCGATCGCCCCGGCTCCCATCACGACGATGTTCATGTCCCCGAGGATAGCACCGGCCCCGCGGCACCTCCGGCCCACCCGGGACCGCGTCGGGAGGCCGCGGGACCCGCCGAAGGCGTCAGCCCTGCCGCTCCGCCGCCAGGTGCTCGCGCTTGTGCTGGTACATCCGCTCGTCGGCGCGACCGAGGAGCGCCTCGAACGACTCCGCATCGTCGGGGTAGAGCGCGGCCCCGACGCTGGCGCTCAACTGGACCGTGAAATCGGCGAGGTGGATGGGTTCCTCCACCGCCTGCATCAGACGCTCGGCCACGCGGTCGAGGGTACCGACCTCCGCGTCCCCCAACAACACCGCGAACTCGTCGCCGCCGATGCGCGCGACCATCTCGCCCGGCCGCACGTTCTGCTTCAGGCGCTGCCCGATGACGCCCAGCACCTGGTCGCCGGCCTCGTGCCCGTGCCTGTCGTTCACGGTCTTGAAGCCGTCGAGGTCGAAGTAGATGACCGCCATGCGCCTGCGGCGCTTGCGCCACACCCAGAAGCGCGACTTGAGGTGACGCCGGTTGGCCAGCCCGGTCAGGTCGTCGTGGTTCATCAGCTCGACGGCCTGGCGAAGCACGTCCTTGTAGTCGGTGATGGAGCGGAAGAGCACCACCGCGTGATCGGCGTCGGTAGGCACCACCGTCACGGCGTACCACCAGACGGGCGGCGGCTCCTCCGCGTCGCCGTTCGGACCGCCCAGGGCGCCCGTCTCGGCGTCGGGGCGCTGCGTCCGGAACGGCGGCGTGGGGACCGCGTACTCGAACTCCCTCGGTCGCCGCCCGTGGAGCGCCGAGGCCAGCCGCCGCAACAGGCGCGGATCCAGGTGGTCGGGGTACACGCTGCGCAGGCGCCGGCCGATCAGCTCCTTGGGAGCCGTACGCAGGATCCCCGCTGCCACGGGATTCACGTCGACCCAGACGAAGTCGCGCAGCCGGCCGGATTCGTTGCGCACCGCGCGCACCACCACCAGCCCGTGGGGCAGGCCTCGGAAGAACCCCGCCCAGATCCGGTCCCAGTGCTCGCTGTGCTCGGCCTCGGTCATGCGTGGCTCCTCATCTTAGCGCTTCCCGATGGGCGCGCGATCGCGCGGCCTAGCCCGACTCCTCGTCGCCGAGCGCAAGGGGCGCGTCCTGGAAGCTGCACCAGTCGCTCCACGAGCCCGGGTACAGCTTCGTCCCCCGGATCCCGGCCACCTCCATGGCGAGGACGGCGTGCGCCGCGCTGACCCCGGACCCGCAGTACCCGACCACCTGCGGCCGCCCGTCGGCCAGCGCGAACTGCTCGCGCAGCTCGCCGCTCTCCAGGAAACGCCCGCGCTCGCCGAAGGTGCGCTCGTAAGGGCGGTTGACGGCCGACGGGATGTGCCCCGCCTTTGGATCGATGGGCTCCACCTCACCCCGGTAGCGCTCCGGCGACCGCACGTCGAGGATGCACCATTGCGGGTCGTACAGTGCGCTCCGCAGCTGCTCCCGGTCGACGGCCATCTCGTGCCGCAGGCGCACCGACAGCTGTGTCGGCGCGTGGCGCGGCTCCTCGCGGTCGGGTGTGCCACCGGCCTCGCGGTAGGCGCGGTAGCCGCCGTCGAGGACGCGCACCGCATCGTGGCCGGCGTAGCGTAGCAGCCACCAGGCGCGCGCCGCGAACATGGTGCCGCCCTGGTCGTAGACGATCACTTCGTGTTCGTCCCCGACGCCGCGCTCGCCGAATTTGCGGGCGAACGTGTCCATCTGGGGTAGCGGGTGACGCCCGCCGTGCCGGGCCGCCGGCGCGGCGAGATCCTCGTCGAGGTCGACGAAGACGGCCCCGGGGATGTGCCCTTCGTCGTACATCCGCCGGCCCGCGGGCGGATCCAGCAGCTCGAAACGGGCGTCGAGGATGCGGAGCCCCGGTTCGTCGAGCCTCCGCACTAGCGTTTCGGCGTCGATGAGCGGCTCCATGACGCGAGTGTACCGGCAAGAGCCACCGCCTCGCGGCATCTGCGGAGCGATGGGGGCGTCGTTACAATGCCGCATGCCGTCCACGCGTCGCATCGACAGCGCCCGCAACGCCCTGGTGAAGGAGGTCGCCGCCCTCAGGACCCGGCGCGCGCGCGACCGCACCGGGCGGACGCTCGTCGAGGGTCTGCGCGAGGCCGAACGCGCGTGCGAGAGCGGGCTGCCGCTCGTGTGGCTCCTGCTCTCGCCGGAGCTGTGGCCCGCCGGCCATCGCGAGGCCGCCGAGGCCCTCAGGGAGGCCGCCGGCGCGCGCGGCGCCGAGGTGATCGAGCTCTCGTCCGAGGCCTTCGGGCGCCTGAGCCTGCGCGAGCATCCGGACGGGGTCGCCCTCGTCGCGCTCGACGCCGCGCGCGGGCTCGACCGCCTCGCCCTCCCGGCCGACCCCCTGGTGCTGGTGCTCGACGGCATCTAGAAGCCGGGCAACGTCGGCGCCCTCCTGCGGACCGCCGACGCCGCGGGTGTCGACGGGGTGCTGGTGACCGGGCCCGGCACCGACCTCCGGAATCCGAACGTGATCCGCGCCAGCATGGGCAGCGTGTTCGCCCTGCCGGTGGCGAGCGCGTCCCGGCCCGAAGCGTTGGCCTGGCTGCGCGCCGCAGGCCTGCGCGTCATCGCCTCCACGCCTCGGGCCGAGCGCGCCCACTGGGACGCCGACTACCGCGGAGGCGTGGCGGTCGTGCTGGGCTCCGAGCACGCCGGCCTCCCCCCCGCGTGGCTCGACACGGCCGACCAGGACGTGGCCATCCCCATGCGCGCCCGCGCGGCCGACAGCCTCAACGTGGGGGTGGCCGGCGCCGTCCTGCTGTTCGAGGCGATGCGGCAGCGCCGCAGGTGAGCCGCGGAATCGGCGGCTAGCCGTCCGCGGAACGGCCGGCGGCCAGTAGGTCGCGCACGGTCGCCCGGAAGTCCTTGCCTTCGAGGGGCTTGGTCACGATCGCGTCGGCACGGGCCACGCGCGCCATCTCGCGGGTGCGCTCGTCCTTGAGCGCGGTCAGGATGATCACGGGAACGTCCTTCAGCCGCGGGATGCGCTTCATGCGATGACAGATGTCGATCCCGGACACGAACGGCATCGCGACGTCCAGGATCGCCAGATCCGGCGTCGTGGTCTTCAAGTAGTCGAGCGCGGCACGCCCGTCGTCCACCGTATCGACGACGTGCCCGTCGGCGCCCAGGAGCATCTCGAGCACGAGCCGTTGACCTTCGATGTCGTCGGCCACCAGAATTCTCGTCGGTTCGTCCACGGCTCCAGCTTACGAGACCACGGGACCGTGCGGTGCATCGCCGCGCGCCCGGCGTGGTAGGACGAGGCATGTCTCCGGGTGCCCCGCGCGCCAGGCCACCGAGCGCCCTGCTGACGAGCCTGGCAGCGCAAGACCTCACCGCCACGCGCGATTTCTACGTGCGCGACCTGGGGCTCTCGCTCGCGGTCGACGAGCCCGCGCGGCTGGTCGTGCGCGTAGGCGGTGCCTCCCTGGAATTCCGGCAGCACGACGGCGCGCTCCGCGTGGCGGCCGACGTCCGCTTGACCTTCCGTTGCAACGACCCGGGCGCCCTGCTCCGCCGCTTGCGATCGCTGGGGGTCGAGGTCGACGTGCCTCCCCCAGCGAACGCCTCGAACGCCGCCTTCACGGCGCGCGACCCGGACGGACGCCGAGTGGCGTTCACGGCGCCTCCGCGTTCCAAAGACGCCTAGTAGAGGACCTGCAACTCCAGCTTGGCCGGCCCGGCCCGGTAGATGTCGTCCGTCGCGACCAACCCGATGGTGACCGGCCCGTGCAGGCGCAGCAGCAGGCTCGTGAAGATGTCGTCCGTGATCGGCCCGAAGTCGGGCACCTGCATCTCGTCGAGCCCGGCCCGCCGCAGCTTGCGCACGGCGTCCCCCTTGAGCTGGGTCAGGGCGTTGCGCACCTCGTCCTGACTGGCCGGCAGGTCGGCCGAGCCGAGGTGGATCTGCCGGCTCACGACGAGCTGGCCCTTGTCGAAGAGCTTGGTGTTCTCGATGGCCTCGATGGTGACGTCCACCGTCGAGCTGAACTGGTTGCGCGGCGAGATGAGCCGTACCAGATCGGAGCCCGGCGTCTGCGCGATCACGTCGACCAGGCTGTTGAACTGCTCTGGCGTCACGCGCAACTTCTCGACTCCTCGGCGCGCCACGTAGGTGGTGGCCGCCGCGATGAACTTGGTGAGCTCGTCCTTGATCGCTGCGGGGTCCTGCGCGTAGATCGGCCCGGCGTAGATGAGCTCGTCCTTCTGGAAGGTCACGTCCCCGCTGGTGGCCCGTTTGTACTCGGCGCTGACCTCGTTGAGCTTGCGGGCCTGCTCCTCGAGGCGACCGTTGAGCGTCTGGAGCTGCCCCTGGAGGTCCTGCACCTTCTGGTTCTGCTTCTCGATCTGCTGCTGGAGCTGATCCTTCTGGTCGCTGAGGAGCTGGTTCTGCTGCACGAAGCGAGCGTTCTCCTGGGAGAGCCCCTGGTTGCGCGCCTGTAGCACCTGGTTCTGTTGCTCGAGTGCGCTGGCCTGGCCCTGGAGCTGCTTCTGCTGTTGCTGCAGGTCCGCGACCTCTCCCTGGAGCTGCCCCACCTGAGAGCCGAGCTGTTTCGTCTGCTGTTGCAGGGCCGTGGCCTGTTGCAGGGCCTGGTCGCGCTGTTGCATGGCCCGGTCGCGCGCGGACTCCGCCTGCGCCTGGCCCGCCTGCGCCTTCTCGAGGCCCGCCTGCGCGGCCTCGAGCTTCTGACCCGCATCGCTCAGGCGCTTCTCGGTATCGGAGAGCTTGCCCTGGAGCGCATCGAGGCGCTGGTTGGCGTCGTCGAGCTGTTGCCGCGCGGCCGCCACCTCCTGCTGCAGGCGCTGTGCGTCCTGCTTCGCCTGCGCGGCATCCGCTTGCGCTTGGTCGCGCGCCTTCACGGCGTCGGCCTGCGCGAGCTGGGCCGCCTGCAGGTCCGACTGGGCGCTCTGCAGCTTCGCCTGCGCCTGGTCGAGCTGCGCGTTCACGTCCGTCACCTGCTTGCTGAGCCGGTCCACCTGGTCCTGGAGCTGGGCGCGCTGGGCCTGCAGCTTGTCACGCTCCTGCCGGGCCTGATCGCGCTCCTGCAGCGCGGCGTCACGCTGCGTCTGTGCGTCCTGGATCGTCTGTTGCGCCTGCACCAGCTCGCTCTTGAGGCTGTCGAGCTGCTTGTTCAAGCCGTTGACCTTGTCCTGCTGCACCTTCTCCTGGGCACGCAGGCGCTGCAGCTCGTCGGCGGTGCGCTGGGCGTTGATGAGCGTCTGGGTGGCGTTCTGGAAGGCCAGCGACAGCACGGCCAGGGTGATCAACATGATGACGATGCCGACCACGACGCCGACGATCTGACCCGTACGCCGCGGGCGGGCGCCGAACAGGCTCAGACGGCGCCGCCCGACGAAGGTGCCGAGCCGATCGCCTAGATAGGCGATGATGCCCGCGAGCGTGGCCAGCAAGAGCACCAGCCCGAGCAGGTAGGCCATTCAGCCGCCCCGGTTCGGGCTGGGGATCACCGGAAGACGTCGCATGTTCGCCCGCGCCTCAGATCTGGAAGTCGGCGCCGAGGTAGTAGGTCCGAACGTCCGCGTCGCTCGCGAACTCCTCGGGCGTACCGTCGTAGCGGACCCGGCCGTCGAACATCAGATAGACGCGGTCGGCGATGGCGAGCGTCTCGCGCACGCTGTGGTCGGTGAGCAGCACGCCCAGTCCCCGGCGTTCACGGAGCTCGGCGATCAAGTCCTGGATCTCGCGGATGCTCTTGGGATCGACGCCCGTGAAGGGCTCGTCGAGGAGGATGAAATCGGGCTCGATGGTGAGGCTTCGGGCGATCTCCAGCCGCCGCCGCTCACCGCCCGAGAGCGTGTTCGCACGCCGACGCGCCAGCGGCCGCAGGTGGAACTCGTCGAGCAGCTCGTGGGCCCGCCGCATCTAATCGCCG